>Ga0335075_10017863_pt1 | contig 10531 bp, 10 predicted proteins | sample Lox_Sample_24_FD_206723 | JGI IMG/M metagenome (GOLD analysis project Ga0335075, IMG submission 206723) | Soil microbial communities from Loxahatchee National Wildlife Refuge, Florida, United States - Lox_Sample_2.4 | ecosystem: Environmental > Terrestrial > Soil > Wetlands | place: USA... | reverse complement strand
GGCGTGCGCCGCATCAACGTGAGCCTCGATACGCTGGATGCGCAGAAATTCGCCGCCATCACCCGCTGGGGCCGGATCGCGCAGGTCCTCGAAGGGCTCGCGGCGGCCCAAGCCGCCGGCCTCGCGGTCAAGATCAACACCGTCGCACTCAAGGGCGTCAACGAGGACGAAATCGAGGACATCCTGGCCTGGTGCGGCGAACAGGGCTTCGATCTCTGCCTGATCGAAACCATGCCGATGGGCGAGATCGGCGCCGACCGGGTGGACCAGTACCTCCCGCTGTCGCTCGTCCGCGCCCGCCTCAAGCGGCACTTCACCTTGACCGAATCCGACTACCGCACGGGCGGACCGGCCCGCTACTACAGCGTTGCCGAGACCGGCCGCCGCCTCGGCTTCATCACGCCGATGACCCACAATTTCTACGAGGGCTGCAACCGCGTGCGGCTGACCTGCACCGGCACGCTCTATATGTGCCTCGGCCAGAACGACGCCGCGGATCTCCGCCACCCGCTCCGCGCCGGCGCCACCCAAGCCGAGCTCGACGAGGCCATCCTCGAGGCGATCTCGCGCAAACCCAAAGGCCACGACTTCATCATCGACCGCCGCCACAACCGCCCCTCTGTCGCCCGCCACATGAGCGTCACCGGCGGGTAGACCACCAGCCCGTCGTGGCGCGCACGCCGCTTCTCGGAAAGAAAGGCTCGGATCCCATGATGAAGGCAATCGGTAGGCGGACCGCCATCGCAACGACGGCCGTGCTCGCGGGCGCGGGGGCGATGCGGGCGCGGGCAGCCGTCACGTACGGGATCACGCCGCAGAGCGCGGTGGCCTATCGCGACTCCCCCAATGGCAGCAGCGATTGCACCAATTGCATGCATTTCATCCCAGGGCCTTCCGCCACCGCTGACGGCCACTGCACGGTGGTGGCCGGCAGCATCAGCCCGCAAGGCTGGTGCGCGGTGTGGACCGCGAAGTCCTGATCCCGGCTCGCGGCGCGCCGCTGGTATCAGCCACCAACGCTGTGCCGCTGGCGGAACACAACCCGCGCAATCATACCGAGTGCCGAGACGGCCAGAATGAGGACCAGAGCCCCCGCCCATGCCTGCTGATGCCAGTCCCGATAGGGCGAGATGGCATAGGTGAAGATCTGCAACGACAGCTCGGCCATCGGGTTGCTTGGATTGAATTGCCAGAACTGGCTGCCGAAGGCGGTGAAGAGCAGCGGCGCCGTCTCTCCAGTCACGCGTGCGAGCGCGAGCAGGAGGCCGGTGACGATACCGGGCCTCGCCGCCACCAGGAGACAACGCGTCGTCACCTGGTAATCGGACGCGCCGAGCGCAACCGCGGACTCGCGTAGTTCCGGCGGCAGCAGACGCAGTGACCCCTCGGTGGTGCGAATGACCAGCGGCATCATCAGGATGGCAAAGGCGAAGGACGCCGAAAAAGCGGAGAAATGCCGAAACGGCTGCACCAGGAGGGTGTAGGCGAAAAGCCCGACGGCAATGCTCGGCACGCTCGCCAGCACATCGGACAGGAAGCGGATCGTGTCGGCAATGCGGCCATGGCCGTAAACCGCAAGATAGACGCCGACGAAAATGCCGATGGGGAATGCCATCACCGCGGCGATGCCGACGATGATCAAGGTGCCGGCGATGCCGTTGCCGACGCCGCCGCCCGGCACGCCGACGGGGTGCGGGGCGCTCGTCAGGAACGTGAACGAGAGGGCGCCTACTCCCTCGCGCACGATGTAGCCCATGATCATGAGCAGAACGGCCGCCACGCCGACGGCGCAGATGCCGGCCGCCGCACGCCAGGCGAGGTCGTTCAGGTGCCGGCCCACCGACAGCCCGCGGACCGTCCTGCCGGCGGCGAGACCTGCATTTCCCGTCGCCTTCATAGGCCGACCCGCAGCAGATAGCGCATCAGCAGCCGCCCGGCCCCGTTGATGATCACGCTGATCACGAAGAGGATGAGGCCGAGCTCGATCAGCGCGCTGAGGTAGAGATTGGTCGTCGCTTCTGTGAACTCGTTCGCGATCACGCTCGCCACCGTATAGCCCGGCGCGAAGAGCGAAGCCGCGATCGCCGGCCGGTTCCCGATCACCATGGTGGTCGCGATCGTCTCGCCGAGCGCACGCCCGAGCGCCAGCATGCACGCCCCGAAGACTCCCGGCCGCACCACCGGAAGCACCACCCGCGACATCGCCTCCCAGCGCGTGGCACCGAGCGCCAAGGCGGCCTCCGAGGTCCGCCGCGGTACCGCGGCGATCAGGTCGCGCGTGAGAGCCGTCACGGTCGGGACGATCATCAGCGCCAGCACCAACGATGCCGTCAACATGTTCACGCCGTAGATCGTGCCCTGAAACACCGGCAGGAAGCCGAGCGCGCCCTGCAGCGCCGGCCCGATCCAGCCGCTCACCACCGGGGCCAGCACGAAAAGGCCCCAAAGCCCGTACACCACGCTGGGCACGGCCGCCAAAAGCTCGATGAGGGTTCCGAGTGTCGTGGCAAGGCGTCGCGGCGCGAACTCGGCCAGGTAGATCCCCGCGAGAATCCCGATCCCGGCCGCGAGCGCAAGCGCGATCGCCGAGCTGACGACCGTCCCGTAAATGAAGGCGAGCGCCCCGAACCGGCCCTTCACCGGATCCCAGACATTGGTCCACAGGAACGGGAGCCCGAACCGGCCGATGGAAATGCGCGACCCCCAGGCCAGCTCGAGAGCGAGGCCGGCGATGATCGCCAGGAAGACCGCGCACGAGCCGTACAGCCCGCCCGTGAAGAGCCGCGCCGCGAACCGCCCACGCCGGCGTCCAGCGGGGCGCCCGCGCCCCGCCGCAGCCCCTCTCGCGAGGAACGAGCTCGTGCTCAGCGATTCTCTCCCGGCGCGCTACCGAACGAGGCGGGCACCTCGGGTCACGCGACCTGCATCTCGCCGATGATCGTGAGCGCCTGCTGCTGCACGTTCTCCGGCAGCGGGACGTAGTCGATCGTCTTGGCGATCGGCTGGCCCTTCGTGACCAGCCATGACATCACTGCCTTGACGAGCGCGCCACGCGCGGGGCTGGGCGGATTACGATAGAGCAGTAGCCACGAGTACCCGCTGATCGGGTAGCACTCCGGGCCCTCAGCATCGACGATCGAGAAGTCCGTCGAGGACACGTTGGGCTTCGTCGCCGCGGCCGCCGCGACCGAGGAAATGTCAGGGTAGAGATATTTCCCCGACCCGTTCTCGACCAGCGCGTAGGGCATGCTGTTCTCGAGCAGGTAGGCAAGCTCGACATAGCCGATGGCCCCCGGCGTCTGCCGCACCAGGCCGGCCACGCCCTCGTTGCCCTTGCCGCCGATGCTGCTCGGCGCCGGCCATTCCACGCTCTTTCCCGCGCCCACCTTGCTCTTCCACTCCGGCGAGACGTGGGAAAGGAAGTCGGTGAAAATGTAGGTGGTGCCGGAGCCGTCCGATCGATGGACGACCGTAATCGCGAGGTTCGGCAGCCTGACGCCCGGGTTCAGCCTCGCAATGGCCGGGTCGCTCCATTTGGTGATCCGGCCGAGATAGATATCGGCGATCAGAGCGCGCGTCATGTGCAACCCTTTTCCGATGCCGGGGAGGGTGTAGGCGATTCCCTCGCCGCCCAGCGTTACCGGAACCTGCAATACGGCGAAGTGCGCCCGCGCCAGCTCGTCCGCATTCATCGGCACGTCGCTCGCCCCGAAATCGACCGTCTTGGCCGTGAATTGCTGGATTCCGCCGCCGCTGCCGATCGACTGGTAGTTGACGCTGACGTCCTCGTGCTTCTGGCTGTAGAAGTAGAACGCCTTGGAGAAGAAGGGATAATCGAAGGTCGATCCGGCGCCGGTGATCTGCGTTGCTGCGCGGGCTTGATTTGCCGCGCCGAGCGCAAGCCCGATCAAACCAAGGCCGGGCAGATAGAGCCTAGCCTGGCGGGCACCGAGCAATCGGGCCGATCGCGCTGAAGTCGGGACCACGGGAGCCTCCTCTTTTTCGTACCGGAAGGAGGAATAGCCAAGCCGGCGGACACGCGCCGAGACAATTTGATGACATTTCCTTATTTATCGAATAATAAGAGAGAAGCGATAGGCGCCGGCTGGGCGGCGCCCGGTCGGCCGGGGCGCGAATATGCGGGCCGATCCTTTGTGGATCCGAATGTCATCGAACTGTTATTGTATGCCGCGGCGCAGCGAGCCATATTCCCTGGGCATGACAGCACGAATCGGACGGTTGAAGGCGCCCCAGGTGGTGGCGGCCTTGGCGGCGCTCGCGCATGAAACCCGGCTCGCGGCCTATCGGCTGCTGGTCGAGGCCGGACCCGCCGGCCTGCCCGCGGGCGTGATCGCCGCGCGGCTGAATGCCGTTCCTTCCTCGCTCACCTTCCATCTTCAGGCGCTTCTGCACGCCCGCCTCGTCACCCAGCGGCGGCTGAGCCGGCAGATCATCTACGCCGCGGACTTCACCGCCATGAACGCCCTCGTCGGATTTCTCACCGAGCATTGCTGCGGCCAGGACGGGGCAGCATGCGCGCCGCTCTGCGATCCGGCGCGGCCGGCGGCCGAAGGCGCCCGCACCCGCCGCCGCTCGGCGTAAGGGAAGCAAGCGCGATGGCGCAGCCCCCGGATCGCGTGATGAACGTGCTCTTCCTCTGCACGGGCAACTCCGCGCGCAGCATCATGGCCGAGCGGCTGACCGAGCGCTGGGGGAACGGCAAGTTCCGCGGCTTCAGCGCCGGCAGCCACCCCAAGGGCGTCGTGAACCCGATGACGCTCGCCGTGCTCGAGCAGGCGGGGCTGCCGACGACCGGCCTCCGCTCCAAGAGCTGGGACGAGTTCGCCCTCCCCGGCGCGCCGGTGATGGATTTCGTCTTCACCGTCTGCGACGACGCGGCCGGCGAGATCTGCCCGGTCTGGCCCGGCCAGCCCGTCACCGCGCATTGGGGCGTGCCGGACCCGGCGGCGGCCACCGGCACCGAGGTCGAGCGGATGATGGTCTTCCGCCAGGTCTTCGGAATGCTTCAGCACCGCATCCAGATCTTCGCTTCGCTGCCCTTCGCCGCACTCGACCGCATCGCGCTCACGAGGCGCGTTCAGGAGATCGGCCAGCTGCGGGAAAGCTCCGTCCAGCCTTGAACCTCTTCGAGCGCTATCTCACGCTCTGGGTCGCGCTCTGCATCGCCGCCGGCGTGCTGCTCGGCCAGGCCGCGCCGGCCGCCTTCCGCGTGATCGGCGACGCCACGATCGCCCACGTCAACCTGCCGGTCGCGGTGCTCATCTGGCTGATGATCGTGCCGATGCTGCTCAAGATCGACCTTCGCGCCCTCGCCGAGGTCGGCCGGCACTGGCGTGGCATCGCCACCACGGTGGGCGTGAACTGGCTGGTGAAGCCCTTCTCGATGGCGCTGCTCGCCTGGATATTCATCTTCCATCTCTTCCGGCCCCTGCTGCCCGCCGGCCAGATCGAAAGCTACATCGCCGGGCTGATCCTGCTCGCCGCCGCGCCCTGCACGGCGATGGTGTTCGTCTGGTCGAACCTCGTCGAGGGCGAGCCGCATTTCACGCTCTCGCAGGTGGCCCTCAACGACACGATCATGATCGTGGCCTTCGCTCCGGTCGTCGGCCTGCTGCTCGGCCTCTCCTCGATCAGCGTGCCCTGGAGCACGCTTTTCGCCTCGGTCGCGCTCTACATCGTCGTGCCGGTAATCGCCGCGCAGCTCTGGCGGCGGGGCCTGCTCGCGCGCGGCGGGGTGGAATCGCTCGCCCGCACGCTCGGCTTTCTCTCGCCGATCTCGCTCGCGGCACTGCTGGCAACGCTCGTCCTGCTCTTCGGATTGCAGGGACCCGAGATCGTCCGCCAGCCGCTGGTGATCCTGTTGCTCGCGGTGCCGATCATCGTGCAGGTCTATTTCAACGCCGGCCTCGCCTACGGGATCAACCGCCTGCTCCGCACCGAATGGTGCGTGGCCGGCCCCTCCGCCCTGATCGGCGCCTCGAATTTCTTCGAGCTCGCGGTCGCGACCGCGATCGCGCTCTTCGGCTTCCGCTCCGGCGCCGCCCTCGCGACCGTCGTCGGCGTGCTCGTCGAGGTGCCGGTGATGCTCTCCGTCGTCCGCATCGTGCGCGCGAGCCGCCGCTGGTACGAGGCGGGCTAGCCCCTCGGCCGCACAATTCCCGTGCCGTCGCGGCGCGGGTCGGCGCCGGTGCTCATGCCCTCGGGCCCGATCAGCACCGCCTGCGCCGCGCCGTCGAAGCGCTGCACCTTCACCCGGTGCCCGAGCGCCTCGAGTGCTGCGCGATGCGGCGCGAGCGGTGGCTCGATCTCGGTTTCCGCGCGCCAGCGGAGCGCGTGCGGCGCGCCCACCATCGCCGCCGCGTCACGCGCGCCGCCCGCGAGCCGCAGCAGCAGGTTCGCCATCATCCCGACGATCCGGTGCCCGCCGCCGGCGCCGAGTGCCGCGATCGGGCGGTTCGCCTCATCGAGCACGATCGCCGGCGCCATGGTGGTGCGTGGACGCTTGCCCGGCCCCGGCGCGTTCGGCGCGCGCTCCCCGCGCGCGCTCTCCCTCGTGCTGAAATTCGCCATCGCGTCGTTGAGATAGAAGCCGCCGACCGCGATCCGCGCGCCGAAGAGTTGGTTGATCGTCGTCGTCATCGAAACGAACATGCCCGCGGAGTCGGCGATCGAGAGATGGCTCGTCATGCTGTCCGCTCGCGTCGCTTCCGCAACCGGCGCGCCCAATCCCTGCGGATAGTTGCCCGCCCGCCTTCCGGGATCGAGCAGGCGCGCCCGCGCGTCGAGATAGGCGGGCTCCAGCAGCAGCGCGGGATCGATCGCCATCGCGTCCGGATCGCCCATCAGCGGGCGGTCGGCACAGGCGATGCGCCCGGCCTCCGCGAGCAGATGCATCGCCTCAGGCGCCAGCTCCGCACCGATCCCCGCGAGGCCGAGCCGCCGCACGAGCCCGATAACCTGGCCCACCGTGATGCCGCCGGCCGGCGGCGGCGCGGCCGCGACCGTCCAGGCCCCGAGCGGGAACCGCACCGGTGCGCGCTCGCGTGCCCGGTAGCGCGCGAGATCGCTCGCGGCGAGGGCGCCGGGATGGCGGTCATGCCGCACCGCTTTCGCGATCCGCTCCGCGAGCTTGCCTTCGTAGAACGCGCCCGCGCCCTGCTCGGCCACCAGCGCGAGACTCTCCGCAAGCTCCGGGTTGCGAAAGATCGTCCCGGCCGCGTACGGCGCGCCGTCCGCGCCGAACCAGAGCCCGCGCGCTAGCGCCTCCTCGCGCATCGCGGGCGCCTCGCGGAGCCGCCGCCTGAGATAGGGCGCGAGCGGCGCTCCCTCCGCGGCGAGCGCGATCGCCGGGGCGAAGAGCGCGCGCCATGCAAGCCGCCCGCCCGCCGCATGCGCAAGCGCCATCGCCCGCACGGCCCCCGGCACGCCGACGCTGCACCCCCCGAATTCCGGCTGCCCGTCCCGCACCGCGATCGCGGCCGGCGCCGCCGCCAGCCCCTCGAACACCCGCACGCGCCCCCCCGCGGCCATGAGGATGATCGCCCCGCCACCGATCCCCGAGGCGCTCGGCTCGGCGAGCGTCAGCACCGCCTGCGCCGCGATCGCGGCATCCACGGCCGACCCGCCCGCGCGCAAGATCGCCATCGCCGCCTCGGTCGCGAGCGGATTGGCGGTCGCCGCCGCTTCCCATCCGCACGCGCTCAAATCCGGCATCGGCCCGACTGTCCCTTGATGCTCCCGCCCTTCTCCCACGATATGCTCGGCGAGGCACCCCGCTCGGAGCACCCCCATGTTCATCGCCATGAACCGTTTCCAGGTGATCCCCGGCGCCGAGGAGGAGTTCGAACGTGTCTGGACCTCGCGCGACACCCACCTCCGCGCGGTGCCGGGCTTCATCGAGTTCCATCTCCTCCGCGGCCCGGCGCGCGAGGACCATGTGCTCTACGCCTCGCACACGATCTGGCGAAGCCGCGCCGACTTCGAGGCCTGGACGCGCTCGGAGGAATTCCGCCTCGCCCATCAGAGCGCCGGCGGCCGCAAGCCGCTCTATCTCGGCCATCCCCAGTTCGAGGGCTTCGAGGCGATCCAGACCGTCGTCCCGGCTTAAGGAAGATCGACGATCTCGACCCAGTTCGGCGCCGCACCCATCTTATGCTGCGATTGGAGCGTAAGCGTGCCGTCCCGCGCGTCGATCGCATGCACGCTGAGCCCGTTCGAATCGAGCCCGGCCGCGAGCAGGAAGCGCCCGCGCGGATCGATCGCGAAGCCGCGCGGCGTCGTCTCGGTGGGCCAGTGCCCGATCGGCGAGAGAAGCCCGTTCGCCGGATCGATCCGGAACCCGGTGAGCGTGCTCGTCTGCCTTTCGCTCGCGTAAAGAAAGCGCCCGTCCGGCGTGGCGTGAATGTCGGCCGCGTTCGCCTCGCCGAGAAAATGCTGAGGCAGCGTCGCCACCATCTCGATCTCCGTGAGCGTTCCCGAGCCCGCCTCGATCCGGTACGTGCTCACCGTCGCGTCCGTCTGGTTGAGGAGATAGAGGAACCGCCCGCTCGGATGGAATGTAAGATGCCGCGGCCCCGCGTTCTTGCGCGTCGCGATCGACGGCGGCGCGTTGGGCGCAAGCGTCCCCGCCTCCGCATCGAAGACCATCTGCATCACATGGTCCGCGCCGAGCACGGCGGCGTAGGCGAAGCGGTTCGCCGCATCGAGCACGATGCAATGCGCGTTCGGCCCGGTCTCCATGATCTGCGTCGCGCGCGGCTCGATCAGCCCGGCGGCGTCGAGCGGGTAGATCGCGAGCTTCGCATCCGTATAGGACGCGCACAGCAGAAACCGGCCGGTGCGATCGGTCACGATATAGGCCATGGCGCTGACCAGCTTGGCCGAGCCCAGATGTGTGAGCTGCCCGCTCGCCGGATCGATCGCGAAGCACGAGGCGGGAAAATTCGGGCTGCGCAGCGCCGCATAAAGGAACCTTCGGTCGGGGCTCACCGCCATCGGCAGGCTCGTGGGCGAGGGAACATCGGTGCCGGGAACCAGGATGCGCTCGATCGGCGCGAGCGCGCCGCTCTGCCGGTCCATGTCGAGAACGAAAATCTCCTTGCTTTCGGCATTCGAGACATAGACGCGCGTGCCGGCCATCCGTTCCTCCGTCTCGCCGTTGCAGATCGGCTCGAACGCAGCCATAGCAAGCCCGCCCGCCTTTCCATAGTATCCCCCGAAGGACGAACGAACGCATGGTTGCGCATCGCCTCCGCGCCCTGGCCTCCATAGATCGCGGCGGCTGGAGCCTGGCGAGAGGCCTGCGCGCAGGCCTCGGCTGCAGCGTCCCGCTGCTTTTGGCCGAGTGGCTTCACGAGCCCGCCCTCTCATGGGCAGCGCTCATCGGCTTCTGGGTCGCGCTGGTCGATCCGGGCTGGCCGCCGCGCACGCGCCTTCGTGCCATCCTCTTCTTCATCGCCGGCACCGCTTCCGGATGCTTCCTCGCCGTGCTCGTCCGCCCGCATCTTTTGATCTCTGCAACCTTTGCCCTGCTCTGGTGCTTCGCCGCGATCCTCACGCGCGTCTGGGGCGACGCGGCCGGAAGTGCGGGGAATCTCCTCGCCCTCGCGGTGCTGATCGTCCTCGGCCTCGGGGGGCCCTCGTCGCTTCACGCGGCGATCGAGATCGCGGCCTTCACCCTCGCCGGCGGCCTCTGGGGCATGGCGCTCGCATTCGCCATCGGGCGCGGCCCACCCGACGCACCGCTCCGCGCAGCCCTGGCCTCCGTCTTCCGCGCCGAGGCCGCCTTCGTGCGCGACATGATCGCCCCGCCGCCGCGCCTCCGCCCCGGCGCAGTGCGCGAGGCGATCGAGCGGGCGCGCGCGATGCTCGATCGGCCGGCGCAATGGCCGCGATTCGTCCTCATGCTCGGCGACGCCGAGCGCGTGCTGCGGGCTCTGCTCGCCTTGCGCGAGCTCAGCGAGAGTGCGCCCACGGAGGCGGTGCCGCTTGAATCGCTCGGCGCAATGGCAGCGAGGCTCGATGAAATCGCCGCCGCAGTGCAGGGGCGGGCCACGCCGGCGCCGCGGCCGCTCGCTTTGCCGGAAGCCGGCGCGGCCGCACGCGCATTCGGCGATGCGCTCGCGTGGATCGATGCGGCTTCGGAACGTCTCGCGGCCGCGGCCGCGGGCGCGGCAGGCTTCGCGGGCGTGCCGCCTGCGGACGATCGGGCCCGCTATTTCGATCAGCTCCGCAACAACCTCACGCTCGATTCGCTCTCCTTTCGCCACGCCGCGCGCTTTGCCGTGACCGGCGCCGCTCTCACGCTGATCACCAACGGGCTCCATCTCGAGATGGGATACTGGATCACGCTCACCGCCGTCATCATCCTCCAGGCCTATCCCTCGGCGACCTGGCAGCGGGCGATCCAGCGCGTCGGCGGCAGCATCGCAGGCGGCCTCGTCGCGGTCGGCGCCGCCTTCATCCTCCACGGGCCTGCCGCGATGACGCTCGTCATCATCCCGCTCAGCGT
>Ga0335075_10017861_pt1 | contig 10533 bp, 7 predicted proteins | sample Lox_Sample_24_FD_206723 | JGI IMG/M metagenome (GOLD analysis project Ga0335075, IMG submission 206723) | Soil microbial communities from Loxahatchee National Wildlife Refuge, Florida, United States - Lox_Sample_2.4 | ecosystem: Environmental > Terrestrial > Soil > Wetlands | place: USA: Florida... | reverse complement strand
GGACGGCATGCGTCCGTGAACTGCATTGAACCCGTGGCCGCCGCTCACGAAGTAGGCGGTCGTCTTCGACGAGCAGCCGATACCCGAGAGCTTCACCACGTTCTGCGGCTCGAGTGACAGTTCCCAACACGCTTCGGTGATGGCCGCCGTGATTGAATCGTGGCCACAGCCGGCGCACAGCGTCGACAGCGCGCCTTCATACTCGCGGCGTGTGAGTCCCAGCGCGTTCTTCGGCAGGGAAGGATGCGCGACCTTCGGTTTGGAGATGAATGTCATGATGCCACCGCTGCGTCCGTACGCCGGTCGAGATCCCGTGGCCGGATTTCCGCGAGCACGCCATCCACGATGAACGAAGAGGAGATCGGCATGCCGCTGTAGTGCAGCAACGAGCGCAGCTTCGACTTCTCGACAGCCGTCTCGAGTGTCAGCAACGAGCGGAACTGCGCATCGCGATTCTGCTCCACGACGAACAACACCTTGTGGGCGGCCAGGAAGCGCTCCACGTCCTCACTGAAGGGGAAGGCACGCACGCGCATGTAGTCGACCCGCACATCGTGCGTCTTCAGAATATCCATCGCCTCATGTATGGCGCCTTCGCAGCTGCCGATCGAGACGATGCCAATCTCGCTGCCGGCGGTCGCATCGATCAGCGCGCGCGGCACCAGCTTCTTCGCCGTATCCCACTTCTTCAGCAACCGATCCAACACGATCTGGTACTCGGCCGAATCCTCGGTGTAGGTGCCGTACTGCGAGTGGCCCGAGCCGCGGGCGAAGTAGGCCCCCTTCGGGTGCACCCCGGGCAAGGTGCGATAGGTGATGCCGTCGCCGTCCTTGTCGAAGAAGCGATAAAACTTCTCGAGCTTCGCCACGGCCTCCCGGTCGAGCACCTTGCCGCGATCCGGCCGGTACGTGTCATCCCATTTCAGATCGCGGCACATCCAGTCGTTCATGCCGATGTCGAGATCGGAAAGCACGAACACAGGGGTCTGCAGGCGCTCGGCGAGATCGAAGGCCTGCACGGCCATGTAGAAGCACTCCTCCGGATTCGCCGGGTAGAGGCATACGTGGCGAGTGTCTCCGTGAGCAGCGTAAGCGCACTCCATGACATCGCACTGTTGGGTGCGTGTCGGCATGCCCGTGGACGGACCGACACGCTGGATATCAAACACCACGGCAGGCACTTCGGCGTAATACGCGAGACCGAGAAATTCGTTCATGAGCGAGATGCCCGGACCCGAGGTCGCGGTAAAGGCGCGCGCGCCGTTCCAGTTCGCTCCGATGACCATGCCGATGGCGGCGAGCTCATCCTCCGCCTGGATGAATGCGAAGTTCTTGCGGCCGCTCGCCTGATCGACCCGCGTCCGATCGCAGAATGCCTTGTAGGCATCCATGAGAGAAGTCGATGGAGTGATGGGGTACCACGCCGCGACGGTGGCACCGGCGAACACGCACCCGAGGGCGGCGGCGGTGTTGCCGTCGATCAGAATGTGGTTCGCGGTTTTGTCCAGCTTCTCGACCCGCAGCGGCAGAGGACACGTGAAATTCGCTTTCGCGTAGTCGTAACCGAGCTGGATCGCCTTCATGTTGCTATCGACCAGCTGCGGCTTCTTCGCGTAGGTTTCCGCGAGAAGCTTACGGATGATCTCGAGATCGAGATCGAGCAGCGCAGCCAACACGCCGGCGTAGCAGATGTTCTTCATCAGAATACGCGTGCGTACGCCGTTGAAGGTCTCGTTGCATAAGCGTGCGAGAGGTACACCGAGCACCGTGATGTCCTCACGCTTCAGCAGCGCGGGTCGCGGCCACGTCGAGTCGTAAACCAGGTAACCGCCCGGAGCGACCTCTTTCACATCCTTGGCGTAGGTCTCCGCGTTCATCGCGACCATGACGTCGACACGACCGGAGCGCGCGACGTAGCCGTCCTTCGTCACGCGGATCTCATACCAGGTAGGCAGTCCCTGGATGTTGGAGGGGAAGTAATTCTTCCCCATCACCGGAATGCCGCTTCTGAAGATAGCCTTCATCAGCAGCGTGTTGGCACTGGCCGAGCCGGTGCCGTTGACGGTGGCGATCTTGATCGCGAAATCGTTCACCCGCCGGGCGGCGGGATGTGTAGCAGTAGTCATGCGATTTTCGGTTCCTTCGCCAGTAACACGCGGGCTTCATCGTCCGCATGGGGCCAGTGCACGTAGGACTTCTGCATGTCCCACGCTGCGGTCGGACAGCGCTCGGCGCACAGCCCACAGTGAACACAAACGTCCTCGTCCTTCACCATGACGCGGCCTGTCTGGGGCAGCGCCGTCGAGACCATCAGCGGCTCGGCGAGATTCTTCGCAGGCGCCTTCAGCCGCGTGCGCAGGTCAGCTTCGTCGCCGTTGTGCGTTATGGTCAGGCAGTCGACCGGACAGATGTCGATGCAGGCATCGCACTCGATACACAGCTTCGCCGTGAACACCGTCTGCACGTCGCAGTTGAGGCAGCGTTGCACTTCCTGCGCCGCCTGCTCCGCGGTGAAGCCCAACTCCACCTCGATGTTGAGCTTCTTGAAGCGCTCCTTGAGCGAGACGTGCGGCACGAGACGGCGCTCCATGGGCGCGTAGTCGTTCGAGTACGACCATTCGTGCATGCCCATCTTGCGGCTCTGGAGGTTCACGCCCGGGGCCAGGCGGTCGGTCACCGGCTCGCCCTGGCAGTGGCGGTGAATGGAGATGGCAGCCTGGTGGCCATGCTCCACCGCCCAGATGATGTTCTTCGGCCCGAACGCGGCGTCACCGCCGAAGAACACGCCCGGACGGGACGACTGGAAGGTGACCTTGTCGACCACCGGCACGTCCCACTTGTCGAATTCGATGCCGAGGTCACGCTCGATCCACGGGAAGGCGTTCTCCTGGCCGATGGCGAGAATGACATCATCGGCCGGAATGAGCTCCTCTCCTACGATGCGCTCGCCGGTGATCCGGCCCTGCGCATCGATGTCGTATTCCATCTTGTCGAACATCATGCCGGCGAGCTTGCCGTCGTTGACGACGAAGGACTTCGGCGAGTAGTTGACGACGATCTCGACGCTCTCCTCCTCGGCGTCCTCCAGCTCCCAAGCGGACGCTTTGAAGAAGCCACGCGGCTTGCGTGCCATGACCTTCACGGTGCGTGCGCCGAGGCGCAGGCTGGTACGGCAACAGTCCATGGCCGTGTTGCCGACCCCGATGATGAGAACCCGCTCGCCGATCTTCTCGATGTGACCGAAGGCCACCGACTCGAGCCAGGCGATACCGATATGGACGTTCGCCGCGGCGGCATCGCGACCCGTGAGCCGCAGCTCCTTGCCCTTCGGCGCGCCGGACCCTACGAACACCGCATCGAAACCGCCCTTCGTGAGCAGCTCACGCATGCTCTTGATCGGGTGGTTGAGCTTGAGGTCGACACCCATCCCGACGATCTGGCCGATCTCATCGTTGAGCACCGCCTGCGGCAGCCGGAAAGAGGGGATGTTGGAGCGCATGAGCCCGCCGGGCTCGGCCGACTGCTCGAAGAGGGTCACTTCGTAGCCGAGCGGCATGAGATCGTTGGCCACCGTCAAGGAGGCGCACCCGGCCCCGATCAGGGCGACCCGCTTGCCGTTCTTGAGCTGCGGAATCTTGGGCAGGCGGCCCGCGATGTCGTCGCGGTGATCCGCGGCGACCCGCTTCAGGCGGCAGATCGCAACAGGCTTTTCCTCCACCCGGGTCCGCCGGCAGGCCGGCTCGCAAGGACGATCGCACACCCGGCCGAGAATGCCCGGGAAGACGTTCGAATGCCGGTTCACCATGTACGCGTCGGTGAAGCGGCCTTGCGCAATCAAACGGATGTATTCGGGAACATCGGTGTGAGCCGGACAGGCCCACTGGCAATCCACGACACGATGGTAGTAGTCGGGATGCGCGGTATTGGTCGGTTCCATTCAGTGCCCGCGTGCAGCGGGAAGCCCCCATATAGTGCAAGGGATACTGAGTATAGAGTCCCCCGCCCGAATGTCACCGTCGTCGGGCCGCTACAGCTAAGCGGCGTGGACGTGTTCCCGCAGCAGATTTGCAATCAAGGTCCGCAACCGCGCTGGATTCAAGGGCTTATGCAATATGGGCAAGCCACTGGCCTCGGCATCGCGCAGCCGGTCCGGCGCCGTATCGCCGGTAACCAGGAGGGCCGGGATGTCGACATTGAACTCGTTGCGGAGCATTTCCACGACCTCGATGCCGTTCTCGCCCGCGCGCAGGCGGTAGTCGCAAATGATGAGATCCGGGAGCCGCTGGACCGTGACGAGCTGCTGGAGCATCTCTTTTCCGGAGCCGGCGGTAAGAACCTCGCACTGCCACTTGCGCAGCAGCGCGGCCATGCCCTCCTGCACGGCGCCTTCATCGTCGATCACGAGCACGAGCGAGCCCGACAGATCGAACACGCCTCCCGTATCGGGGCTGGTTTCGATCGGGACGTAATCCGCGGCGGCCCCCAGCGGCACCGTGATGGCAAACATCGAGCCCTTGCCGACCGTTGAGCGCAGCTCGACAGGATGATCGAGCAGCCGGGAGAGACGCTCGACGATCGCCAGACCCAGACCGAGGCCTTTGCGCCGGTCACGCTCCGGATTCTCGAGCTGATAAAACTCGCGGAAGATTTCGGAATGGCGCTCTGGCGGAATGCCACGGCCGGTGTCCCAGACTTCGATGCGCACCGTCTTTCCCCGGCGCCGGCACCCGAGCACGACTCCGCCCCGGTCCGTGTAGCGCACGGCGTTTGCCAGAAGGTTGCGAACGATTCGTCCCAGAAGCGAAGGGTCGCTCACGACGTGCACCGACGTCTTCATCACCGTCAGCGAAACCCGCTTCTGGCGCGCGACAGGCGCGAATTCGAAGCGCACCCGATCGAACACAGTGGCCAGCGGAATAGTCGCCACGCATGGCTGCACGACGCCGGCATCGAGGCGGGAGATGTCCAGTAGAGCGTTGAAAAGCTCCTCCATCGCGTCGACGGAGTGCCGGATGTTACCGATAACCTGGCGCTCGCGGTTGGCAAGCGGGGATTCCTCCAGGGCCTGCACGAACAGCCCCAGGGCATGCAGCGGTTGGCGCAGATCATGGCTGGCGGCGGCCAGGAAGCGCGACTTGGCGATGTTGGCCTCCTCGGCGGCTTCCTTGCGCCGGCGCAGCTCCTCGATGAGGCCTGAATTCTCGAACCGCAGGCTGATGAACTCATCGATGGAGCCATACACCCGCAGGGCGAACAGCGTCATGAGGACCACATACAGGATCATCAGCGCGCTGGTCGTTACGTGCAGCAAGTCGTCCTCACGCATGAAGATCACGGCTGCCGGCAGAATCGACGGATACATGAACGCGAAGAAGGAGGGCATGACGGAACCGGAGGCGTATACGCAGCCCGAGCCCATACCCAGCAGCCCCATGGTAAGGAAGAGCTGGTAGGCGAGGCCACCGGGGACATACATGACTACGGCGCCCACACCCCAGATGATGCCGGCGAGCAAGGAACCCAGAATCGCGTAGTTACGCCACGGCCCGATGGCTTCCGGGCGGGGATCGACGCGCTCGAAGGCCCGCCATTGGAAAAACCGGCCAATGGTCCAGGCGTACACCGTCCCCATCCACACCAACACCTTCCACGGCTCCACTCCCTTGGCGAGCGCCGCGCCCATGAGGGTGGAGATCACGCAACTGCCGACCATTGCAATGGGCATGTTGCGGTATTGGGTGCGGACTTTCTCACTCTCGACGAGCAGGTCACGCACGGCCAGGCGATCCGCCACTGCCGGATCGGTCGGTATACCTCGATGTTCGCTCATCTCTGGGGGCATGGAGGGAAGATTAGCACTGCAACTGCGCTCGCCGAGCTTATCGGGGCGGGCGGCGGGTGCGTAAGTCGGGAATTCTCGATGCCTGCGCGATCTGCCCTGGGGCGTCGCTCGATGTAAGCGCTCACGTTTTGCGACACTACTGCGTTATGCTACTCAACGGGCGTAGACTCGCGAGTAAATAAGTAACATGGAGTGCGAGCATCCCAACAGCGTGAAGAACATTCAAACTGGCTTTTTCCCTGGTGGCGTTCCAGCCTCAACGCCGTCAAGCTGCCTGCGCCGTCGTCCTGAAGCGGGACCAAGGTCCAGCTAGCGTGGGATGGCTCGTTCACGCAGACTGTTTGGATACTCCTGCAGACCAATGCCCCTGAAAGTACTTGTCATTGATGACCATCCTCTAGTCCAGGAAGGGGTCGCAGCAGCACTCGAATCGCTCGGGCACGACACTCGTGTCATGTCCGCGCGGGACGCCGAGCAGGGAATGGCCATGGCGGCGGCCAATCCGGATCTCGACCTGGTGCTACTCGATCTGGCCCTACCCGGGATGAGCGGATTCGGTTTGATCGGCCGGCTCCACGAACGGTTTCCGTCGCTGCCGGTCGTGGTGCTGTCTGCTCTCGAAGATCCCGAGAACGTGCGCCAGACCATCAACTCGGGCGCCATGGGCTTCGTGCCGAAATCCGCCCCCACGCGCGTGCTGCTCGAGGTCCTGCAACAGGTCCTCGAAGGCAACGTCAGCGTGCCGGCGAGCCTGCAAGGCAGCTCGGGCCTTTCCAACGGCTCGGCGGGAGCGGCGGCTTCGGAACCGCCCCAACCGATACCGGACGTTGGTCTACTGACACTGCGGCAGCTGGAAGTGCTCTCCCGCGTGTGCCAGGGCAAGACGAATAAACAGATCGCCACGGAGCTCGGCTTGTCCGAGAAGACCGTCAAGGCGCACGTCACCGCGATCTTCAAAGTGTTGGGAGTCGTCAACCGTACGCAGGCCGTGCTCGTCGCGCGCCGCGTCGGCATGATGACAACCTGACAAGCTGCCGCCGGCTAACTCGCCCGCCGTGCCTGAACGGGCGCTGCTGCCGCGCCCGGATGCAACAGGTTGCCTATGAGCGTACGGAGCCTGCCGGCGTTGCACGGCCAATAGAGAACGGGCAAGCCTGCCCGCGCCTCACCGGACATACCGGCAGGCTGCGCGGTGAGCCCGAGAAGCAGAGCGGGCACCTCGAAGTTGAATTCATTTCGCAGCAAATCCACGACAGCGATACCGCTGTCATCGTGCTCGGCCATGACCAGGTCGGGTGCACGGGGCAAGCCCCCCAGCATTCCCATCATCTCCGTCAGGGAGGCCGCGGCGACGACCTCGCAACTCCAGGAGCGCAGTAACTCCGTAAGCTCCTCGCGCACGACCGGCTTGCCCTGGATGAGCAATGCCAGGCGCCCGCGCAGCTCGAAATGCCCGGTAATGCGCCGTGCGGGCTCCAGAAGCGCGTTCTCCTCCATTCGGCCGCGGGCGGCGGTTACCGCGAATACGGAGCCCTTGCCGACCCGGGAGCGCAACAACACACTGTGTCCGAGCAGCTTTGCCAGGCGCTCGACGATCGCCAGCCCCAGACCCAACCCTTTACGCCGGTCGCGCTCCGGATTGCCGAGCTGGGTGAACTCCTGGAAGATTTCAGCGCACTTCTCCGCCGGAATGCCCGGTCCCGTATCCCAGACCTCGATGCTCACCCGCTCGCCGCGGCGCCGGCAGCCGACAGTGACGCGGCCCCGCTCGGTGTAGCGAACGGCATTCGCCACCAGGTTGCGCAGGATGCGCGCCAGCAGAGTTGGATCGCTGCGCACACACAGGGAGGTTTTCATAACATGGAGCTTGAGCCCCTTGCGCTGGGCAATCGTGGCGTACTCGAACGAGAGGCGCTCGAACAGCTCGGGGAGGGCAACCGGCTCCTCCCGGGCGCGCACGACGCCGGCATCGAGACGCGAGATATCCAGCAACCCGTCAAACAGCTCCTCCATCGAATCGACCGAGCGCCGCACGTTACCGACGAGTTGCTGTGCATGAGCCGGCAGCGGGGTGTCCTCCAACGCCTGCACAAACAGCTCGAGGGAGTGCAACGGCTGGCGCAGGTCGTGGCTGGCAACCGCCAGGAAGCGTGACTTCGCCACGTTCGCCTCGTCCGCGGCCTTTTTCTGGGCTCGCAACTCCTCGACGAGCTCGGCGTTGCGCAGGCGCACCTCGATCGACGCCCGCAGCGCGTGGCACAACTGGCCGGCATATCGCAGCACCGGCGGCAGGGCGGCGAGTGTTGCGAGACCTACGGCGACGTGCCAGAGATCCCCTCCCAACAGGAAGGGCAGCGCCGCCAGAGCAAAGGTCGGATACACAAAAGCCCGGAACGCCGGCAGGTAGGCCGAGGACAGATAAGTGGACGTGAACGCGAGGCCGGTGGTCACCAGCAACACGACGATCTGGTAAGAGAGATTTTCCGGAACGTTGAGGACGATCCCGCCTGCTCCCCAGATCAAACCCGCCACGATGCTCGAAACGACGGCATAGCGCGCCCAGCGCGACATGTCGGTGACCTCGGGGGCAACCACGCAGAAGCGCTGCCAAAGCAGCAAACGGACAGCGCAACTGATGTAGGAGGCGACCAGCCAGGGAAGAACGACGCGCGCGGGCAGCTTGTCGTAGAACACCGCCACCATGAAACTCGCGGTCACGGCGCTGCCGATGAACGCACCGGGCATGTTGGCGTATTGGGCCCGTATGAGCTCAGCCGCGATAAACGGCTCGCGGTCGCGGACGCGGGGTGGGCTGGATTCGACATCCATTGTCTGCATGGCGCACGATCATACGCGTCGCCCTGGAGATGCCTATACTGCCTGAGTGAAATATGTCTGACCTCGTCCCTGCGGAAATCAAATTGCGCCAGGCATCGCGGCTGCTCGAAGTGAGCTTCGAGGACGGCAGCCGTTTCCAGTTGCCATTCGAGTACTTGCGTGTCCATTCGCCGTCCGCGGAAGTGAAGGGACACGGGCCGGGCCAGGAAGTGCTGGTGCTGGGGAAGGAGAGTGTCGGTATCCGGGCCGTCGAGCCGGTCGGACAGTACGCGGTCAAGCTGGTGTTCGATGACGGCCACGACACCGGCCTGTACACGTGGAAATATCTGTACGAGCTCGGCCGCGACAGGGACGCCAACTGGAGCAGGTATCTCGCGCGTAAGGCCGCGGCCGGTAAGTAAAAAAGGGCCGGGTAGCTCGCGCCGCCCGGCCCTTTACAGTTGCAAGACCCCCGTACTCGGGCCGATTCTGCGCAGCACACGGGCAAAATTGCAACAAAAAGTAGTTCCAAGGGGCTATTGACATGCCAGATGAGCGATCGACGGACTTCGGCTTCGAGAAGGTGCCCTGGGGCGAGAAGGCACGGCGGGTACGCGGGGTATTCGACTCGGTCGCCGGCAACTACGATCTCATGAACGACCTCATGTCAGCGGGGGCGCATCGGCTGTGGAAGCGTTTCACCCTGTCGCTGACGAACCTTCGACCCGGGCAACGCGCCCTGGATGTCGCCGGTGGGACGGGCGATCTCAGTGCCGGTCTCGCGCGCCAGGTGGGCGAGCGGGGGCTCGTCATTCTCACCGACATCAACGCCGCCATGCTCGGGCGCGGCCGGGATCGCCTGACCGATGACGGGTTGGTGAACAACATAGGTTATGTCCAGGCCAATGCCGAGCGCCTGCCCTTCGCCGAAGGGGCCTTCGACTGCATCACCATTGGTTTCGGACTGCGCAACGTTACCGACAAGGCGGCGGCGCTGGCTTCGATGCGTCGCGCCCTCAAGCCCGGCGGCCAGTTGCTCATCCTCGAGTTCTCGCACCCCGTGGCACCCGGACTGAAGCCGCTGTATGACGCGTACTCCTTCCACGTGCTGCCGCTGTTGGGAAAGGTGGTGGCCGGGGACGAGGCGAGCTACCGCTACCTGGCCGAATCCATCCGTATGCATCCCAACCAGGAGAAGCTGCTCGCCATGATGCAGGCCGCCGGACTCGAAGGCTGCCGGTATCACAACCTCTCGGGCGGCATCGTTGCCGTACACCGCGGTTATAAGTATTGAAGCGCCGTCGGCGCACGGCATCAGCGCGCCGCCAGCGAATCCATCCGGTGCTCCAGCTCGGTCTCGAAACGACGCACTGCTTCAGTGAGCAACACGCGGCCGGTCTCCAGATCGGACCGCCGGTCCGATCTGAGTGCCTCCTGGAGCCAGGCCGCCACCCGCTCGACCTGGCGCGCTCCCACCATGCCGGCACTACCGAGCAACATATGCACCCGGCGCGCCAATACTGAGCCATCGTCGGTCGCCGCGGCCCGGTGGAGGATGTCGAGTGTCTCGTGCGCCACGGAGAGAAACGATTCGTAGATTTTGCGCAGCGGCGACAAGCGCCACTGCAGGCTTTGCCACAACTCATCGAAGATCGGCGCCGCCAGGGCCGGCAACTCGGCGACCCGCGCAGCGATGTCATCGTCGCGGATGGCGTCGGCTCCCGGCACCAGCCACTTACACAGCAGGTCGCTGAGGGCCGACTTGTTGAATGGCTTGGGCAGGAAGTCGTCCATGCCCGCATCCAGACAGCGCTGCTTGTCATCCACCATGGCGTTGGCCGTTATGGCAATTACGGGAATGTAACGATGCAAAA
>Ga0335075_10017860_pt1 | contig 10533 bp, 10 predicted proteins | sample Lox_Sample_24_FD_206723 | JGI IMG/M metagenome (GOLD analysis project Ga0335075, IMG submission 206723) | Soil microbial communities from Loxahatchee National Wildlife Refuge, Florida, United States - Lox_Sample_2.4 | ecosystem: Environmental > Terrestrial > Soil > Wetlands | place: USA... | reverse complement strand
AGCGCGGCCGCAATGGGCTCCCACGGCGGTGTCGTTTCTGGGTTGCAACGCATAGGATGGTAGATTGACTCTAATTATAACCTCTGAGCGCCCTCTCCCACCTTCCCGTCTTCTTTTCTCCTTCAGTAGTCACCTCGCTGTCTCGCTGTCACTCGCGGGGTCATTCGTACTGTTACCCCTGCCTTAAGCTTTCTGGCAGTAGAACTCAACCGAGTTATTTTTCGTACGAACTGGCAAATATGCACCTCCGTTGAAGTACTGATTAACTGCTTGATTTGAGATCGGTCCTCGGTGCTCAATCTGGGCCGGCAGGATCGACATCCCCAGCTGACATCATATCCATCAAGAACATTCGCTCTCTATGACAATGGGCATGATAGGAGGGCGATACGTGCCAAAATCACTACAAGAAGTGGTGAACATGGGCTTGATGCGAAGGACAGCGAACTTGTCGAGAAGGGTGAGGTCTGAGGAGCTGTGTATGGGAAGGATAGAGACACATTCAATGGCAAAGCGAAGGAATTACTCGAGGCGATAAGGATAGAGAGAGATATTTGGGATCAGGCTGTGGCTATTCGCCCGAGTTTGAGTTCATTCCTGAGACTACCATACTTACCTCAGTCAGGCACAGCTTGATGTTCAATCCGCCATGGCCCTTTCTAATCTATCTACCATCTTCTACAACTCCGAGCACAAGAGTAAGTCCCTTAGAGAAGGTGCAAGGTGTCCATGTATTAATGGCGACTAAGTGTCTTTCGCCGGCGATCTCCAATTATTTCTTGCCCTCCCAGATAAGGTTCTACCAACAGTACTATGCGTATCGTATGCCCTAACAGAGGACTGCTGCAGATGGAGTAGATGCGCGAAGCGAAGAAATGCGGATAACTTCAATATCTGTGCCGAAGCACCGGCGTGATAGACCATGAAGCAAAATCCTGAACGAAGGGTTTTACGCACGAAAGGCGCAGTGAGTAATACGAAGAATTAAATACCGAGGGTCGCAGGGCAGCCGCTTCTTTTCCTTGTTGAAGCCATGCACACGTGCTTTCCTTTTCCTTCTCTATTCTCTTTTTAGTTCCACCCCACGCTCATCACAAAAACCTATGGACAATGGGACAATTGTTGAAAATCTTGGCGTCGCTCAACGGCGTCCCGTCGGGATTCGTCACATATCCAGCTGCAGCCATTCCGAGCACCTCAAACTCACCCGTCAGCCGCGTGCGGATGCCGGCCGCGATGCTGTAGTTCGTCCACATGAAGAGATTGAAATCCCACAGCGGTGAATAGTCGTACGCGACGGTGGGGATGGCGCCCAAGATGTTCAGCGGGTCGCCTTCCTGGAGGATATGGCTGTTCAGTCCCTGCCGCCAGGGATGGTGGGTCTCGTTGTTCGGAGCCCCAGGCGGCAGGTCTGCATTGGTGTACCCGTTGACGCTGACGAAGAAACGCTCGATGCCGCTGAAAAGGGCGTCGTCATCTCCAGTGCGGACGGCGGTGAGACGCTTGGCGTAAGTGCCGCCGTCGAGGGTGGCGGGGAGCGGGTCCGAGCCGTCGGCAACCAAGTAGAGGACCGACTTGCTGAAAGAGAAGCCGCGAATAGTGTTAAGCGTGACGACAGAGTCGCGGGGGCAGATTGCAAGCACTTGATCGTGGACCTTGGAGCGGAAATCGGCTAGCATGGATTCTGGAATCCCGTCGCAGAACTGGTTAAGATAGTCCGCGGTAACGTCACCGGCTATGATCTGTCATGGGGATCAGCAGTGGATTTAAAAAGGGAATGCAGTAGCGAAAGCTGACCGGCGCATTGTAGACTTCCGAGCCAGCATTCATGAGCTGTATCAGGGGCGTATAGTATTCATCGCCAACGCTGCCGGGTTGGACAGACTTTGGTGGAAAGGGCGACGAGTCTCCGGGCACGATGTTGCGCACGGGAGAAAAGTCGACCATGCCCACTCGGCCGAACACCGTGTTGTTGACAATGTTGAGCTGTTCTGCTCCCTTCAACCCCGAACTAGTCATGCCCTGGGCTGCAAAGCGCAGCTTCGGTGCGAAATTGAGTCCAAGTTGATTCCCATTTCCTTCGTCAGAAGTATCGGTCACGATCCACCAATAACCTGTATTCGCAGCAGAAACGCCATAATATAGTGGTAGTGTGAAATTGGGGTTGACACCATAATTCACATGGCCATTGCGGAGCAGGTCAACCGGTCCAACTAGCTCGCGGTCTAATTCTGAAGCCATGGGACCTTGATAGCCAGCTTGAATTGCTGTTGCGAAGGAGGGATCGGCGATCTGAACGGTGGGATCGTCGAAACCGGAGTTTGGTGCCGGGTTGAATTCATTGGGGAATGATTGCCGCCGCTGTAGCGCGTGAGGTGAGGGCGAGATGGGCTTTCGAACAGCCAGAGGGGAAGCGAGGAGAAACGGCAGGAGAGAAAGACAGGTAAGAAACGTTGAGGGCAGCATGTTGCAAACAGGGGAGCTAAGCACCGAGGCAATCTGCGCGGAAACACGTTGAACCTGTAGAGATCCGGGAACAGAGCTCCTGGGGAGGATTGACGCATTAACTTATAAATGAACTATCTTGCTCAAGCTAATTCGCGGCATAACCGAATGATAGCTGCCCCTGAAGAGCAGCGCGGTGATTCCAGTATAATGGATACACTTTGGCAAAGCAAGCGCCCTCCGGCTCAGTACTACATAGCTAGAAATGTGAGGTGGAGTGACATTCGGCGTTCTGTGATAGCGGAGACAACAACGTGGGCCGGGAATGTCGGGAGTCGCGTACATTTGTCGACCGTTCACGTGGACTGCTGCGGTATCCGCTGTTGATCGGAAGCTGACGTTGCTTGCCCAAGATCGGATTAATATCTCGCTGTTTCAGCACTTTTGGCATTCAGAACCGTCCGTGTACGACAGGGGAAGGAGCAATGTTTAGGAATCAAAACAGCTTGGTAACTGGAATCTTGGACGAGAGAAGGAAAAATGAACCCGCTGGAAAGATAATTACCAAGCAGCATCGAACCGGATGCCAATTAAGATGTTCCAAGAGACGGCAAAAGTGTTATTGGCTCTCATGATTGACTGGCTAGCTTCTGCAGGCGAGGAGCTACCGGGGGAAGACGTGTAGCGGCCTATTATAGTGATGGAGAGGGCCTGCAGAGGGCCGAAAGCCGAAAGCTGCAATGGTTGACTGATCGCCAAGACTCCCTTTCCGGCTGAACTCCCGTTGAATGCCACTCCTACGACGACAGTAATATGGAGCTCAATTTTTCGTAGCGACATCAGCCTCGAGCCGGAGCTCAATGTTGTCGTATGCATTTGTGTATGTATTCAAAGTCGACTCTGCCATCGAGTGGACTGCGTAGAGTGAGATTAGAGCGGCTAGAGTCATGACTCTTTCACTGGAACGCCGACTAGGAACGATTCCAAACGTGTGACCAGGGCATCAGCCTTATCCTAGACGGTGGGGCTCTACCCAGAAACATGGACTCTTGCCGAGCTGAGGTTATTCATTCTAAATGGAGGTTAGGCAATAAACTTACCTCGCGTACTTGGAGAACCGCCATCTTCGAATGGCGCCATTAGCCGACTGCGACGCCCATCCTGGAATGACGGCCGAAGTTGGTACAGATCGATATGCTCTGTATGGTTTTACATATCTTCGTGATTGCACTTAGGGATTGGAGAAAAGATGGTGGAAACGGAGTTGATGGATCGACGGGCACTGGCAAGCTACCAGAAGGAGCAAGCTGGGATAATTCCCACTTTATCGTCCCACACCGGACATTGAAGGAGATATAATTAAGTGACTACCAGACAGCTGGAGTCTTATAAAGGTATAAAGATCTATGCTGCTTACAATCCTACACCGTCCTTACTGCTATGACGACTATGTCCAAAGATAGGTACATCAAACCAGCTGCATTCCAAGCCCAACGGCGAAAACAGCACCAATTAGGGAAGCCCACCTCAACCATGAATTATACTTTGCCAATTTTGATGTGGCTAATGACGAAGGACTGGTCGAAGGGGATGGAGGGTGAACCGGCGGAGGTTGCTGCGGACGAAGGAGTGGTTGAAAGGGATAGAGTTGAACCAGCAGAGGTTGCCGCGGATTCAGATGGCAGTACCGCTGTTTGTGCAACTGTCCGTGTCGCACTGGCAACTCATCTCGGCGCCGTCCCACTGGCATGTTATTCCACAGAGGCAGAGGAATCAAGGCCGATGGAAGGAGGCCGAAGAGCTGGAGGTGCAAGTGATGGAGACGTTCAAGAGGGTATTGGGCTCGGAGTATCCAGCTCCTGTTATCAGCCCGTCTCCCGTCCTCCATCCCGCCGCGGAGTAATAGCGCGTATAGCCTGCTCATCTACTCTATTGTGTATCCTTCGTTGAGGCTATTAATAGCACGGTCCTTAAACGTCCTCCTCTTTTCGGCGGGCCAGTCGATCTTGAGCCGCTCAATTAGTGTCTTCAATCCTTTACTGCATGGGTGGGATTGGGCGTTGAGGCTGGCGACGGCCTGCTCGTCGTAGAGGGCGTACAGCGCTGACACGTAACAGGTTTCGACGCTGTCGGGCACGAGAGGGCGGGCGTTGGGGTCCTGTGGGATCTGTAGCAATGTCGGTAGATCGGATCGTTAGTTATAGAGAGGGATCAGTTACCTCGACGAGGTCGCCCTCTGACGCCTCGACGTCCTCCAACTCCAACTCCCTCCTCGTCCTCCTTTCTCCTCCATTCTCTCTTTCCCTTTCCCTCCCTCCGCCCGCGCGCCAGCGTCTTTCTCCGCCTGGCGGAGGCGGGACCACCGCGCTGCCTGACACGCTGCCGCCATCTTCCGCTTCCTCGCGCCGGCCTCGGCGCGCGGGAGCTTCTGTGCCCTCATGTGGCCTCATCTGCCGGATGGAGAGGACGACGTCGGTGAGGAACAGGATCACCTTATTCTCCCACACCAACTCGCCGTCCTCCCAGCCGCCAGCATTTACTGTACGTGGAGCGCGTGTTCGGCCGCCAATTCTCCTCGCGGAGGCGCTGCACGTAGACCAGCGTAGAGGCCAGGTCCGCCTCATTCCTCCCAACCCCTCGCCCTCAGTAGCTCAGCCAGTCCTCTTACAAACCACGGTCTCTCAACCTGTCACCGACGGCTCTGCGCTCCGAGGAAGAGGATCCATGTGAGGAGGTCGAGGGCTGCAGGAGGAGATAGTCTTGTCTTCGTCTCGTATCTCAGTTGCTGGAGAGAGCGTTTGAAGCGTATTCCACGTTTGTATTCGGGGTGTCGTCCCGATTGATTCGACCGATTCGAGGCAAGCCGCAAGCCTTGTCTAACAGGTCGTCATAGTTGGTTGTAAGAAGTGTGGCGCCCTTTTTGTACAATGCCATCAACACCTCGAGGATATCACGATTCCTGACTTCTTCATAGAGACCTCTAAACACAGTATCCAACCAAATAGGAAATTGGGCTATATAGATCGAGCTAACCGCGCACAATATCGGCGGCGTTCAGTAAGCTGTCGGTATCGGTGTCTTCGAGCGCGGTATACGCCAGCCTCATCCTGCGGTTCGAAGCGTCCATATAGCGTCCAGTGACTAGGTAATCCAAGCCATGCCGTATTATGCCAGTCCAAGTTATGCGTGAAAGAGACTTCTTAGATAAATCCGCAGTGGCACTGAGTGTTACTCCGCTTCCACAACAATCACGAAGCGTTTATCCTTCAACGCATCTTTAAGTCTAGTCAAGACCTCGCCTTCTCGCCTAGCAGCCTCTCTCAAGGCTTCATTCGTCATGGTCATACGTTGTTGTCAATCTTTGGTCTCTTTAGCAATGTCATTCCAGCCGAAATAAATGTTGAGGAGCTCATGTTCGTACATCTACTATGGTCGTTACGCTCGTGTTAAGAAGGGTCGAAAGGAGGAAGGTCAAGGTTCGAGGGAAAGAAGGGTCGAGAGGGAGGGGGTTTCGAAGGGGAGAAGGGTCGAGAAGGAGGATCGGTAGAGAGAGCACGTTATCGAGAAAGTGTCCTCCAGTCAAAGAGCAGAGAGGCAGCTCCTCTGCAGATTAGAGCGAGAGTAAAAGCCATGACCGCCCCCACGCCCAGGCCTAGCACAGCGGAAGGGCGTCTGTGAAGCGATGCGCCAAGCTTGGGTCTGAGCCACGCTCCGGAATCATTTAAGAGCCTTCTTGGTCTTTCTTCCCACCCTACATCGATGATCTTCTCCTTCTAGATGAAAGCCCCTTCTGTTCCGATCAACCTTCAGTAACGTCGACAATCTCGCCGTAGGTTGTGTTATGCTTTCTTGTTATAGCCAGCCCTTCCAGATCAGAGATAATCAAGACCAACCCTATGGGAGAAGAGCTCCACAGACAGCTCCAACCAGCCGAACTATGCTGGGGCCGGATTGCGAGTTGTCTTGGCGATGCGTGGAAGGAGATGGTCTTTCCGCTTCCCTCCCTTCCCACACGATTCGTGTAACTTGTGGGATTCTGTTGGCAACCCAGACAGCTTCATGATGGAGGTCTTTGTCAACTGCAGGAATGTTTGCTAGAGTGGATTGAGCTAATGTTGAGAGGTCAGCAATATGCCGCCTTTTGGGCATAGGTTACATACTGATTTGCCCATCCGTTCGGTAGCCTACTCCAGCTGGATGCTCGAATAAGAAGTAGTAGATTCTGTTGCGCACTTTGGCAGGTCATGAAAGTGCGGTGGAGGAGTGGGAACTAGTGCCCGAAGAGCTGGAGTGTTGTGTGAGAAAGACAGACATCTTGTGTCCTGATGTTAGGGGATCCAGGTTTGGTTCCGATTGGGCGAGAGGTTTTGCGTGAGTGAAGATGATCCATATTTACGTATTTTCATTGTTGGCAACCACCCAGACTCATTTCTGTGTTCCCAGCCATTTACAATTCAGTATCCCAACGTACTGAGCCATGCCAGCATGTGTTCCGCCGCCTCGACGATAGTATTCTCCGGATACATCTTCTCCCCGCTAGCGTAGCAGTCGCAGCCAAAGTCTTCTTGGTCATCTATAGGTGTCCCAATGGGAGCTGAAGAGACGAAGTAGGCTCTGCCACGCTTGCTGAGGAATTCTATGAAATCTGCATTTCCAAGCTCGAGAAGGTCGTGTTGGGGGCTGGCCAAGCAGATACCGCGAATCCGAGGAGCATATCTCTCCCAATTGGCTGCCAGGTGCATAATAGCAGCCTGTCCTGTCCACTCAAGCCCAATCACGTCGATCCGTGCGTCCCTGTGCACCATTTGGTCAATGACGTTGTCGAAAATATATTTGACGTGTGCTCTGTAATCCTCGTTCCCAACAACCTTGTTCTTCACCTCGTCAATTCTGAATGGCCCTGCGACTGCCGAATCTCGGGGTAGATTTGCCCATTGGGTACGACTGACTGCCCGTCCTCCTCCACGAAACCATAGTAATTGACCCGGGTTGGCAATGACAATGCCAGGAATCCCCTGACCTGAGGCTGAGGCAAAGCCATTCATGATCAAGGAAACGAGATTGATCGCAGAGCCTTTATTGATGGTTTCGTTGCCAATGGTGCGATAGGAAAAGATCCCAAGGTCCTGGTCACGCTCTGGGAAAAGCACAATAATTCGCTGCTTCTCTGAAAGATCTGTCGACACCAGGATTGGTACGTGCTTGTCTTGTTCCGTGGCTCCAACTGGAAGACGCAGAATTTTTAGTCCGAGCTCCTCAAGACGTCCGAGAACAACTTTCCGAATGCAAGCTAGACAAGCCGTATGATTAGCAATGTCTTCTTCTCAGACGGTTCAACCTGTGCAGACAAAGCCAAAGCGCGTTCGGGAGGACGTCGATCTGTTGAAGAACTCGAGTAGCCATCCTTGATGACACGTCTCAGAGGATCAACTGGACCGTCTTGAATCAAAAGTGAGGTCAGCCTTACTGTTCATAGCCTCCTTGTGCATCTCATTAACACGTTCATTCTTGTTGATAGCATAGAGGAACTTCTCGTCAGGCTTCTCAATCATCCTGATTTGGTCACTATCGTTGATGAAGTAGCCTAGCTCGGTGAGGTTTGCAGGAAATGTTGGATCCTTGGGTAGGCCGGTTGGCAGACGGCGGAACATCTTCGCTAGTGGTGAGCTCGATCGATGCCTACCTGAGGGTGGCAAGGTAGTGGACACAATAGCCAGGCGTACTGCTTCTCACAGTTACGCGTGAGAGCTGCAGAACAGTGTTCACAGCTTCCCAGGTCAGAGCATGACTAGAGATGAAGTAGAGCTTAGATATGGAAAGAGGGAGAAGAAGCCGAGAATAGTCGAGAGAAGAACAGGTTAGCCGAAGAACGCTAGCTCTGATTTGGCACAACTCTCCTCTCTGCTCACCACTTGGCCCTTCACATTCCACGTCTCTCTGCTTCCGTTGTGGAACATCCTCAATCGCTTAGATCTCTATGACCGCCATGCTTCCCGCAGTCGCTTTGACCTATTCTCCTTCATTTCCTTATCCAATTAGAGTGGACGCAGTGCTTAAATGAGCGAGCAGAACAAGCAAGGCCTTTTCACCTGCACTTGAGCTGAACAGCAATCGTTGTAGAGGCAGTTCCAAAGTCGTTTAGATCATTAGGTAGTGTAGTTGTCAAGAGTTCTTCTTGGAATAGCAAAACTTTCCCGCGCCTGTCACAATGCTGCTGCGCCTGCTAAATGCTCTATTGTAGCATACACATCTCCTCACCAGCTAGCCTTCTTCACCCCTGGTAGGTTTCCAGCTAATGCATTCATTCGAAATTGGAACTGTTGAACCTCGTATCAGCACAACGTGTTGGAATTGGCATAATGTAGGATAGGAGGTCTGGCCGGGATGCTCTGTATGGATTGCAGAGGAACGAAAAATGAAGTGCTTCAACATACCCTGCCCATTCTAAAGTCTCTAAACACACCTCTTGCGACTCCGCCCATCACACATCTGTTCTTTATCTGCGTCGGTCTTGTGTAGCAATGCATTTGTGATAGTTGGAGCTGCGCCTGCGCTCGCATTCGTTGTGGCAGAGAGGTATTGCGGATAACATATCGCAGGGCTTGCCTATACAGAAACAGTCAGGCTCTCGTCACTGAGTTCGGGGCAACATTTCTGATTTCGGATCTGGGTAGTCGGAGAGGCTGGAGATGCGCACCTTTCCGTCTCGAATTTCTCGAATACTTTCCGCTTTGTGTGGTCGCGAATGATTTTGATGTTTATGAAACCACCAATATCAAGCCGCTTTGCTCTGAACTGAGACATAGTGTATTGCGACAGGCGCAATCTTGGGTTGAGGTGGCAGTAGCAGTAAATGAGGATGATTTTGTTGGCTCAGAGCAAAATGCTTGGCATCGGTCAATTGATGGAGTCAAGGTTCTAAGGACAGGAAAATTGCACTCCATAGGAGTTCTATAAGGAATTGCTAGGAGAGATGTTGCAGACTTCGGGGACTACGCCGCATATGAGAGACTAGATATTCTACAAAAAGCATGGCGGAGCCCTTTCCCCCATTGAGCCGATTTCCAGAACCGAGGATTGACTTGCGATTCCCCAGTAGTCATGGGAGTGGCACCATTCATACTCACATCGACAGCGGCACTGGAGGGTTTACCGCTCAATAGGTATTGTTGACTACCGTGTTCGTCTATGACCCAGTATGTACAGTCCTTCTACTTCGCCCTGCCACGTTCGAGTACGAACTATTTCCCCAAGGCTCTTTCACCTCACACTGCCTCTCAGTATTTCAAGCCTTACTTCGCACCGGCCTCGCTCTTTTTTGCGTAGGGATTTCGAGGATCGTTCTTGTACTCATCGGCTAAATCAAGGCGAACGATCAGCCACTGGCACAATGTGGTTTCTAGAGCTAGAGAAATAGCCGCTTTAAAGAGAGCGAGATTTACTCACACTGCATCATGGCGTTTGCGCCAGCGTTGATGGCATAGAGGACAACAGCTCCAGCAACCATAAACGGTAACATCGGCTCGGCTGCGATTGACGCTGTTAGCAGCTTTCGATCTATCAATCGGAGTTAGCAGCAGACTCACCGAATTTGCCGGGGAACTTTTTAGGAAGTAATGAAGGCATTTTGTGGTAAGGGGGGTTGTGGGATTGGGAGGTAGAGTGCTAATTAATGCTGGCGTCGAGTTTCGAGCTCGAAGCCGAAGCTCGGGATCAGAGCTTGTATGGATGCGGGAACGCGATCGGCAAAGCTGCCGATTTTAAAGAGCGCACGCATCGCGAGCCACAGGGGGAGAGCACTTTAACGCGACTTAGATTGTTGATAGTGGGAGAGGACGGTGGGGTCTTCTTTTCCCAATATCCTGTTGCACAGACACCCAGCATTGCAGCAAAGAATCGCGTCTATGTTGTAGTTGACCTCGAGCTTAACCATCAATTACAGAATGGCGTCGCTTGGACCGGCAGTATCATCTCTCCGCTCTTCTCTCTCCCTACTCCAATCGAGCATTTCCATTCTTGACGAAGGGGTATCAGACTTCCCTCGTCTCTGCAAAGTCCTGCAAACCCAACAACACTTCGAACTATTAC
>Ga0335075_10017859_pt1 | contig 10533 bp, 5 predicted proteins | sample Lox_Sample_24_FD_206723 | JGI IMG/M metagenome (GOLD analysis project Ga0335075, IMG submission 206723) | Soil microbial communities from Loxahatchee National Wildlife Refuge, Florida, United States - Lox_Sample_2.4 | ecosystem: Environmental > Terrestrial > Soil > Wetlands | place: USA: Florida... | reverse complement strand
CACCGCGCACGGCCCGTTCCAGGGCCTGGACCGGTTCGAGGCGCGGCCGGCCATCCTGGCCGCGCTGCGCGAGCAGGGCCGGGTGGTCGCCGAGCAGCGGCCGTACCTGCACGCGGTCGGGCACTGCCAGCGGTGCGGAACGACCGTGGAACCAAGGTTGTCGCTGCAGTGGTTCGTCAAGGTCGGCCCGCTGGCCAAGGCGGCCGGGGACGCGGTCCGCGACGGCCGGGTGCGCATCAGCCCGCGGCAGATGGCGGCGCGCTACTTCGACTGGGTCGACGACATGCATGACTGGTGCATCAGCCGCCAGCTGTGGTGGGGCCACCGGATCCCGGTGTGGTACGGGCCCGAGGGCGAGGTCGTCTGCGTCGGGCCGGACGAAGAGCCGCCAGCCGGCCAGGGCTGGCACCAGGATCCCGACGTCCTGGACACGTGGTTCTCCTCGGCTCTCTGGCCGTTCTCCACGCTCGGCTGGCCGGACGAGACCGCCGATCTGCGCACGTTCTACCCGACGAGCGTCCTGGTCACCGGCTACGACATCCTGTTCTTCTGGGTGGCCCGGATGATGATGTTCGGGCTGTACGCGATGTCCGGCGCCGAGCCGTCGAGCGCCGTGCCGTTCCGTGTGGTTGCCCTGCACGGCCTGGTCCGTGACCAGCAGGGCAAGAAGATGTCCAAGTCGCGCGGGAACACCGTCGACCCGCTGGACTGGATCGACCGCTTCGGTGCCGACGCCACCCGGTTCACGCTGGCCCGCGGGTCGAGTCCCGGCGGCGACGTGGCCGTCAGCGACGAGTGGGCGGCCGGGGCGAGGAACTTCTGCAACAAGCTGTGGAACGCTGCCCGGTTCGCCCTGCTGAACGGCGCGGACGCCAGCGCGGAGCTGCCCGGGCCGTCCGCCCTGACCGCGGGCGACCGCTGGATCCTGTCCCGGCTGGCCGCGGTCACCGCCGAGGTGGACGAGCTGTTCGAGCAGTTCGAGCTGGGCAAGGCCTGCGACGCGCTCTACCACTTCGCCTGGGACGAATTCTGTGACTGGTACCTGGAGCTGGCCAAGGTGCCCCTGGCCGGAGCTGACCCGGAGGCGGCCGCGGCGACCCGGGCGGTGCTCGGGCACGTGCTCGACCGGCTGCTGCGGCTGATCCATCCGGTGATGCCGTTCGTCACCGACGAGCTGTGGACCCACCTGACCGGCGGCGACTCGGTGATGGTGGCCACCTGGCCGGGTGCGCTCGCACCGGGCGGCCTTCACGCGGGCACGCCCGCACCGCCGCTGCAGCGCGACCCGGCCGCCGAAGCCGAGATCGAGGCGCTGATGCGCCTGGTGACGCAGGTGCGCAGGTTCCGCTCCGACCAGGGGCTGCGGCCGTCTCAGCCGGTGCCGGCCATCCTGGCCGGCATCGAGGCCACGCCGCTGGCCGGTCACGAGACACCGATTCGCTCGCTGCTGCGGCTCGCCCCGCCCGGCGGGGAATTCGCGCCCACCGCCTCGGTGCAGGCCGAGGGGGTCACCGTGCAGCTGGACACGGCGGCGGCGATCGACATCGGGGCCGAGCGGCGCAGGCTGGAAAAGGACCTGGCCGCCGCCCGGGCCGACGCGGAGGCGACCGAGCGCAAGCTCGCTACCCCGTCGTTCGTGGAACGGGCACCCGAGGCGGTGGTGGCCCGCAGCCGCGACCGGCTGGCTGCCGCCCAGGCCGAGATGGCCCGGCTGGAGCAGCGCCTGGGCGCCCTGCCTCGGTCTAACTGATCCGCTGCTGCATTTGCGCTATAACCGGTCTGTCACGTTTGAGCCACCCTTCTGGCCGATGGCGTTAAGTGGCGGAACTGGACAGTACCGTCAGCTATGTGGGTACCCGTCGCAGATTCGGGATTAGCGGCGGAAAGGCCGCGCTGTGCGTCGGCGCCGCAGCACTGGCTGTCGCCGCTTCGGCCTGCGCGACCAGCGGCAGCTCCAGCTCCGCGCCGCCGAACAGCGCGCCGGTGACCGGCGGGACCGCGGTCATGGCCGAGCCGCCGTCGACGACGCCGAACTACATCTGGCCGTTCGCCAGCAGTGCCTACTTCACCGATATCAACACCGATGACCTGCAGTACCTGCTGTACCGCCCGCTGTACTGGTTCGGCCGCGGCGGCCAGCCGACGGTGAATTACACGCTGAGCCTGGCCGATCCGCCGCTGTTCAACGGCGACAAGGTGACGATCACGCTGCAGCATTACATGTGGTCCAACGGCACCCCGGTGACCGCGCAGGACGTGATGTTCTGGCTGAACATGGAGCTGGCCGAGCCCGCGAATTTCGGCGGCTCCACCGGATTCCCGGCCAACGTGAGGGACATTACCGTGGTCAGCTCCACGGAGCTGACCATGGTGATGGACAAGGGCTACTCGCCGGTCTGGTTCCTGTCCAACGCGCTATCGCAGATCACCCCGATGCCGGCCGCCTGGGACCGGACCGCCGCGGGCCCGAGCAGCTGTGACACCACGGTCAGTGACTGCGTGGCGGTGTACAACTACCTGAACGGCCAGGCCAAGGATCTGAGCACCTATGCGACGTCGCCGATCTGGGGTGTCGTGGACGGGCCGTGGAAGCTGAGCGCGTTCAACGCCGACGGCCACATCACGTTCGTGCCCAACAAGTCGTACTCGGGGCCGGTCAAGCCGAAGCTGGACGCGTTCGAGGAGGTGCCGTTCACCACCGACTCGACCGAGTACAACGTGCTGCAGTCGCCGAACCCCAGCACCAAGATCGACGTCGGCTACCTGCCCGCCGAGGATGCCCCGGCTCGCCCGGCCGGCCGGGCCGCCGGAGCCAACCCCCTGGCGGGGAAGGGCTACTCGCTGCAGCCGTGGGAGATCTGGGGGATCAACTACTACGTGGTCAACTACCAGTCGACCACCGGCAACGCCCCGATCATCAAGCAGCTCTACTTCCGGCAGGCGCTGGCGTACCTGATGAACCAGGCCGCGGTGATCGCTGGGCCGCTGCGCGGCTACGGCACCGTCACCGTCGGGCCGGTCGCCGACACCCCGGTAACCCCGTTCCTGTCACCGAAGGGCAGGCAGGGCGACCCGTTCCCGTACAGCCTGGACAAGGCGAGGGCCCTGCTGGCCAGCCACGGCTGGAACGTCGTCCCGGGCGGGGTGTCCACCTGCGCCAGCCCGAGCCAGTGCGGCCCCGGGATTGCCAAGGGCCAGGCACTGAGCTTCAACTTTCCTTACGCGACCGGGTTCTCCTGGGTCACCTCGGAGATGACGCAGCTGCAGTCCAATGCGGCGATGGCCGGGATCAGGCTCAACCTGGAGCCGGAAACGTTCAATCAGGTGACCGCGCTGGCCGGCGGCAATTGCGTGGTCACCAGGTCATCGTGCGACTGGGACATGGCGAACTGGGCCGGCGGCTGGTCATTCGCGCCCGACTACCTGCCGACCGGAGAAGAACTGTTCCAGTGCGGCGCGGTCGGGAACTCGGGCGGCTTCTGCGACCCGGCGGATGACTCGATGATCGGCAAGACGCTGGTCAGCAGCAACCTGCAGTACATGTACGAATGGCAGGACTACCTGGCCACCCAATTGCCGGTCCTTTGGCAGCCGGACGCGGACTACCAGCTGACCGAGATCACCGACAACCTCAGGGGAGTCACGCCGCAAAGCCCCACGCTGAGCATCAACCCGGAGAACTGGTACTACGTGAAGTAACGGTCATCTAATCGGCGCTCAGTCGCTGTGTGTGTTTGGTTGGTAACTAATCAGTCACAATTGCGAAAGACTTGTTGCCAGACTCTCTCGGCGGGGAACCGGACTAACTGGTTGAACTGAGCACGCGCCCAGCGTCAGGCCACAGCGTCGGCCTCGTGATCTGCAGCGGCGGCACAAGGGGGAACAGCGCCGCACGCGCCGCGAGGAACGGTGCCGAAAAGCAACCACGAAAGCAACGGGTCGCTTCGGCGGCGCGCGGGCGCGAGCACGTTGTCATTTGTCGGAGCACGCCAGGGGGGGCGATGACGTCTGCTCTGAACGGCTCCCAGCGTCGAGGAGCCGCAGTCATGGGGAGATCCCCACAGCAGCGAGTCAGGTTCAGGTCCAGGATTCACACCAAGATCATGGCGGCCACCGTGGCCGTGACGGCATGCGCTCTCGTCGCGGCCGGCTGCAACGGCAGCGGCAACTCGGCGGCGGGCGGCACCCCGGTCAAGGGGGGAACCGCGGTGTTCGCCGAGCCCCCATCCAGCCCGCCGAGCTACATCTTCCCGTACATGAGCAGCTCCGTCATCAGCGACGTCAACCTGTTTGACTTCCAGTACCTGATGTACCGGCCGCTGTACTGGTTCGGCAGCGGGGGCCAGCCGACCGTGAACGACTCGCTCAGCCTGGCCTACCCGCCAGCGTTCCACGGCGACAAGGTGACGATCACCCTCAAGCGCTACAAGTGGTCCAACGGCACCCCGGTCACCGCGCAGGACGTGATGTTCTGGCTGAACATGGAGACCGCGGTGCCCCACGACTACGGGGCGTACACCAGCTTCCCGGCCGACGTGACGGACATCACGGTGGTCAGCCCGAGAACGCTGACCATGGTCATGAACAAGGCCTATTCGCCGAGCTGGTTCCTGTACAACGAGCTCAGCCAGGTGACGCCGATGCCGGCTGCCTGGGACCGGACCGCGTCCGGGACGAGCCACTGTGACACCACCGTCAGTGACTGCGCGGCCGTCTACAACTACCTCAATGACCAGGCCAAGAACGTGACCGCGTACGTGGGGTCGCCGCTGTGGTCGGTGGTGGACGGGCCGTGGAAGCTGAGCGCGTTCAACGCGGACGGGCACGTCACGTTCGTGCCGAACAAGTCCTACTCGGGGCCGGTCAAGCCGAAGCTGGCCGCGTTCGAGGAGGTGCCGTTCACCACCGACGCGGCCGAGTACAACGTGCTGCAGTCGCCGAGTTCCAGCACCAAGATCGACGTCGGCTACCTGCCGCAGGATGATGCGCCGGCCAAGCCGATCAACGCCACGGTGGGCAGCAACCCGCTGTCCGGCTACGCGCTGAACCCCTGGCCGGTGTGGGGCATCAATTACTTCGTGGTGAACTACCAGTCCACCACCGGTGCCGCCCCCATCTTCAAGCAGCTGTACTTCCGCGAGGCGCTCGAGGACGAGATGAACCAGGAGGCGGTGATCAGCGGGCCGTTGCGCGGCTATGGCACGACCACCGTCGGGCCGGTCGGCACCAACCCGGTGACCCAGTGGCTGTCGCCGCAGGGCAAGTCGGGCGACCCGTTCCCGTACAACCCGGGCAAGGCGAAGTCGCTGCTGACCAGCCACGGCTGGAACGTGGTCCAGAACGGCGTGAGCACCTGCACCGACCCGACCCTGTGCGGGGCCGGGATCAAGAAGGGCCAGAAGCTGAGCTTCAGCATGCCGTACGCGACCGGGTACTCCTGGATCGAGTCGGAGATGACCCAGCTGCAGTCGAACGCGGCGACGATCGGGATCAAGCTGAACCTCGAGCCCAAGCCGTTCGCTGAGGTGACCGCGCTGGCCGCGGGCAACTGCGCGGTGGCCAAGCTCCCGTGCAACTGGGACATGGCGAACTGGGGCGGCGGCTGGTCGTTCTCGCCGGACTACGCGCCGACCGGCGAGCAGCTGTTCCTGTCCGGCGAGGTCGCCAACTCGGGCGGCTACTCCAACCCGACCAACAATTCGCTGATCAACAAGACGCTGACCAGCGGCAGCCTGCAGGACCTGTACAACTGGCAGGACTACCTGTCGACCCAGCTGCCGGTCATCTGGCAGCCGAGCGCGGATTACCAGCTGACCGAGGTGGCCGACAACCTGCAGGGTGTCGGCCCGCAGAGCCCCACGCTCAGCATCAACCCGGAGAACTGGTACTTCACCAAGTAGCCGGACGCGTTGCCTCCGCAGCCGCGCCGCAGCACGGGCGGCGCGGCTGCGGGCTGGGTGCAGGACTGATACGTCATGAAGTAGAAAGAAAACTACCCTTCGTCATTATTAGCGGGTAAAAAGTCCGTCTTTGGTAACTACGCGGGGTCGGGTCGATAACAATCGGTAACTCCCCTGCGGCAGGTCGATAACCGATCCGTCACGATTGCAGAACTCTTGCGGCCACAGGTGTCAACCGCAGGATGCGGCTTCGTAAGTTGGGCGGGCAGGGAAGCACGTGCCGACCCGGCGGCGTCTTGCCTGGCCAAGCCCTGTTCGGAGCACGCCGCGGGGGACGATGACGTCTGCTCGAGCGGGCTCCCCGTGTCAAGGAGCGGCAATCGTGGGGAGATCCCTAAAGCATCGAGGCATATCCAGGTTCAGGCTGCGTAGCAGAATCCTGGCCGCGGGAGCGGTCGCCGCGGCATGCGCCCTGGTCGCCGCGGGCTGCTCGAACAGCAGTCCGGCGGCATCGGGAACCACCCCGGTCAGCGGCGGCACCGCGGTGTTCGCCGAGCCGCCGTCGACCCCGCCGACGTACATCTTCCCGTACATGAGCAGCACCTACGCCAGCGACGTCAACCTGTTCAACTTCCAGTACCTGATGTACCGGCCGCTGTACTGGTTCGGTAACGGGTCCCAGCCCACGTTCAACTCGTCGCTGAGCCTGGCCGACGCGCCGACGTTCAACGGGACCAAGGTCACGATCAACCTGAAGAACTACAAGTGGTCCAACGGCACCCAGGTGACCGCGCAGGACGTGATGTTCTGGCTGAACATGGAGACGGCTGAGCCGGCCGACTACCTCGCGTACACCAACTTCCCGGCCGACGTGAAGGACATCACGGTGGTCAGCCCGACCGAGCTGACCATGGTCCTGGACAAGGCGTACAACCCGACCTGGTTCCTGTACAACCAGCTCAGCCAGATCACCCCCATGCCCGCTGCCTGGGACCGGACCGCGTCCGGGCCGAGCAATTGCGACACCACGGTCAGTGACTGCGCGGCTGTCTACAACTACCTCAACACCCAGGCCAAGGACGTGACCGGCTACGTCGGTTCGCCGCTGTGGTCGGTGGTGGACGGGCCGTGGAAGCTGAGCGCGTTCAACGCGGACGGGCACGTCACGTTCGTGCCGAACAAGTCCTACTCCGGCCCGGTCAAGCCGAAGCTGGCCGCGTTCCAGGAGGTGCCGTTCACCACCGACTCGGCCGAGTACGACGTGCTGCGGTCGCCGAATTCCGCCACCAAGATCGATGTCGGGTACCTGCCGGAGCAGGACGCGCCGGTCAAGCCGGCCGGCGCCTCGGTGGGCAGCAACCCGGTGTCCGGCTACACGCTGTCGCCCTGGCTGATCTGGGGGATCAACTACTTCGTGGTGAACTACCAGTCCACCACGGGTAACGGCCCGATCCTCAAGCAGCTGTACTTCCGGCAGGCGCTGGAAGACGAGATGAACCAGCAGGCGGTGATCAGCGGGCCGCTGCGCGGCTACGGCAACCTGACGGTCGGCCCGGTGGGCACCGTCCCGGCCACCCAGTGGCTGTCGCCACAGGGTAAGTCGGGGAACCCGTTCCCGTTCGACCCAACCAAGGCCAAGTCCCTGCTGACCAGCCACGGCTGGAAGGTGGTCCCGAACGGCGTCAGCACCTGCGTCAAGCCGGGCACGGGCGCGGGCGAGTGTGGCGCGGGGATCAAGAGCGGGCAGGGCCTGAGCTTTACCCTGCCCTACGCGACCGGGATCTCCTGGATCCAGTCGGAGATGACCCAGCTGCAGTCGAACACGGCGACGGTCGGGATCAAGCTGAACCTGGCGCCCAAGCCGTTCGCCCAGGTGATCTCGACGGCCGGGGGCAACTGCGTGGTCACCAAGTCCCCGTGCAACTGGGACATGGCGAACTGGGGCGGTGGCTGGTCGTTCTCGCCGGACTACGACCCGACCGGTGAGCAGCTGTTCCTGAGCGGTGTGGTCGCGAACTCGGGCGGCTACTCCGACTCGAACGACGACTCGCTGATCAACAAGACGCTGACCAACAGCAACCTGCAGGACATGTACGACTGGCAGGACTACCTGTCAGGCCAGCTCCCGGTGATCTGGCAGCCGAACGGCGACTACCAGCTGACCGAAATCGCCAACAACCTCCACGGCGTCACGCCGCAGAGCACGACGCTCAGCATCAACCCGGAGGACTGGTACTTCACGAAGTAGCAGTCCAGCCCCAGCGGGTGGCCGGCCAGCAGGCCGGCCACCCGCTGCGGGCATGGCGGCGGTGACAAGGATTCCGGCCGGCGACAGTAGGCTGCCAGAGTGAAAGCCACCCACCCTGAGATGCCGTGACCGACTACGAAGCCCGGCTGCTCCGGGCCGAGCGGGAGATCTTCGCCCGGCGGCCCGAGCACTCGATTGAGCCCTCCCTGGACCGGATCACCGCGCTGACCACGCTGCTTGGCGACCCGCAGCGGGCCTACCCGGTCGTCCACATCACCGGGACCAACGGCAAGACCTCGACCGCCCGGATGACCGAGACGCTGCTGCGCGGCCGCGGCCTGCGCACCGGCCTGTTCACCAGCCCGCACCTGACGTCGATCAGGGAGCGGATCTGCGTGGACGGCGAGCCGCTCAGCGCCGAGCGGTTCGTCACCGCGTACGAGGAGCTGCTGCCCTATCTGGGGCTGGTAGACGAGAGCCAGCCGGTCCCGCTGTCTTTCTTCGAGGTGCTCACGGCGATGGCGTTTGCGGTGTTCGCCGATGCGCCGGTCGACGTGGCGGTGATCGAGGTCGGCGTCGGCGGGACCTGGGACTGCACCAACGTCGCCGACGGCACGGTGGCCGTCATCACCCCGATATCCATCGATCATGAGCGCTACCTGGGTAACACGGTGACGGCCATAGCCGGGGAGAAGGCGGGCATCATCAAGCCCGGTGCGGTGGCGGTGCTGGCCCAGCAGCCGGTCGCCGCCGCGGAGGTGCTGCTGCGCCGCGTCGCCGAGGTGGGCGCGACCGTGGCCCGGGAAGGCCTCGAGTTCGGGGTGATCAGCCGGGAACTCGCGGTCGGCGGGCAGCTGCTCAGTATCCGCGGCCTGCTGGGCACCTATGACGACCTGTTCCTGCCCCTGTTCGGCGCTCATCAGGCCGGCAACGCGGCCTGCGCCCTGGCCGCGGTGGAGGCGTTCGCCGGAGCGTCGGCGTCGGCCGGGCCCGGGGACGAGCCGGTGCCGCCCGGGGACGAGCCCGTGCCGCTCGATGACGAGCTCCTGCGCAACGCGTTCCGGACGATGTCGTCACCGGGCCGGCTCGAGGTCGTCCGACGGAGCCCGGTCACGATCGTCGATGCCGCGCATAATCCGGCCGGGATGGCCGCCACCGTCGCGGCGCTGTCCGAGGCGTTCGCGCTCACCGATCTCATTACCATCTTCGCGGTCAGCGAGGACAAGGACGTGCCCGCGATACTCGACGAGCTCGAGCCGGTGACGTCCGAGCTGGTGGTGACGACCAACTCCTCGCCCAGGTCCACCGATCCCGGCAAGCTGGCCGAGCTGGCCGGTGCGGTGTTCGGCCCGGACCGGGTCAGGGCGGTGTCCCGGCTGGACGATGCGATCGAGCTCGGGGTAACGCTGGCCGACGAGGCCGACGACCGCCTCGGTCGAGCCAGCGGCGGGGCGCCCGGTGCCGCGCTGGTGCTCATCACCGGATCGGTGATCACTGCCGGAGACGCCAGGAAGCTGCTCATCCGGGCCACCCCGGGCGAGCCGGCCCCCGGCCCGGCCGGCGACACCGGCGACGGCACCCGCGACGACACCGGCAGCGGGCCATGACGGGCACGGTGCCCAGCCCCGATGCGGGCGGTCCGGCTGGAGGCCGGCCCGGCTTGAGGGATGCGGCCGCGACTAGGCGGCTGTGCACCACCGTGCTGGTCATGGAGGTGGTCGTGATCTGGCTGGCCATCCCGGTCGCCCTGGCCGTCGATCACGCGCGGCCGCAGCGCGTGGGCGTCGCCGGCGTGGTGCTGGCCGTGGCGGCGATCGTGCTCGCCGCGCTGGCCCGGCGCCGGCTGCGCTGGGTGATGGTCGGGGGCAGCGTGCTGCAGGCACTGGTCATTGCGGCCGGCGTGATCGTCCCGGTGATGTACTTCCTGGGCGCCATTTTCGCGGCGTTCTGGATCATCGGCCTGCGGCTCGGCCACCGCCTTGACATGGCGTCCTAGCTGGGGCTTCGTGGCATTGGCCGGGCTTTGGCGCGGCGCGGCGTGCCGGTCGGCAGCTCACGAAGCAGGCCTGTAGTCTCTACGTGACGGGTTCTGCCTCCGCACGCACCGTAACAGCGGGCTAGCAGACGGTCGCTGTTGGTCGCAGGTGGATCCGTTGCCTGAGCGCGTAGCTAAGGACTCGCGGGCACCATCCGCGCTGATCACGCGTTGCACGTTTAGGCGCCCCAGCCCCGGTAGATGAAGTAAAGAAGGGCCGCACCCGAGGTCTCGGTGCGGGCCCTGGCGCAGTACTCAGAGCATCCGGCAATACCCTTCTGGAAGGTTTTCGTTCCACATGAGCAACGCGCTGGCGTTCCTGGGCCGCGATATGGCGGTCGACCTCGGCA
>Ga0335075_10017858_pt1 | contig 10533 bp, 11 predicted proteins | sample Lox_Sample_24_FD_206723 | JGI IMG/M metagenome (GOLD analysis project Ga0335075, IMG submission 206723) | Soil microbial communities from Loxahatchee National Wildlife Refuge, Florida, United States - Lox_Sample_2.4 | ecosystem: Environmental > Terrestrial > Soil > Wetlands | place: USA... | reverse complement strand
GTTTCATCTGGTAGCCCGAAGAGCTCTTGGAGATCCGCGGTCCACCGCCCTCGCCGATCCGGATCACCTCGCCGGTCGGCAGCACGTGCAGGAAGCTGAGCACCAGGTCGCGGGTGTGTCCGTAGCGAGAGCCGATCAGCGACCAGCCGCTGGTGCCGATGCGCCCGCCCACCAGCGAGCACGGGTAGGAGGCGGGATCGTCGGGATAGAACAGGTCGTGGCGGGCGAGCGCCTCGTTGAGCTTGAGCATGTTGACCCCGGCGCCGACGACGCAGGTGCGGTTCTCGAGGTCGATGTCGCCGATGTACTGCAGCCGCTTGACGTCGAGCAGGATCCCGTGATGCAGGGGGACGGCGCCGTCGGTCAGCCCGGTGCCTCCGCAACGCGGCACGACCGGCACCCCGAACCGGTTGGCGACCTCGATCACCGCCGCCACCTCCTCCGTGCACGCAGGGAGCACCACGACATCCGGGATGTGCCGGGCCCAGCGGTGCACTGGGAACGGCGCGGGCACCCGGGCCCGGTGCATGCGCGCGGGCTTGTCGACGAGCAGGTGCTCATCGCCCACGACGTCACGTAGCTCGCCGAGGACCTCGTCCGCGAGGCCGGGTGCGGTGACGGTGCTCATGCGCTCCTCCGTCCGCCGACCTCGATTCCCAGTGACTCGGCGAGCAGCTCGTGGATGTCGACGACGTCGATGCGGTGCTCCTCGCCGGCCTGCGACAGCGGGCGCTCGGACCACGGGCAGGCGCTGACGAGGGTGTCGACCTCCAGCTCGGCCGCGCGCTCAAGCCGCCGGCCACTGATCGCCGCGGTCAGCTCCGGCTTCTCGATCGGGAGCCCGGCACCGCCGCCGGAGCAGTAGGACCACTGCGTGACCCGGTCGACGTCACGGAACTCCAGGCCCGGGATCGCGCGAAGGATCTCGCGGGGCTCTGACCAGATCCCCTTGCGCTTGTTCAGGCGGCACGGGTCGTGGTAGGTGACCGTCCGCTCCACCGCGACGCTCGGCGACAACCGCCCATCGCGGATGAGCTCGGCGAACAGCTCGACCGCGAGCACGATCTCGATGTCGTCGTACTCCTCGCCGAAGTACTTGGGGTAGTCCTCGGTGAACGTGATGTAGTCGTGCGGGTCGAGCACGATCACGCGGCGTGCGCCGACCGCTCGCCAGTCCTCCAGGTTGTGGCGCGCGAACCGCTGCGCCTGATCGAGGTAGCCCATCTCCGCCGCCGGGCCACCACAGCACCACTGCTCCCGCATCAAGCCGAACTCATACCCCGCGAGCTTCAGGATCTGGGCGACCGCGCGCGGCACCGAGGTCCGGTAGAACGCCGCCTCGCAGTCGACGAACAGCACCGTCTCACCACCGACCGGAAGGTCGAGGTCGTCCGCCCAGTCGGCGACATGCGCCTGATCGATCGGCGCCTCGCCGAGCACCGGCTCGTGGCGGCGCTCGTCGGTGAGGGAGTTCCACCGCTGCCACCCCGCCTGGTGGATCCCCTTGTCCACCGCGAGCGCGCGGACCGCCTTGACCAGGTCGACGGTGCGGGTCCGGAACCGGTAGAAGTCGCCGGTGAACAGCGTGTTCGGGCAGCGCAGCTCACACGCCCCGCACTGGGTGCAGTTGACGAAGTCCTCGGCGACATCCTCCACCGCCAACTCGCCGTGCTCCATCGCCACCACGTTCGCGTGAAACGCGGTCGGCGTCCACGACTCGTTGCGCGTCACCTGCAGCACGGGGCAGACCTCGCGGCAGAACTTATGGCCCGAGCTGTAGCAGTTGTACGCGGCGTTGCGCCATTGCTCGACGAACTCCTCGGTGGCGGCGTCGGGTGCGGGCGGGTCCTGGCGTGCGGTGCTCAATGCAGCTCCTCTCGACCGGTTCGGCGCGATAAACATATGAAGTTAGTTTTTTGATGTCAAGCCACTTTCGGGCTGCCTCGCGGTCTAATCTCCCGTCACTCGATGCCCAGCCACGTTCCCGTCAGCGTCCGCCGCAGCGTGCTCACGCCGCTGGATCGAGACGGCCGTGCCCGTGCCGTCGAACGCCGTCTGGCGCAGGCGATCCGGCTGGGTGTGTTCGCCGAGGGCGAGCAGCTGCCGTCAGAGCCGGTGCTGGCTGCCCAATTCGGGGTCGCGACGGTGACGCTTCGGGAGGCGCTGGTCGAGCTGCGCCGCCATGGACTGGTCGAGACCCGACGCGGTCGCGGCGGCGGCAGTTTCGTCCGAGCGTCCCGGATCGATGCGGAGCGCCAGGCGCGAGAACGGCTCGCGCAGTATTCGGCCGACGACCTGCGCGACCTGCTCGACTACCAGGTCGCAATCGCGTCCGAAGGCGCGGCGCTGGCCGCGGCGCGCGCGTCCGCGCCCGATCTGGCCCGCCTCGAGTCGCCAGTAAACGCGTTCGCGGCGGCGCAATCCGATGACGAGCGGCGACGGGCCGACGTCCGCCTCCATGTCGAGCTGCCTTCGATCGGGCGCTCCCGGCGCCTGACCACGAGCACGATGGATCTGCACGCGGAGCTCGGGGCGTTCCTGTGGCTGACCTTCGGCGGTGAGCGATCGCAGGCGGCTGTCGCGGAGCATCGCGCGATCGTCGAGGCCGTGGTCGACGGCGATCATCGGCAGGCAGCAACGCTCGCCGCGGCGCACGCGACCCGGGAGATGCGCGAGTTGATCGGCGAGCGGGTGCGCGTGGACGCGCGACCGCAGACCACGGGCGCCGCAGCCGCCGTCCTCGACACCGCCGCGGCGGCGCTGGAGGAGGTGTTCGACGTCATCGGCACCGTCCACGACGAGGTCCGCCGGCTGCATCAGATCGCCGAACAGCGAGCGCAACCGCTGCTGCGCACCGATCTTGGGCCGCTCGGGAGCCTGCTCCGATCCGGGCTCGATCGTCTGCCGATCATGGCCGGCCTGGGCATGATCTTCGCTCCGAACGCCCTGGGCGACGAAACGCGCTGGATCGAGTGGCTGTGGCGCAACGGGGACGATCCACCAGAGCCGCTCATCACCACGCTCGATCCGGCCGCGCCGGACTTCTATGACTATGAGGCGGCCGAGTGGTTCTACGAACCGCGTGAGCACGGCACTCGATGGATCGCGGGCCCATTCGTCGACCACAGTGCCACCGACGCGCACATCTTCACGCTGACGCAGCCGGTCCTTGACGGGCAGGGCCGGTTCCTCGGGGTCGCCGGGGCCGACCTCACCGTCGACTCGATGGAGGCGATCACGCGTCCGGCGCTCGCCGCCGTGCCCGGACGGGCGGCGCTGCTCAACCACCGCGGGCGGGTGATCGCGGCCAACACGAGCGACGACCTGCCGGGGACGCTCCATCACCCGGTCGCCGACGATTCCCTTGGCCGCGACCCGCGCATCCCCTGGATCGTGGTCCGGCCGCGGTCCGACGGCTGAGGGCGACCGATGCGACCTCGACCGTCCGGCCGCCCGGCTCAATCCATTGGCAATAGCGGACGATGTAGCAGTCGATGACCCGACGTCAAGCTGTCCGGATCCTCCTGTTCGAGCGCGCCCGCCTGGTCGGCGGCCCGAGAGCCGTGCGCTGCGCGATCATCGACCTGTCAGCGGTCGGCGCGCTGCTCACTCTGGCTGCGACCGTGCCGCAGGCGCCACTGCGACTCGAGTTCGAGCTGGGGGGAGAGGCGCTGAAGCTCGAGGTCGAGGTCAAGCGGGCCGCGGAGGGCAAGCAGGTCGCCGTGGCGTTCGTCGACCCGCCGCTCGACCGGCTGCACCGGCTGATCGCCGTCGAGCAGCGTCAGGCGCTGGCCAAGGGCCGGATCAACGTCTACGAACGCCGGACGCACCGGCGGGGTGCGGGTCCACGCGGGGGCATCCCGCTCGACGAGCCGCATGAGCCCGCCAGCTGATGTTCCTGCCCGTCACTCGATGACGTCCAGCGACCCGTCGGAGAGCTCAACGCGCAGGCCGCCCGCGGCCGCGATCTCCGCGACCTCCTCGGGCCGCTCGGCGCCGCCGGCCTGGAGCACCAGGCGGGCGATGTCCCCGCGCACCCGCTTGGCCATGTGGCTGATCACCGTTCGCGTCCCATCCGGCGCCTCGGTGAACGCCCGCACCGAGAGGTGCTGCGCGCGCCGCGGCCTCCACGCCGCCGCGTAGGACCCCGATCGCAGGTCGAGCACCAGGCCGCGATCGGGCAGGGCCGCGCGCAGGGGCTCGCGCCAGTACGCGGCCAGCGCGCCGACCCCGGGCGGCTTGGCGCTCATGTCGAGCCGGTAGGCGGGGATCCGATCTCCGGGGCGGACCACACCCCACAGCGCGCTCGCGATCAGTACCCCGTCCCAGGGCAGATCCGCCAAGCCGAGCGCACCGAACAGCACGCCGGTGTAGAGCTCCGCGGCCGGAACCGCGGGCGCCACCCGCAGGTCCGGGTCGACCGCATCGATCAGGCGCTCGCGCGACTCCCGCAACCGGGGGTAGACGAGCGTCGAGAGGCCGACCCGACGACCGCGGTCCGGTGAGGCCTTGCCCTGGGAGGGCGGAAGCAGCACGAGCATCGGGGACGAGGCTAATCGCACGGCCCCCGCCGCCTGCGTGTCCGATCCGCCCGGACTAGGTGGGCGGCGCGAACTGGCTGATCGTGAGCTCCGCCCCCTGGGGGTCGCGCAGGTCGGCCTCCCGGGTCCACATCGTCTCCCGGCTCGACAGGACCTCGGCGCCCACACGTTCGGCGGCTGCCGTGGTCTGGTCGCGATCGGCGACGCTGAACACGACCTTCCAGCGTGGCGTGCCGGAGCTGTCGTCGAGGTGCTCCGCGCCGGCGACCACGTCGGCGAAGCCCTCGGGGGCGCCCGCTTGACGCGCGTAGATCTCCGGGTCCGAGGTCGCCGCCAGGTGGTCGCCGTAACCGGGCACCCGCCACATCTCCACCTCGCCCGGCATCGTCGAATGCCGCCAGCCGAACAGCGGCTCATAGAACCCGCGCGCGCGGTCGAGATCGCCCGTGCGCAGATGCGAGAAGTTCCAGGTGCCGGGAACGTTGACCAGCTGCGCGCCAAGTCGCGCTCCCGCCTTCCAGAGCCGGAAGCCGGCACCTTCCGGGTCGGTGCAGATCGCCAGCCTCCCGGCGCGTCCCGCGGGACCGACGTCGGCCGGCTCGCCCGATACGGCGCCGCCCTGAGCGGCCACCAGTGCCGCCGTCCGGTCGACGTCATCGACCGCGATGTAGGTGTTCCACGCGACCGGCGCTCCGGTCGAGGGGGCGAGGGCGGCGACGTCCCGGCCCTCGACCGTGGCAATCCAGTAGGAGTCGCTGACCTCGGGCGGCGTGACGTCGGTGCACGTCCAGCCGAGCAGTTCGGCGTAGAAGGCGCATGCCGCCTCCGGGTCGGGTTGCTCGATGTCGACCCAGCAGGGGACTCCGGTGGGATAGGTCCGGACATCGGTGGCGGTGCTCATCGGGTCTCCTCGGTCGCGGTTGGTGGTGTGTCGTGGACGCTAAGCGCAAATGCGGTCAGCTGTTGACCGCTGCGCGGACGGCATCGCTGATCGTCAGGTCCTACAGTCCCACGGATGAGCTGGACCGTTGAGTTGGCGTCCAACCTCGAGCAGGAGCAGGCGTTGCTGCCCGCGCCCTTCGCGGGTGCGGTCGCCGACGCGCTCGGTCGCCCGGCCGCTCAGCAACCGACCTGGCCCGATGCCGAGCAGGCCTCCCGGGTGCGCGGCGTGCTGAACGCGGTGCCGCCGATCGCGGTCGCCTCCGAGGTCGACGTCCTGCAGGAGCGCCTGGGTTCGGTCGCGCGCGGGGAGGCGTTTCTGCTGCAGGGCGGCGACTGCGCCGAGACCTTCGACGACAACACCGAGTCGCGGCTGCGGGGGACGATTCGGACGCTGCTGCAGATGGCCGTCGTCCTGACCTACGGGACCGAGATGCCGGTCATCAAGCTCGGACGGCTGGCCGGGCAGTACGCCAAGCCCCGCAGCGCGGAGCTCGACTCCGACGGGCTGCCCTCCTACCGGGGCGACATGATCAACGCGCTCGCGCCGGATCCGGAGGGCCGCCGCCACGATCCGGGCCGCATGATTCGCGCCTACGCCAACGCGGCCGCGGCGATGAACCTCGCCCGCGCAGTGACGAGCGCAGGTCTCGCCGATCTTCACCATCTCCAGGAATGGAACATGGACTTCGTCCGCCGCTCGCCGGCCGGCGAGCGCTATGCCCGCGTCGCCACCGAGATCGATCGGAGCCTGCGGTTCATGTCGGCCTGCGGCGTGGACGACGGCTCGCTGCGCGCGGTGGAGCTGTTCGCCAGCCACGAGATGCTGGTGCTCGATTACGAGCGTGCGCTGTTGCGGCCCGAACGCGACCGCCTCTACCTGCTCTCCGCCCACCAGGTGTGGATCGGAGAGCGCACGCGCCAGCTCGACGGCGCCCACGTCGCGCTCGGCGCGCTGATCGCCAATCCGGTCGGGGTCAAGATCGGGCCCACCATCACCCCCGAGGAGGCGGTTGAGCTCGTGACGCGTCTGGACCCTGAGCGGATCGACGGCCGGGTGACCCTCGTCTCGCGGATGGGCAACGGCGCCGTCCGGGAGCGCCTGCCGGCGATCGTCGACGCGGTCACGCGATCCGGTCACCGGGTCGTGTGGCAGTGCGACCCGATGCACGGCAACACCGAGGAGTCACCGAGTGGCCACAAGACCCGGCGCTTCGAACGCATCGTCGACGAGGTGGAAGGCTTCTTCGAGGTTCACCAGCGGCTGGGCACCCACCCCGGCGGCATCCACGTCGAACACACCGGTGAGGATGTCACCGAGTGTCTCGGCGGCGCGCAGATGATCACCCATGGTCAGCTCGCCTCGCGCTATGCGACGGCCTGCGACCCGCGGCTGAACACCGAGCAGGCCCTCGAGCTCGCGTTCCTGGTCGTGGAGATGCTCCGTCGCACCGCCGTCTGATGCGGCCGATCTGCGACTACCTGGACTACTCGGGCCGGGACGACCTCCTCGCCGGCGGGGTGCGGATGCTGCCGGTGCAGACGCCCGCCGGCTCCTTCAAGGTGTGGACCAAGCGCATCGGGAGCAACCCGAACCTGAAGGTGCTGCTGCTCCACGGCGGACCCGGGGCCACCCACGAATACCTCGAGGCGTGTGACAGTTACCTTCCGGCCGCGGGTGTCGAGTATTACTACTACGACCAGCTCGGTTCCGCCTTCAGCGACCAGCCTGACGATGGATCGTTGTGGGAGCTCGACCGCTTCGTCGACGAGGTCGAACAGGTCCGGCACGCGCTCGACCTGACACCTGACAGTTTCGTCCTCTACGGTCAGTCGTGGGGCGGGATCCTCGCTATCGAGTACGCGCTTGCGCATCCGGACCGCCTCAAGGGCCTGATCATCTCCAACATGATGGCCGACGTACCCGCCTACAACGACTACGCACGGGATGTGCTCAAGCCGGCCATGGACCAGGAGGCGGTGCGCAGGATCGAGGCGCTCCAGGCGGCGGGCGACATCGAGAACCCGCGCTACACGCAACTCCTCTACGAGCATCACTACGTCCAGCACGTGCTGCGCATGCCGGTCGATGACTGGCCGGATCCCGTCCGGCGCGCGTTCGCCGCGATCAACCCCGCGGTCTACGTCTCGATGCAGGGGCCGAGCGAGCTCGGGATCACCCAGGACGCGCGGCTCGCACAGTGGAGCCGATTCGACGACCTCGCATCGATCCAGGTGCCGACGCTGGTGATCGGTGCCCAGCACGACACCATGGACCCGGCGCACATGCGTGCGATGGCGGACCGCCTCCCGCAGGGCAGATACCTGCACTGCCCCGAGGGAAGTCACCTGGCGATGTACGACGATCAGCAGACGTACTTCTCAGGGCTGGTCGACTTCCTGCACGATCTCTGAGCCCGACGCCATGTACCTCGAGCAGATCTCGGTCATCGTCGACGACTACGACGACGCCATCGCGTTCTTCGTGGACAAGCTCGGCTTCGAGCTCCTGGAGGACTCGCCGGCGCTGACCAGCCGGGAAGGTCGCCCGAAGCGCTGGGTGGTCGTGCGCCCGCCGAATGGGCAGACGGCGCTGCTCCTCGCGCAGGCGGACGGGGAGCATCAACGGCAGGCTGTCGGGCAGCAGTTCGCCGGTCGCGTCGGCCTGTTCCTGCGCGTCGACGACTTCAAGGCGGAATACGAGCGCCTGCGCCGGCAGGGTGTCGAGTTCGTGGGCGAGCCGCGCTCCGAGAGCTATGGAGAGGTGGCCATCTTTCTCGATGTCGCCGGCAATCGTTGGGACCTGCTCGGACCCCGGCCGTCGCCGGCGGCGAGGTTCGGCCCGTGATCGAACTGAGCCCGATGTCGCTCGACGACATCCGGCTCATCGAGGCTTGGCTGCGGGCGCCTCACGTCGCCAGGTGGTGGCTGTCAGGGACGACCGCCGATGCCGAGCTCGACCAGATCCGCGAGTCCGTCACGGATCCGGCCCATCAGGCGACGCGGATGCTGATGGTCTCAGAGCGCCTGGCGGCGGAGGCGCGTGCGCCGGTCGGCTGGTGCCAGTGGTATCCCTACGACGCGTATCCCTCTGAGGGAGCCGCCGCGGGCGCGCGTCCCGGGGATTGCGGTTTCGACTATGCGCTCGGAGACCCCGACGCGGTCGGGCGTGGCCTGGGGACCCAGCTGATCGCGGCGTTGGTGGTGGAGGTCCGCCGAGCCCACCCGGGCTGCGGGTTCATCGTGGCTCCCGACGCCCGCAACCTGGCGTCACGACGGGTGCTCGAACACAACGGCTTCGTGCTGGCGGAGGTGCGCCCGATCGAGACCGAACCGATCGACGACCCGATGGCGATCTACCGGCTGCCGGCGCCCGCTGGTTGAGCCCACCACTCCGTAGGTGTAGGCTTACGGTTCGTGAAGACTTACCAAGGCGACGCATGGACCGCGCTGGGCGACCCGACGCGCAAGTCGATCTTCGAGCTGCTCGTCGACCGTCCGCGTGCGGTCGGCGAACTGGCGGGTGAGTTACCGGTCAGCCGCCCGGCGGTCTCTCAGCACCTGAGGGTGCTCAAGAACGCCGGCCTGGTGAGCGACCGGCCCCAGGGGACCCGCCGCATCTACGGGGTCGACCCCGACGGACTGGTGGCGCTGCGCGCGGACCTCGAGCGGTTCTGGGGAAGCGCACTCGCCGCCTACAAAACCGCCGTTGAGCAACCTGCTGAGGAGGAGACGTGAGTACGCACACCCAGGCAACCGCGACGTCCGTTCGCAGCTCGATCGTCGTGCAGGCTCCGGTCGAGCGGGCGTTCCAAGTGTTCGTCGACGATTTCGGTCGCATCAAGCCGCCGGAGCACAACCTGCTCGGCGTGGAATTGGCCGAGACGGTTTTCGAGGCCCGCGCCGGCGGCCGGGTGTTCGATCGCGGCGTCGACGGCAGCGAGTGCCACTGGGCACGCGTGATCGCCTATGAGCCGCCAGACCGGCTGGTTCTCGGGTGGCACATCGATCCGCGCTGGCAGGTCGAAACCGACCCCGCTCGCACGAGTGAGGTGGAGGTGCGGTTCATCGCCGACGGTCCGGAGCGCACGCGCGTCGAGCTCGAGCATCGGAATTTCGAGCGTCACGGCGACGGCTGGGAAGGCGTCCGGGACGCGGTCTTGGGCGACGGCGGCTGGCCGCTGTACCTGGACCGCTACGCCGGGCTCCTCGCCGAGGATTGATCCGCCGGCTCGCCTGACCCCGCAGAGAGACTCCGGTCCCGGACGTGCGCCCGGGACCGGAGTGCCCAGTTAGTGAGCGGTCTCTAGGAGGCCGGCACCGCAGGTAGCTCACGCGGCGTGGTCGTCCTGCCCTGTCGCGCAAGCGTCGCCGTCGCGACCGATTGCGCGCTCTTTGCCGCGCCCGCCGACGACGGTGGGACGGGCACAGGTATCGGTGGGCATGTCAGATCCGGACCGCTCCCGGGTTGGCGTGGTGGGAGCTGGCCGGTCGTCAGATAGTTGGCGATCGTGCCGTCGACGCACAGGTCGCCCTCCAGCGAGTCGGCGTGGCTGGTCCCACCCGGTTCGGCAAGCAGCACCGAATTGGGGAACAGCTGGCGGGTGACGAGGCTGCCCTCGAACGGTGTCGCCGCATCGCCGGTCTCGTCGATGAGCAGTGCGTTCTGGATCCCATCACCGTTGACCTGGAACTGCGGTCCGCCCGCCACCGGCCATGACTGGCATGGGCCGTTGAACCAGGTGTTGCCCCACGTCTCGTACGGAGCCACCTGGAACTCAGCCCACGAGCTCGAGGTCCATGTGTCCCAATCCGTCGGCCACGCGGAGTCGGTGCACAGCACCGAGAGGTAGACCGCAAGCTCGTTGTCGTTCCCGGGTGAGTCCACGGCGTCATAGAGCTCCACCAGTGGCTTGGTCTTGTGTTCGTTGATGTAGTCCGAGAACACCTGGCCCCACTCGACCCAGGTCTCCTCGTAGTAGGCGGCCTCCTGGAAGGTGTCGACCCACTCATCGGGACCGACGACGCCGCCGGCCGGATGGTTCTCCAGCGC
>Ga0335075_10017857_pt1 | contig 10535 bp, 8 predicted proteins | sample Lox_Sample_24_FD_206723 | JGI IMG/M metagenome (GOLD analysis project Ga0335075, IMG submission 206723) | Soil microbial communities from Loxahatchee National Wildlife Refuge, Florida, United States - Lox_Sample_2.4 | ecosystem: Environmental > Terrestrial > Soil > Wetlands | place: USA: Florida... | reverse complement strand
GCGCTCGAACGGGACTTCGAGCGCGCTCATGAGCTTCTGGACCTGCTCGAAGTGCCGCAGTTCCTCGCGCGCGAGGCGCGAGAGAGCGCTCGCGAGGCGCCGGTCCTCCGGATAAGTGAACATCAGCGCCAGGGCGGTCGATGCGGCCTTCTTCTCGCACTGGGCGTGGTCGTTGAGGAGCTCCCGCCAACGCGCCGCCGCCGCCTGCACCCAGGCGCCGGGAGTGGGCGCGAGCAGAATTTCCTGCGAGCTCTCGTCCATGGCCTCAGGCCCGCAGGAGAAAACGCTCGAGCTGCCGATCGAGCGCCTCGGCGGCCGCGAGCGCGCTCGGGAAACGCTCCTCCGGCCGCTTCGCGAGCAACCGCTCGAGCAAAGGCTGCAGCCCGTCGAGACCCGCGGCGAGCTGCGGCACAGGCTCCTTGCGGTGCTTGTAGATCACCCCCATCGGACTCTCGGCGCGGTACGGTTTGCCGCCGGTCAGCATCTCGTAAAGGATGATGCCGAGGCTGTAGAGATCGCTGCGCGGGTCGGTGGGCTCGCCGTGCCCCTGCTCCGGACTCATGTAGTGCGGCGTACCGAAGATCAGGCCGCGCTCGGTGAGGTCCCCCCTCTGCGCCGCATCCTTCGAGAGCCCGAAATCGATCAGGGCGATGCCGCCGTCCTCCCGCAGCATGACGTTACCGGGCTTCAAGTCACGATGGATCACGCCGGCCGCGTGCAGCGCCGCGAGCGCCCGCGCGATCGCCGCCGCGACGCGCACGGCCCACCGCGGCGCCGCCACTTGCGACTTCATGCGCCGGCGCAGGTCACCGCCCGGGAAATACTCCATCACCAACCACGCATGCTCATCGCTGACACCGAGGTCGAAGAGCCGCACGATGCCGGGATGGTCGATGCGCTGCGCGATCTCGTATTCCTGCAGGAACCGCAGAAACGCGTCCGACGCCTCGCCGTGATCGGGCTCATCCCGCACCACCTTGAGCGCGACCAGCGAGCGGGTTGCGACACGCTCGGCAAGGAAAACATCGGCGCGCGTGCCGGTAGCCACCTGGCGCACGCGGTGGTAGCCGCGGATGAACGCTCCGCTGAAGCACTGCGACTCCGGCGCGGCGCGCGGATCGTTGGCTTTGCTCGGCAGCATTTCCTGGGGCATCGGCACTCTATATCACGCCCGCTCGATCGGCAGCTTCAGGCCGATCACCAGGTCCGCGACGTTGGTTCCGGTAGGGCCGGTGCGTACCAGAGCGCCAGCGGCGGCGAGAGCCGTCCCGGAGTCCGCCCGTGCAAGGCACTCGTCGGTGTCGAGCCCGGCAAGCGCCACGCGTCCGCAGGTCTCGGCATCGACCAGTCCCCCGGCCGCCTCGGTTGGGCCATCCGTCCCGTCGGTGCCCACCGCGAGCAGCAGCAGCTCCGGATATTCCGCAAGGAGCCTCGCGGCAGCGAGCGCAAGATGCTGATTGCGTCCGCCGCGGCCCGGGTGCGGCGGCAGGCGCACGGTCGACTCCCCACCCCAGACGCGGACCTGCGCGTTGCCCATGAGAAGCTCGTGGGCGAAGCGCGCGGCGAGGCTGGCCGCTTCGCCCTCAAATCGCCGCCGCGCGCATTCCACGGTGAGCCCACGCTGCATCGCCGCAGCGGCAACTCCCTCCATGGCGCGATCCACCGAGGCGACGATCTGCCGCTCGATGCGGTCCGCGCCCGCGGACGCGGGACCGAAGAGGCCGGAGCCGATGACCGCGGGATCGTCGTCCGGCACGTCCGAAATGAAAAGCGCGCGAGCAGCACGGCCGGCAAGATGGGCCGAGAGGCGTCCGCCCTTGATGCGGGAGAAACTTGCCCGCCGCGCGTTGAGCTCGCCGATGGGAATGCCCTCCGCAAGCCCGCGGGCCGAGAGTTGCTCGAGCTGCGCGAGCGAAACGCCGGGCGCGAGCACTTCCACCAGACTCGAGGCGCCTCCCGAGACGAGAAAGAGCGGCGACACCCGCGCCGGCAAGGCGCTCACCCAGTCGAGAAGCCGCTGCCCCGCCGCGAGCGAGCGCTCGTCGGGAACCGGGTGCCCACTCTCGTGCGTCTCCACGCCCGCAAGCGACAGCAGCTCCGGCGCGAGATGCCCGCCTTTCGTGACGACCAACACCCGCTCGAGCGCGGGGCCCAAGGCATCGGCGGCCCCGAGCGCCATGGCGCCGGCCGCCTTGCCCACCGCGGCAGCCCAGACCGGCGCACCGTGCGGCGCAGGCGGTCTCGCGAGCAACGCCGCGCGCACGCACTGCCGCCCCGCCACACTGTCGAGGCCGGCGTGCAGCAGCTCGAGGAGAAGCCTGTGCCGCGCCCGTGACGCGGAGGACATGTCAAAACTATCCGCGGATCACTTTGAGCAGCCGGCGGTCGCCGCGCAGCTTCTTCGCCTCGTCCGAGCGCTCGAGCTGCAGCCGCTCCAGGTACTCCGGCGTCACATCGCCGGTCACGTACTCCCCGGAGAAGCACGATGTGTCGAACTCCTCGATGCGCGCATCCTCGTGCTTGCACGCGGCGATCAGGTCCTCTAGGTCCTGGTAGATCAGCCAGTCGGCGCCGATCAGCCGCGCCACCTCGTCGAGCCGCCGTCCGCTCGCCACGAGCTCCCGGGCCGCCGGCATGTCGATGCCATAGACGTTGGGGAAGCGCACCGGCGGCGCGGCGGAGGCGAAATAGACCTTGCGCGCACCCGCCTCGCGCGCGAGCTCGATGATCTGCGCGGAGGTCGTGCCGCGCACGATGGAGTCATCCACCAGCAGCACGTTCTTGCCGCGAAACTCGAGATCGATGGCGTTCAGCTTGCGGCGTACGGATTTCTGCCGCTCCTCCTGGCCGGGCATGATGAAGGTGCGGCCGATGTAGCGGTTCTTGATGAATCCTTCGCGATACTTGAGGCCGAGCCGCTGCGCGAGCTGCAGCGCGCTCGTGCGGCTGGTGTCCGGGATCGGAATGACCACGTCGATGTCGTGGTTGGCCCGCTCGCGCAGGATCTTCTCCGCGAGACGGTCGCCCATGCGCATGCGCGCGCGGTAGACGGAGATGTTGTCGATCTTGGAGTCGGGGCGCGCGAAGTATACGTACTCGAAGATGCACGGGGCGTGGCGCACGCTCGCCACGCACTGGTGGGAATGAAGCCGGCCGCCCTCGTCGATGAACACCGCCTCGCCCGGGGCGATGTCGCGCACCAGGCGGAAGGAGAGACTGTCGAGCGCCACGCTTTCCGAGGCGAGCATCCACTCCGGCCCGCGCGGGGTGTCCCGCTGCCCGAGGACGAGCGGGCGGATGCCGTTGGGATCGCGGAAGCCGAGGATGCCGTGTCCGATGACCATCGCCACCACGGCGAAGCCGCCGCGGCAGCGGCGATAGACGGCGTTCAGCGCGGCAAACACGTCCGCCGGAGTGATGCGCGGAGTGCCGATGCGTTGCAGCTCCGAGGCAAAAACGTTCAGCAGCACTTCGGAATCGGAAGTCGTGTTGAGATGCCGGCGGTCCTCGCGGATCAGCACCTCGGCGAGCTCCGTCGCGTTGGTCAGATTGCCGTTGTGGGCGAGGCAGATGCCGTAGGGTGAGTTGACGTAGAACGGCTGCGCCTCCGAGGCGCTGTCGCACCCGGCGGTGGGATAGCGGACGTGGCCGATACCGGCGTGGCCTTTGAGCTCCAGCATGTGGTGCTGCTGGAAGACATCGCGCACCAGGCCGCTGCCCTTGCGCACACAGAGCTCCCCCTCGCCGGAAGTCGCGATGCCGGCGGCGTCCTGGCCGCGATGCTGCAGCACCGTCAGCGCGTCATAAATGCGCTGATTGACTGCGCTCGTTCCAACGACACCGACGATTCCACACATGGTCCTACCTCGAAGGGGCCGCGCCTACCAGGATGCGCAAGCCGTCGGCTACCGAGTCACCGTAAGGGAGCAGCATGGAATGCCGCCACCACACCTCGCCATCCAGCTTGAGCAACTGCCCGAGGATGACGAACACTCCAATCAGCACCACCCCGCGCGCCGCCCCGAACAGAAACCCGAGGAAGCGGTCCATGCCGCTGAAGATCGAGAGACGCGCGTAGTGGGCCACGATGGCGCCGAGCCCCGCGCCGAAGAGCAGGATCAGCGCGACGATGATGACGCGCGCCGCCCAGGGCCGCACGTAGTGGGCGGCGAGCAGCCCGCCGAGGTGCGGCTCGATCATGTCCGAGAAATGCCAGGCGACGAACAGCGCCACGATCCACGTGCCCAGGGCAATCGCCTCGCGCAGAAAGCCGCGGACGGCGCCCACGATCGCCGACAGCACGACGGCGGCGATCACCAGGTAGTCGGCTATGTTCATGTGCCAGGGTGTGGACCAGGATATGGACCAGGGTGTGGGCCAAGGTTTTGCGACAGAGCCCTCGGTGGACCGCTACCTCGAGCGCGAGGGTCCCGGGAAATCGCGGCGGATTGTACAAGAGCGCTCGGCCTGTCGCTCGGAAACGCATCACCGTACCGGCAGCAGCTCGCCGCGATGCCCGAGGGCGCGTAAGCGCGCGGCAAGGTGCTGCGCGCCCGCCAGGTCGTGAGCAGGACCCGCGCGCACGCGCCAGAGAACACGCGCCCCGGCCCGGGCAGGGGACACCGACATGCGAAAGCCCCTGCTCTGCAGGGAGCGCGCCAAACGGTCGGCGTTCTGACGGCTGGCGAAACTGCCAAGCTGCACAACCCATCCTCCGGACGAGGCCGCCACGCGGGTCTCGCGCACGGCCGGATTTGCGGGCGATTTCGCGGCTTGCAAGGGCAAGGGGGCCGACTCTGCCCCGGCGCTGCCCCGCGAGGGGCCTGCAGCCCCGGCGTGCGGCACGGTGGCCGCGGGGCCCGGCGTGGAGCTCTCCGGGGCCGCTTCCGAGGGGCTTTCCCCCGAGCTTTCCGCGGACTGGGCAGGCGGCGCCGCGCCGAGTGTCAGCGTGTAGGAGCGAAGCGGCGGCTGCGCACGCGCCATGCGCCCGTCGCCGGCGGCCGGCGCGGATGCGGCGGTCGAGGATGCGGCCGGCGCGAGCTTCTTCCGGATCGGTCCGGTCAGGAGCTCCGGAACCAACAGTACGATCAGCGCCACCAGGATGATGGCGCCCGTCAGGCGCTCTTTCACGCGCTGGAGTATACCCCAAGCCACTCGAGCGCCGGTCCCACGGTATGCACCGAGCCGCAGACGACCACGCGATCTGCCGCCCGCGCGGCGGCACGCGCCGCCTCGCAGCCCTCCCGGACCGAGCCTGCCAGGGCCGGGTCGCGCACGACGGGCTCGAGCCGCCGCGCCAGCTCCGCCGCGCAGATGCCGCGCGGGCCGTCCAGTGAGCAGAGGAACCAACGATCCAACGCGGGCGCGAGCGCGCTTGCGATCGCGGGGGCATCCTTGTCGCCCAGAATCCCGACGACGCCGAATGTGCGTCCCTGACACGGCCGCTCCGCGAGCTGCGCGGCCAACACCTCGGCGGCGGGCGGGTTGTGCGCGATGTCGAGAATCCACTCCACCGGCCCCGGCACGACCTGAAACCGGCCCGCGAGCCGCACCCGCCGCAGCGCCGCCGCCACGGTACGCGCATCGAGCGCCGCGACCACCTGCGCCGCCGCGGCAGACCGCTCGCCCTGGCCGGCGAGCGCCTCGAGCGCGGCGAGCGCCGTGGCGGCGTTGCGGTACTGGATCGAGCCGGCGAGGGCCGACGGCGGCAGATCGTCGAGGCTGAGTCGGGCTCCGTGATAGCTCCAACGCGCCGCCCCGCCGGCCTCCAGGCGGGACGGCTCTGCCGCCGCAGGCTGTGCCGCCACCTGCCAGCGGAAATCCCGCTCCGCGACCACGGGCTTCGCGCCGAGGCGCGCTATCGTGGAGTAGACACTCGCGGGCATGCGGGCGGTGCCAAGCACCGCCGGGCGGGCGGCGCGGAAGATGCCGGCCTTCTCCGCGCCGATCTCCTCCAGGGTCTCCCCCAGCCAGTCGCGATGATCGAAGCCGACCGAGCAGACCACCGACACGTCCGCGTCGATGAGGTTGGTGGCATCGAGACGCCCTCCGAGCCCCACCTCGAGCAGCGCCAGCTCGACGCCGCGCTCCGCGAAGAGCAGCAGCGCCGCCAGGGTGTTGTATTCGAAGAAAGTCAGGCTGGTGGCGCCGCGCGCCGCCTCGATGTGCTCGAAGGCCGAGACGATCGCCGCGTCCGCCACCTCCACGCCGTCGATGCGGATGCGCTCGTTGTAGCGCAGGAAATGCGGCGAGGTGAAAAGCCCCACCGACCGCCCGGCCGCGAGCCACAGCGCCTCGAGATGCGCCACCGTGGATCCCTTGCCGTTCGTGCCGCCGACGGTGATGACGGGGCAATTCGGCCGGTCGATGCCGAGCCGCCGGGCCACCGCCCCGACGCGCGCGAGACCGAGATCGATCGACTTCGGATGCGCCGCTTCCTGCAGCGCGAGCCACTCCGCCAGCGATCGGGCCACGGGCCGCGGGACGTCAGGCGGCGGCTGCGGGCTGCTTCAGCAGCATGCGCAGGACCGATGCGATGCGCTCACGCATGTCGCGGCGGTCGACGATCATGTCGAGCGCCCCGTGGTCGAGCAGGAACTCGCTGCGCTGGAAGCCCTCGGGCAGCGTCTCGCGCACCGTCTGTTGGATCACTCGCGGGCCGGCGAAGCCGATGAGCGCGCGCGGCTCCGCCAGATTGAGGTCGCCGAGCATGGCGAGACTCGCCGACACGCCGCCGGTGGTCGGATCCGTCATGACTGAAATGAAGGGCAGATGCGCCTGCGCGAGGCGCGAGAGCGCCGCGGCGGTCTTGGCCATCTGCAGCAGCGAGTAGAGCGCCTCCTGCATGCGGGCGCCGCCGCTCGCGGTGAAGCAGACCAGGGGCTTGCCGTGCTCGATGCAGTGGTCGGCGCCGCGCTTGAAGCGCTCCCCCACCACCGAGCCCATCGAGCCGCCGAGAAACTGGAACTCGAAGGCGCAGGCGACGACCGGCAGCTTCTCGAGCGTCCCGGCGAGCACGATGAGCGCGTCGGTCTCACCGGTCGCCTTCTGCGCCTGCGCGAGCCGATCCTTGTAGCGCTTGCTGTCGCGGAACTTGAGCGGATCCTCGGGCGTGATCCGCGCACCGATCTCCTCGGTCGAAGCCGGATCGAGGAAGCGCTCGAGGCGCTCGCGCCCGCCGATCCGCATGTGATGGCTGCACTTCGGGCAGACGTACAGGTTGCGCTCGAGCTCCGCCCGGTAGAGGACGGCATCACACGCCGGACACTTGATCCACAGGCCCTCGGGCACCGAGCGGGTACGGCGCTCGGTCTTGATGCGCGAGGGCATGATCTTCTCGAACCAGGACATGAGCGCCGCCTAAGGTGGGAATCCAGGGGTGATCATAGCGTTTTCGGGGACGTTTCCGGGCAACGCGAAAGCGGCCGGATAGCGCACGTGCCACAGGTAGAGGCCGGTCGCAGGCGCGGTGGCGGCGCTCAGCCGCCGGTCACGGCCGGCGAGCACTTCCGCCGCCCACGAAGGTGGCGCGTCGCCCTTGCCGATGCGGATGAGGAGCCCGGCGATATTGCGCGCCATGTGGTGCAGGAAGGCATTGGCCGTGACCTCGATCGCCAGCCAGTCGCCTTGCCGCGCGACCGTCAGCCGCTCCATGCGGCGGATCGGCGATTTGGCCTGGCATTCCGCGGCGCGAAAGGCGCTGAAGTCGTGCTCGCCTTCGAGCTGTGCTGCCGCCTGTGCCATGCGCTCGGCATCGAGCGGCCGGTGCACCCAGGTTGCCCGGTGAGCGAGCAGGCCTGAGCGGGAGCCGCGGTTGAAGATCAGATACCGGTACGTGCGCGCCTCAGCCGAGTAACGCGCATGAAAGTGCGCCGGCACGGGCCGCACCCAGGAGATGCTGATGTCGCGCGGCAGCTCGGAGTTGGCCCCGAGCATCCAGGCCCGCATGCTGCGGCTCGCAGCGGTGTCGAAATGCGCCACCTGGCCGAGGGCGTGGACGCCCGCATCGGTCCTCCCGGCACAGATGAGACTCACCGCCTCGGCCGCCACCTTGCCGAGGGCGCCCTCGGCAAGCACCTGCACCGTCTCAGCCGAGCGCTGGCTCTGCCAGCCGGCGTAGCGCGTTCCCTGATACTCGAGCCCGACCGCGATCCGCGTCATTGAAGGGGCCGGGCAGGAGCCCGGATCCAGCGCTTCAGACTACCCGGGCAGAGACTCCATCAGGCGCTCGGCTTCCTGGCGCTGCGCCGTCGAGCCTTCGTGCATGACTTCCTCGAGGATGTTGCGCGCGCCTTCGGGGTCGCCCATGTCCATGTAGGCCCGCGCGAGATCGAGCTTGGTGCCGACCTCGCTCATGGTGACGGGCTCCAGGTCCGGCAGCGCGAGATCGTCCGCTGACAGCTTCTGGGTCGCGGTGAACGCGGTGTCCGGCACCGTCGCCGTACCGACATCGAGGTCGATACCGGCGCCGTTTGTAGCGTGCCCAACGCCCGGCTCCGCGGCGCCGAGCTCGTAGTCGACGCCGCCCGCATCGAGCGCGGACAGGCGCGAGGTCGCCGCCGTGTCATGGCCGTTCGCGCGGCCGTCGCCCTCGGTCAGCACCGCCTCGAGCTCGCTCTCATCGATCTGCCAGGCGTTGGTCGTACCGGTGGGCTCCGGTGACGGCTCGGCCGGGCGCTGACTCGCTTGCTCCATGATCCGGCGCGAGTGCTCATCCAGTCCCGCGACCAGCGTCGGGCCCTCGTGTGCGGTTTCGGTCGCCTCCCCCGGAGTCCCGTCCGCGTCGAACGCTCCCAGGTCGAGCCCGAGATCATCGATCGCGAGCTCCGCGGTTTGCTCGGCGCCGCTTTGCTTGAGGGCCGTCTCCACCTTCTGGCGGATCGTCGGCTCCGACATGCGCAGCGCCGGCTGCTCGATGGTCGGACCTTCGATCTCCGTCCCGAACTCGGCGAGTGTCTCGTCGCCGCCGGGCAGGGTCGCGGTCATCTCCCGCGTCGAGCCGGTAGCGTTGTCCGCGAAATGCGTATCGGTCAGGGCCATGTTGCGATCAGTGGCCGAGCCCGGCGACTCGATGGTCACCGCCGCGGACTCGCCCTCGCCCAACGCCGAGCCGATGTCGAGATCGAGACCCTGCGCGTGCGTGCCCGTGTGTCCGGATGCGATATCGAAGTCGAGGCCCGCGCTCTGGCCGCCGGCGAGGTCGAGATCGACCCCTGCCGACGCCGCGCCGCTCACAGCCGCGCCGCCCACGAACAGCGGGTCGTCCGGCGCGAGCTGCTTGCCCATGATCACGATCTTTTCCCACTCGCCCGGCGCCGCCTCGGCGCGGCTGTCGGCCAGCTCGCGCGCGGTCTGCAGGAACTGCTCCTTGTTGCCCCAGACGAAGAAGACTTCCAGCAGCTTCAGCTTCAGGTCGCGCCGCTCGGGCTCGCGCCCGATGGCGATGCGGATGAGGTCGGCGGCCTGATCGTACAGGCCGTAGGCCATGTGGAAGTCGGCCTCGGCGAGCGGGTCGCCCTGATCCAGGTTGACCGCGGTCTCGCTGCTGATCGTCGTGTCGGCGGTGGTTACGTGCTTGGCCGCGAGGGGAGCGGCGCCTGAGGCGATTCGAGGCCGCTCGTGCGTCCCGCTCTCCTCCACGACAAACGCTTCGTCCTTCGCCGCAGTTGCCGGACGCATCGACGCGGTGTCACCCGCCGAAGGGTCCAACCTTGTGTACGGAGAGGGTGAGCCGCCCGCGGCCGCGAGGCGGCCGAGCGAATCGTCGAAATCCGACTGCCGGCGCGAGCGCCAGACGCGCGAGCCGATATAGCCCAGCACCGCCACGACCAGGAGTGCGAGCACCCACCAGTAGCTTGCGAGCGTCGCGAAGATCGAGGGGCTGGAAGTCGGCTTGAACGAGTTGACGGGCTTCGCCGGTGGCCGATGCACGGCCTGCCCAGGCTGCGGCGCCGGCTTTGGCGGTTGCTGCTGCGCAGCCGGGGCAGTGGCTGCCGGCGGCGGAGCCTCGGTCTGGCTCGCTGGCGCCGGCACGGGCGCCGGAGCAGCGGTTGGCGGCGCAGCGGCCTCTGAAGGAGCCGAGGCCTGCGTAGGAGCCGGCGGCGGCGTGCCGGCTGCGGCGGCTGCCGGGGCCGCCTTGCCTGCGAGCTGCGCCTGCATGCGCGCCAGCTCTTCGTCCTTCAGCTGCAGCGCGCGATGCTCGTCCGCCAGCTGCGTCTGCAGAGTCTGAACCTGCGCCTGCAGTGCCTGGACCTGACCCGCGGAGGAGCCAGAGGTGGGCGAGCCGGAAGCGCCGGCGCCACCGGAGGGCGCGACCAGTCGCAGTCTGCCCGGACCGCTCGCTGCGCCGGCCGTCGCCTGCGCGCCGCCGTGCCAGGCCGCGTACTGCCGGTGGATCTCCGCCGTTGCAGTGGCGGGCGAGATGGCCGCGACCGTCTCGCTGGCGGGAACACGCAGCACGGCCCCCGAGCGCAGCAGATTCATGTTGCGATCGAAGGCGGCGGGGTTCGCCTGGTAGATGGCCACCATCCAGGAGC
>Ga0335075_10017856_pt1 | contig 10535 bp, 8 predicted proteins | sample Lox_Sample_24_FD_206723 | JGI IMG/M metagenome (GOLD analysis project Ga0335075, IMG submission 206723) | Soil microbial communities from Loxahatchee National Wildlife Refuge, Florida, United States - Lox_Sample_2.4 | ecosystem: Environmental > Terrestrial > Soil > Wetlands | place: USA: Florida... | reverse complement strand
CGCGTCCGGCCGCACACCGTGGCGGCGGGTCGTGATCGAGAAGCCGTTCGGCCGCGACCTGGCGACCGCCAAGGAGCTGAACGACATCGTCGACGCGGTGTTCCCCGCCCACTCGGTGTTCCGCATCGACCACTACCTCGGCAAGGAGACGGTCCAGAACATCCTGGCGCTGCGCTTCGCCAACTCGCTCTACGAGCCGATCTGGAACCGCAATTACGTCGACCACGTGCAGATCACGATGTCGGAGGACATCGGGATCGGCGGGCGGGCCGGCTACTACGACGGGATCGGCGCCGCCCGCGACGTCATCCAGAACCACCTGCTCCAGCTCCTCGCGCTGACCGCGATGGAGGAGCCGGTGTCGTTCGACGCGGACTCGCTCCGCCAGGAGAAGGAGAAGATCCTCTCCGCGGTGCGCATCCCCGCCGACCTGGCGACCGGGACGGCGCGCGGCCAGTACTCGGCCGGCTGGCAGGGCGGCCGCCAGGTCGCCGGCTACCTGGAGGAGGACGGCATCCCCGCCGACTCGAGGACCGAGACCTACGCGGCCGTGCGGCTGTCGGTGGACACCCGGCGCTGGGCACACGTCCCGTTCTACCTGCGCACCGGCAAGCGGCTGACCCGGCGGATGACGGAGATCGCGCTGGTCTTCCAGCGCGCGCCGCACCTGCCGTTCGCCGCCACCGACACCAAGGAACTCGGCAAGAACATGCTGGTCATCCGCGTTCAGCCGGACGAGGGGGTCACCCTCCGGTTCGGGTCGAAGGTTCCCGGGTCGCTGATGGAGGTCCGCGACGTGAACATGGACTTCGCCTACGGCGAGTCGTTCACCGAGTCCTCCCCCGAGGCCTACGAACGGCTGATCCTCGACGTGCTCATCGGCGACCCGCCGCTGTTCCCCCGGCAGGAGGAGGTGGAGCTATCGTGGCGGATCCTCGACCCGATCGAAGACTTCTGGGCCGAGAACACCAAGCCGGAGCAGTACGGCTCCGGCTCGGCCGGGCCCGCGTCCGCCGACCAGATGATGGCGCGCGACGGCCGTGCCTGGCGCCGGCTGTAGCACGGTAGGGAGAGTCCAATGACGATCGACCTGACCGACACCAGCACCGGCGCCATCAGCGCGGCGCTGACCGAGGCGCGCCACCGGCTTGGCGGCATGACGCTCGGCATGGTGCTGACGCTCATCATCGTGACCGACGAGGCGGCGCAGTACGACGCGATCCGGGCGGCCAACCAGGCGGCCCGCGAGCACCCGATGCGCATCCTGGCCGTGATCGCCCGCAAGCCGAAGGCGGACTCCCGGCTGGACGCCGAGATCCGGGTCGGCGAGTCCGCGCCGGGCGAGACGATCGTGCTGCGCATGTACGGGATGCTCGGCCAGCACGCCGACTCGGTCGTCGCCCCGCTGCTCGTCCCGGACGTCCCGGTGGTGACCTGGTGGCCGGACAACGCGCCCGAGATCCCGGCCAAGCACCCGCTCGGCGCGCTCGCGCAGCGCCGGGTGACCGACGCCGCGCAGGCCGACGACCCGCAGGAGATGCTCGCCGCGCTCGCGGCCGGCTACCAGCCGGGCGACACGGACTTCGCGTGGACCCGGGCGACGCCGTGGCGCTCGCTGCTCGCCGCGACGTTCGACCAGCCGCACCCGGACCTCGGGACCGGCGAAGTCGCCGCCGAGGAGGACAACCCGACCGCGGACCTGATCGCCGCCTGGCTGGCCGACCGGCTGGCCGTACCGGTTGCCCGGACGGTGTCCGGCGGCCCGGGCATCACCGCCGCCACCTTCAGCACGGAGCTCGGCCAGATCGAGATCACCCGGCTGGACGGCCGCACCGCCACGCTGCACTGGCCGGGCCGGGCCGAGCGGATGGTCGCCCTGCACCGCCGCGACATCGCCGAGCTTCTCGCCGAGGAACTCCGCCGCCTCGACCCCGACGACGTGTACGCCGAGACCCTCAGCCACGTGCAGGAGTTCGCCGCCCCGGCCGCCCCGGCCGCGGCCCCGACGAAGGTCACGACCGGTCTCGACGACGAGTGAAGGGATACCAGTGAGCACACCCGAGGTCTTCGTCCATGCCGACGGCGACCTGCTCGCCAAGGCGGCCGCCGCCCGGATCGTCACCCGGACGGCGGACGCGATCGGCGCGGGCGGGCACGCGCACCTGGTGCTGACCGGCGGCGGGATCGGCACCAAGGTGCTCGCCGCGCTGGCCGCCGAGCCCGCGGTGGCGGCGATCGACTGGTCGAAGGTGGACTTCTGGTGGGGGGACGAGCGGTTCGCGCCCGCCGGCGACCCGGAGCGGAACGAGACCGGCGCCCGCGCCGCCCTCCTCGACCACATCGCGGCCGACCCGGCCCGGGTACACCCGATGGCCGGACCGGACGGGCCTGACGGCGACGACCCGGACGCGGCCGCCGCCCGGTACGCCGCCGAACTGGCCGCGGCGGCCGGCCCGCGCACCGCCGCCTACCCGGTCTTCGACGTGGTGCTGCTCGGCATCGGCCCGGAGGGCCACGTGGCGTCGCTGTTCCCGGAGCTGCCGGCCGTCTACGACGACCGCCCGGTCGTCGCGGTCAGGAACTCACCCAAGCCGCCGCCCACCCGGATCTCACTCACCTTCGGACCCATCCGGGCCGCCCGCGAGGTCTGGATCCTGGCGAGCGGCGCGGAGAAGGCCGAGGCGGTCGCCCGCGCGCTCGCCGACGAACCGGAGGACAAGCTCCCGGCGGCCGGCGCCCGCGGCACCGCCCGCACGCTCTTCCTGCTGGACACGGCGGCCGCGTCTGATATCGCGGTCCTGCCGGGCCGCTAGCCGGTCGGGGCAGGCCCGTCGCCGCCAGCGTGCGGGTTGCGGGGGTCGGGATTGCCGGGACCGGGGTTCGCAACCGGGTCCTGGCGGCTCGCCACCGGGTCTTGCGAGCTCGCCGCAGGCTGCTGGCCGCTCGCCGCAGGCTGCTGGCCCGCGCTGTAGGCGCGGGCAGACTGTTGCGCGTACTTGACCGTCTCGGGCCGGAGGCGGTGCAGTCCCAGCCGGTCGTACCAGATGGTCACCGCCGCACCCACGATGATCCAGAAGACCAGCCCGATCGCGGTGAGCACGATGCCGTGGGTGAGGCCGGCGTCGGCCTGCGCGTTGAAGTAGAGGATCGCCCGGACCCCGGCGAGCACCTGCCGCAGCGGCTCGAAGTCCGCGACGAAGCGGAAGAACGCCGGCAGCGCCTGCACCGGGATGGTCCCGCCCGACGACGCCAGGGCGAGGTAGATGAACAGCAGCATCGCGATCAGCTGACCAAGCGAGCCCAAGACCGCGAACAGGGCAAGCGTGCCGGCCGCGATCGCGAGCCCCGCGAACGACGTGAACAGCCACAGTTCCCACACGGACGGGGCATTCATGCCGAGCCACCCGATGGAAACCAGGAGCAGGATGCCGGTCAGGATCGGCACGGCGACGCCCGCCACCGCCCATTTCGTCAGCAGCGTCTGCCACCGGCTGATCTCGACCGGCATCCGCTGCCGCCAGCGGGGACCGATCTCGGTGGAGCCGTACCCAAGCGCCGCATCGACGCTCTGGTTGACGACAACAGCGCCGAGGAACCCGCACATGATCGACAGCAGCGAGACGTAGAACGCACTGAGCCCGAGCGCCGAGGAGGGCGGGAGCGGGTTGAACACGCTCGTCGTCAGCGTGACCGGACTGGCGGCATCGATCCGCGGGCTCGGGGTGCGGCCGGCCTTGGCGGCCTCCGCCGACAGCTGGCGGCCGATTCCACGCGATACCTGGCTGAGGGCGGGCTGTGCGACCCCGGTCGCGAGCTGCACCCCGATGGATCCCGCCCGGGGGTTGCTGAGCAGCTGGATCGTCGGCTGGCCGGAGGTCCCAGCGGACCCGGACGCCAGCCCGTAGGCGGAAAGCAGGGAGGTGGTGAAGCCGGCCGGGATCACGATGGCGGCGTACGCGCCGCCGCGGTTCAGCTCGGCCTCGGCCGGGGCGAGCGATTCCGAGTCAAGCGAAAGCCTGCTGGTCACGGCGGTGGAGTGCAGCAGGTCGGCGGCCACCTGAGCGCCGACGTTGACGTGACCCGCCGGTGTGGCGGCCCCAACGTCTTCGTTGACGAGCACGACCGGCAGACCGCTCAGGTGTCCCGTCGGGTTGACCACCGAGCCGATGTAGAAGAGCACCATGAAGAACACGATGACCGCCGCCAGGGCGATCGGGACAACCCACAGGGTGCGCACCCGCAGCAGGCGCGACGCGCGGACCTGCGCCATGCCACCGCTATTCGCACCCGTTTCACGCTCAGCAGAGTCCACGGCCCGCCCCTCCCGGGTCCGCTGGGTCAGATGACTCTGTTATACCCGGGACCTACTTCAGGAACGGGATAAGCCCCTCCGAGCGAAGCCACTTGATCAGCGAGCCGCGGCCGGCGAACGCCAGGCCCGCCGCCAGGCAGACCGCCGGCACCGCCGCCAGCACGTAGCGGTAGCTGAAACCGGCCGTCATCGGCGGCAGCACGATCAGGGCGACGCCGACGAGCCAGGACATCAGCCCGAGGCCGCCCCAGCCGGTGCCGGGCAGGCGGGACTTGCGGCGGATGCCGAGCCAGACGCCGATCGCGCCCGCCAGCACGAACAGGAACAGGAACGGGCCGCGCAGGTAGAACACCTTCTGGTAGGCGCGCAGCATGATCGACCACGGCTGGTTGGCCGACGTGGGCTTGCCGGTGATCACGGTGCCGAAGTCCTTCGCCGCCTGCGCGTTGGCGGCGGACGTGACGAAGTTCGGCACGGTCGCGATGTTGGCGGAGGGCTCGAAGCGGAACTTCGACCCGGAGCCTTCCACGTTGCCGAGCGAGCCGCTGGAAACGTCGTTCGTGCCCTGCCGGGTCCACTCGAACGTCTGCAGCGTGTCCTTGGTGACCGCCTTGATGTAGTCGAGCGGCTGGGACTCGATCGCGAGTTCCGCGAACTTCATCGTCAGGGACTCGGCCTTGGGCGTGAACCGGTACACGTTGTTGTCGCCGAACACCTTCGCAAGCGGGTTGTCATTGGACCACGGGTACTCCTCCGGGTTCTGCCGGTGCTGCACGGAGTGCGGGTCGCAGAGTACGGCCAGCTGGGCCGAGGGGTGCATCCGGTTGCAGTCGGCGAAGGTCTGCACCCGGCTGTAGAGGAACGTCCCGTTGGACTCATTCAGCGCGTACTGGCCGGTGAAGGAGTGGAACCACGCCATGTAGGCGACGATCGGCACCAGCCCGGCGACCGCGGTGGCGACAATCCGCTGCCAGCCCATCCGCCGCGCGAGCATGCCGAGCAGGATGAGGATGAGCAGCGGCTCGCCGACCGTCCGGACCAGCGCCGCATACCCGGTCGCCAGCCCGGCCAGGACCGCGATCCACAGCGGCGGTCTGTCCCACCAGCACAGCGCCACCAGCACGAGCGTCATCAGGGTGTAGAAGAGCACGTCGGACGCGACCATGTGCTCGAGCTGCACCTCGAACACGTCGAAGAGCACGGGCAGCGCCGGGATCGTCGCGCCCCACCACGGCAGCCCGCGGCGGCGCAGTACGGCGTAGATGGCCGCACCCATCACCAGGCCCATGAGCGCCTGGAGCCCGGTGACCACGTTCAGGTTGTGGAACGGCAGCAGCAGATACAGGAAGAACGGGTACCCGTTGGAGCGGACCATGTCGGGATACTTGGTGACCGCGTCCGTCATGTAGGTGTAGGAGTCGTTGAAGAACATCGCCGGCGGGTAGCCGAGCATCACGACCAGCCGCAGCAAGGCGGCGGCGACGAGGACTATCCCGAACGGCCGGTGGTTTCTCGCGATCTCCCGCAGCCGGCTCAGCCGGCCCGGCACGGGGGGACGGCCTGGCACCGGGGAGCGACCGGGCGCCGGGACAGCCGCGGCCGCGGCGTCGCGGGCGGAAGCCTCCTGAATGGCGTCGATCGGGCCGGTATCGTCGGCCGCGGAGGTGACAGGGTCGTTGACTGGCATCGGCAATGACTTTACAAGAGCAACTTGACAGGTATGGGCGCCCGTTACCCGATTCTCAGATTGCGTTCTGCCAGGCCCGCGGAGCTAGCGCCGCCGGGTGGCCGCGAGCAGCGCGACCACCGCCATGATCGCGATCACGACCAGCACCGTGCCGTTGCTGCCCGGCGTGTCGGCCCGGACCACGATCAGCACCCACACCAGCAGCGGGATGATGAACGCCGCGCGGTGCCGCGGGCCGCGGGCTCGGGACGGCGGCAGGTTGGCCCGCGGCGGGTGTGACGGCAGTTGTCCGCCCGGTGACTGTCTGTCCGGCGGCGGCGCGGAGGCGAACCGACGGCCGGGGACGTCGCCGCCCAGGATCGGTTGCGCGGGCAGGTCGATGGTCAGCTTCCGCAGGTCGCCCCAGGTTTTCGCGGCGTACGCGGCGGACGTCCGCTCGTCGAACTCCTCCATGGTGATCCGGCCAGCCGTGTAGGCGTCCTGGAGCGCAGCCACCACGACCTCACGATCGGAGTCCGACGCGCGGATCGGATCATCGGTGGCCATGGGGCGGTCTCCCGGTCTGGAGTCAGGCCTTTCCCATGGTACAGGGCAGATAATCACTATGATCTGGGCATGGTCTCGCCGCACCCCGAGGGAAACCATTTCATCGTCTGCGGCGACAATCCGCTGGCGTACCGGATCGCCCGCGAACTCAGCCATCGCTACGGTGAGGACGTCGTCGTCGTGCTCGCCGACCGGATGAAGAACCACGGGCCGCGGGTGTGCGCGCTGCCCGGCGTGACGGTGATCGAGAGCGAGCAGCTATCCGGGGAGACGTTCATCGCCGCCCGGGTGGCCACCGCCCGCGCGATGGCCCTGGTCGGCCCCGACGATCTCGGGAACTTCCACGCAGCGCTGCGGGCCCAGGAGCTCAACCCCGACCTGCGGCTCGTCGTCGCGGCCTTCAACCGGCGGCTCGGGGATCACATCGGCGCGTTCTTCCGCGACTGCACCGTGCTGTCGAGCAGCCAGCTGGCCGCGCCCGCCCTCGTCGCCGCCGCGCTCGGCGAGATCGCGCCGAGCCATGTGCGGGTCTCCGGTCGCACCCTGTACGTCACCAGGCTGCCCACCCCGAAGGCCGGGCACGTACTGTGCGGCCTTTCGGTGACCGACGACCCGGAGGGCCCCGCCCGGCTGGTCGCGCCGGAGGACCTGGGCGACCCGGGTGACCTAGTGCTCGCCGTGGCGGACGGCACCCCGCGCGATCCCCTCGCCCGGCGGCCGCATCCGCTGCGGGCCACGCTCGAGTTCGCGCGGCACCTCGCCTGGAACAGGTTCGGCCTGATCCTCGCGATCCTGTTCGTGGTGGCGATCGCCGGGTTCAGCCTGCTCGGCGTGGCGAGCTACACCCCGGTCGCCGTGCTCTACCTGGGCATCATGGACATGACCGGGTCCGCGCTCACCAGCACGAGCAAGGGCGGCGCGGAACAGCTGTCGCAGGTGTTCCTCACCCTCGACGGGATGGCGATCATCCCGCTGGCGACGGCGATGATCGTCAGCGCCCGGCTGACGGGCAAGGTCCGTGGCGAGCCCCGGCCGCGCGGCGGGCACGTGGTCGTTGTCGGCGGTGGTGACGTCGGCACCCGGGTGACCGGCGCACTGCACGACCTCGGGTTCGAGGTCGTGCTCATCGACCACGACGAGAACGCGCGCGCCGTCCCGTTCGCCCGCAGCCTGGGCCTGCCCGTGATGATCGGCGACGCCTACGCGGAGCGGACGCTGCGGCGGGCGGGCCTGGACAGCGCGATCGCGCTGGTCTGTGCCACCAGCAGCGACATCGTCAACCTGGAGACCACGCTCCAGGCCCGCGCCCTGCGCGGCGATGACCTGCGCATCGTGCTGCGGCTGTTCGACGAGGAACTCGCACAGCGGGTCAGCAAGACGCTGGACAACGTCGTCTCCCGCTCGGTCTCCTACCTGGCCGCGCCGGCCTTCGCCGCCGCGATGCTCGAGCACCAGGTGCTGCGCACCATCGCGGTCGGCAGGCACGTGCTGCTCATCGCCGAGATCCGGGTCGAGCCCGGCGCGGAGATCGCCGGCCGCCCGCTTTCCGACCTGGAACGTGACGGGCAGGCCCGGGTGCTCACCCTGCAGGAGCACGGCGGGCCGCCGGGGCCGCCGCGGGTGAACTGGACGCCGGACCGCAGCCATCGGCTGATGGCGGGCGACCGGGTGATCGTGCTCGCTACCCGGGCCGGCCTGTCCACGTTCCTGGCCGGCAACCGGCCGCAGTCCGGCGCTCGCCCGGTCGCGGACGAAAGTATAACAAATCACGAAATAACGGATTTATCTCTAGCTATATGGATAAATCACGCAGGACCCGTTTACATTTCGACAAACTTCGATTGCCTGGCGCCGATAACTTTCCGTTACGCCAACCGGTGAATACGTTGTGTTGGCAGCACAAGTTGACAGGCGCCCCTTGCGATCGCGACACGCTCAATTTTTTCCGTGTTCGCGGGTATCGCACTAGCGTTATCTCAGAGTTACGCTATGGGCGGAATCCCTTCCAACCTGGCAAACGGTTGTTCGCCAGGGAGCTGTTCAAGCTCGGAGGCAACAAATATGAGCGTCAGCGAAGACCGCGAAGTAACGCCCACCGTCCAGCCCGCGGCACCCTCAGCGATCGCCGACCCGGCCCCCTTGGGCCTCGCGGCGTTCGCCACCACCACTTTCCTACTCATGGCCGTCAACACGCGCTGGACCGTCGGGAACTCGGCGGGCACGGCCTTCCTCGGGTACGCGCTCGCGTACGGCGGCGGCGCCCAGTTCATCGCCGGGATGTGGGAGTTCAGGAACAAGAACGTGTTCGGCGCGACCGCGTTCTCCACGTGGGGCGCTTTCTGGATCGGCCTGTTCTTCTGGATCAAGAACGCGCCGGCCGCGACCGGCCACGACCTGGGCTGGATCCTCATCGCGTTCGCCATCATCAACGCCTACCTGCTGCTCTTTAGCACCCAGGTGAACCTAGCGGTGTTCAGTGTGTTCATCCTCCTGGAGCTCACCCTGATCCTCCTGGTTATCGCGAACTTCCTGAGCAGCCCAGGCTGGCTGCAGTTCGCCGGCTACGTCGGCGTAGCCACCGCGATCGCTGCCTGGTACACCTCGGCGGCCGGCATAGCCAAGGGCTTGAACGGGAAGATCCAGCTCCCTGTCGGCAATCCGCTGATCTAGCGCCGCGTACCAAACCTCGCCCGCGAGCACCAGTCCTCCCGCGCGCCGGTACCGTTGAGCACCGGGGACAACCCCGGCAAGCCGCACGGCATCCGACGCGACGGGAGGACTTCGCTTTATGACCGGTAGCAACGGGCCGCAACTGGACCTGTCTGCCCAGGTCGCCAAGGTGAAGGCCAAAACGCGGCCGTGGAAGTCGATCATCGCGCTCGCCCTCGCGATCGCCGCCGCCGCCACGTCGGCGTGGGCGCGCGCATCCTTCCACGCGTTCTTCACCGCGCACGACGTCCCCAAGCAGATCATCGCCGCGGCCACCGCCGCCGCGTTCTTCGGGTTCGGCATCGTGGCCACGATCGGCCTGTCCGCCAAGGCGGAGCAGATCGTCGAGCGCATCTCGAGCCAGTCCCACGCCTCCGTCGTCCGGTACGCGCTGTTGCTCATCGGCGGGATCACCACCCTGATCATCACCCTGGTCCTGTTCAGCGTCCCCGTCGGTCAGCTCCTTGTCGGCGGCGCACTGACCAGTGTCTTCATCGGGATCGCGGCGCAGCAGGCGCTCGGCAACGTATTCGCGGGCATGGTGCTGCTGCTCGCCCACCCGTTCCGGGTCGGCGACTCCGTCCGGTTCCAGGCGGGCGCGCTGTGGGGGCAGCTCGACGGGACCGTCGTCGAGATCGGCATCACCTACGTCCGCCTCGACACCGGCGGGCGGGCCGGCGTGCTCTCCATCCCGAACTCGCTGGTGCTCAACGCGATCGTCGGCCCCCGCCCCGCCCCGGAGCCCCCCGCGCTGACCTGAGGACCGCGCCCCGCTGCGGATACCCATCCGAGCGGCTCTCCGAGCCGCTTCTTGCTGTTATCCGGCCAGCCCGAGCCCGCGGTGCCGCCGCGACATGATAAGGGATGGCTGGGCACACCATAGTGTGCCTACCTATCCCTTATCTTCGAAAGCGTGTCCGGTCTGTGAAGGGTGAGCACAGAGATGCCGAGCCGGCTTCACCCGGAGGACCCGCGCAGCGCTTCTTGCTGTTATCAGCGGAGGTGCTTTACTCCGCTCGGCGGAGCCTTTACTGCGGTCAGTCGGGCAGCTCGGAGGTCCAGACGACGACCTTGGTGCGGTCGCCCCGGAACAGGTCACGGGCGTATTCGAGCGGCTCACCGGAGCGGGCGTACGCGATGCGCTCGACCAGCATGAGCGGCGCACCCTCGGGAACCTCGAGCGCTTCGGCCTCGCGGACACGGGCGGTCACCGGTTCCAGGCTCTCCCTGGCCCGGTGCGGCCGTAGGCCGTACCTGACCTCGAGCAGCTCGTCCAGCGAG
>Ga0335075_10017854_pt1 | contig 10536 bp, 9 predicted proteins | sample Lox_Sample_24_FD_206723 | JGI IMG/M metagenome (GOLD analysis project Ga0335075, IMG submission 206723) | Soil microbial communities from Loxahatchee National Wildlife Refuge, Florida, United States - Lox_Sample_2.4 | ecosystem: Environmental > Terrestrial > Soil > Wetlands | place: USA: Florida... | reverse complement strand
CGCGCCCGATCAGGTGCACGGAGCGGTCGAGAGTGCGATCGACGCCGTGAACGCGGAACGGTCACGCTTCGAACAGATCAAGCGGTTCACGATCCTGCCGCGCGAGTTCACACTCGAGCGCGACGAGATGACGCCCACGCTGAAGCTGCGCCGCAAGGTGATCCTCGAGCACTTCGCGGACGAAGTGACGCAGCTCTACTCCGAAGCGCCGGAGCTTCGTTCGCCTGCGGCGAACTAGGTTCCCGAGCTCGCCGGCTTAGAGCTGGAGCCGTAATGACGCTCGTCGTATGGCCGCGACTGGCACAGACCTCATTGCGGTTCCAGCTCTTACAGGATGCGCCGCGCGCCGACGTAGCTCGCCGCGTACCAGCCTCCGCTGAGGCTGGAGATCTGTACGTCCGCACCGGTATGGGGCGCCTCGACGAACTCGCCGTTTCCGATGTAGAGGCCCACGTGCCCGAGGGCGTCGAAGAACAGGATGTCGCCGGGCTCGAGCTGGTCCTCGGCCACCGGCACGCCGTAGTTCCACATCGCGTACGACGAGTGCGGCAGCGACACGCCGACCTGCGCGTACGCCCACATGACTAGACCCGAGCAGTCGAAGCCGACGCCCGGCGTGGCGCCGCCCCACACGTACGGAACCCCGATCTGCGAGAGCGCGTAGCCGACGACGTTGCTGTGCGTCGGCGGAGGCGCGATCGTGTCGTCGTCCGGGGTCGCCGCGCTCGCGCCGACGACGTCCTGGCTCGCTTGGGCCTTCACCTGCTCCTGCTCCTCCTGGAGGCGCGCCTGCGCCGCTCGCCGCAGGGCTGCCTGGTGTGCCTGCTGGGCCGCGACGAGCTTCTCGATCTCCCCCTGCAGCGAGGCGTACAGCGCCTGTCCCTGGGCGATCTTCGACTCGATCTCGTGCTTCGCCGACGCACGCTCGGCGACGACGCGGGTTTGCTGCTCGTTCGCGCTCTTCAGCCTGTCGCCGCTTCGTTTGATCGCCGACTTGAACTGTTTCACCTGCGCGAGGATGCCGGCGTCGACCGACGCGATCGACTTTGCGTTGTCGAGGCCGGTGATCACCTCGTCGAGGCTGTGTGCACCAAGGATCACCTCGAGCGTCGACTCCTGATTCGTGCTGTACATCGCGCGCAAACGCGCTGCGATCGTCGCCTGGCTCACCTTCAAATTGTGTTTCTCGACCTGAAGCTCGTACCTGTTCTCGCGCAGCTCACGCTGAATGTGCGCAAGTTGCGTCGTGGCCGCGTCGTATTGCGAGCGCGCGCGCTCGAGTTGATCCGACAACGTCTGCAGCTGCCCCATCACCTGCTCCGCCTCGGCGCGCTTCGACGAAACCGAAGGGTTGGCAGACGCCGGGACTGCCGCCAGCAGGGCGATACACATCCCAACGAGAACGTATGGCGCCTGCCCCAACCTGCGCTTGACGACCCCCTGCCGGGGACGGGACGGGCGCACCGGTAGGGGCCGGCACGTCACGAGTACAGGAGGTTACCAACCTGTACGGACGACCGTCAACGCAGACCTACCCAAAACAGGCGCAAAACCTGTGTTTTTCTACACGAAGAGCGCGCCTCCTCCACCTGAGCTGTGGTACGGTCCCGAGCCGTGCTTGGGCAGGCACACACGCCGCGGCGGCGCTTCGTGCTCTTTGCGGCTCTCGCCCTCGCCGTTCTGGCTGCACCCGCGGTCAGCGGCGCGAATCCGTCACATGGTGTGACCTCCCTGCGTGCGCGCGACGACGCGATCGCAGCCAAGTCTCGTTCGGCTGTGCTTGGTCTGTATTCGCTCGACGCGCAGCTTGCACAGTCGCGGGGAGAGCTTGCAGCCTTGGATGCGCAGAGCGCTTCGCTTCGTGCGCAGCGCACGGCGCTGCACAAGCAGCTCGAGATCGCCAGACGCAGCATGCGCATCGGCCAGCGCGAAGTCGCGCAGCGTCTTCGCGCGTTGTACGAGAACGGTCCCGTCGAGCCGCTCGAGATCGTTCTCGGCGCAAAGAGCCTCGACCAGGCAATGACGAACCTCGACAGCCTCGACCGCGCATCGGCTCAAGGAGAAGAGGTGCTGGCCGATCTGAAGGCCGCGAAGCGCAGCGCAAGCGCAGACGCCCGCGCGCTGGCAGCGAAGCAAACTGCGCTCGCTGCCGAAACGCGCGCCGCCGAGGCGACGGCAGCATCATTGGAGTCTGCGCGAACCCAACGCACGCAGTACATCGCTTCGCTCTCAGCCCAGCGGCGCCTGACCGAGCAGCAGATCGGGACGCTCGTCGCCCGCGCGCGGGCGGCGCAGCTGCGCAGCGCGCAGCTCGCAGCGGCGCGCGCCGCGCAGAACGCGATCGACGCCACGGACACGGCCACGCCTCAGCTCGCGGCCGACACGACCGCCGCACCGCCGGCGCCGGGCGGCACCACCCTCACCGTGAGCGCAACGGGCTACGCGCTTGGCGGCACAACCTCTACGGGCCTGCCGGTCGGCTGGGGCATCGTGGCGGTCGACCCGTCGGTGATCCCGCTCGGCACGCACATGTACGTGCCCGGGTACGGCGAGGCGGTTGCCGCCGACACGGGTGGCGCGATCATCGGCGACACGATCGATCTGTGGTTCCCGAGCGTTGCGCAGGCAGACGCCTGGGGTCGCCGAACGGTGACGATCACGCTTCGCTGAGCTGCGCCGCGGGTACACTGGCGGCCGTTCTGACCGACGCGGCGAACACCTCGCAGAGCCCAGATCCCCGCGTGTTGCTCGTGGACGATCACGACCTGTTCCGGACAGGGCTCCGTAACCTGCTCGAAGAGCAAGGCGTCCAGATCGCGGGCGAATGCGACAACGGGACGGATGCGCTGCGGGCCGTGCGCGAGCTGGCACCCGACGTCGTCGTCATGGATCTCAACATGCCGGGCATCAGCGGCGTCGAGGCAACACGGCAGATCTCGATGATCGCACCGCTGACGCGCGTGCTCGTCCTCACGATCTCCGATCAGGACACAGACGTGCTCGACGCGATCCTCGCCGGCGCCTGCGGTTACCTGCTGAAGGACGCGTCGATCAACGAGCTGATTCAGGGCATCCGGGCCGCGGCAGTCGGAGAGTCGCTCGTGTCGCCGACGATCGCGGCCAAGGTCCTGCAGCGGGTGCGTGCTTCGAGTGCCTCACACCACGAGGCGGAGCTGATCCAGTCCCAACTCTCCGATCGCGAGATCGAAGTGCTGAAGCTGATCGCGAACGGCAAGGACAACGCGATGATCGCCGCCGAGCTCCACATCAGCCCGAAGACCGTGAAGAACCACATCTCGAACATCCTGATGAAGCTTCAGATCGAGAATCGGATCCAGGCCGCGGTCTACGCGGTTCGCTCCGGGATCGTCTAGAGGCTCGACCAGGTCACCCCGGACGCGTCGACGTTCCACGTGCGCCGACGGAAGTTGGTTCCGTTCACCGCGAACGTGTACACGTCCGTGGTCGCGCCGCCGCGCGCCCGCGCGGTCGCGACGAAGCTCGTCCCGTCCGGCAGCCAGTCGAGCGTCGTCACTGCGACGAACGGCGTCTCGAAGAAGTGGATGCTGCCGCCGTTCCAGATGCCAATGCGGATCGTTCCGTCGCGTTGCTGGGCTGCGAAGGCGAGCCGGCCGTCGTGGGACCAGCTGAGCGCCTTGGGCTTCTGCACGGGCTCCACCTTCGCCGAGCCGGACCCGTCGGGCAGCGCCGTCCACAGGACGCCGGTGTTGGGATCGACGTAGGCGATGCGTGTCGGCCCCCAGGCGGCATCCATTCCCGCGAGGTGGAGATCCGTGGCCGGGCCGCCGCCGGCGGCGATCGTGTACAGCTCGGGCTCGCTGTCGCAGCCGGAGCGCGAGAATGCGATCCGCGTCCCGTCGGGCGACCACGCAGGCCCCGCGTCGAAGGTGCAGTCGGGAATGTCCGTCAGCTGCAGCGGGCTCGAACCATCGGCGTTCGCCGTCCAGAGCGTCGACGCGCAGCCCTTGCAGGACAGGTCGACGGCCGGCGACTGGATGTACGCGAGCTTCGTGCCGTCCGGCGAGAACGTCGGACTGACCTGCTGGCGCTCCGCCCTTGTCAGGCGCCTGGTGACGCCACCCGCGATCGAGTACAGGTTCGCGAACGGCTCTTCGCAGTCGGTCGTGTAGACGATCGAACGGCCGCCGGGCGTCGGCTGTACCGACGAGGCGGCGGCAACGAAGTTGCCGTCGGAATTGCAGCCGGGAACCGTGCCGAAGGTCCGCCGCCCGGATGCGGTGACGAGCTGGATCGCGAAGGTAGAGCCGTGAGCCGCCGTCGCCGCTCCGTAGCGGCCGAGCCACTGGACCGTCCAGCCTCCCGACGGCACGGCGCGCGACCGGCCCGTCGCTGCATCGACCTCGCTTGCGCCGGTGGCGGTGCCCACGTAGAGCGTCCGGATGCCGGTCCACGTGAAGAACGCCTGCGGGACGGCACGGATCCGGTGGAGCAGCCGGCCGTGCGCGGTGCGGATCTCGAGCCACCGGCCCTCCTCCAGTGCGAGCATCGTCCCGTCCGGCGAGAAGAGGGCATTGCCGGGCGCTCCGCTCGCGGGGAACCGGTCGACGACACGGCCGCGCTCGTCGAGGACGATCAGATGCCCCTTCGCGTCCTCGCCGGCGAACAGGCCCTGGGCCGTCCACGGCCCGTTCTCGGACTGCAGCTGCACCGACCACACGCGCCGCCCGGTGACGGGCGAGAAGGCGTCGAGGGCGCCGTCGTCGAGCGCGGTCAAGAGCTTGCCGTCGGGTGTCCACCAGAGCCCCGTCGTCCACGTGCCCGTGGTGCGCGTGAGGAGCCGTAGACGTCCGTGCGCGTCCAGGTAGATCCGGCTGAGCACGCCCGGCCTCGCGGCGGCGACCGCCAGGGTCGCGCCGTCCGGCGACCAGGCGTAGACGAAGCTGTCGTTCGTGGTCGACGTGACCCGGCGCAGATGCGTGCCGTCGAGTCGGACCGTGTAGACCGCGGAGGCGCCGCTGCGGTCACTGAGGAAGGCGACGTGCCCTCCCGCCGGCGCGACGATCGGCTGCTCGTCCCGGAACGCGCTCCTGCTGAGATCGACCCGGCGGCCGTCCGGGTCGAGGCGATAGATCTCGAGCTGCACCTTCGGCGCATTGTCGGCACTGAACACGATCGTGCCGCCGCCGGACGCGGACGCGCCGCCGGCGACGGCTAAGAGGACGAGCGCGACAGCGACCGTGCGCGCGATCACGCGCCGGAGCGTACGCCCGAGTCGTGACGGAACCGTTAGCTCAGCGTGCGGGACTTCCGACGCGCACGCCGTCCGCATGGCGGCGCAGGTCACCGAGCAGCGCCCGCAGGCGCGTCAGATCGTCGCCGTTTCCGTCGAGCCGCTTCGCGAGCGTCGAGAGCTCGCGGGCCTTCTTCGCGGTGTCGCCGCGCTGGATGCCCTGGGCCACCTCGGTCATCCGGCGCTGAAGCCGGGAACGCTCCGCCTCGAGCGAGAGCGCGTGTGCATAACCGTCCGTGAGCGTTCGCTCGATGCGGTCGAGGTCGCGGTCGGACCGCTGGATCAGGTCCCGGATCGTGGTCAGCAGCTCTGTCATATCGGGCGCGAGGACTCCCGCCTGGCGATTCTTTGGCGTGAGTCGAGGCGCAACAAGGGCCGCCCGACCCATCTTCCTCCGGCACCGGTCCCAGTCACAATGGAACGCGTGCGGAAGGCCCTCCTCCTCGTAGCGGTTGCGTGCGCGCTCGCGCCGGTCGCCGCCGCCGGCGGCTCGCTGCCACTGCCGACCCGCCTCGCGGACGCACTCGCCGTCGGCGGCAACTCGACCGCCGACTCGGGCGCGATCGCGATCGATCTCGACACCGGCCAGGTGCTCTTCGCGCGCCACCCCGATCTGCCGCTTGCACCCGCTTCGAACGAGAAGCTGACGGTGACCTTCGCGGCGCTCCGCGAGCTCGGCAGCGACTATCGCTTCGCGACCGAGGTGCTCGCCACCGGAACGCAGGTGGGCGCGGTCTGGCGCGGCAACGTCTATCTGAAGGGGTTCGGCGATCCGAGCCTCACCAGCCTCGGCCTGAGCCGACTCGCGACACAGCTTCACCAGCTCGGCATCACGCGCATCACCGGCCGCGTGCTTGCAGACGAGTCGTGGTTCGACGCGCGCCGGACGGCGCCGGGCTGGAAGCCGTCGTTCTATGTCAACGAGTGCCCGCCGCTGTCGGCGCTCGAGGTGAACGGCGACGTGGTCGACGGCTACGTCTCACTCGAGCCCGCGCTGTCGTCGGCGACTCTCTTCAAGCAGCTGCTCAAGAAGCACGGCATCGCGTCCGGCGAAGTCGCAAGCGGCACCGCGCCCACCTCAGCAAACGCGCTTGCGGTCACGGAGTCGGAGCCGCTGTCCTCGATCATCGACGAGATGGACCGCAACAGCGACAACTTCGTCGCGGAGATGCTCGTCAAGGATCTCGGCGCGCAGATCGGCGGTGCCGGGACGACCGCGGCCGGTGTCGCCGTGGTTCGGAGCGATCTCGCTTCCGCCGGAGTCCCGCTCGCCGGCGTGCGGCTCGCCGACGGCTCCGGCCTTTCCGAGCTCGACCGCCTCACTCCGCGCGCAGTCGCAACGCTCCTCCTCGACGCCTGGAACGACCCGAAGCTGAAGACCGTCTTCTGGCACGCGCTGCCGGTTGCCGGGATCAGCGGCACGCTCGAAGACCGGATGGAGACGCCGCCGGCCCGCGGCAACGTCCGTGCGAAGACCGGCACGACGGATCTGGCCTCGGCGCTGTCCGGCTACGCGGGCACACGGTTCGTCTTCGCCGTGCTGCAGAACGGCAGTCCGGTGCACGACACGCTCGCGCGCAAGGCGCAGGACCGCTTCGCGACGGCCCTCGCCTCAGCGGCCGAGCAGGTTCAGTAGCTCGGCTTCGGGGAGCAGTGGAACACCGGCCTTCTCCGCCTTCGCCACCTTCGAACCCGGGCTCTCGCCGACGAACACGGCGGTCGTCTTCTTCGAGACGTTGTCGGAGACCTTCGCCCCGAGCGCCTCGAGCGCCGCCCGCGCTTCCTCGCGCGACAACGACTCGAGCGTGCCGGTGATGACGTACTGATTGCCGGTGAGCGGTCCCTGAATCGGCTGCTCGCTCTCGTCCAGGCGGAAGTTCAGGCCCAGCGCACGCAGCTCATCGACAAGCCGGCGGTTGTCTTCGTCCGCGAACCATTCGACGACCGCCTCGGCGCGGTCCGGCCCGAAGCCCTCGACCTCGGCAAGCTCCTCCTGCGTCGCAGCCAGCAGCCGGTCGACGTCGCCGACGTGCCGCGCGAGGTTCTGCGCGAGCACCCAGCCGATGCCGGTGATGTTCAGGCCGAGCAGGACGCGTGAGAACGGCACCCGGGTACGCGACGTCTCGATCTGCTCGATCGCGTTCGTGGCAGAGATCTCGGCGAACCCGTCCAGCTCGAGCAGCTGCTCTTTCGTCAGGCGGTAGAGATCGGGCAGCGAGCGGACGAGGCCGTGCTCCCAGAGGGTGCGTACGGTCTGCTCGCCGACGCCGTCGATGTCGGCCGGCCCCTCGACCCACGCGATCAGCGTCTCGAGGCCGCGGGACGGGCACGCGCGGTTGGGGCAGCGATGCATCGCTTCGCCCTCCGGCTTGACGACCTCCGTGCTGCAGAGCGGGCAGTGCGTCGGCATGCGGAACGTCTTCGTGCCCCGTCGATGCGCACCGGCCGGGCCGACGATCTGCGGGATCACATCGCCTGCGCGCTGGACGATCACGTCGTCACCCTCGCGGATCTCCTTGCGGTTGATGTCCTCCTCGTTGTGGAGCGTCGCGCGCGACACGGTGACGCCGCCGACTTCGACCGGCGCGAGGATCGCCCACGGGTTGAGCGCGCCGGTGCGACCCACGCGGATCATGATCTTCTCGAGCCGCGTCGTCGCGGTCATCGGCGCCCACTTGTACGCGCGTGCCCAGCGCGGACGCGAGTGCAGCGCGCCGAGCCGGCGCTGCCGCTCGTAGTCGTCGACTTTGATCACGATCCCGTCGATCTCGTAGTCGAGCTCGGCACGCCGGCGCTCCCAGTCGCGGCACGCCTGCGCGACCGCGTCGATCGACTCGAAACGCTCCGCAAATGGATTGATCGGAAACCCGTGGCTCTTCAGCCACTGCAGCGTTTCCCAGTGCGTCGTGAGCGGCACGCCCTCGTGCACGCCGATGCCGTACGCCCAGAACGAGAGCGGCCTGCTCGCGGTGATCGCGGAGTTCTTCTGGCGCAGCGAACCGGCCGCGGCGTTTCGGGGATTCGGCGTGGGCTTCTTGTCCTCTGCGACGAGCCGCTCGTTCAGCTCGCGGAAGCCGCTGAGCGGCATGTACACCTCGCCGCGCACCTCGGTCAGCCCGGGCGCGTCGTCTCCGAGCATGCGCAGCGGGATCGCGTTGATCGTGCGCAGGTTGATGGTGACGTCCTCGCCGGTCTCGCCGTCGCCCCGGGTTGCGCCGCGCGTGAAGACTCCGTCTTCGTATGTCAGGTTGATCGCGAGCCCGTCGATCTTCGGCTCGAGCACGTAGCCCACCGGCTCGTCGCTGTCGAGCCGCTTGCGGACGTCGTCGTGCCACTTCAGTAGCTCGCTCTCTGTCGTCACCTTCTCGAGCGAGCCCATCGCGGTGAGGTGCTGGACCTTCTCGAACTTCCCCGCTGGCGGCGCCCCCACGCGCTGCGTCGGCGAGTCGGGCGTGATCAGCTCCGGGTGCTCCTGCTCCAGCGCGACGAGCTCGTCGTAGTGCCGGTCGTAGGTCGCGTCGTCGACGGACGGCTCGTCGAGGACGTGGTACTCGTGCAGCCAGCGGGCGAGCAGCCTGCGCAGCTCTTCAGCACGCGTGGCGTCTTTAGACGAGATCGAGGAGCTCACGGGCCTCGTGGACGACGACGTCGGCATCGCTCAGCTTGTCGGCCGTGTGGATCCGCCCCCAGGAAACGCCGACCGCGAACAGGCCGGCGGCTTTCGCGGCCTGCATGTCAAAAGGCGAGTCTCCGATGTACGCGGTGTTCGCCGGCTCCTCACCCAGCCGCTCGAGCGCAAGCAGAAGCGGCGCCGGGTGCGGCTTGTGCTCCGTCGTCTCGTCGCCGCCGAAGGTCGCGATGGTGTCGTGCAGCGGCTCGTTGTGCTCCCGATACACGCGCACCAGCTCGTCGACGCGACTCGGATCGAGCGCATGCATCTGGGCCTCGAGCCCCGGGCCGCCGACGGCGGCGAGGAGCTGAGCGTCGCTGTACTCGCCGCCGAGCACCGTCTCGGCCGCATGCCGCATCGACGCGAGGATGATCGCACCGGTGTCGATGACGGTGCCGTCGAGATCGAAGAGGACGACCGGGTAGCGCACGCTCTACTTGTAGCGGACGCCGGTGAGGTACAGCCCGTGTGGCGGAGCGGTGGCGCCCGCCTCGCTGCGGGGCCTGCCTGCGACGAGAGGCGAGAGCTCGCGGCCCTCGAGCATCGTCCCGACGAGCGTCCGCACCATGTGACGCAGGAACGAGTCGGCGGTGATCTCGAAGACGAGCACGTCCTCGTCGAGCTCGAGCCAGCGCGCGGACTCGACGACGCGCACGAAGACCTCGTGCTGCGTGTCGGTAGGCGTGAAGGCGCGGAAGTCGTGCTCGCCGGCAAGCGCGCTTGCGTTCAGGTTCAGCGCGTCGAGGTCGAGCGGTCTCGGCCACCAGAGCGACCGTCGCGCCTCGAAGGCCGAGCGCCCGCGCCTCCGCCAGACGCGGTAGCGGTACGACCGTCCGAGCGCGTCGAAGCGCGCGTGGAAGGCATCCGTTGCCTGCTCGGCTGACCGCACAGCCACGTCGCCGGGCAGTGCCGAGTTGAGCGCCTCGGCGGCGCGCTCCGGCGGCGGGCCGCCCTCGACCGTGACCGAGACGACGTTTGCGAGCGCGTGCACTCCGGTGTCGGTGCGGCCCGCGACGGCGAGCTCGTCAACCGCGGCATACAGCTCAGCGAGCGCGCGCCGCAACTCGCCCTCGACCGTCCGCTCGCCGGGTTGGCGCGCCCAGCCGCGAAAGTCGGTGCCGTCGTACTCCAGCGTCAGCTTCAGCCGCACCCGTAGGATCCCCTGTTCATGCTGGGCGAACACAACTTCCTGCTCCAGCGCGCGCAGCCCGCCATGGTGGGGCTGATCGACGGCTCGCTGTCCACGCTCGCACCCATCTTCGGCATCGTCTTCTACACGCACCGGCCACACGCCGCGTTCGTGGCCGGCCTGGCGACGTCGATCGGCGCAGCGATCTCGATGGCGTTCTCGGAGGGCCTATCCGACACCGGCGAGCTGACCGGCCGCGGCAATCCCGCCGTGCGCGGCTCGATCACCGGCGCCGGAACGTTTCTCGGCGGCATCCTGCACACGCTGCCGTTCCTGATCCCGAACTACCACGCAGCGGTGCTCGCGGCCGTGATCGTGGTCGGGTTCGAGCTGATCACGCTCGCGGTTCTCCGCTGGCGCTTCTTCGAGACGAGCTTCGTCCGCAGCCTGCTCGCCGTGTCGATC
>Ga0335075_10017853_pt1 | contig 10536 bp, 10 predicted proteins | sample Lox_Sample_24_FD_206723 | JGI IMG/M metagenome (GOLD analysis project Ga0335075, IMG submission 206723) | Soil microbial communities from Loxahatchee National Wildlife Refuge, Florida, United States - Lox_Sample_2.4 | ecosystem: Environmental > Terrestrial > Soil > Wetlands | place: USA... | reverse complement strand
GCCGACATCTACCACGTCGAGCTCGCGAATGTCCTGACGATGGAATCGAATTCGCCGGTGTTGATGGACGACGTTGTGGTCGGCAGTGTGGGCCCGATGAGGGTGAAAGATTGGCACGCCGACGTCGAGATCTCGGTGAAGCGCGATGTCGTCATCCCGGCCAACGTGGTGGCCAGCGTCGGCCAGACCAGCCTGCTGGGATCCATGCATGTGGAGCTCAATCCGCCGCCGGGCCAACCCGGTACCGGTCGGCTGCGACCGGGCGCCACCATCCCGCTGAATCGATCGTCGATCTACCCCTCGACAGAGCAAACCCTGTCGTCGCTCTCGCTGGTCGTCAACGGGGGCGGACTGGGCCAGATCGGGGAGATCATCCACAATTTCAGCGCCGCCCTGTCCGGGCGCGAGGGCGCTGTTCGCGATTTGCTCAACCGGCTCGACACGTTCGTGGGGACACTGGATGCGCAGCGGAACAACATCGTTGCGTCGATCCAGGCGCTGAACCGGATTGCCGAGACATTCGCCGGACAGCGCGACGTTCTCACCGAGGCGCTGCGCAAGGTACCGCCCGCGCTCGAGGTATTCATCAAGGAGCGGCCGCGCCTAACGGCGGCTCTGGATCACCTGCGCATGTTCAGCAACACCGCCACCGGGCTGATCAACAACACTCAGGCCGACTTGGTCAAGAATCTGAAAAACCTGGAGCCCACCCTCCGCGCGCTCTCCGACGTCGGACCGGGGCTTGGCTTCGCGCTCGCGGCGTCGACGGTCTTCCCGTTCACCCAGAACTTCGTCGATCGAGCCGTTCGCGGTGACTACTTCAACATACAGTTTCAGTTCGACTTCACTATTCCCAAACTCAAGAACAGCCTGCTGCTTGGGACGCACTGGGGACAAGTCGGGGAACAGCAGGTACCCGCGCCCGGGGAACCGTATTACCTGAATTACACGTATGATCCAATGCAGCCCGGCGCCGCACGGCCGCCTGGTCCCGTGGCACCACCGCTACCCGGCCCGCCGCAACCGCCTGGCGTTCCGCCGGCCGGTCCACAGGCTCCGCCGCCCGGACCTGGGCAGCCGAATCTCCAATTCAGCGCGCCGCTACCGGGACCCGCTGCTCCACCCCCGGGGTTTGGTCCCTTACCGGGGCCTGCGGCCGCGCCACCCGCCCCGATGCCGGCCGGGCCGAATCCTGGCCCGCCTTCGGCGATCCCGCCGGCAGGAGGGGGCGGATAGATGCTGACACGCTTCGTCCGGATTCAGCTGGCGATTTTCGCGATCGTCGGGATCATCGGAATTATCGCGATGGTCCTGTTCTACATCCAGCTGCCGACCCTGCTCGGTATCGGCCGCATGACTGTCACCCTCGAGCTGCCGGCCACCGGCGGGCTGTACCGGTTCTCCAACGTGACCTACCGCGGCGTGCAGGTAGGCAAGGTCACTGCGGTCGCGCTCACCCCGAACGGCGCCAAAGCAACGCTGTCGCTTGGCACCTCACCCAAGATCCCGGCGAACCTGCAAGCGGATGTGCTGAGCGTCTCCGCGGTGGGCGAGCAGTATGTGGACTTGCGGCCACGAACCGATTCGGCGCCGTATCTGCGCGACGGGTCGGTTATTGCCATGCGAGACACCACGATTCCGCAAGCGGTCGGACCGATGCTCGATCAGGTGAACGCCCTGATTAAAAGCCTACCCAAAAACAAAATCGGTCAATTGCTCGACGAGTCGTTCCAAGCCTTCAACGGGACCGGCTACGATCTGGGATCGTTGTCCGACTCGACGTCGCGAATCTCCGCCGACGCGAACAGCGTTGTCGATCGCACGCGAACCCTCACCGAAGACACTGGGCCGCTGCTGGATTCGCAGGCGAAGACCGCCGACTCCGTTCGCACCTGGGCGCGTAGCCTGGCCGGGATATCCGACGTGGTAGCGACCGACGATTCCCGGGTTCGCACATTGCTGCAAAACGGTTCCGGTGCCGCGGACGAGGCGTCGCGGCTCTTTGAGCAGATCAAGCCGACGCTGCCCGTCTTGCTGGCCAACCTGACCACCATCGGGCAGATCGGCGTCACCTACCGCCCCTCGCTGGAGCAACTGTTGGTGTTGCTGCCTCCGGCCGTTGCCATAACCCAAACGGCAACACCGTTCAACCATCCCGAGGGTTGGGCCAAGGGCGACTTCGCATTCACGGTCGACGATCCGCCCATTTGCACGGTCGGATTCTTGCCACCAAACATGTGGCGATCCCCGTCCGACACCAGCGACATCGACACGCCCGACGGGTTGTACTGCAAACTCCCTCAGGATTCGCCGCTTTCGGTGCGCGGCGCTCGTAACTATCCTTGCATGGGGCACCCCGGAAAGCGCGCGCCCACCGTCGAAATCTGCAACAGCGACAAGCCGTTCATGCCGCTGGCGATGCGCCAGCATGTCCTCGGCCCTTATCCCCTGGATCCGAACCTGCTATCCCAGGGCATCCCACCCGACGACCGGGTCACCGCCGACCAACGAATCTTCGGACCGATCGAGGGAACACCGCTGCCTCCGGGGGCCGTCCCGCGGGGAACACCCGCCGGGCCGCGGGGCGCAAGTCCGCCACCGGGCACGTTGGGCGCAGCCGCGCCACCGGCACCGTCGTCGGCCAACATGTCGACGCAGGTGGCCGCGCCGCCGGGGCCGTCGTCGGCCAACATGTCGACGCAGGCAGCGGACTTCCCGCCCATAGCCCCCCTCGATGTGCCCGCGCAGGGCGAGCTTCCCCCTCCGCCACCGGCCGTACCCCCACCGCCGACCGGCCCGCCACCGACCGACACGGTCAACGGTGCCCAGCCGCAGGCACATCCAAGTTCATTCGGGGCCAAGGCATCTCGATCGGCGCCGTCGGTCGCGGTTGCCCCGTACGATCCGCGTACCGGTCGTTATGTCGCTCCGGACGGGAAGTTGTACCAGCAGTCGGATCTGGCAACTTCGTCAGAGCCCAAGAAGTGGCAGGACCTGTTTCCGACTTAAAGCTGCTACACCGAGTCAGCTAATCTTGTCCAGCCGCAGCGGCATTTCGATGCCAAGCCACTGGTTCTGCCCACAGGCGCCGCTCGGACCGATCGTATTGTCTTTCCCGGCCAGCACCGGCGAGCCGAGCTGGTATTCACCACTACCCGCAGGATCAACTGGATAGAAGTAGAAGGTCTGCTGCCCGGTGAACGCGGTGCCGTCTTGGCACCGCTCCCAGTTCGGCACGTCGCGTCTGACGTACCACGACAGCCCGTCGTTCATAGTGATTGGAGCGCTCCATCCCTGGTCGCTCTTCATCGTGCCGGTGCATGTCTGAAAATTGGAGCAAGTGGAACTGATGGTCCATGTGCTGACGACCGTCGGCTCGTAGTTGTACTGATCATTGACCTTGGCCCAATTGCCATTTGACGTTACCTTGAACTTCCCGTTGATCGCGACATCTTCCTTCGTCGTTGCTCGGGCAGTGGATGCCGGACCCAAAATGCCGAATAGATTGGCAGCCAACAGTATCGCGGTGGTGATCGTTCCAGCTGAACGCATCGTGTGCTCCTCGACGGGCATTAACCGAAGATGCCCATGGGCCATTATCGACACCGGTAGCGGCGTTCTCGTGCGATGAGAATAGCACCGGCGCTCTTCCGAGGGTAAGGGTTCAACCGTACGGATCCAACTTGGAGATCAGCCAGGAACCGTCGACTTTTGTGAGCGTTATTCGCACGCTGCTCGGCGTTGTCAGGGGTTCTGGTTTGTCCTTGCTGGTGGTGGTCTCGTTGAGGAAGACCAGCACGACTGCCGAGTTCGGGTGCAGTTCTGATACGGCCGCCCGAATCACCGCGGCCGTCTGCGTGATGTGCTTTTTCTGCACCGTCGGCGTGACGATTTCTTTGGTGAATTTGTCGTAGTAGGCCAGAAAGTCCCCGGTGAGATGTGACTTCGCGTTCACGAAGTCACGATCCATGCTGTCCGACGAGTACGAGACCGTCGCGACAGCACCGGTTGAAGCCGCTCGGATCGCCCGCTGAGCCGCGGCGTCATCGATCAATCGATCCGGACGGTAATAAAAAAAGAAAACAAAGACAGCCAGCCCTATCGCAGCAATTGTCAACGCCGCCAAAAGAACTGAACGCCATTGCGCGAGACAAAGGCCAGCCATCCGACTGATCCAGGCCATCCCGCTGGGACGCGCGTCGCCGGCGGATGGAGTCTCCGCGCTCTCCATCGGTGATTCCCGGTCCTCGAGTGTGCTGTCAGCGCCGTCGGGCAGCGACTCTTGCTCGGAAGTCATTGGACGAAGTCCATTTTCGAGATCTTGAGCTGACCGCCGTCCCGATCGATGCTGACACTGAGGCGCCAGAAGACCGGTGGCCGTGTCGACTTGTCCGGATTGGTGGTGTCGGATTTCGCGAGTACCAGGACGACTGCCGAATTGCTCGTCATCGACTCCACTGCGGCATCTTGCGCGGTGGCCTTGGTGGTGACCTTCGCGTCCTGTGCACTTTTCACCATGTAGCTTGACGTCGCTTCCAGCTGGCTCTTGAGCGCGCCCGTGGTGTTGTCAATGGTGCGCTGCACATTCTCCTTAGCGTGGTCGGGGTCAATCGACATCATCATCTCGACTCCGCTCCGCGCCGCCGCAGCGAACACCGCGGCGTGCCTATGCTCACGCATGAGCGAGAGGTGTTGCCAGACCATGTAAGCGGTCGCCAAAAGTGAGACACAGATGAGAACCGCCGCGGTTGCGATAGCCACCGCTTTCCGTCCGAGCCGACGCACTCGCCATAGCCGCCGACGCCTTGACTGCACGGGAGGCGGCTCGGTCTCGTCGGCATCGGCGGAACCGGCTTCGGCCTGGCGGCGCAATTCGGCCGCCCGGGCGCGGGCCACCTCGGCGCGCGCCTCCGCGCGAGCGAGCTCTTCTTCTGCTTCCGCTAGAGAGGCTGGAGCTATGGTGTCAGCTGGGTCGGCGTCGGGGTCGGTCATTGGCTCCGGGCTATCGCTGGCACGGAGAACCACATTATCACTCCAAAATCGCAGGCCGGAACGGCCTTGAGGACGCGCGACGGCCGAGGCGCTGCCATGCGAGCGCGATCTTCTCCGAAGATGAGAATTTTCTTATCGCCTGTGAAAAACTAGGCCGGTGCGTTTCATCGTGGCGGTGGTTGCTGCGCTGATCGGAGTCGGCGTGTTGATGCCGCCGACCGCTGCCGCCGGTCCGACTGTCTGCGACTATCCGGACTGCACCCCGGGCATCGCCCCGCATATGGTCCTTGGCGCACCCTGTGACAACACCACTTACTACGCGTTTGGGGTCACAGACTATTACACCTCCTTTTCCTCGCAGCCCGGACGGCTGATGTTCTGCGGCTCACCGCGCAGATATCAGCCACGGTGGTTCCGCTCGCCTCCGATGGCGGGAATCAAGGAAGAGAACGCCGACTGCCACCAGTGGACGAATTACGTGGCGCAGGCGCCGGACGGGCTATTTCTGGTCTGCATCGCAGAGGAGGGCCATAGCTTCTGGACGCGCGCCGACACGTAGAAGTATTGCCTGACAAACGCATTGCGCGGAATTGTCACCGGTAAGTCCACTGAACTCAGCAATCCAGGAAGGATGGAACCCGTGCAGACGCCGAAACCCATCGCAGCCAGTGTGGCGCTCGCCGCAGCCGCGATAGCCCTAGCGCCGACTGCCGCAGCCGGGATGCTGATCGGCAACTACGAAGTCGAGACCAACCGGGATCCAAGCCACTCCTGGCTATGGGAGGTCAGGCCATGCCGGGACCCTGCCCCGGACTGCGTCCACGTGCAGGGCACACCAAGGCCTAACGGGCAAGCGGAGCCTTGGAATGCAGACGCACACCTCGCGAACGGTCGTTACACAATGGTCGTCGATGTGCCCGATGGGGTGCGCTGCACGGTGTACTTCAGGCCGTCGCACGATACCTATTCGTGGGATGCGGTGACGCTGGCCGGGTCGGTGGACTCGACGTTCGACTCCGGCTGCGGAGATGCGTCGGGCGGGACGGTCAACTACCCGTTTTCGCTGCAGCGTTACTAGAACTAATCAGTCGCGTGATCCGTCACTGGTTGTGTGACAAAGGCATTACGCGGAATCGTCAACGGTAAGTCGACCGAGCTCACCAATCCGGGCTGTGCGGTAACGACATACGGTACGGCGTTGAGGACTCGCATCGCGGTGGCGACCATCGCGCCCGCCCCAGACGTCATCCCCGCGACTCCGGCTCGGCGCGGGTCTTTAAGAGTCGCCGCCATGGTGCATTCGATGTCGGGGTCACCGCTGATCACGATGCGGTAGGACAGGTCGCCAATGCCGGTGGGCCAATCCGGTGCGACGTCGTGCGCCAGCCGGGTGACGTGTTCGACGGCGATCGCCTCGCGGCCGTCGACGACGCCGATCGCTTGCATCCGTATTGCGCCGCAGGTCCCCGCCTCGACGGTGCCCATCGCGACATTCAACGTCCGGTTCGTCACCGCGCGATCGAAAGTCTCACGCACCTCTTGGATTTCGACCCCGAGTGCATCGGCGATCAACCGGATCTGCCCCTGCCATTCGCCGGCGATCGCGCCGGGAAAACTGATCCACGGCTGATAGTCGAAGGGCCGACCGAAGCCCAGCGCATCGCTCATGATGTCGGGTACTCCGTAGTCGTCGTACAAGCCGATCTCGAACGAGTGAACCTTGTCGATTGACGACGACTGTGTCGACAGCACAAGCGGTAGGTAGTCGGCGGCAAAGCCCGGCTCGATTCCCGACGCGTACAGCGAAGCTTGGCCTCGCGTCGCCGCCGCGACGAGTTGGTCACGCCACTCCGCGGGTTCGTACGCGTGTGGATTGACCAGTCGTGTGGTGCTTGTCGTGACGACATTGATGCCGGCCTCGAGAAGCCTGACGTAGTCCGGAATCGCAAGCGCATCGCGTTCGGGACCACTGGCCGCATAGATGACGCAGTCGGGTTTCAAAGCGATCAACGCATCGGCGTCATTGGTGGCGGCAAGCCCGATCGGTTCGCCGTTGGCGAGCTCGCCGGCGTCTTTGCCGACCTTCTCCGCCGAGTGCACCCACACACCGACGAGCTCGATGTCGGGCCGCCGTTGGAGCGTACTGATGGCGATCGATCCGATGCCGCCCGTCGCCCAGACGACAACCCGGTAGGGCTTGCTTGTCATGTGCATCCTCCTTGACGCGACCAAATATTAGGTTCATGGTTACTCTGATGTTCACGCTCAGGTTTGACATGCGGTCCCCGGCCTGGGGCGCCCCGGCGGCCGACCTCTATGCCGCCGCGATTGACATGTGCGCGTGGGCGGAGACCCGCGGAGTGATCGTCGCCGTGCTCTCCGAACACCACGGGGCCGACGACGGCCATCTGCCCAGCCCGTTGATCTTGGCTTCGGCAATCGCCGCAAGAACTAACCAGTTGATGATTCTGCTTGCCGCGGTGCCGATTCCGCTGTGCGATCCGGTGCGATTGGCCGAAGAAATGGCCGTGCTGGATCTGATCAGCAAGGGCAGGGTGATGTATGCCTTCGGTATCGGCCATCGCAGCGAGGAGTATGAGCACTTCGGTTTGAGCATGGGCACCCGCGGCAAGGTTGCCGACGAGATCCTGGACGTACTCGATGATTTGCTGCACGGTGAGGTTGTCGAGTATCGGGGCCGGCGGGTTCGCGTCACACCGCCCTGCACGTCGGCGCACGGACCGCCGATCATGATCGCGGGCGGCAGCAAGGCCGCCGCTCGCCGGGCCGCGACTCACCGTCTCGGCTTCATCTCGCAGACCGACTCTCCAGACCTCAAGGAGTTCTACGAGTCGGAGTGCCGCGCTGCTGGGCACGAGCCGGGCAGCGTTCAGTTCCCGATACCAGGCGCTCCGACAGCGGCGTTCGTCGCTGACGATGTCGATGCGGCATGGGACGTGCTGGGGCCGCATCTGGTGCACGACGCGGTGACGGCGGCATCGTATCGGCCCCATGACGATTCGGTGGCGAGCATCACCCGCGCCGACAATGTGGCGGCTCTGCGTAAGGCGCAGGGCCCGTACCGGATATTCACACCCGACGGGGCGGTGGACTACATCCGCAGTGGCCTGCCGCTGCCGCTGCACCCGCTGTGCGGTGGCATTCCGCCCGATGTGGCGTGGCGATACCTCGAACTTGCCGGCGCGGCCAGCGCGCGGGCGCAGGCTGACTGAAGGAGAGGCTCGATGTCCGCTTCGCCGGTGCCCACCCGCGTCGTTGCATGGTCCACCGGAGGGGTCGGAACGGTGGTCATCGATGCGATCAGGCGTCGAACGGACTTGAAACTGGTTGGCGTGTGGGTGCATTCGCCAGAGAAGGTCGGCAAGGATGCCGGTAAATTGGCTGGCGGTGGGCCGATCGGCGTCAAGGCCACCAACGACGCCGATGCGCTTATCGCGCTGGCTCCGGATTGCGTGGTGTATTCCGCCAGCGGTCCGGAGCGCGATGCGGCCGCGGTGCGCGACTACCTGCGACTGTTGGCGGCCGGCATCAATGTCGTGTCGACGTCGTCGACAAGCCTGGTCTACCCGCCGGCGTACTTCGCGCCGGACTGGTACAGCCAGCTCGACGCGGCTGCCAAAGTGGGCGGCGCGTCGTTCTATGCGTCGGGTATCTTCCCGGGTTTCGCCTCCGATCAGCTCGCCCTGCTGATGTCCACCCAGTCGAAGAGCATCCGCAGCATCACGGCCAGCGAGGTCGCGCTGAACGATCACTACCCGGTGGCCGACGTGATGATGGACGGGATGGGCTTCGGTCGACCGCTCGACTTTGAGCCGATGCTCAAGACTCCGGGTTTCATCGAAATGGCGTGGAAAGCACCGATATACCTGATGGCGGACGGCTTGGGTGTTGAGGTCGAGGAGGTACGGGGTTCGCTCGATCGGCAATTGTCCGACCGTGACATCGAGGTGGCATTCGGCACCATCCAGGCCGGCACCTGTGGTGCGGTGCGCACCCGCGCGGCGGGAGTCGTCGACGGTCGGGAGGCCATCGTGATCGAGCACGTCATCCGGATGGCGCGCGATGTCGCACCCGACTGGCCGCGCTCGCAGTGCGACGCCACCTACCGTGTCGACATCGTCGGCGACCCCGACATCCACTGCGAGATGACGCTCGGTGAGTCCGAAGGTCACGGTGCGGGGCGGGCCGCCATGACATCCACGGCCATGCGCGTCGTCAATGCGATCCCGTACGTTGTCGATGCGCCCGCCGGCTTGCTCAGCTCGCTGGATATCCCAATGACGCTGCCGCGTCATGCTTTTGACTGATTGACTCACGCCGCACGCCTACCTGGGCTGGTTCGGCACGCCTGGGAACAACTGACCCGGCGGTGCCGCGGTCACCCAACCCCCGAGCTTGGTAATGAGGTGCGGCGCGAAAACCGCGCTGTAGAGCAGATTCCCGATCACGATGATCGCGACCACGGACAGGATTGAGGCTTGGACTCGCGTCTTGGACCGCGCGTCGGCCCACATCTCGATGACATTTCGTCCTTGCGCATCGGTGCGGCCCAAAAGGTAGGTGAAGACCATCATCTGGATACCCATCGCGAGGGAGTCGTAGAGCGGGTACTGGTGCACGGTCCCCTCGCGGATCGCCAGTCCGGGAATCACCCGGCCGTAGTAGAAGACGCCGAGCTTGGCGCCCAGGAACCCGTTGAAGAAGAGCGCCCAGCAGAAACCGACGACGAGGCCGACGATCAATAGTGTTGTGGGCCTGCGCCAACCGAACTTTACGCTCAACCATCGCCCGAGCGCCGCGCCCGTCACGGCGGGAAGCACGAAGTAGGAGATGTAGCCGACGGGAACGAACAACGGCAATCCACCCCAGGTCATGTTCAACAGCCACCACGCCGGCATGCGGGGGATAGCGGGCGGAAACTGCGCGTACATCGCCCAGTCGTAGGGCGCCTCGATCCACGAGAAGGACATCGCCGAAATGCAGAGCAACAGCAGCGGGTGCACGCGGCGCTGGCGAACGCTCAGATACACGCCATAAGCGGTGAACGCGATACCACCGACGAGCGCGAAGTCGCTGGCCGCCTGCATCACGGGTGTCATCTGGGCGCTCATTGATCGCGCCCTTGGCCCGAGCGGGCCTCGGGGTCGAAACGCAGCACCAACCCGAAGATCAGAGCGATCAATCCGAACAGCGTGCCCAGCATGATCAGAGCGCCCACGTCGACCACCCTTTCGAGACGGCCTCGACCCTTTGGATAGTGGATACTATCCTAATTGGGTAGCGCATACTATCCTGACTTTCGTGCCTCAAGCCCAGGCGATTCGCCGGCCCCGCGGCGAGCCGCGCAGGCTGTTGCTTGACGCCGCCCGAACACTGTTCGCGCGCCGGGACTACCGCAGCACCACGACACGGGAAATCGCCACGGCCGCCGGCGTTACCGAACACCTGCTGTTCCGCCACTTCGGCTCGAAGGCGGCGCTGTTCCGCGAGGCCCTCGTTATGCCGTTCACCAACTTCGTCGAC
>Ga0335075_10017851_pt1 | contig 10537 bp, 10 predicted proteins | sample Lox_Sample_24_FD_206723 | JGI IMG/M metagenome (GOLD analysis project Ga0335075, IMG submission 206723) | Soil microbial communities from Loxahatchee National Wildlife Refuge, Florida, United States - Lox_Sample_2.4 | ecosystem: Environmental > Terrestrial > Soil > Wetlands | place: USA... | reverse complement strand
ATCACCACCACGGCCCACGGCAGCGGCGGGACGCTGTCAGTAGCCCGCACCCTCTCCTGGCTAACCTTTTTCGCCAAGCGGGAAGGCGATGTCGCAGATCACGTCGTCGTCACCAATCGCATCCGGCTCGGCCAGGTAAATCTCCCGGCAGGACAAGTGGCTCCGCGGCCGGGCCCTGACTTCAGGAGAGCCGGCGACAGCGTCATACGCAGCGAGGATCGCAGGGTAGTCCCACTGGGCCTTAGTGATCTTGGTGTACGCCTCGTCGTGCTCCGGCTCGGTCCGAATGCCTATGACGTCGGTCGGCTGCACGTCCTCAGGGCAGCCCAGCGTGATCTCCAGCAGCCCGTCACTCTCGTCGTTGATCACGCCGTGGAAGATGTAGCTGAGCGGCCCGGGCGGCTCAGTGCCGCTGAGATGGTCGGCAAAGGCTGCCCTGGTGCCTCGGACAAACGATTTCATCTCCGACACTGTCAGCCGACGCTGAACGGTCATAACTCGCTGAGCTGCTACGTGCCGGGTCTGGATTGGGTACATCGGGCAAGCTTCGCCTCGGATAGTCGCGTCGATGTGACGGATCAGGAGCCGGCGGCTGGCGTGCTGCCCTTCCAGCTGGCCCAGATGTTCCTCGAGACGCGCGCTAGCTCGCTCGCGGTCCGCGCGCAGATCGGCGAGTATCTGTCCGATATCCGCGAGGGTCATGTCCACGGCGCGCAGCATGCCGATGAGTCGGCCCTGGCCCACTTGGCCGGGCGCATACCGCCGATAGCCGTTCCACGGATCGACCTCAGCTGGCTGGAGCAAGCCGATCTCGTCGTAGAGCCGCAGCGCCCTGGCTGTCAGTCGCGCCTGGTAAGCGAATTCACCGATGGTGAGCAGTTGCCCGTCGGATTCCGTGGTCACGCCGCCGATCATTTCCCATCCGCCAAGGGCGACGTCAAGCCTTGCTGCCGGCCAGCCGGATGTGCAGGTGCCCGTCGTTGGGGAACTCGGGGAGCAGCGGCGGTAGCACTGCAGACAGGGCGAATCCGGCCTTGTCTGCGACCCGGCAGGATGCGTGGTTGCCGACAGCGTGGATGAGTTCGAATTGCTCCAGCGGCCGGCGCCTGGGCAGGCAGAAGGCCCACTCGCAGACGGCGCTCAGGGCCACTGGCGCGATGCCGCGTCCGCGCCAGGGCGCCGTGACCCAGTAGCCCACTTCGCCAGAGGTACTCTCATCGCCCAGCCGTCGGATGCCGACGGATCCGACCAGGTTGCCGGCCGTGTCCTGGTAACCGGCCGTGCCGTCGGGGGCAGCTTGCAGCACAGCGAAGCTGAAGCCGGTTCCGGCCTGGCGGTCTGCGCGGCGGGCCTGGATGGCCCGGTGTGCATCCTCCCCAGTTGTGACCGTGTGCCGGAGCCAGCGGTGCATGACCGGATCGCGATATGCGGCAAGCATCGCGGGGATGTCCTGCTCGGTCCACGGGCGGAGCAGGAGGCCAGGCGCCGTCGCCGACGGTTGCACGGTGAGAGTGTCGGCCATGCCCGGCGGCTCGCCTCGGTCCCGGAATGCCATGCCTGCCTGCCCTGGGCTCGTCCCGACGGCTAAACGTCCGGCCGCAAGCATACGAGGCGCAGACGCTAACTGGCCCGAAGCCGGACGAACACATCACCGGACAACTCGTCAAGCAGCGCCACTCCGTTCGCGCGAGTGAGATTCTCGTCGCTGACAAGTGCCGGGCTGCTCTTGCCGCGACTCTCCGCTAGCGCGATACACGCGTGGAACGCGGCCTTGCACAGGCCGCGCAGAGCTGCGTTAGCTGCCGGGATCTCGCCGGTATACGGCGGAACCTGCGGCGCCTCAACCTCGGGCCAGCTGTCCGGGTCCCTCGGCTGCGCCAGCGACAGGACCGGCGACAATTCGGCAGCTACCATGTCCCGGCGCGTGAGGGCTGCGCCGAGCTGCCAGTGCTCGCGCAAGGTCGCGATCACCGAGGTATTGCGGTACTCGGCCGTGACGACGGTCCGCTCCGGTATCCAGGCTGAGATCGCGAAAGCCGGCACCCGCAGCCCTGACCGGTCGAAGCCGAAGCCCAGCTGACCCTGCGATCCGCCCGACTGAAGCCGTGGCATCAGCGGGGGCGGGACCAGCGGCGGCGGAACGTGGTCGTACGTGCCGCCGTGCTCGTCGAAGGTGACCACGAGCAGCGTGTTCCACGCATTTGAGCCGCGGTCCGAGGCAGCAGAGCGGACTGCGTTGTAGATCTTCGCGAGCAGTGCCTCGCCGCCGAGCAGCGATGACGGCGGATCGATAGGCATGCCCGCGAAGAGCGCATCGAATGCCGGATGCATGTCGTTATGCCCGTAAAGCAGGTTGGGCTCAATGAACGAGTACGCCGGGAGCGTGCCGTCCGCGCAGTCCTCAAGGAACCGGTCGGTACTAACGAATCTGCTGCCGAAATGCGGCCAGAGCCGGGGCGCGTGGATGACGCCGGTGAGTGACATGTGGCTGGGCGGGTCGCAGTAGACCCGCCAGGACAGGCCGCGAGCGTCCAGCCGTTCGAAGATCGTCTCCGCCGTGTTGTGCAGCGGAAAGGCGTCCGACGGCGACAAGTTGTCAACGAAGCCTGACGAGCTGGCGGCATGGAAGAAGGACCGGTTGGCGAATGTCTGCGACGGCACTTCACAGAACCAGTGATCGAACGTGGCAAAGCCGCGCGCCAGCGCAGACACGACCGGCAGCTGGCCGGGGGTGTAGCCGGTCATGATCTGGGAGTACTCGTCGTACCGTGGCGCCCGGCCCATCTCGGCCGTGAACGAGCTGATGTAGTCGGTGACAAACCCGTCCATCGACGGGCGCTGCCGAGGGTCAGGCGGCGCGTTGTACGGCACGACCATTGCGCTGGCGAGCACGTTTCGATTCGCCGTCGGGTCGATGATCCCGAACAGCTGCGTGTTGACGTGCTGGTACTCCTCGCCGGGATCGGGACTCGGCGTGTTCATGTCGGCCGCCACCCCGTAGTGCACGTTCCCGGCCCCGTTGCCGCGGTCGGCCGCCCACTCAGGGATCGGGTTCGCCAGGTCCTTGCCTAGGACGCCCTCGAATGAGGGCACCTCGCCCGGCTCGTAGAGCCGGCCAAGCAGATTGTCGAACGAGCGGTTCTCGAACATGAGGACCACGACATGGTCGAGAGCCTGACTGCGGTCCGGGTGCGGCATTGGCGGCTCACTTCACAGACGATGTATAGAGAATCGCTCCGCAAAGTGGCCACATTACGAGGAACCGACACCGGGCAGGCGCTGCCGCGCCGCCAGGGCCGCGACTGTAATCTCGCGGCCATGGAGATTCGAGAGGTGGCGGTGATCGGCCTCGGCACGATGGGGGCCGGGATCGCCGAAGTGTTCGCGCGCGCCGGCATCGGCGTTGTCGCGATGGATGTTGATGCGACGGCGCTCAGCCGCGGCATCGGGACCCTGGACGCCAGCCTGTCGCGAGCGGTCACCAGGGGCAGGCTGACTGCTGCAGAGCAGGCGCAGATCCGCGGGCGCGTCCGGTCGGCCACGGGCTTCAGCGAGGCCGCCGCGGTCGACCTGGCCGTCGAGGTCGTGCCGGAGCGAATGGAGATCAAGCGGGAGATTTTCGCCGAGCTGGACCGGGTCTGCAGCCCAGACGCCATCCTGGCCACGAACACCTCCTCGATCTCCGTCACGGCGATCGCGGCCGCCAGCAAGCACCCAGGTCGTGTCGTCGGCATGCACTTCTTCAATCCGGCGCCGGTGATGCGCCTGGTAGAGGTCGTGTCTACAGTGCTCACGACCGACGGTGTGGTGGCGACCGTGTCCGATCTGGCGCGCCAGATCGGCAAGACGCCTGTGCATGTCTTCGACCGCGCAGGCTTTATCGCGAACGCCCTGCTGCTGCCGTACCTGAATCACGCGCTCTACCTGATGGCGAGCGGCTACGGGAGCCGGGAAGATATCGACCTGGCGGCCACAGCCGGAATCGGGCTGCCGATGGGCCCGCTGGCACTGCTCGACCTCATCGGCCTCGACACCGCCTTGTCGATCATGGAGGTGCTGCACGGCGAATTCGGCCTGCCGCGATACAACCCGACTCCGCTGCTGCGCCGTCTCAGCGACGCGGGCTTGACCGGGCGTAAAGCTGGCCGCGGCATCTACGACTACGCCGAGGCGGGCAGCGACGACCATCACAAGGGGAACGAGCATGCGCCGGCAGCGGCCCCGAAGCACGTCACGCTGATCGGGGCCGGTGACGATGTCGAAGCCGAGCTCGCCAGCGCGATGGCCACCGCCGGCATCAACGTGACCAGGAACGCGGCGCATCCGACGGATCTCGTGCTGATTGCCGCCGAAGCAGGCCGGCCAGTGCTGCCGGCCGCGCTCGCGGCCGGCCGCCCGGAGCAGTCAGTCGGCCTGAAGGTGATCGGCAAGCTGGCCGCTGGCAGGCTCGCCGAGGTCGTGCAGACCAGCCTCAGTTCTGCCGAGGCAATCGCAGCGGGGACTGCGCTCGCCACGAAGCTCGGTCTCATTCCCATTCACGCTCCTGACCGGCCAGGTTTCCTGGTCGGCCAGCTGCTTTACGCGCATCTGGCCGATGCGGTGCGGATGTGTCAGGACGGCTACTCCAATCCGATCGAGATCGACACTGCGATGAAACTTGGCTGTGGCTACCCGCAGGGCCCGTTTGAGCTGATCGATGCCGCCGGGGCGGAGACCGTGCTGACCGGGCTTGAGGCCATGCACGAGGCGTACGGCTACCCGGAGTTCGCTCCGCCGCCGCTGCTGGCAGAACACGCCGCGGCCGCAATCCCGTTCAGCGCCGGACCGCGGCCCGGCCGCTAAATGCCGCAGGTTGTGCAGGTGAGCCCACGCAAAGCGCGGCGGCTGCCGGCCGATGCGCCGAGCAAACCGCGGCGCGCCCGTCGCCCCGCCGCGCCGAAGGCGGCGGAGGACACGTCCGCTCGGCTCGGCCCGCCGCAGACGCAGGAGTGGCCGGACGGCGACTGGATCGTGAGGCAGGTCCCGGGCGCGGCAGCGGCGAAGACCTACCGCTGCCCGGGCTGCGACCAGGAGCTGCTGCCGGGTACCGCGCATCTGGTGGTCTGGCCCGCCCACGCACCGGGCCCCGAGGAGCGCAGGCACTGGCATAACGCGTGCTGGCAACGGCGCCCCCGGCGGCCAGGACCCGGCCCGCAGACGCACCGGTAAGGACCCGATGACCGAGATAACCGCGAGCACTGTTCTGCCCGCGAGGCGAGACGATGTCACCCTTGTCACCGCTGACGGGCTGACCCTCGTCGGCGAGCTGGCGCTCCCGGCTGCCCGGCCGCCCGTGGCGACGCTGATCTGCCTCCACCCGCTGCCGACGCATGGCGGCATGATGGATAGCCATGTGCTGCGCAAAGCCTCCTACCGGCTCCCGGCGCTGGCCGACCTCGCGGTCTTGAGGTTCAATACGCGCGGAACCCGCTCCGATCGCGGCCGAAGCGAGGGCGAGTTCGGCGCCGGCCTGACTGAACGGCACGATGTCGCTGCCGCCATCGGCTACTGCACTGACCTCGACCTTCCCGGGCTCTGGCTGCTGGGCTGGTCGTTCGGTACCGAGCTCGCGCTGCAGTGGGGCAACGATCCGGACATCGAAGGCGCGATCTTGCTCTCGCCGCCGTTGCGGCGCGCCGGCGACGCCGAACTCGATGCCTGGGCGAAGGGCGGCAAGCCGCTGCTGGCCCTGGTGCCTGAACACGACGATTACCTCCAGCCTGAGCAGGCCCGCCAGCGGTTCAGCCGGGTGCCGCAGGCCGAAGTCATCGGAGTGCCGGGTGCCAAGCATCTGTGGGTGGGGGAGCGGTACGTCCGGATTGTGCTGAACGAGATCGTCCGCCGGGTCAATCCGGCGGCCTGGCCACTGCCTACCGAGTGGAAGGATCAATCGTGAGCTTGTTTGACCTGACTGGCAAGAAGGCTTACGTGACCGGTGCATCGCGCGGCATCGGGCGCGTCATCGCGGTTGCGCTAGCCGAAGCCGGCGCTGATGTCGCACTCGTCGCGCGCAGTGCAGACGGCCTGGCCGAGACCGCGGAAGCCATCGACGCTGTCGGCAGGAAGGCGGTCGTCCTCTCAGCGGACGTGACTAGCTACGACGCGGTCGCCGAGACGGTCTCGGCGGCCATTGATCAGCTAGGCCAGGTCGACATCGTGGTCAACAACGCGGGCGGCTCCAACTTCATGGTGCCGTTCCGCGAGCTCCGGCTATCCGGCTGGGACAAGCTGCTGCTGCTGAACCTGAACTCTGCCGTCTACGCCTGCCGCGCCTTCGCCGAGCACCTGCTCGAACGCGGTCAGGGCTCGGTGATCAACGTGGCGTCCGTTGCCGGGATCGCCGCCTCGCCGCTGATGAGCCCGTACGGCGCAGCGAAGGCCGGGCTGATCTCACTGACCAAGTCGCTCGCGACGGAATGGGGCGAGGCCGGAGTCCGGGTCAACGCGCTGTGCCCGGGGTGGACAGCGACCGAGCTCAACCGGACGCTCTGGGAGGACCCGGCGGTCGGGCCGGCGACCGTCGCGTCGTCGGCCATGAAGCGGTGGGCAACTCCCGAAGAGATGGCCGGACCTGCGGTCTTCCTGGCTAGCGACGCCTCGTCATTCATGACGGGGCAGACGCTGGTGGTTGACGGCGGCCAGACGATCACCCCGTGACGCGAAGGCTCGACAACGCTGACAACAAGGGGCTCCCGGCCGTGGCCAGGAGCCCCTTGTCGTCCGTCTCAGCAGGCTGGCGTTAGCCGCCTACTCTGTCCACCACTCGTCTTCGCCGTCGGCCTGCTTGCCGTTGGCAGCTGCCTTGGGAGCGCCGCCGGCTGCACCAGCTGAGTGCCGCGCTGCTGGAGCTGCAGTAGGAACTGGCGCGGGCTCGGCCGGCGGGGGCCCGGCAGTGACGGCCCTGGCAGCGGCCGGTCCGACAGCCGGCTGCGATGCGCCGGGCTTGAGGGCGTCAACCAGGCCCGGCATGGAGCCGCCGAGCAGCTGGCTGATCTGAGCCAGGTGCGCGCCGACGCTCTCCTTCTGCTTGTTGAGCTCGTCGACCTGACGCTGAGCAACGTTGCGGATGCGCTCGGCTTCAGACCTGGTGTCGGCCAGCAGCTGGTCAGCCTGAGACTTGGCCTGAGCGAGAATCGCGTCGGCGTTCTTCTTGGCGTTGCTGACGACCTGCTGTGAATGCTGGTCGGCCTCGCGCCGGGTCTGCTCGGCCTGGATGCTGGCCTTGCTGGCCCGCTGCTCGGCAACCGCGGCCCGCTGCTCGGCCTCGGACACCATCTTCTGGGTGGCCTCCTGCGCCTTGGCGAGCCGCTCGGTCTCCTGCCGCTCTGCTTCTTCACGGCGGGAGGCCAGCTGCATCTCGAATTCAGCCTCGGCCTGCGCGCGCGCCGCCTCGCTGTCCTCGAAGGCTCGCTGTGCCTGGCTACGCATCTCGTCGGCCTGGCGCTTGGCGGTGGTGAGGATCTCATCCCGGTCGCGCTTGGACGACGCTCGCATCTGCGCGACCTCGCGCTCCGCGGTCGTGCGCATCTTGGCGACCTCGCGCTCGTTCGCGGCGCGCTTCTCGGCGACCTCGTGGTCGGCGGTCGCCCGCAGCTTGGCCACTTCGCGTTCAGTGGTGGACGTCAGCTCGTCAGCCTCGCGGCCCGCCTTGGTCCTGATGGCCTCCGCCTCGCGCTCGGCCGACCCGCGCTGGTCGTCGGTCTCGCGCTTAGCCACAGCACGAAGCTCGGCGGCCTCGTTCTCCGCCGACGCTCGCGCTTCAGCGGCCTCGACCTTGGCAGCCGCGCTCAGCTCATGCGCCGCGGACCGCGCCTCAGCAATGTGCTCGGTCGCCTGCTCCTCGGCGAGTCTGAAGAGCTGCTCGATACGGGAGCCAAGGCCGGAGAGCGTAGGCTGCTCGATTTCCTGCATCTGGCGGTGCGCCTCGGCCAGTTCCCGCTGGAGCGCCTGGGCATGCTCCTGATGCTTGCGCACCTCGGTTTCTCTGACCTTCAGGTGCTCGTTGACCTGGTGAGGGTCATAGCCGCGCATAACCCGGGCGAAATCGGGAAGCGGGGCATCCTCGAAGAAGTTGCTGAGCTGAGCATCGATGTCGGGCTGCATATCGCCTAATCCTGTGTAGACGGGAGGTTCGCGCACCGAAGCGATCGCCTGCCTGGTCCGATTGCCGGGACTCGCTTGCGCTGCGAAGGTGGGCTGCGCAGGTACCCAGCCGGGGCGAAGTTGCGTCCGTCCGGTGCCTGGCAGCGTACTCTCCTGCCTGGCGGTTAGCGGTATGTTCGGCGCCGCTAGTGCTGGAGATACTGGTTTTTGTTCATTTGTAACTTAGGTGCCGACACGTCGCTGTAATACGGCGGGGTAATAGTAGCGTTCTGGATGATTACTCGCCCGTCCGGGCAGTGCGTGTCGGCCTCCGAGGGCCGCGGGCTATCTGGTTACTCAGCGCTCCGGTGCCTGCACCAGCTCGGTCAGCACTCCGCCAATGTCGGCCGGGTGCAGGAACGCTATCGAAGCGCCCATCGAGCCGTGCCGCGGCCGCTCGTCGATCAGGCGTACGCCGGAGGCTCCGATCGCGGTCAGCGCCGCTGTGATGTTCGCCACCCCGTATCCCACGTGGTGCACACCCTCGCCACGCCGTTCCAGAAACCTCCCGACCGGCGTATCCGGCCCGAGCGGCTCCAGTAGCTGGACGTAGGAAGCGCCTGCCGCGGTGTCAGTGACGTGCAGCATTGCCTCGCGGACGCCCTGACTCTCGTTTAGCTCCACGCTGGCGACCGTAAGGCCGAAAGTCGACTCGTAGAAGGCGATCTTCGCCTCCAGGTTCCGGCAGGCGATCCCCACGTGGTCAATTCTGGTCAGCACAGCTTCCGCACCTCCGGGCGCTCGGTCCGTGACCGGTATCGTTTCAGCTATGCGCGAGGCAGTAATCGTTGGCGGGGCCCGAACCCCGATTGGCCGCCTGCTCGGCTCGCTGAGCGGATTCACCGGAGCTCAGCTAGGCGGGCTGGCTATCAAGGCGGCGCTTGAGCGCGCGGGCGTTCAGGGCGACCGCGTCGAGTACGTCATCATGGGTCAGGTACTGCAGGCCGGCGAGGGGCAGATCCCTCCCCGGCAGGCCGCTGTGGCCGCGGGCATCCCGATGTCGGTGCCCGCCCTGTCGATCAACAAGGTCTGCCTGTCTGGCCTGGATGCGATCGCGCTTGCCGCCCAGCTGATCCGGGCCGGCGAGTTCGACGTGATCGTGGCCGGGGGCATGGAGTCCATGTCCCAGGCGCCGCACTTGCTCAAGAGCTCGCGGCGGGGCGTCAAGTACGGCGACACAGCGCTGGTCGACTCAATGGCCCTGGACGGGCTGACTGATCCGTTCGACCAGGTGTCGATGGGGGAGTCGACCGAGCGGCACAATGCCAGGCTCGGCATCTCCCGGCAGGAGCAAGACGAATTCGCAGCCCGCTCGCACCAGCTGGCGGCCAAGGCGATCAAGGATGGCGTGCTCGCCGAGGAGATCGTTCCGGTTGCCATCCCGCAGCGCCGCGGCGAGCCAGAGCTTGTCGCCAACGACGAGGGCGTACGGGCGGGAACGACGGCAGAGTCCCTCGCGGCGCTCAAGCCCGCGTTTGCCGCCGACGGCACGATCACGGCCGGGTCTGCTTCGCAGATCAGCGACGGCGCCTGTGCCGTCGTGGTGATGTCGGCCGAGGCGGCTGCCGCGGCCGGGGCGACGGTGCTGGCCGAAGTGGGCGCGCATGGCGTCGTGGCGGGCCCGGACAACTCGCTGCACTCGCAGCCGTCCCATGCGATCCAGCGTGCGCTGGCCAAGGCCGGGCTGGACGTCGCCGACCTGGACCTGATCGAGATCAACGAGGCGTTCGCGGCGGTTGCCATCCAGTCAATGCGCGACCTCGGCATCGATCAGGACCGCGTCAATGTCAACGGCGGTGCCATCGCCATCGGCCACCCGCTTGGCGCCTCCGGCGCACGGATCGCCTTGCACCTGATCTATGAGCTGCGGCGGCGGGGTGGCGGGCTCGGCGTGGCCGCCCTCTGTGGCGGCGGCGGTCAGGGTGATGCGCTGCTGTTCCGGGTACCTGCCAGCGCCGGTGCCTGAGCCAGCAGTGCCTGAGCCAGCGATGGCTGGCATCAGCATGAGCAGGCGACACGTGGCTGCTCGGCTGGCGCCTGTAGTGCCATTGGCTGGCCGGCTCGGGCGTGGAGGGCTGGTGGCCGGTCGGCTCGGGCGTGGAGGGCTGGTGGCCGGTCGGCTCGGGCGTGGAGGGCTGGTGGCCGGTCGGCTCGGGCGTGGAGGGCTGGTGGCCAGCCGGCCGGCGGTTGAGCGGCCTCGTGGCTGACCCGCCGGTGGCTGACCCGCCGGTGGCTGACCGGCCGGTGGCTGAGCGGCCCGTCGCCGCAGCGTCCCGGCGCCAGCGCGCGCCCGCCGACCCGCATTCCCTGATCGCGGCCGCGAGGGCCGGGGACCCGCGTGCTCTCGCGCGCCTGG
>Ga0335075_10017850_pt1 | contig 10538 bp, 7 predicted proteins | sample Lox_Sample_24_FD_206723 | JGI IMG/M metagenome (GOLD analysis project Ga0335075, IMG submission 206723) | Soil microbial communities from Loxahatchee National Wildlife Refuge, Florida, United States - Lox_Sample_2.4 | ecosystem: Environmental > Terrestrial > Soil > Wetlands | place: USA: Florida... | reverse complement strand
TAGCTCGATGAAATGCGGCAGCATGTTCCGGCCCGTCCACGGGTTCCGCGGATCGTTCCTGGTTGCCAGGCGTCCCTCGGTGAAGTCGATCGACACCCGGGCGGCTCCGGCGGAGAAGGCCTGCCGCACGTCTTTCTCGCACTCGCTGACCAGATCCTCCTCGAAGGCCTCCCGCGAATAACCAGGGACCTCCGCGTCCAGCGGGTACAGCAGTGCGAGCATCGAGGGGGCGATCACCGCCTGCTTCATGGGCCGGTGCGCCAGCGGTATCGACTTGCGCAGCGTGTCCGCGGCGTAGGGCTTGTACCGGAACGGGCCGCCGGTCAGCCGCGGCAGCTGCCGCTTGTGGCCGTCAGCGAAGATCGCGAAATACTGGCCGCCATCACCGGCTAGGTGGTCGGCCAGCCCGGTGCCAGCCAGAGTGTCGGTGATCGCGTAGGTGGCGAAGCTCGACCAGCGCTGCTCGCCGTCGGAGATGATCGGTGCCGGCGTCGCCTCATAGCGCTCGATGGTTTCCCGCACCGCCTTGTTCTGCTCGGCCTCCAGCTGGTCGCGAGTGATCTGGCCCGCATCGTACTGCGCATAGGCCTGCTGCAGCCAGCTCGGGCGCGGCAGTGAACCCACAGGCTCGGTGGGGATCCCGGTGGCGGTCCTCGGGTTGTAGTCCGTCATGGCTCTGGTTCTCCTTGCTTCCCCTTGCGTCCTTTTTCCTGCGCGTCGCCGGCGAGTGCCGGGGGCACTGCCCAGAACGCGAACGCGCGTAGCCCCGCTGGAACAAGAGCCGTTCGGGACGGCGCGCACCATGGCTTTTGCTAGACGAATCGAGAGAGAGACCGGCCTGTCTCGTAGGTTTAGGTGGATCATAAGCCAGCCGCTGCCGACGGTCAACGGGATGTTACGCAGATATTTCACGTGGCGGTCTTGGCCTGCCCGGCCGCAGCGCGGTACAGTTTGAGAGAGACCGGTCTGTCTCTCGGTAATCAGCTGGCGACCAGGTCAGCCTGGTAACCGGAGAACGCCATCCCGGCTGCCCGGAAATGGCCGTGGCCCTTGGGTGGTGCACGATGGACACAGACCTGCGGCCGGATTCCCGCCCGGCCCTGGACCACCTGCTGCGCACTCGCGTGCTGGTGTGCGACGGCGCGATGGGAACGATGCTGCATTCGGCCGGGGTTCCGCTGGACCGGTCGCTGTCCGGGCTCAACCTGACCCGGCCCGATCTAGTCCGCGACCTGCACGCCGCCTACCTGGCGGCGGGCGCGGACATCGTGCAGACGAACACCTTCGACGCCAACCGCCTGCGGCTGGCCCGGGCAGGCCTGCAGGACAGCGTGGCCGAGATAAACATTGCCGGGGCACGCCTCGCGCGGGAGGCGGTCCGGGATTCCGGATTGGCCGCGCTGGTCGCGGGCAGCGTCGGGCCAGTGATGAGCGCCGCCGCACCGCGGATTCCGCATGCGGACCGCGAGCCGGTCCTGCGCGAGCAGATCGCGACCCTGGCCAGCTGGGTGGACCTCATCATCCTGGAGACGTTCGGTGACATTGAGTCGCTCGCGCAAGCCGCGTCCGTCGCGCTGGCCGAGTCTGACCTGCCTGTCATCGCCCAGCTCACCTTTGGCGACGACGGCCGGACCCTGGGCGGCGAGGAACCACGCGCGGCGGCGGCCGCGCTCGCCGCGCTCAACGTCACCGCGATCGGCGCGAACTGCACGGTCGGGCCAGCCGTACTGCAGGACGTCGTCGCGCAACTCGCCGCGGGCGCCGCGCTACCGGTCACCGTCCAGCCCAACGCCGGCGTGCCCGGCCGCCTAGGGCACCAACTGCGCTACGCGCGCAACACCGACTACTTCGCCGGGGAGTCCCGCCGGTTCGTCGCCAGCGGGGCAACGCTGGTAGGAGGATGCTGCGGCACCACCCCGGCGCACATCAGGGCTATCACAAAGGCGGTAAAGGACCTGCAACCGAGCCCGGCGGCCGTTCCTGCCCCGCCTGGGCGCCAACGTCCGGCGGTGTTCCCCGTTGCGCCAAAGCAAGCCTCCCGACCGTCAGCCGGATGGCCCTGCCCAGGCCGTTTCGCGGTGGTGGCCGGAATACGCGCCCCCAGCGGCCAGGACATCCCTCAGTTCACCGCCCACGCGGCCGCCCTGGTCTCGGCGGGGGCCGACCTGCTAGCGATCACCGGCCAGGAGACGTCCGCCGCCCGCGTCAGCCCGGTCGCCGCCGCAGCCGTGCTGCGAGAACACGCCAGCGCCGACGTCATGGTGGATATAGAGGCGGCAGGCCGGAGCCTGACCGCGCTACAAGCCGACCTGCTTGGCGGCTATGCCCTCGGAGTACAAACCGTGGTGTGCCGGAGCGGGACGCCCGCGGCGGCAGGTGACTACCCGGACCCGTACTGGATCGGCGAAGTGGATTCAGTGCGCCTCATCGCCGCCCTGGCGGCCCTGAACGAGGGAGTCGACTGGCGCGGCGTTCCCGTGCCCAGCCGGACCCGCTTCGTAGTGGGCGCGCGCGTGCACACCGCGGCGGCCGACACAAGACACGAACTGGCCAGGTGCCGGGAGAAAGCGGAAGCGGGAGCGCATTTCCTGGTCACGGACGTGATCTACGACCTCGATGTCACCGCGCGCTTGCTCAGCAAGCTACGCGACTGCGGGATCGAGTTGCCGGTCATCGCCGTGTTCGCGCCGTTCGGCGACCCCAAGGCGGTCATGCGACTCATTCACGAGGTCCCCGGCACCGCGCTTGCGCCCCGGCCAGGAACCGCGCGCGCCGCGTCTGACCCTGGTTCCGCGATGCTGGAGAGCGTGGGCCGGCTTCGCGGCCTCATCACCGGGGCGCTGATTCACCCCCCGCCCGAACCAGATGACCGGATGACCAGGCTTGTCGCCGAACTGGCCGGCCTACGGCGGGCATCGTGAGCGCGGCGGCCAGCGGGACCCGGGCAGAATCCGGCCAGGGCGGCAGCGGGCCGGCCCCGGCGAGCGGCTCCGGCCCGCTGCCGGGCCAGGTGTCCGGATTGTCCCGCCAGAACTCGGTGTACCGGCGGATGATGGCCGTGTGCGACAAGCTCGCCGCCGCCGCGGTTCAGGGCGCCGACGCCGTGGAGCTGACCAGGATCTTCGCTGCGACCGCGGGGAAGACCGTGATCCTGCTGGATCCCGAGCTCCGGCCTCAAGCCCAAGGGGCGAGCGCCGGGGTAATGCGTGACTGGGATCCGGGCGACGCCAGCCTGGAGAAGCTGCTCCGCCTCCTGACCACCGAGCGCAGGCCACTCCGGGTGCCGCCCGTGCCCGGCTCGGCGCTAGCCTGCGGATGCTTGGCAACGCCGGTCATCGTCGGCGAAACGACCCTGGGTTATCTGCTCGTGCTGGACGAAAGGGCTGCTAGCCCCGACGACGTGGACCTGATCGTGTCCAGTTACGCCGCGACCTTGTTCGCCCTCACGCTGGCCAGGACGCAGACCAGCCTGGAACTCGGCCTGCGCTACCGCGGCGCCATCGTAGACTCCCTGGTCAGCGGGCACTTCCTGGACAGCCAGGACGCACGCCGGAAGGCCAGCATCATCGGCGTTGCCGACGCCCAGCCCTTCCGCGTCGCGGTCGCGCGCCCCAGCGCTTCGGCCACCTCTCCGCCGTCGGGCCCCGATGAGCGTGATCTCGCCGGGGAACTGCTGGCCGGCCTGGCCAGTTCCATCCAGGGCGCGGCCGCTATCCGCGGACCGGAACTCGTGATGCTCCTGCCGGAGGAGGATGATGCCGGGCTGCCCGCCCGGAACACAGGCACCGGACCGGACTCTCCCGCGGCCCGTACTGAGCTCCTCCTCCAGCAGGCCGGCGCCGCCAGGCTGACGTGCGGGCTCAGCGAGGCGACCCGGTGGCCGGAGATGGCACCGCAGGCCCTGCGGCAGGCCCAGCACGCCATTGACCTGGGTATCCGGCTCGGCCGCGCGGGACAGACCATCTGCTACGAGGAACTCGGCATCTACCGGCTGCTCCTGCAGGTCGGCGACATGGACCAGCTATGGCAGTTCGCCCTCGACGTGCTGGGCCCGCTGATCGACTACGACGCCCGGCACAAGGCCGACCTCGTCGGGACCCTGTCCGCTTACCTCAACCAGCACGAAAGCCTCAAGCAGACGGCCCGGGTCCTGCGCGTCCACGTGAACACGGTCACCTACCGCATCCAGCGCATCGGACAACTGACATCACTGGACCTGACCAACGCGGACCACCGGCTGAGCGCGCACGTCGCCGCGAAAATCATCGCGTCGCAGCAGCCGGACCGACGCTTCCCGCGCACGCGGTCAGGCGGCTGATCAGCCGTCGTGGCAGGTCCGGATCCGGGTCCGGGCCCGGAAGATGACGAGGCCGATCGCGGCGAAGGCGGCGGGCCAGTCCTGACGCGATGCCAGCCCGCCGGGCGAGCACCGCTGCTGGACATCTATCCGTCAGGCAGGCCTGATTGTCCTCGGTACAGCGACGTGGAAGCGAGCGCGGCCAGCGCGAGCAAGACCGCGGCGATCAGGAGCGTGATCTTTAGCCCCGCCAGGTAGCCGGACGGGCCGGTGCCGTGGGCTATCACTACTGCCTGGATCGATCCGAGAATGCCGACACCGAAGGCCATGGACACCTGCTGGGTGGTCGTCAGCATCCCCGCAGCGGTGCCCGACGTGGCGCGCGCCACGACCCGCAGCACCGAGGCGATCATCGCGGGGATGGCGAGTCCGTTTCCCACGCCGAGCAGCGCCATGATCGGCCAGAGGTGACCTGGCCCGGCGGCGATGCCGCTGCCGTCGGCCTGAAAAAGTAGCAGGGCGCAGGCGGTGCTGCTGGCGAAGGCGCCGACGGTGACGAGGCGAGGGCGCATCCGGGCGCCCAGCCGGGCACCGGCCAGGGAGGCGACCGCGAACGCCGCGCCCTGCGGAACGAAGGTCAGGCCGGACTGTTCGGCGCTTTCGTGCAGGCCCTCTTGCAGGGTGTAGGTCATGACGAACAGCACGCCGCCGAACGCGAGAAAGTACGCGCTGTTGATGCTCAGCCCCACCCTGAAGACGGCCTGCCGGAACAGCGCCGGATCGACGAGCATTGGCTGGCCGCCGCGGCCGCGCCGGTTCTCCCACCGGACCGTCGCGGTGACGCCGAGGCCGCCGAGAATGATCAGCAGCCATCCCCACCAGGGCCAGTGGTTCTCGGGTGCGAGGGTGACCGCGACCAGGACCAGCAGGAGGCTGGCGGACAGGCCGCCGAGGCCGACAGGATCAATGCGGGGGCGAGTCAGCGAGGTCCGGGACGATTCAGACGGCACCTGACGGCCGACAAAGTATGCGCCGAGAGCGGCGACGGGGAGGACGACGAGGAAGATCGCGCGCCAGGAGAGGCCCCACGGGGCGTGAGCGACCAGGAAGCCGCCGAGCGCCTGCCCGAGGACCGCGCCCATCCCGAGCGTCACCCCGAACCAGGCCGTGGCCTTGCCGCGCTCGGCGGGCGGGAAAAGCCGAGTGACCAGCGCGAGGACCTGGGGGACCATGAGGGCGGCACACGCGCCCTGGACGAGTCGTGCCGCGACGAGTTGCGGGCCGGTCTGGCACAGCGCGCACGCCCCCGAGGCGATCGCGAAGCTGATCATTCCGGCCCGCAGCAGTGCGCGCGGGCCGAACACGTCCCCGAGCCGCCCTCCGGCCATCAGCAAGGTGCCATAGGTCAGGGAATAGCCGCCGACAGCGAGCTGCAGCAGGCCTGTCGTGGTGTGCAGCCCGGCCTGCAGACTCGGTGCGGCGACGTTGACGACGAACAAGTCGAACTGGGCCATGAGGCTGCCCAGGAGAATCGCGGGCAGCGCCCGCCAGTGGCGGTTGGAGACCACTGGCGTCACGGCTGTCCGCTCACCAGCTTCTGGGGCCGCCTCATGCCGTCGGTGCGGGCCGGGCGTAGACGCCGGGATTGGCGCAGTGCGGCATCATCCGCCCCTCCAGGCCAGCCAGGAGGTTGTCAACCGCGAGATCGGCCATCGCGGAGCGGGCGCTGACCGTGGCCGAGGCGATGTCGGGGTGACAATCACGTTGGGGAAGGCGAGCAGCTCATGGTCTGCCGGCAGCGGCTCAGGGTCGGTGACGTCGAGCCCGGCCCCGGCCAGGTGCCCGCTCCGCAAGGCGTCTGCCAGGGCGGCCGTGTCGACCATGGCGCCGCGGGCGACGTTCACCAGGAGCGCCCCGGGGCGCATGAGGGCCAGCGTTCGCGCGTTGATCAAGGCTCTGGTCCCGGGAGTCAGCAGGGCGTGCAGGCTTATGACATCGGATCCGGCCAGCACCTCGCCGAGACTGCGGCCGCTGGCTACTGGATCGGTGTACATCACGCGCATCCCCAGGGCACGGGCCATGCGCCCGACCGCTTGCCCGATGCGCCCGTACCCGATCAGTCCCAGTGTGGTCTGGTCGAGCGACGCGCCGAGGTGACCGGCTGGCTCCCAGGTCTTCCACCGGTCCCCGCGCACGTCCTTGTCCGCTTCGCTTACCCGGCGCAGCAGGTCGAGTGCGAGGGTGATCGCGAGCTGGGCTGTCGCCTCGGTCAGCACCCCGGGCGTGTGGCCGACCGGGATTCCCCGCGCGGTCGCGGCGGGAATGTCGATGTTCTCGAATCCGACGGCGTAGTTGGAGATGGCGCGCACCGTGGGGCATGCGTCCAGCAGCCGGGCGTCCACCTGGTCGGTGAGCAGCGTCAGCAGCCCGTCGGCTCGTTCGCCATGCCGGCGCAGGTCGCCGGGGGACGGGGGCAGCCGCTGTGGCCAGACGGTGACCGAGTGGCGGGCGCGTAGCCGGTCCAGGGCCGTACCCGGCAATTGGCGGGTCACGAACACGTGCACGTGGAGTACCAATCTGTCATGCGGGCGCGCTGCCGAGCGTGTCGCAGTCGACCTCGTCCAGCCTGCTGTAGCCCGACAACGCGAGAACGCTGTCGGTTTCGGCGAGCAGATTCGAGAGGACTTCATGGACGCCGGCCCGGCCGCCGACGGCCAGGCCGTAGACGTAGGGCCGTCCGGCCAGGACCGCGTTCGCGCCGAGGGCGATGGCCTTGATCACGTCAGAGCCGCGGCGGACTCCGCCGTCGAGGAGCACCGGAACGGCCGGATCTACCGCGGTCCGCACGGCTATCAGCCCCTCCAGGGCGGAGATCGAGCCGTCGACCTGACGGCCGCCGTGGTTGGAGACGATCAGCCCGTCCATGCCGGTGTCCAGGGCGCGGCGGGCGTCATCGGCGCGGAGCACGCCTTTGAGGAGGATCGGAAGGTCGGTGAGGCTCCGCAGCCACGCCAGGTCTTCCCAGCGCAGCCCTGGGTTGACGAACAGCTTCATCATTTCCTGCCCGGCTCGGCCCGGGTCACGGTCCGGGTCGAAGTCGAGCAGTGACCGGAAGATCGGGTCGCTGGTGAATTGCCCGATGCCGTGCCCGTGGGAGAACGGCGAGTACGCATTGGCCAGGTCGTGCTCCCGCCAGCCGAGCATCGGCGTGTCGACGGTGATCACGAGTGCCGAGTAGCCGGACGATTTAGCCCGGTCGACGAAGCTGGCGGTCAGTTCCCTGCTGCTGATCCAGTAGAGCTGGTACCAGCCGGAGAGACCGGGGGTGGCCGCCATGACGGACTCCATCGGTTCCGATCCGGCCGTGCTGACGACGTAGGTCATGCCGAGGTCACGGGCGGCCGCCGCGGCGGCGAGATCTCCGTCCGGGTGCGCGATCGTCAGCACGCCCACCGGCGCGAGGAAGATCGGCGTAGGGAACGTCTGGCCGAGCAGGGTTACCGAGAGATCGCGGGCAACCGGGGTGGCCAGCACGTGCGGGGCGAGCCGCCACCGCGCGAACGCTTCGACGTTGGCGTCCCGGGTGGCTCCCGATCCGGCGCCGCCGAAGACGTAACCGCGCGGGCCCTCGTCCAGGGCATCGCGGGCGGCCCTTTCCCAATCCTCAATGGCGACCGGCCAGGTCCGTTCCTGGCGAGACAGCAGTTCCTGCCAGCGCCGGCCGGAGATCGACGGGTCCGGGGACGTCATGGTCGCTCCCACGCGGACCGCCCCGCCTGGCGTCCGGCCCGGATCCGGTCACCGCACATCGACGGCCACGATCCCGTCGACCACAGCCGCGATGTCGGCTTCGACGATGTCGGGTCGCATGTCGATCGGGCTCAAGACCATGCCGGGGCGGGCGACGAAGGCCGCCTTGCAGCCGGCCGCGAGCGCGCCGGAGATGTCCCAGGAGTGCGCGGCAACCAGGCGGACCTCGGATATGCCGACGCCGAACGTCTTCGCTACCAGGTGGTACGGCTCGGGTGCCGGCTTGAGGTGGCGCACGGTGTCGGCCGACAGCACGGCGTCGAAGCAGTCGCGTATGCCCGCGCTGGCCAGCTGGGCCTCCCCAACACCCGCAAGGGAGTTGACGAGGGCGGCCACCTTCAGCGGCGTGCGGCGCAGCCGGCGCAGCGCACCGGGGACCTCCGGGTGCGGCGGAAGCGAGTCCATGCGGTGCACCATCTCGGCGGCCTGATCGGCGGTGACCGGTTTGCCCACGCGTTCGGCCAGCATGCGCAGCGCCGCGTTCTGCGCCGCGCTGAAGTCGACGTACCGGCCGGTGAGCCCGCCGACGAAGGACAGCTGGAGCATCTGCGCGAACCATTGCCCGCGCAGCGCGGCCGAGCCGAGGAGTTCCTCAAAAGCAGGGTCGAGGGCCCGCAGGTCCAGCAGCGTCTCGTTCACGTCGAAAGCAATGACGGTGGTCATAGTCGATTCCTCGGTTTCGGGTCGGGGCCTGCCGGATCCCGCTGCCACGACCGGATGCTCGTGACGGCCGTGGCAGCGGCTGGCCCGCCGGCCTGGCGGGCGGGAAAGGGATCAGGACGCGAAGAATTTCTGGAGCGCGGAGATGATGTACTCGGGCTGCTCGTCGGCGACCCAGTGGCCGCATTCGGGAATGACCTGGCCTTCGACGCTGGCGGCCAGCGCGGACATGCCCTGCTCGACGATCGGGCCCAGGAAACCTTCGCCGCCCAGTGCCAGCACCGGGATGGTGAGCGGCTGCCTGGCGCTTTCCTGGTTGTGCTCGGCGTCGGTGAAGTGGGTCCGGTAGTAGTTCAGCGCGCGCAGCCCGCCGGGTGCGGCGTAGGCGCGTTCGTACTCATCGAGGTCCTCGACAGGGACCGCCGCGGGATTGTAGGCGAAATTGCGGTGGAACCAGTCGAGGTACAGCCGCTCACGCCCGCTGATGAGCGCGTCGGCGATCTCGGGGGCATCGTGGAAGAACAGGTGCCAGACCGCCCGGCCCAGGCCGTCGGTCGCGAACGGGACCCGCATGCACTGCTCGTACCCGAAGCCGGGCATGATCATTTCCATGATGGCGAGCTTGCGCACGGCATCGCGGTGCGCGGCGGCGTAGGCGTAGGCGACCGCGGCACCGAAGTCGTGGCCGGCCAGCAGGATCGGGCCGGCGCCCAGATGCGCGAGCAGCGCGTGCAGGTCTTCGGCCATCGCGCGCTTCTCATAGCCATCGAGGGGCCGTTCGGTGTCGCCGACGCCGCGCATGTCCGGGGCGATCACGGTGTAGTCGCGGGCGAGCGCGGGCATGATGTCGCGCCGCCACTCGCGCCAGGTCTGGGCGAAGCCGTGCAGCAGCACGACGGGATCGCCGGTGCCGGCGACGACGTAGTGCTGCAGGATCCCGTTCGCGCGCACCGAGTGATGCCGCAGCTCTACTCCGTTGATTGTCTCGCTAGATGCCATGAGCTTGCCTCCTTGCTGAGTCACAACCGAGCCCCGTCTTCGCGGGGTCCGGGCATCCGGGGCGGTTACTGCAGGATCATCCCGCCGTCTACCTGGATGCACTGGCCTGTCATGTAGTCCGAATCCGAGGAGGCCAGATAGGCGGCGATGCCGGCGCAGTCCGCTGGCGTCGAGACCCGGCCCAGCAGGATGTCCTCGCCGAACTCCGCCATGGCCTGGCCGGCCTTCGACGTACGGCCGGTGTCCATGATCTGCTCGTCCAGCTTCCGCCACAGCTCGGTGGCGACGATGCCGGGGCAGAATCCGTTGACCGTTATCTGATGCGGCGCCAGTTCCCTGGCCGCTGCCTGCGTCAGGCCGACTACCGCGAACTTCGAGGCGCTGTAGGCGCCGACGAGGGCGAACCCCTGCTTTCCCGCCACCGACGCGGTGTTCACGATCTTGCCGCCGGTCCCCTGCGCGAGGAACTGCCTGGCCGCTTCCTGAATGCCGATCAGCACGCCGAGGCCGTTGACGCGCATCAGCCGGTTCCACTGATCTTCCGTCGTGTCGATCAGGGGCACCGCCTGTGCGATGCCCGCATTGTTGAACATGACGTGCAAAAGCCCGTACTGCCCGGCTACCGCCGTGATGAGCGCGCGAACGCTGTCGCGATCGGCTACGTCGACCCAGTGCGCGGTGGCCCGGCCGCCGCCGGCCTCGATCTGCGCCGCGACGGATTTGGCCGCGTCGAGGTCGATGTCGCCGATGGCGACGCTCGCGCCCTCGTGCG
>Ga0335075_10017849_pt1 | contig 10538 bp, 9 predicted proteins | sample Lox_Sample_24_FD_206723 | JGI IMG/M metagenome (GOLD analysis project Ga0335075, IMG submission 206723) | Soil microbial communities from Loxahatchee National Wildlife Refuge, Florida, United States - Lox_Sample_2.4 | ecosystem: Environmental > Terrestrial > Soil > Wetlands | place: USA: Florida... | reverse complement strand
CCAGTTCGGGGATGTGCGCGTCTTTGTCGATCCTAAGTCCTTTATCTATCTTCACGGCATGATCCTCGACTACGAGGAGACGTTGATGCGGCAGGGCTTCAACTTCATCAATCCAAACTCGACCAAATCGTGCGGGTGCGGGTCGTCCTTTTCCGCATAGTCCGCAACTCATCCGCGGATTCAATCATCGATGCAGACTGTTGAACACCAATCCGTCGGCACGGCCTGCTGGTCGTGCGGTGCATCCATTGTGGACGGGAAGCCCTTCTGCGATGCCTGCGGCAAAGTACAGCCTCCATCTCCGGAGGTTGACTACTTCGACGCATTTGGCCTGTCGCGGAAGCTGCGCATCGATCTTCCTACACTGGAACGCAGCTTCTACCGGCTCAGCCGGAAACTGCATCCCGATGTCTATGCGCAGGCTTCGCCGCAAGAACAGCAATGGAGCCTGGACCAGACTTCCCTGCTGAATGATGCCTATCGAACCTTGAAGGACCCCATCACGCGCACCGAATACCTGCTTGGGCTGGAGGGCATTATTTTTGAAGCGGGCAAAACAGAAAATGGCGCGCCAAAGGAATCGCGCGTGCCCGCCGACCTGCTGGAAGAAGTCTTTGAGCTGAACATGCAGCTTGAAGAGATGCGCATGACCCGTAAGATCGGCGAGGATGACCCACAATTGCGCGCTGACCTCGAAAGGGCCCGTACCGAGTTCCAATCCCAACTCGAGAGCAGCGACTCGAATCTGAGGGAACTCTGGACCGCATGGGATTCGGCCCTGGATGCGCGTGATACGTCCCGCCCGGACGAAATAAAAGATAAGATGGTCGCGCTATTGGACCGTCGCCGATACATTCGCAATCTGGTGCGAGACGTTAACGAGGCTCTCGAAGCCTGATCGAGGACCATATGCCGCTGGTACGAATTTCTGTTTTCGACTCAATGGCCGTAGAAAAGCGCAGCAAGCTTCCTTGCGCTGTCTACGACGCGATGCGCGAGACCATCGGCATCCCAGAGAAGGATCTGTTTGTGGTGCTTACTACCCATCTTAAGGGCGAGCTCGTCGTCGACCCTGAGTACATGGCAGTGCAAAGATCCGGAAACTTTGCGCTGGTGCATATCACCCTGCGCCGTGGCCGCTCCACAGAGAGCAAACAGGCACTTTATAAACGAATTGCGCAATTAGCGAAGGAACGCGCAGACGTTGGGCCAGACGATGTGATGATTGTGCTAACAGAAAATGATCCCGCGGACTGGTCTTTCGGGCGTGGAGAAGCGCAATACGTATTGAACCCTCCGGCGGACGCAAGGGCTGCAGAGGTATCCCGTTGAACGATACAAAATCAACTCGCGTTGTTGGAATCGATCTCGGAACCACCAACTCGCTCGTCGCCTTCATGCAAGGCGACCACCCGGTCGTCATTCCCGGCGAGGATGGCTTAAATCTCGTTCCGTCGGTAGTCGCTGTTCCCGAACCGAAGAAAATTGTTGTCGGCAATGCGGCTGGCAAGTATCTTGCCATCTCTCCCGATCGGGTTATCTATTCCGCCAAGCGTCTGATGGGCCGCGGCGTCGAAGATGTGCAGGATGAGCTTAAGTTGTTTCCCTTTCATCTCGCATCCGACATCCAGCTCGGCGAAGTCCTTCGCATACAACTCGGTGAGCAGCAATACACACCGCCTGAGATTTCAGCCTATGTTCTGCGGCAGCTAAAGAAGAACGCCGAGCGCTATTTCGGTTCGCCCGTGACCAAAGCTGTCGTCACCGTTCCCGCATACTTCAACGACGCACAGCGTCAGGCCACTAAGGATGCAGGGCGCATGGCGGGGCTCGATGTCCTCCGTCTGGTGAATGAGCCCACAGCAGCCGCGCTAGCCTACGGGCTCGATCGGCAAAAAGAAGGTATCGTCGCCGTCTATGATCTCGGCGGAGGCACCTTTGACATCTCGATTCTCAAGCTGCATGAAGGCATCTTTGAGGTCATCGCCACGAACGGCAACACGCACCTGGGCGGCGATGATATCGACAATCTGCTCATCGCCATCGCACTTGACGACATACAGGGCGAACTCGATCTTGATCTGCGCACCAGCCCGGAAGCCGTGCAAGCCATTCGCAAGGCAGTTATCGAAGCTAAGATTGCGCTTTCTGCCGTGGAAACGGCGCGCATCAGCGTCGACCTGCCCAACGGCCAGCCGTATCGTCGCGAAGTCACCCGTGAGCAATTTGAGCAGATCATTCGGCCCGTCATCGACCGGACGATTGCCCCGTGCAAGCAGGCTCTCAAGGATGCGGGCGTCACTTCCGAACAGATCGATGAAGTAGTTCTCGTCGGCGGATCGACGCGCATTCCGCTCGTCCGCCGGCTTACCGACCAGCTCTTCCATCTCGCGCCGCGCGGAAAGAAGCCGCATATTGAGCTGAACCCCGACGAAGTGGTTGCTCTCGGCGCGGCAGTGCAGGCCAACATCCTCGAAGGCGGTTCGAAAGCCACCGAGAACATGCTGCTGCTCGACGTAACACCGCTCTCGCTCGGCATTGAAGCCCTCGGCGGGGTGGTCGCCAAGATCATCCAGCGCAACTCGACTATCCCGGCATCAGCCACCGAGCATTTCACCACCGGCGTCGACGGCCAGGCCAACGTGGCCATTCATGTGGTGCAAGGCGAACGCGAACTGGCCAAGGACTGCCGTTCGCTTGCACGCTTTGATCTCAGAGGTATTCCACCCATGTCGGCCGGCCTCCCGCGCATTGAGGTCAAGTTTCTTATTGACGCCAACGGCATCCTGCATGTGTCTGCGCGCGAGCAGCGCAGCGGTAAGGAAGCCGAAATCGAGGTGAAGCCGACCTACGGTCTCACCGATGAGCAAGTCGAGACGATGATCCTCGACTCATTCGATAATGCAGAAGAAGACTTTCAACAGCGGCAGCTGATCGAGGCCCGCAACGAAGCCGATACAATTCTTTCAGCAATAGACAAAGCGAAGACAAATCCGGCGTGGCATGAACTCACCGACGCGGAGCGATCGGAGATTGCACAGCTTTCCGATGAGTTAAGGGTGCTAAAAGACGGCGATGATTTGAAGGCTCTGCGCGCAGCAACGGAGGCCGTCGACAAGGCGACACGTCGGATGGCAGAGCTCATGATGGAGACGGCCGTCTCCAGCGCTATCGGAGGCGAGACCATGCAATCCGCGGGCCAGAAACTTGGCGAAGGACCTACTGCGCCGCACCCGTTTGCCACGGCCGAGATTAAGTAACAGTGCTTGAATGAAATGCAGTGAGCCAAGTATGACTGAGCAGAAACTACAAGACGTCGACTTAACGAAGCCCCCCGGGCCTAACGTGGTGCGAGTTACTTTTCTGCCCGAAGGTCGAACCGTAGAGTTCGAATACGGGACCATGCCCTACGACCACCATGGCAAGCCGATGTCATTTCTTGACGTGGCCGAGAACTTCAACATCTTCCTTGACCATGCCTGTGGAGGCGCCTGCGCTTGCACTACCTGCCACATCCTGGTAAGAGAAGGCGCAACAAATATCAGCGAAGCCGAGGAAGATGAGCTCGATCGCCTGGACATGGCACCCGGTCTCCAGCTTAACTCGCGCCTGGGCTGCCAGGCGGTTATTACCGGGCCCGGCACTTACGTTGTCGAAATTCCAAGCTGGAATCGCAATTACGTCTCCGAGGGCAAACCATTGGCGCTCAATGAGACGCCGGCCGCAACGAAGGACTAACGGAGAGAGTGACTCAGGAGACACAATGTCCCAGAAAATCACCTGGAATGACTCGGAAGAAATTGGTATTCAGCTGCAGGAAAAGCACCCCGAGATCGATCCCCTTACTGTTCGATTCACCGATCTGCACAAGTATGTAATCGAACTGGAAGATTTCGCCGATGATCCGTCTAAATCGAACGAATCTAAGCTCGAAGCCATCCAGATGGCCTGGTATGACGAGTATAAGGAAGCCACCAGTTAGTGAGTTTACTTAGCTGGTTTCACTCAAGTCAGCGATCGCTCTTTTGCAAGTCGATATGACGAATTGCCGCATTTGAACCTTTCGGATCTAAGCGCAAATCCGTGCTTATTCTTTCACCACTTCGATAACATCCGCGTCAGAGCCTTTCCACGCTTGAGCTCCGGAGTGGCTCAACTTGCGCGACGCGTTATCCCAGTGCAGCTTGGTTATCCTGTCAGCCCCCTTTTCATAGGCATAGGTAGTGCCGTCGTCGTCATAGAGGGTGAAATCGGCGTCGGCGCCCGGATAAATCCGCAGCTTGGCAATCTTCTGCGTCTGGCTCGTGCTCTCGATGGGTTCTCCTAAGGGCAGAATCGATCCGGCGCGCACAAAGAGAGGTAGTTTGTCGATCGGCGCATCGACTGTTATCGTCTGGCCGCCCTTGATCCGCTCATTGGTCCAGTAGTTGTACCAGTCGGCTCCCGCCGGTAGATAAACCTTGCGGCTGGTCGAGCCCTGATCGGTGACCGGAGCCACCAGGAACGCCGGACCAAACATATATTCATCGCGCAGATCGGAAACATGCGGGTCGTTCGGGAAGTCCATGAACAGCGCTCGCATTGATGGTGCACCAGTCTCGTAGGTGTGATAACTGAGCGAATAGATGTAGGGCAGTATCTGATAGCGAAGCCTGAGATATTTTTCCAGAATTGGCTCCGCCTGGCGGCCGTACGACCAGACCTCGTTGAAGTTTCGGCTGCCGTGGGTACGGAAGATGGGCAGGAACGTCGCGTATTCGAACCAGCGCGTGTAAAGCTCAGGGTAGTCGTCGTATCCTCCCACATTGTCGCGGGCATCTGACGGATCGAGCAAGGGAGGATGAGCGGGATGATGCACCGCGGGCAGATACTGCCAACCACCAGTGTCGTTGCTCCAGTTGGCGATGCCAGAGGCGGTGAAGTCGAGACCGGTCGGTATCTGTCGTTTAAGAGTATCCCACGTAGGATAAATATCCGACGACCAGACGATGACGCCATTGCGCTGAATGCCCAGGTATGCATCGCGAGAAAGAATCAGCGCGCGATGTGGTGTGTCGCGACGAAAGCCGCTGTAAAGTGCGGCAGTATGAAAGAGCGGGTAGGTGTTGTAGTAGCGTGTGCCGGGCCCGATGTAAAAGTAGCTTCCTTGCGGTGGCAGGTCGGGTTCGGTTTCATCAGCCCAGAGCGCGTTAAAGCCCTTACTCATAATGTTGTCGCGGATCGTGTCCCAGTACCACTTCGCCGCCTCCGGATTGGTAGTGTCAATGTCGGAACCGGCCCGGTCGTAGGGTAGCCCGTTGGTCGGTGTGCCATCGGCAAGATGCTCGAACCAGCCATTCTTAAGGATCAAATCGTAGTATCGCGAACCGGGTACAAACCGCGGCCAGACGCTGATCATGGTCTGGATGCCCATCTTGTGCAACTCCGCATTCATCGCGGAGGGATCTGGCCATAGCGTCGGGTCGAAGTCCATCTGCCCCATCTTTGTGTAGTAGAACCAGTCGACGACGAGAGTATCGAGAGGAAGATGCCGCTCACGATACCCCCTGGCAACGGCCATCACTTCGGCCTGCGACCGGTAGCGCTGCTTGCATTGGATGTATCCGTAGGCCGACTTTGGAAGCAGCGGAGTCGGGCCCGTAAGCTTTCGATAGCCGGCGTAGATTTCGTCCGTCGTATCCCCAGCGATCACAAAAAACGATACGCGGTCGCCAACCTCAGACGTCCATCTTGTTTGCTCGTTGAAACCAGGCTCAATCTTGGTGCGCGACGGATTATCCCATATAAAGCCGTAGCCCTTATTTGTAACCAGGAACGGCACGCATACGCTCGGGCCGCCGGTTGCGGTGTAGTCATGCCAGCAGTCGATGGCGTGGCCGCGGTGATCGAGGAAGCCCTCCTGGTTCTGGCCTAGTCCGTAGTAGTGCTCGTCATCAGGGGAAGTAAAGGTCGCGCCGACCTGATAGAACGCTTCATCCATCGGACGCTTGTCATGAAGGATGCCGGCATTGCCGTCCTTATAGTTCGGGACCGACTGAGACCAGCCGACCATATGGAGAAGCGTCTTTCCATCCGGAGTGCTGAACGTTATGTCAGCACCAGGGGTTGAGCCATTGAAGAATTTGGAAATGTCCACCTGAGTCTGGACGGGTTGGCGGGGCTTGCCAATACCGACCTTCACCACCATACGTGAGGATCGGTACACATCAGCCTCTTCGCGGTGCTCGGAGCTCCATCCCTGCGGCGAAGGAGTTCCCACAAATCCGTATCCGGGCCCGGCGGTAGCCTGGTCCCTCAGCAAAGACAGTGTTACGCGGACAATGTTGGGAGCATAGGGCTCAAGAACAATGGTGCTGTTGCCCTTCTCGAGCACCAACCTGTCCTGCTGCATCTGCGCGGTTTGTGTCTGGGCGATGAGGCCGGGCAACAAGGCGAGTGAAAACAGCACTGTGAAAAATAGGCGAAACTTCATTTGTTCTGGCTCCCGCAAAATCCTTCAAGGCACGCTCATTGCGAAAGCTATCACAATTAGCTCAATCGTTTAAGCTCACACCCAGCCGCCATCGATTACATACGACTGACTGGTGATTGCCGAGCTGTCATCGGCCGCGAGAAAGAGCACCAGCCGGGCCACTTCTTCGGGGAGAAGCATCCGCTTCAATGCCTGAGCCTCCAGAATTTCCGCCTTGTAGGCTTCGGTGAGCCAGAGCCTCCGCTGGCGTTCGGTAGCGATCGCTCCTGGCATTACGCAGTTTACCCTGATGCTGTCCGGCCCCAATTCGTGCGCCAAGGTGCGGGTCATTCCCACAATTGCGGCCTTCGCGGCGACATACGCCGGCAGCCCCTTGGAGGGGATGACCCAGCTGATCGAGCTCATGTTGATGATGGATCCTCGCCCGGCTCTCCTCATGGCGGGGATAACTGCTCGCGACATAAAGAACTGTTGCTTCAGGTTTATCGCCATCGAGTGGTCCCAATAGGCCGAGGTCACCTCGTCGATCGAGTGTCGCGTATCGTTGCCCGCATTGTTCACCAGAACATCGACGGTGTTGAATCGATCGAGCACCTGAGCCATCGTGGCTTCGAGCCCGTCGATCTCGGTGAGATCGCAAGGATAGTAAGCCGGCGCGGGCAGTCCCGCTGCTTCGATTCTGCGCTTCAAGGCTTCGGCTGCCGTGTCCTGGATATCGAGGAAGACGACTCGAGCATGTTGTGCAACGCAAGCCTCTACGATGGATTCACCGATCCCCGACGCTCCGCCGGTGATTACGATTACCCGGTCACATAGACTCGGGTACGTGGCGTAGTTTCGATTGTCGAGCATCGCAGGCGCTCCCTGTAATTCAAACCATCGAGCAGCTTTTACGCCCCCAAGCCGCTCACTTCCCAGTCCGCGGGAAGTCTTCTCACGCACCGTAGCGCGGTGAGACGAAGCGCGCTGGGTTGCATGAAGCTCACCTCATCGGCGGCGATAATTCAAGATGTATTCGGGGATGGATTCGATCCGGCTCATCAGCCGCGGGTCCGAGATCGGCGCGCCAGCGTGCATGCTGAGAGGCAGGACGCCCGCCCAGATATCGAGACCATAGTCTTCTTCGTCATCGACCGGAGGCCCGGTGCGAATCTTTGCCGAGGCTTCGTCGATGGGCATTGCAAGAACTGTGGTGGCCTTCAGTTCCTGAGCGTTTGGTAGGCGGGCTTCTTTCCAGCGACCAGGCACGATTTGCTCGGAGATGGCGCGGAGCGCCGACATCTTTGCCTCTGCGTCATCGATGAAAGTGGCCGTGCCGAGCAGAACAACGGACCTGTAGTTCATGGAGTGATGAAAGGCGGCGCGAGCCAGCACAATACCGTCGATGAGAGTGACGGTGATGCAGGCCTCAATTCCCTTCTCAAGATTCCTCAGCATGCGGCTGGCTGCTGAACCGTGGATGTAGAGAGTGCCGCCGTCGCGACCGTAGCCGGTGGGGATGACGTAAGGTTGCCCGTCGACTACGAACCCCACATGGCATAAAAACGCAGCGTCCAGAATGCCGTAGATCGTTTCTTTGGAGTAGTCACCGCGTTTAGGCAGGCGGTTCACCTGGGTACGTTTGCTCGGTGCTGATTGCGTCATCACTGCCTCTCGTTGCACTGCTCGTCGGGCTAGTTCTTGCTGATCGAGCCGGCGGTTTGAGAGGCGATTACATTGCCATCACCCGGTGACACGGATCGCAGTCTGGCCGCTAAAAGAGAACGCGCCCAGCCCTGTCGTGGCTGAGCGCTCCCTCAGGTTTGAAATGTTCAGCGCCCAAAATGAGCTGAGTTCTTTTCGGCAAAACTGGCCCATTTTTCAGGCAGATCGTCCGCAGCGAAGATGGCGGAAACCGGGCAGACCGGAACACATGCGCCGCAATCGATGCACTCAACGGGATCGATGAACAGCTGATCCGCCTCGCCAAAGCCGGCTTCGTCTTTCTTGGGGTGGATGCAGTCCACTGGACAAGCGTCGACGCAAGCCACGTCCTTTGTGCCGATGCAGGGTTCCGCAATTACGTATGCCATTGAGAGGTCCTCTTCCTGGGTAAATTGACAGGATTATTGTAACGCGAGCTCCGGTATGACTCGACCGTTCGGCCATTTCTGAGACGATCCCGCCGTGTTCAAGTCATCTCCTGGAAATCAGTTGACGGAACCCCCGCGCGGAGATAACGTTTACTTGTCGCCTCCGGCCGATCTTCACTCTGTCCCAAAGATTTGGAGCATTCATGCAATCCAGCTTCGCCAAGGCTCTCTGCCCGGTTTCCCTCGCTTCGCTGATATTTCTTGCCCAGGCATTTGCTGAAACCGCACCGCCAGTCACGCTCGAGGTCCATGTGCAGCAGGTGAAGGCGAAGGCCAGTCCCATGCTCCATGGACTCATGACCGAGGAGATTAACTACTCGTACGACGGGGGCCTCTACGCGGAGTTAGTGCGCAATCGCACCTTCTTCAGCGATCGTCACGGCGTTCCGTCTTGGCGGCTGCTGGAACGCGGAGAATCACTGGCGTCCATGTCTCTGGACAAGACGACCGGCCCAAGCGGGGCGCTTCCCTACAGCCTGAAGCTGACTGTGGAGAAGGCGGCTGAGGGCGGTCAGGCCGGGATTTCGAATCAAGGCTATTGGGGCATTCCGGTGCGTCCGCGGACGACCTACAAGGGCTGGTTCTACGCCAAAGCGTCCGACGCAGCCCAGGGCCCGGTTCACGTGGCCCTCGTGAATGACGACACAGGTGTCGAACTGGCGCGGGCCGAGGTGCCCGCTCTGTCGTCTGACTGGAAGCGCTATGAATTCACGCTGACTTCCAATGCAGAAACCGCTTCGTCTACCAATCATCTGGTCCTTTCCGTCGGCAAGCCGGGCACCGTCTGGTTCAGCCTCATCTCCCTCTTTCCACCTACCTATCACGATCGCGTGAACGGCAATCGCATCGATCTGATGGAGAAGCTGGCTGCAATGAAGCCCACGTTTCTGCGCTTTCCTGGTGGCAACTACCTGGAGGGGGATCACATCGCGGAGCGGTACGAATGGAAAAAGACCATTGGCCCTCTTGTGGATAGACCCACCCACCCTAGCCCGTGGGGTTATCAGTCGTCGGATGGGATGGGCCTGCTCGAATTCCTCGAATGGTGCGAGGACCTGCATATGCAGCCGGTGCTTGCGGTCTACGCTGGGTATTCGATGAGGCAGGAGCATGTCGATCCGGGACCGGCCCTGGATCCGTACGTTCAGGATGCGCTGGAAGAGATTGAATACGTTACCGGCGACACTTCGACGAAATGGGGCGCGGAGAGGGCGAAGGATGGCCACCCGGCTCCTTTTGCGCTGAATTATGTCGAAATCGGCAACGAAGACTGGTTCGACAAATCGGGTTCCTACGATGGCCGTTATGCGCAGTTCTACAAGGCGATCAAAGCAAAATATCCAAACCTTCAGTTGATTGCCACCATGCCCGTGAAGGGCATTCGCCCGGACGTCATCGATGACCACTTTTATCGCACCGCACAGCAGTTTTATGCTGACGTTCACCACTACGACAACACAGACCGCAACGGACCTAAGATCTTCGTCGGCGAATGGGCAACACGCGAGGGAAGCCCGACCCCTGATTTTGGAGCGGCGCTGGGCGATGCAGCATGGATGACCGGGATGGAACGCAACAGCGACATCGTGATCATGGCCAGCTACGCGCCATTGTTTGTCAATGTGAATCCTGGCGGAATGCAGTGGGAGAGCGATCTGATCGGCTACGACGCCTTAACCAGCTACGGATCGCCGAGCTACTACGCGCAGGTGATGTTTGGCTCGTATCACGGCGACGAGATTCTGGCGACGGCGACGAGTGGAGACGATCTGCGCTTCTTCTATTCCGTGACACGGAAATCGGACACAGGCGAGATTTTCGTGAAGCTGGTCAACGCGACGTCAGACACGAAACCCGTGTCGGTGGCCCTCGATGGCGCACCCGACGTGCGGAAGATTGCCAAAGTGGTGACACTGCACGCGAACACGCTGGCA
>Ga0335075_10017848_pt1 | contig 10538 bp, 10 predicted proteins | sample Lox_Sample_24_FD_206723 | JGI IMG/M metagenome (GOLD analysis project Ga0335075, IMG submission 206723) | Soil microbial communities from Loxahatchee National Wildlife Refuge, Florida, United States - Lox_Sample_2.4 | ecosystem: Environmental > Terrestrial > Soil > Wetlands | place: USA... | reverse complement strand
GTCTGGTGGAGGTCGGAGCAAAATCCTCCCTTCTTTCTTGTTAGGAGCGAAGCGACGAAGCAACCTCGGTCGAGCGGCGCTCAGACGAGCGTGCGCCGCGCGACCGAGGTTGCTTCGTCGCTTCGCTCCTCGCAATGACATGCGGGCGGCAGCTACGAGTCAGCCATTTGGCGGTCTGGTATAATACGTTGAGCGTCACGCCAACGTCGTGCGCTTCATCGATTCCGGGTACCAGAAGACAATTCTTCAGGCGTTGGTAAGCCCACCATCCACGGTGATCGTTTGCCCGGTGATGTACGAAGCGTCCCGGGAACACAGGAACCGTATCACCGACGCCACTTCGCCGGGTTCGCCGAAGCGCTGCAACGGGATGTCCTGCCGGTACGCATCGCCTCGCTCCGCGATAATCTGCTCGCTCATGCGCGTTACGATCACCCCAGGCGCCACGGCGTTCACCAGCACGTCCGGTGCGAACCGCCGCGCCAGCGAGCGCGTCAGGCCGACAATGCCGCCCTTCGCCGCCCCATAAGCCGCATAGCCAGGACTGCCACGCCGGAATGCAACGGAACTGGCGAACACCAGCCGTGCGGGACCACGGGTGTCGACATAGCGGCGGAATGCCACAGCCATATCGTATGCGTTGGTAAGGTTCGCAGCGATGGCGCGGTCCCACACGCTGTGGTCTTCAGGATCGAGCGGGTCCGGCTCAAACAAACCGGCCAGATTCACCAGCGCATAGACCGGCTTGGCACGCGCCAGCAAATCGTCGCGCACGGCCAGCGAAGACAGATCCGTGGCAGCGGTGAACACCCGCGTGCCGCCCAGCGCCGCTTTCGCCTCATTCAACCGTTGCTCGTCCAGGTCCAGCAGCAGCACGTGTGCGCCATGGTCGAGAAAGGTGCGTGCCGTGGCAACGCCGATGCCGCCGGCCCCGCCGGTAATGACGATGCGACGGCCAGCGAATTCCGCCATTGTCACGCCCCCCACGCAGCGGCCTGCGCCGCCGGCACCAGCGACGACAGTGACGCACCAGCTTTGCAAAGCATCATGGTACCCGGTGCAAGCATCGCAGCCCCGATCGCGGACGCAGCCAGATCACACCCCTAAACGGGCCACAGGGCTCCGGCAAGGCGAACCGGCGGACCAACGGCGAGAGGCCAGGTCATTCGCGGCCGGCAATCATCGGGGACTGTCCCGGCTTCAACCACCGCTCCGGATCGCACCACTGACGCTGCGCAACCGTGGTCATGAGGCACTTGACTTTCATCCTAGGTATGGTATCCTACACCAATCAACCGTCGAACTGCGTCCGGACTTTGGCCAACCCCGCCAGGCTGGGCGCCACGCCAAAGCGATAGCGCATCCAAACTCCGAGAAATCCAAATTGGAACACAACCAAGCGAACGATGCGGTGCGTCCGCTATCGCCGTGCGGACAGTGTGCGTGTCTCGCGCAAGCCATCAAGTATGGCATCGGCCAGTGCCTTTGCCACGCACTCGTACCCGAGGTCGTTCTGATGCAGGTTGTCCGTGGCGATGAAGGTGATCGTCGGCACGCCTTCCCGCGCCCAGGCCGCCATCAGCCCGGCGCGCGAGAACAAGCCGACGTCCGTTGCCTCGGCAACTTCCGCGAGGATGGCGTCCATCAGGCCATGTTCCGGCGCGGCGTCGATCTTCGGGGAGTGCTGGTTATCCATCAGGATCACGTCGATCCCCGCCGCCTTCAGCCGTTCCACGCCCTCGGTCACCAGGCGGCGGAATGTCACCGGATCGGCGTGGCGCAACGCCCCGTTGGCCCCGACCTGCCAGACCACCAGTTGCGGGCGCACGGCGATGACATCGGCCTGCATGCGCGCCAGCTCCTCCGGCGCGTCCTGGCCGCCGATCCCTCGATTGATTACGGCGATATGCATACGCGGCAGGGCGTGCTCCAGGTCCTCCTGTAACTCCGCCGGGTAGCTGTGCGCTGGATCGGACGCCTTCGCCCCCTTGGTAGAGGACGACCCGATCGCCACCACCACCCCTTCCTTGCCCTGCTCCAGGGCCGCGCGAAAATTGTGGAGGTGCAGGATGGGGGCGGGAGGTTCGGCCGGGCAGGAAGTCTGGGCGCGGGCGACAGCAAGGCCGCCCAGGAAGAGGGTGGCGGAGAGGATAAGGGCCCGGACCGGTAAATTCACCGCGATTGGCATTATCGCAGGTTGAACCGCAACGGGGTGAATTTGTCCAGGAAATATTTACTATATGTCGCGAATTTTTCACAGGTTGGTTACGAAGAGACGGGTCGCCGCGAGTGGGTCAGCGCCCGTGCGCGGCCTGACCGGTCCGGACTCCTGAAGCGGCGGCCGATCTCAACACCTCGGCGACGTGCTGCGCAGGATCGACCGCCCGGCCGAGGTGGAGCCGCTGCTTCGACCGCGGCCGAACTGCCAATCCCGGTCGCGCCGACGTATGCGACTGGCTCAGGAGGCCCACATGCTGGCTATCCAACTTCCCGATGGCATCGAGCAACGCCTCGACGCCTTGGCCGGCCACCGGGCGCAGCAAGGAGTCTTACACCAACCCGCTGAATGACCGGCGTACGCGGCTGCGCTCCCCATGTCATTGCGAGGAGCGAAGCGACGAAGCAACCTCGGTCAAGCGGCGCTTAGGCGGCGCGCAACAATGACCGCGGCGATTGGCGCACGGACTGTCCCCTCATCGTCATGGCGGGCGCAGGCCCGCCATCCACGACTTCGCTTGATGCGGCTATCACAGTCATGGATGCTGACGTTCGCCGGCATGACGGGGAAACAGGCCCGCGTGCCATCAGGCGGTTCGTTCATTGCCGCGCGTCGCCTTAGACGAACGTGCGCCGCGCGACCCAGGTTGCTTCGTCGCTTCGCTCCTCGCAATGACATGCGGGCGGCAGCCACGAGTCAGCCATTTGGCGGTCTGGTATTACTTGCAGGAGGCGATCGTCGAATCCCTTGACGATGTGGAGGATTTCTACTTCGCCGAACAGCGACCGGCGGATCATCGCCGCGATCGAGGACGACATCCTGCCCATCGGCAACCGGCGGGAAGTCTATCGGTAAGCCCTTGTGTCCGCGGGCACCGCACCCGTCACCGCCCCAGCGCCTGCACGATCTCCTCGGTCATCTTCTTGGCATCGCCGAACAGCATCATCGTGTTCGGGCGGAAGAACAGCTCGTTGTCCACACCGGCATAGCCGGAGGCCATGGAGCGTTTCACGAACAATACCGTGGCTGCCTTCTCCACATCCAGGATCGGCATGCCGTAGATCGGCGACTTCGGATCGGTCTTGGCCGCCGGGTTGGTCACGTCGTTCGCGCCGATCACATACGCCACGTCGGCGGTAGAGAACTCGTTGTTGATCTCTTCCAGCTCGAATACCTCGTCATACGGCACGTTCGCTTCCGCCAGCAGCACGTTCATATGTCCCGGCATGCGGCCGGCGACCGGATGAATGGCGTATTTCACGTCCACGCCTTCCTTCTTCAGCGTATCCGCCATCTCGCGCAGCGAATGCTGTGCCTGAGCCACCGCCATGCCATAGCCGGGCACAATGATCACCTTGGAGGCATTCTTCATGATGAACGCGGCATCGTCGGCATTGCCGCTCTTGACGTGGCGTTCGCCTACCGGGCCGGCGAGGCCGCCCGCGACCTCGCCGCCGAACCCGCCAAGCAGCACGTTGATGATGCTGCGGTTCATGCCCTTGCACATGATGTAGGACAGGATCGCACCGGACGATCCCACCAGCGACCCGGTGATGATCAGCCCCAGATTCTCCACCGTGAACCCGATTCCCGCCGCCGCCCATCCCGAATAACTGTTCAACATCGAAATGACTACCGGCATGTCGGCGCCGCCGATCGGGATGATGATCAGGAAGCCGATGGCGAACGCCAGCAGGGCGATGATCCAGAAGATCACCTGGTCGCCGCCGGTGGCGACGAACGCCACGATCAACGCGAGCAGGATGATGCCGAGTGCCAGGTTCAGCTTGTGCTGCTGCGGAAAGGTGATCGGCGCTCCGCTCATGATGCCTTGCAGCTTGGAGAAGGCGATCACCGAACCGGAGAAAGTGACGGCGCCGATCGCCAAACCGATCGACATCTCGATCAGGCTCTCGGTGTAGAGATGGCCGGGGGTGCCGATGCGGAATGCCTGCGGCGCGTTCAGCGCCGAGGCAGCGACGAACACTGCCGCCAGGCCCACCAGCGAGTGAAACGCCGCGACGAGCTGCGGCAGCGCCGTCATCTGGATGCGATAGGCGATGAAGCTGCCGATCGATCCGCCGATCACGATGCCGATGAAGATCAGCCCGAAGCCCACGCCGCTCATGTCGTGCTGCAGCAGCGTGACGATCACCGCCACGGCCATGCCGATCATGCCGTACCGGTTGCCGGCGCGCGCCGTTTCCGGGTTCGACAGGCCACGCAGCGCCAGAATGAACAATACGGCGGCGATGAGGTAGCAGAAGGTGGTAACGCTCGCGGACATGACGATGCGCCTTTACTTTTGGCGGCGCTTGAACATCGCCAGCATCCGGTGCGTCACCAGGAAGCCGCCGAAGATGTTCACGCTGGCCAGCGTCACGCCGATGAAGCCGAAGGCGATCGCCCAGGGATTGGTGCCAAGGCCGGTCGCCATCATGGCGCCGACCACGATCACCGAGGAGATCGCGTTGGTCACCGCCAGCAGCGGTGAATGCAGCGCCGGGGTGACGTTCCACACCACGTAATAGCCGACGAAGCAGGCCATCAGGAAAATTGCGAACAGATAGACGATCGGTTCGACCACGGGGGCGACGGCGGCAATGCCGTGCGTGAGCATCTGCGCGTGCGCGGCAAGCTCATTGGCCTGCGCCGCGAGCCGCGAGGCTTCGTCGGCCAGTTGGTTGGGGTTCATCTGTGCGGTCTCCGCTGCAGATCAGGCGGCCTGGGAGGGAAGGAAGGAGGGGTGCACGACGGCGCCGCCGCGGGTGAGCATGACGCCTTTGACGATCTCGTCGCCGTCCGGAAGCTTGGGCGCCTGCGCCTCCTTGTCCCAGAACGTGGTGAGGAAGGTCAGCAGGTTGCGGGAATAGAGCGACGACGATGCTACCGGAATCCGGCCGGGCCAGTTGTTCCACCCCAGCACGGTGACACCGTTCGGCGTGGTGAAGCTCTCGCCAGGCCTGGTCGCCTCGCAGTTGCCGCCGGCATCCGAGGCGAGGTCCACGATCACGCTGCCGGGACGCATGGAATCGACCATCGCCTGTGTCACGATGATGGGCGCGCGGCGGCCCATCACCAGCGCGGTGGTGATGATGATGTCGTTCTTGGCAACCGTCGTCGCCATCAGCTCCGCCTGCTTGCGGCGAAAGTTTTCGCTCATTTCGCGGGCATAAGCGCCGGTTTGCGCGGCAGTTTCCTCGTCCTCGACACCGACGAAGGTGGCTCCGAGCGACTTGATCTCCTCCTTCGCCGCGGGACGGACATCAGTGGCGGAGACGATGGCGCCCAGACGGCGCGCGGTGGCGATCGCCTGCAGGCCGGCCACGCCGGCGCCGACCACGAACAACCGAGCGGGGGGCACGGTGCCGGCGGCGGTCATCATCATCGGGAAGCCGCGTTGGAAGGCGGCGGCGGATTCGATCACGGCGCGGTAGCCGGCGAGATTGGCCTGGCTGGACAGCACGTCCATCGCCTGCGCGCGGGTGATGCGGGGCAGCAGCTCCATCGCCGCGGTATCGATGCCCGCCTGCGCCAGCGAGGGCACAAGATCCGGATCGGCGAAGGCATTGGCGATGCAGACCAGCAGCGCGCCGCGCGGGATCAGCGCGCATTGCTCTGGCAGCGGCATCTGCACGGCGAAGACGATGCCGGCCCCGGCAAGCACCGCAGCGGCGTCGGGCGCGATTTCGGCACCTGCGGCGGCGAATTCTGCATCCGGCATGGCAGCTCCGGCGCCCGCGCCCGCCTGAACGGCGACCGTCATGCCCAGACCGATCAGCCGCTTGACCGTCTCGGGCGTGGCCGCGACGCGCGTCTCGGAGGCGCGTTGCTCTTTCAGCACGGCAAGGCGCATCGGGGCACAGTCCTTCAGTTGTTCGGGCAGACGGGCGCGCGCGGCCGTTGCCCCGGGCGAATGTGGCGGCGCACCAATGCACCTCGCCACAGGCAGGTGCAAGGGGTGTGCCGGTCACAAGCACTGCCTAACAGGGGAACCGGCAACGACCTAGAACCAGGGCGAAGGAAGTGGATGATGCCAGGTGGGGCAGGGTAGCGCGGATGTGCCCCACCGGCCGTCATGCGAAAGGACAGACCATGCGTTTCATACCGCTCCTGCTCCTGCTCTGCGGCATCCTGGTGCCGGCGTCGTCAGGTTGGGCCGACGGCAAGCAGCACCGCCTGGTGATCCACGTCGACAGTCCGGACGCCGACATCATGAACGAGGCGCTGCATAACGCGGCGAATATCATTGAGACGGAGCGCAAGGCTCACGACACGGCCAAAATCGAGATCGTTGCCAACGGGTACGGCGTTAAGATGTTGCTCAGCGAGCTGTCTCCGGTGGCCGGGGAAATCGGGCGCGTCCACACGGCCTATCCGGGTATCGTGTTCAGCGCGTGCGGCATCTCGCTGGCCCATATCGAGAAGGCCATGAAGCGGTCCCTGACGGTGCTGCCGGAGGCCCGCGTGGTGCCCTCCGGCGCGGCCCGGATCATGGAACTGGAAGAGCAGGGCTGGGCGTATTTGAAACCATGAGATGGACATCGCGATCGCCGCCCCACCCGCCATGGCCGGGCGCGACCTGGCCATTTACCCCGCGGATCGGGCGTGCGCACTGCGGCCCGATCGGTCGTGCGTAGCTCGCCGGGGCAGATGGCCAGGTCACGCCCAGCCATGGCGGGAGGCAACCCTACAGCGCTGCAACCTGCAATCGCTGCACCGTGCGCGGCCGCCCGATCAGCGGCAGCAGTCCAACCAAATCCGGCCCCGTGTCCTCGCCAGTCAGGGCAAGGCGGATCGGCAAGGCCAGCGCCTCGCCGCGACGCCCGGTCGCGGCGGTCAGCGCCGCCATCCAATCTTGCCAGACCGTCTCCCGCCATGGCTCCGGCGGCAGCTGGTCCAGCGCGACGGCAAGCAATTCCCGTTCGGGGATTTCCGGAGGCACGATGGCGCCCGCCACCACATCCCACCAACCGCGCGCCTCGCTGAGCAAGTCGAGCTCGCCGCGCACGGCCAGCCAGAACGCGTCGGTTGCCCCGGCGGGCAGGCGATCGGCCACGGCTGCGAATGCCAGCGACCGCAGCGCCTGCCGGTTCAGCGCCAGCAGGGTGGCCGCCTTGAAGGGAACCGGCTGGGCCGGAAAACGCCCGATGTCGAACCGCGCTGCCAGTGCCGCGATCGGTTCAATTTCGAGCGGTTGGTCCGTGCCGACGCTGGACAGGTAGGGAGCCAGCGCCGCCCCCTCCACGCCATCATGCCGCAGGCTGCGCACCGTCCGCGCATCGACCCTGCGCGCCAGCCGCTTCTCGCCGGCATCTTCCAGCGGCGGGAAATGCGCGAAGCGGAGCACTGCGGCCTCGCCACCCAGGGCGTCATACAGGTCGATCGCCGCGGCGGTCGCCGGCAAGTGCGTGTCGCTGCGGAGCATGTCGGTGATGCCTGATGCCAGATCGTCCACGCAGTTGGCGAAGGCGCGCGTGGGCTGCCCATCCGGCAACACCACGATCGGATCGGACAGCGAGGCCAACGGCACTTCGCGGTGGCCAAGCACCATGTCGCGCCACTCCACGGTGCGATCGGACAGCAGGAAGCGCCAATAAGGCCGCTTGCCGCCCGCCTCCGCCGCGGCAATCTGCGCCGGTGTCAGGCGCAGCATCGCGCGATCGTAGACAGCCGGTTGTCCGCGCTGAATCCTCTGGTCGCGCTTCGCGTGCAGTTCGGCGTCCGATTCGAAGCATGGATACAGCCGCCCGGCTTGCTTCAGCTTTTCCGCGGCGGCGTCGTAGCGCGCGCGCTGCTCCGACTGGCGCAGCGTGTCGTCCCATTCGATCCCGAGCCACCGCAGATCCTGTTCGATCGCCGCCGCGTGGTCCTGCGTGGCCTGTGGCGCGAGGTCCGCGATACGCAGCAGCACCTGCCCGCCATGGCGCCGCGCATGCAGCACGTTCAGCAGCGCGATCCGGGCCGTCCCGACCGTCAGTGGACGCGTCGGCACCGCCGCAATACGAACGCGCATCATTCGTCCGGCTCGTCTTCGTCATCCCGCCGCGGATCGAGCGCGCGCCAGTCGCGTTCTTCCTCGCCTGCAGGCGTATCGACGAAATCGCCAAGTTCGGTGGCGCTGCGCCAGCCGGATTCGCCGGCGTCCACCACTTCCGCATCCTCGCCAAAGGCGAACCAGGCTTCCAGCACCTGCTTGGTGGTCAGGCCGGGTGCGCGACAGCGTTCCACCGAGTCGCGGACATAGCGGCGCGCGAAGGCATTGGCCTGCATCAGGGTGGGGAAGCCGCCGACCTCTTCAACGACGTTGTTGTCCGCACCGCCCGACAGATCGAGGATGCGTACGCGCCAGCCGCCATCCGGAGCGAACAGATCGCTCATTGCCGTAGCAGTTCGATACGGCGATTGAATTTCGTGAGGCGGGTTCGTGAAGCTTTCATCATGGGGCGGAAGCTAGAAGCGAGGCGGCCGTGAATCAACGGGCGTGGGAAGGCCGGTGGGGGAAGGCTGGTGCGGGATTGTGGCCGTGATGGAGCGGACGCAGTTCGCGGCGGCGTCACGCCGCTGCTTCTGCGTCCACGTGCCGTACATGCTCATTCAGCAGCGCCAGCGACTTGCCGAGCGCGGCCCATTGCATGCGGCCCACGCCTTCGACCAACGACGCCTCCACTTCGCGCAACAGGGGCACCACGCGTTGGTAGGCTTTCTGCCCCTTACGGGTCAACCGCAGCAGACGGCTGCGGCCGTCATGCGGGTCGGGCGATTGGCGGACCAACCCGCGCTCCACCAGTGCCGCGGCGGCGCGGCTGACTTTCACCTTGTCCATCGCCGTCCATTCAACGACCGCGGTCGGCGATACGGTGCCGAACCGCGCGATCGTCGCCAGCACGCGCCATTCCGGGATCGTCAGGCCGGACACGCTGGCATAGCGATGGGAGAGCAGGCGCGAAACGCGCGCCGCGGCCACCGACAACTGATAGGGCAGATAATCCTCCAGACGGAAATCGGCCGCGCCGGACGTCGCGGCCAGGTCGAGCGGCGGCGTGGCCCTCGCTTCGCTTTTCATTTAGCTTGTCTCCTCCCAGGCAGCGCTTTGTCATAACGCGGAAAGCGGCGCTGCGGAATGGATTTTCCACCGCGGAGGACGGCCATGCGGCTTTACACTTACTTCCGGTCTTCGGCCGCGTGGCCCGTGCGTATTGCACTGGCGTTGAAGGGGATGGGGCCGGAGCAAGCGTTCGTGCATCTGCTGCGCGGCGGGGGCGAGCAACATGCCCCGGCCTATCGAGCGAAGAACCCGATGGGCGCGGTGCCGCTGCTGGAATTTGACGATGGTGCAGTGCTGACCCAGTCGCTGGCGATCATCGAGTGGCTGGAGGAGACGCACCCAATCCCGCCTTTGCTGCCGGCCGATCCGCTGGCCAAGGCGCGCGTGCGGGCGTTCGCGCTGGCGATTGCCTGCGATATCCACCCGCTGAACAACCTGCGCGTGCTGCGGTACCTGAAGCACGCAATGGGGCAGAGCGATGAGGCACGCGATACGTGGTATCGGCACTGGATTGCCGAGGGGCTGACCGCGCTGGAAGCGCTGCTGCCTGATGATGGGGCGGGGCCGTTCTGTTTCGGTGATACGCCTGGCATGGCCGATATCTGCCTGGTGCCGCAGATGGCGAATGCGCGGCGCTACTATTGCCCGCTGGACGCCTATCCGCGTTTGCTGCGAGCCGAGGCGGCGGCGTTGGCGCTGCCGGCGTTCCGGGACACGGCGCCGGATCGCCAGCCCGACGCTTCCTGACCGGCGGAGAGCCGCCATGTTGGACGCCACGCACTAAAAGCTGGGTTGAGTCGGCCAATGGCCACAGCCGGTTCCCGATCCAGAACCTGCCGCTGGGTGTGTTCAGTCGCGACGGCGCCCCGCCGCACGGCGGCATTGCGATCGCAGCATCACACGCGCGTGGAGCGTGAGCGCGCCTTGTGTCATTGCGAGGAGCGAAGCGACACAGCAATTCTCGTTCGGGGCAGCCTCCGGACCGTACGCGCAGTCACATGACCGGGATTGCTCGCCGCCGGCACTCCTCACAATGATGCACTGCGGGCCGCGCTACGCTTCCCCGATTTGTAACCTAGCCTCTCCCCAAAAACGGCATCTTCGTCGCCATGATGGTGACGAACTGCACGTTCGACTCCAGCGGTAAATTCGACATGAACAATACCTGCTGCCCAACATGGTTCACGTCCATGCGCGGCTCGACGGCCATCTGGCCATAGGGCTGCAATTGCCCGTTGGCCGACCGTGCCGTCATTGGCGTCGCCGCGTTGC
>Ga0335075_10017847_pt1 | contig 10538 bp, 11 predicted proteins | sample Lox_Sample_24_FD_206723 | JGI IMG/M metagenome (GOLD analysis project Ga0335075, IMG submission 206723) | Soil microbial communities from Loxahatchee National Wildlife Refuge, Florida, United States - Lox_Sample_2.4 | ecosystem: Environmental > Terrestrial > Soil > Wetlands | place: USA... | reverse complement strand
CCTCGGTGTATTCCTGTACATCGACCGGCGGCGGGGCGGTCAGGTCGTCGTGGTGAGCGATCCGGTAGCCGATGTCGGGGCCGAAGGCGTTCAGCGTCGCCTCGACCACCGCCGCGGTCCCGGGCGGTCCGATGATCGGGAACGGCGCCGGATCGGGTGCGAAGGTGGTGATCCAGCGGGTGATCAACACATCGCCGAGATCGGCGATGTGATCGCTGTGCAGGTGGGTGAGCAGCAGAGCCGATATGCCGTTGGCGCCCAGACCGATCGCCGCTGCGCGTTGCAGCACACCGCGTCCGCAATCCACCAGAAGTGTCTGCCCGCCGGCCCGCACCAGGGTGGCCGGCCCGGCGCGATTCGGGTCGGGGACAGGACTGCCGGTGCCGAGCAGGGTGATTTCGATCATGGTTCCAGATATGTCATAAATCCCGCTTGTGACCTGGACTTTGACCGGATTTTCACGAGCTGCTTTCACGATGACCGATCTCGCCGTAGCCTGGTGTGAACCGGATCACAATCGGCGGGAGGCCTCGATGCGGATTGCAGATGTGTTGCGGAACAAGGGTGGCTCGGTCGTGACGATCAACCCTGACGCAACGGTGACCGAACTGCTGGCCGGGCTCGCCGGTCACAATATCGGCGCCATGGTGGTGACCGGGCCGGACGGTGTCGCGGGCATCGTCTCCGAGCGTGACGTTGTTCGACAACTACACGCCAATGGGGCTTCGGTGCTCTCGCAGCCGGTGTCGACCATCATGACTGCGGTGGTGTCGACCTGTAGTAAGTCCGACACGGTGGACAGCCTCACCATGCTGATGACCGAAAACCGGGTGCGGCATGTGCCGGTAGTCGAAGACGGAAAGCTGATCGGCATCGTCAGCATCGGTGACGTCGTGAAGACGCGGATGGAGGAGCTGGAGACCGAGCACCAACAGCTCCAGTCCTACATCACCCAGGGCTGATCACTCAGCTCCAGGAATAGTCGCGACGTAGCCGGGCGGCCACCACGTCGAACACGGCGCGTTCCAGGATCGCGCCTTCGCGCCGGATGCCTTCTTCGGGGACGTCGAGTATCCGGTCCAGTCGTACCCAGCTTTGTCTGCCCTCGTCATCCCAGCTGCCGCTGCCGATGCTCACCCAGTCCCGGTCGGCAGCGTGCCGTTCCTGGCTGGACAACATCAACCCGAGCAACGTGGTGTGGTCGCGGCCCACGACCAGCACTGGACGGTCCTTGCCGCGGGTGGGGTCGTCCTGGTAGGTCACCCAGGTCCACACGATTTCGCCGGGGTCGGCCCGACCGTCCAAGTTGGGGGAGTAGACCAGCTTGCGGGCCCGGTGCGCGGTGGGCACGCTGTCGCGGGTCACCGGACGGCCCGCGGTGATCTCGGCCGGTGGTTCGGACGAGGCGCCGAGGATCGCATCCACAGCGATCTTGATGCCCCGCTGCACGGTCGGCGATTGCTGTAGCTGCCGGATCAACTCCGGTCCTTCGTTAAAGACCAGATTCTCCAGGTTCTTCTGAAACCGCTGCAACGTCCTCCACTGCGACGCCATGTTCGCAGCATAGGACGTTCCGGCAAGACAGTCGGTCGCGCGAGGCCGCCCGCGGAGCTTACGACTAATTCCGGTAATCGGCTTGCGCGTCCGAAGATTGGAAAATCCAAGGGGGACTTAAAAATTCCTCAGCGGAAATCTTCCCCTCGGCACAGATGATTGTTAGCCTGCGTTAAGGTTGTCAGTAGCGGGGAGCTGGGGGACCTGCTTGGCGGAACGCCCGTTCGCCAGCGGAATTCTTTCAAGAGGGGAAAACTATGAACTTGCGCAAAATCGCTGCGGCTGCCGGCTTCGCAACCGGAGCGGCACTAGGGTTCGCGCCGCTCGCAACGGCCGACTCTTCGAGCAGCTGGTTAACGTCGATCGACACTCTGCTGGGTGGTCTGTCTGCCCCGGCGGCGTCGACTCTGGATTACCAGGTCTCATTCGACGGGTACGACCTGCTGCCGACGACAGATAACAGTGCGACGGCCACCACGATCGCGGGGCAGTTTGGCCTGGCGATCGCCTCCGGCGACGGCGCCAAGGCCATCGCTGAGGGCGGCTTCGGCGACAACGCCTTGGCATCGGGCACCAACGCGCTTGCCTATGCCGGCTCCACAACTACCGGCGCCACTGGCTTCAACTTCGACTCGGCCACCGACATCGGCAGCAACGTCGATCCGTCGAGCTACAGCGGCGCGCCGGACGGCGCGTACGCCGGCGGCGGCAGCTTGATCGGAGGCGTCGACAGCGGTGCCTCGAGCAACGACACCGCGCAGGTCATCGGCAACATGGGTACCGACTCAGAGACCGGATTTCCTGGAGATGGCGGCAACTCGGGCGCCTTCGCCGGCGATAGCGCGCTGATCGGAGACGGTGCGACGGCAGGCAACGGTGACACCGCCTACACCTCCGGCAACATCAACGGCTTTGGTGACGGTTCCGCCGCGGTCGCCGGCAACGGCGACTCCGCCTACACGACCGGCACCGAGACCGGCACCAACGAGGGTGCCTTCTCGGGCTTTGGGAACTACAACTCTGCGACCGCCGACACCAACTACACAACCGACGGCGCTGGCGTCTCGGCGACCGACGGCAACTACAACTATGCGTTGGTCGACGGAACGAACAACAGCACGGCATCCGCAGGCACAGGTAACAACGATCTCGCCGAGGTCCTGTTCACCCATGGCGACGCTTCTGCTCAGGGCGGCAGCAACCTGTACGACATCATCACGCCGTTGGGCGAATCCACCACCCCTGCGGCGGCAACTGCGGCCTCGGACCCTGCCGCGGACGACCTGAGCAGCACTCTCAGCGCTGAGATTTCGTCGTTGAACACCATCTTCCAAGGCGACGTCGCCGCAGCGGGTGGCTCCGCTAGTGACTACACGGCGAACGCCCAGGGATTCGACGTCATCAACCCGTCGGAAATCTCGAGCGTCCAGGGATCCGCCACCGATCTCACTTCGTTCGACTACCTGGTGTACGGGCTCAACCCGGCCTCAAATCTCGCCACCGACCCAGGTTCTTACAACGTGTTAAACGGTGCGCTGGTCGAGTTCGACGACGCCTACAACTCATTGCTATACGCGGCGGACTACAGCGGAAACTTGATCCCCGCAACCGACCTCTTCGGGTCGGCAACCGAGATCGGCGCGGCGCTGGGCACCGGCAGCGACTTGGGGGCCGCCGGCGAGTTCTTCTCGAATGGCCTGGCCGACCTACTCGGGATGCTCTAGCAAGAGTTCCGCACCAGAACGAACCCCCGGACCACTCCGGGGGTTTCGTTTTGGCTTGCACGTCCCGCCCTGGATACCCTAGAAGCGCCTAAGCCCGGCTTCACCAGGAGATTCCCATCAGCAGTTTCGCCGACAAGACCTTCACGGCGCCGGCGCAGATCCGGAACTTCTGCATCATCGCCCACATCGACCACGGCAAATCCACGCTGGCCGATCGGATGCTGCAGCTCACCGGCGTCGTCGACGAGCGTTCGATGCGCGCTCAGTACCTCGACCGGATGGACATCGAGCGCGAACGCGGCATCACGATCAAGGCGCAAAACGTGCGGCTGCCGTGGCAGGTCGATGGTGTCGATCACGTCTTGCATCTGATCGACACCCCGGGGCACGTCGACTTCACCTACGAGGTGTCCCGTGCGCTGGAGGCCTGCGAGGGTGCGGTGCTGCTGGTCGACGCCGCCCAGGGCATCGAGGCGCAGACGCTGGCCAACCTGTATCTGGCACTCGACCGCGACCTGCACATCATTCCGGTGCTCAACAAGATCGACCTGCCCGCCGCCGATCCTGATCGCTACGCCGGCGAGATTGCCCACATTATCGGGTGCGAGCCGAGCGACGTCCTGCGCGTGTCGGGCAAGACGGGCGAGGGCGTCGCGGATCTGCTCGATCATGTGGTGCGCGAGGTGCCACCGCCCACTGGAGATCCGGAAGCGCCAACGCGCGCAATGATTTTCGACTCCGTCTACGACATCTACCGCGGCGTGGTGACCTACGTCCGGGTGGTGGACGGCAAAATCACCCCGCGCGAGCGCATCGCGATGATGTCCACCGGCGCCACTCACGAACTGCTCGAGGTCGGCATCGTCTCGCCGGAACCGAAGCCGTCGGACGGCCTCGGTGTCGGCGAGGTCGGCTACCTGATCACCGGGGTGAAAGACGTCCGCCAGTCAAAGGTCGGCGACACCGTGACCACCGCGCGCCACGGTGCGAAACAGGCACTGACCGGCTACCGCGAACCCAAGCCGATGGTCTACTCGGGGCTGTATCCCGTGGACGGCTCGGACTACCCGGACCTGCGCGATGCGCTGGACAGGCTGCAGCTGAACGACGCCGCGCTGACATACGAGCCCGAAACCTCGGTCGCTCTTGGCTTCGGATTTCGTTGTGGCTTCCTGGGATTGCTGCACATGGAGATCACCAGGGAGCGCTTGGAGCGCGAGTTCGATCTCGACTTGATTTCGACGTCGCCGAACGTGGTTTACCGAGTCGTCAAGGAGGACGACAGCGAGATCATCGTGACCAACCCGTCGGACTGGCCCGAAGGCAAGGTGCGCACCGTCTACGAACCCATCGTCAAAACCACCATCATCACGCCCAGCGAGTTCATCGGCACGATCATGGAGTTGTGCCAGTCGCGTCGCGGCGAACTTGGCGGGATGGACTATCTGTCACCCGAACGGGTGGAATTGCGCTACACAATGCCGTTGGGGGAGATCATCTTCGACTTCTTCGACTCGTTGAAGTCGCGCACCCGCGGCTATGCCAGCCTCGACTACGAGGAGGCCGGCGAGCAGGAGGCGCAGCTGGTCAAGGTCGACATCCTGTTGCAAGGTGAGGCCGTTGATGCGTTCAGCGCCATTGTGCACAAAGATTCGGCGTTCGCCTACGGCAACAAGATGACCACCAAGCTCAAGGAGCTGATTCCGCGCCAGCAGTTCGAGGTCCCGGTCCAGGCGGCGATCGGTTCGAAAATCATTGCCCGCGAGAATATTCGGGCCATCCGCAAAGACGTGCTGTCCAAGTGCTACGGCGGTGACATCACCCGCAAGCGCAAACTGCTGGAGAAGCAGAAGGAAGGCAAGAAGCGGATGAAGACGATCGGCCGCGTCGACGTGCCGCAGGAGGCGTTCGTCGCAGCGCTGTCTACGGATGCCCCCGCCGATAAGGCCAAGAAGTAAGCGCGAATGCGCATCGGGCGGACCTTGATGCCGCTGCTCGTCGTACTCGTTGCCGCGTCCTGCGCCCGGGTGGCGGATAGTGCTGTCCGGCCCGCGCGAGGGCTGACGCCGCGCCCTTCAAGGGGAGGGCCGAACTTCCACCGCGCTTCGGAGGTCGTGAGCTGCTTTTCCGCTTACCCAGGAATGGATTCACTGCAACGGCGCCACGGTCACTTCAGACTTCCCGAGCGGTCCCGGTCCCACGGCTGTCATCAGCGATGTGCGAGCCGCTAACTAGGTGCTCGCCGCCACGGTCGAATCCGGCAATTCGTTTCCGATCACCAGCGCCGGGCCGTCGGTGTCCGGGTGAATTGCCTTATGGAGGTCAACGTCGCCTACTTCATAGACCATCATCCCGACGGGACTGCCGTCGACGTCGCCCATGGAATGATGGACAAGGTCAGCAGTCTGAGCTGACCATGGTAAAGAGGAGCATGCGGACGGTCCGATCGGCGACGGTGTCGATGATGGTCGCCGCATTGGCGGTGGGCTGCGGTGGAGTGGTCGCCGGCACGGCGAAGCCGGCGCCGAATCTGAAGCCGCGACCGCTCACCGGACAAACCATCACCGAGGTGCCCCTCGACGACGTCGCACTGTCGCGGATGCTCGGCCAGCCGTTCGTGGCCCGTCAGCCGCCCGAGTTCGGCGGCCCCGACAAGCTGTTCCAGCCCGATAATCAGGACTCGCCGGACGATTGTCGAGGCGTCACGATGATGCTGCAGAAAAGCGTGTACGAATCTGCCGGGGTCAATGACGTCGCGTACGAGTCGTGGTGGAACGACGGCGACCCGGCGCAGGTGATCAGCGTGATGGAAGGTGTGGTCGCGTTGCCGACGGCCGCACAAGCCGACGCGCTGTTTGCGAAATTCTCGACGCAATGGCAGCACTGCAACGGCATGACGAACACCGACCAAACCGGCCCGATCAGCACGACGAACGTCATCAGCGACGTCCGCGTTACCGATGCCTCCAAAACTATTGTCGCAGCTACTAATACCGCAACCGCGGTATTGCCCAACATGCCGCCCCTGCTGCCTACCCCACAAGCGCGTGCCATGGGTGTGCGGCTGAACTGCATCGTCGAGGTGGAGGTGGTGTTCTTCGGTGACCGACGTCCGTCCGATCCAGGTTCGGCCAACCTGGACACCAGCGGCGCCGACATCGCTCACGCAATGATGAACAAAGTCAGCAGCCTGGGCTAGGCGTAGGGTGAGCCCGATGAACGGGTTCCTCAGTTGGTGGGACGGCGTCGAGCTATGGCTGTCGGGGCTGGGGTTCGTCTTGCAGACCATCGTGGTGATGCCGGTAGTGCTGGTGCTGGCCTACCTGACCGCGGTTGCTCTGGACGCTCTGCTGGGCTATGGGATAACGGGCATCCGGCTGCTGCGGCGCGTCCGTCACAACGACAAAGAACCGGGATGATCGGAAAGACGGGCATGCCGCGATCACAGGTGACGTTGGTGCTGGTCATTCTGGTGGTCCTGGTAATCGTCGCCTGGCTGCTGACCCACTGAGGCGCGTCGGTTCTGTTAGGCTTCCGCCATGCACGCAGCGTCCGGCAACAGCGAGTGCCACATCTTGGCGCTCATTGCCGTGGGCGATTGCGCTGTGGCTGACGTGCACTGTTGTAGCTGACTTCCTGCCCGCGCGGCGTGATATCGGCGGACTTCGGCAACTGCTGACCCCTCGCCTTTCCGTAGCAGCGGGACTCGTGATCCGTTAATCCGCCACCGAAAGGTCGACCATTGCGCGACGACGTCAGGGGCGCCGTGCGTTGGCGCCACGTTGTCGGGTTGGCCGTCGCCGCAACCGTTGTCGCGGCCTGTCAGGGCGGCGCCAGTGACGTAGTCGGCGGCGGCGGACCGACCAACGCGCGCACCAGCATCACGTTGGTCGCCTACTCGGCTCCAGAACCGGGCTGGAGCAAGGTGATTCCGGCATTCAATGCCGCACCAGAGGGCAAGGGCGTGCAGGTCATCACCTCGTATGGCGCCTCGGGTGACCAGTCACGCGGCGTCGTCGACGGCAAGCCGGCCGATATCGTCAACTTCTCCGTTGAGCCCGACATCACTCGACTGGTCAAGGCCGGCAAAGTTTCCGGCGACTGGAACAAGGACGCCACCAAAGGCATCCCGTTCGGGTCGGTGGTAACCCTGGTGGTGCGGCCGGGGAATCCCAAGAACATCAAGGACTGGGACGATCTGCTGCGGCCCGGTGTGGAGGTCATCACGCCCAGCCCGCTGAGTTCGGGCTCGGCGAAGTGGAATTTGCTTGCCCCGTATGCCGTCAAGAGCGGCGGCGGCCACGATCCCCAGGCCGGCATTGACTACATCAACAAGCTGGTGGGCCAGCACGTCAAACTGCGCCCGGCATCGGGCCGCGAAGCCACCGACGTGTTCGTCCAAGGCAGCGGTGACGTGCTGATCAGTTACGAAAACGAAGCGATCGCCACCGAGCGCCAAGGCAAACCGATCATCCATCTCAACCCACCGCAGACATTCAAGATCGAAAACCCGGTGGCGGTGGTGACCAGCACCGCCCATCTGGACGCCGCCACGGCGTTCAAGAACTTCCAGTACACCTCGCAAGCCCAAAAGCTTTGGGCAGCAGCGGGGTTCCGGCCGGTCGACCCCGCCGTTGCCGCCGAAGTCCGGAGTCAATTCCCCACGCCGGCCAAGCTGTGGACGATCGCTGACTTGGGCGGCTGGGACACCGTGGATGCCCAACTGTTCGACAAAAAGTCCGGCAGCATCACCAAGATCTACACGCAGGCCACCGGATGACGACGGCGCTGGCGCAAACGCTGACCGAACCCACCCAGGGCCACCCTGGTGGATCTCGCCGCGGCGGCACGTCACTGCGGGTGGGCGTGGCGATGGTGTGGCTTTCGGTGATCGTGCTGCTGCCGTTGGCCGCCATCGGCTGGCAGTCCGCCGGTGGTGGCTGGCAAGCGTTTTGGCAGGCGGTGACCTCTAATGCGGCACTCGAGTCCTTCCGGGTGACGCTGAGCATCTCCGCCGGCGTCACCGTCCTCAACATGTTCTTCGGACTGCTGATCGCCTGGGTGCTGGTACGCGACGACTTCCCGGCCAAACGACTCATCGACGCCATCATCGATCTGCCGTTCGCATTGCCCACTATTGTCGCCAGCCTGGTACTGCTGGCGCTGTACGGGAACCACAGCCCGGTCGGCCTGCACTTGCAGCACACCGCATGGGGCGTGGGCGTGGCGCTGGCGTTCGTCACGTTGCCGTTCGTGGTGCGCGCCGTCCAGCCAGTGCTGCTCGAAATCGACCACGAGACCGAGGAAGCGGCCGCGTCGCTGGGTGCACGCAACGCGACAATCTTCACGACTGTCGTGCTTCCCTCTCTTACTCCGGTGTTGTTGACCGGTGCGGGGCTGACGTTTTCGCGGGCGATCGGAGAATTCGGGTCGGTCGTCCTGATCGGTGGGGCGGTGCCCGGCAAAACCGAGGTGTCCTCACAATGGATCCGGACCTTGATCGAAAATGACGACCGCACCGGAGCGGCCGCGATATCGATTGTGCTGCTGGTTATCTCGTTCGTGGTGCTGTTCATTTTGCGTATCCTTGGTTCGCGCGCGGCCAAACGCGAGGAGTTATCGGCATGACGACCTCCCCGCCGGTTCGTTACCTGCTGCGCTTCTTGGCGCTCGGCTACGTTTTGGTGCTGCTGATCGTCCCCGTCGGGCTGATCTTGTGGCGGACGTTCGCGCCCGGTTTCGGCCAGTTCTTCGCCTGGGTCAGTACTCCCGCGGCGATATCGGCGCTGAACCTATCGCTGTTGGTGGTGGCGATTGTGGTGCCGCTCAACGTTGTCTTCGGCATCCCGACCGCACTGATGCTGGCGCGCAATCGGTTCCGTGGCAAGGGTGTGTTGCAGGCGATCATCGATCTGCCGTTCGCGGTCTCGCCGGTCGTCGTCGGCGTCGCGTTGATCGTGTTGTGGGGATCGGCGGGGCTGCTGGGCTTCGTCGAGAGAGACTTTGGATTCAAGATCATCTTCGGGCTGCCCGGCATCGTGCTTGCCAGCGTGTTCGCCACGCTGCCTTTTGTGATCCGCGAAGTCGAGCCGGTCCTTCACGAACTGGGCACCGACCAGGAGCAGGCCGCGGCAACGCTGGGTTCCAATTGGTGGCAGACGTTTTGGCGGATCACCCTGCCGTCGATTCGGTGGGGCCTCACATACGGGATCGTGTTGACGATCGCACGCACGCTCGGTGAATACGGCGCGGTGCTCATCGTCTCGTCGAACCTACCGGGACAATCCCAGACGTTGACCCTGCTGGTGGCCGACCGCTACAACCGCGGTGCCGAGTATGGCGCGTACGCCATTTCAACACTGCTGATGGCGGTCTCCGTAGTGGTCTTGATCGTCCAGATGATTCTCGATGCTCGCCGCAGGCGAGCCCCCAAGCAGGCGTGAGGAGTGACGCGATGACGAACGCGATCACCGTGCGAGGCGCAAACAAGCGCTACGGCGACTTCGCCGCGTTGGACAATGTCGACTTCGACGTGCCGGCCGGTTCGCTGACAGCACTGCTGGGCCCCAGCGGGTCGGGCAAGTCGACCCTGCTGCGCGCCATCGCCGGGCTCGATCACCCGGACTCCGGCACCATCACGATCAACGGCCGCGACGTCACTGGGGTTCCACCGCAGCGGCGCGATATCGGCTTCGTATTCCAGCATTACGCGGCCTTCAAGCACATGACCGTTCGTGACAACGTCGCATTTGGGTTGAAGATCCGTCGGCGACCCAAGGCCGAGATCGCCGAGAAGGTCGACAATCTGCTAAAGATCGTGGGGCTCAGCGGGTTTCAAACTCGCTACCCTAATCAACTATCCGGCGGCCAACGGCAGCGCATGGCGCTGGCGCGTGCGCTGGCGGTGGACCCGCAGGTGCTGCTGCTCGACGAACCGTTCGGTGCGCTGGACGCCAAGGTCCGCGAGGATCTGCGGGCCTGGCTGCGCCGCTTGCACGACGAGGTGCATGTCACCACGGTGCTGGTCACCCATGACCAGGCTGAGGCGCTCGACGTGGCCGACCGGATTGCCGTGCTCAGAGACGGCCGGATCGAGCAGGTAGGTTCCCCGACCGACGTCTACGACACTCCGGCGAATGCGTTCGTGATGTCGTTTCTGGGCGCAGTGTCCTCACTGAACGGGACTCTGGTTCGTCCGCATGACATCCGGGTCGGCCGCAGGCCCGATATGGCGATCGCGGCCGACGACGGCACCGCGGA
>Ga0335075_10017846_pt1 | contig 10538 bp, 9 predicted proteins | sample Lox_Sample_24_FD_206723 | JGI IMG/M metagenome (GOLD analysis project Ga0335075, IMG submission 206723) | Soil microbial communities from Loxahatchee National Wildlife Refuge, Florida, United States - Lox_Sample_2.4 | ecosystem: Environmental > Terrestrial > Soil > Wetlands | place: USA: Florida... | reverse complement strand
AGCCATGTGGAACTGACCCTCTTACCGGCTTCTACCGAGACGGCTGCTGCAGCACGGGCCCTGAGGACATGGGGAGCCACACCGTCTGCGCGGTGGTGACGCAGGAGTTCCTGGACCACCAGCGGCGGATCGGCAACGACCTGAGCACCCCGATGCCGCAGTACCGGTTCCCTGGCCTCGTCCCTGGCGACCGCTGGTGCGTGACCGCCGCGAACTGGCTGCGCTCCCACAAGGATGGCGTGGCCGCCCCGGTGGTGCTCGCCTCAACTCACGAGCGCGCCCTTGAGATCGTCCCGCTGGCCGCCCTCAAGCAGCACTCGGTCGACGTCCCCGCCGACGCCAGCGCCCTGGAAGACACCGAACGCTAGCCGCGAGACGCGCCACCGGCCCCCGCCGGTACGGGGGCTAGGCCCACCCCGGTCACGGGGGCTGGGTGCAGGCCGGCGCGGGGGGTAAGTGCAGCCCGGATTCGGTGTCTAGGCCCATCGACCCGAGTGGTGCCAGGCCGGGATGCTGCTGCCATGGTCATCCTCACTTCCACGGAGCAGCAACGGCGCCGCCTGGGCGCCCTCGCGCGGCGGCCGGAGGCGTGGTACGCCGGGTTCGCGGTCTACGCCGCGTGCGTGGCCGCCTTCAGCGGTCCTGGCCTGGACCGCTGGTGGGGCATCTGGGCCGCGGGCGGCTACGCCGTCGCCGCCTGGATCGCCGCGGGGTTCCGCACCCGCGTGGCGCAGCACGTCGCGCTGGCCGTCGCCGTGGCCGGGGCGCTGGCCGCCCCGCTGACCTGGCTGGCCACTCAGGAACCGATGACCCCCGACGTGACCGTGGTGGCCAGATCAGGAGCGCTGCTGCTGCACCACGGCACTCCCTACCTGCCGGTCGCGCAACTCGCGCACGGCGGCTGGCTCGCCTACAACCCGTACCTGCCGGTGATGGCGGTCTTCGGCCTGCCGAAGGTGCTGGGCCTGCCCGGCATCCTCGGCGACCCGCGGCCCTGGCTGGCCGCCGTGACGTTCCTGCTGCTGTACGCGACGTTCCGGGTCACCACGAGAAGCCGGACCGCCACGATGCGGGCAGGCACGGGCCGGGGCGCCGCGGTCACGCTCGCCACGCTCGCGATCGCGTCGCCGGTCATGGCGTTCCCGCTCGCCATGGGCATCACCGACCCGCCCGTGATCGCGCTGACGTGCCTGGCGCTGGCGCTGCTTACCCGGTCCGGGCACCGCGCCGTCTGGCAGGCCGCCCTGGTCCTCGGGGTGGTCTGCGCGATGAAGTACACCGCCTGGCCGGCGCTGGCTGTGCTCCTCGTCATGGTCAGGGTGCGGGACGGCGCCCGCGCGGCGATCAGGTTCGGCGCCGTCACGCTAGGGACTGCCATCGCGCTGGTCGCGGCGCTCGCCCCGGCCGGGCTGGCCAACCCGGACGCCCTCTACCAGAACACGGTCGCCTACCCGCTCGGCCTGACCGGCGCGCGCTCGCCGGCGCAGAGCCCGCTGCCTGGCCACCTGCTCGCCACGCTCGGCCCGGCCGGGCACTCGGCCGCGCTCGCCCTGCTGGCCCTGGCGGGCCTGGCCCTCGCCGTGTCGCTGGTGGTCGCGCCCCCAAAAAACCCGGCCCGGGCGGCCATCAGGATCGCCCTCGGGCTCATGGCGCTGTTCGCCCTGTCACCCGCGACCCGGTTCGGCTACTTTTGCTACCCGCTCGCCCTCTTCGGCTGGGTCGCCCTCACGGGAGCGAGCCGTCCCGCCGGCCCGTCGACCCGGTTCACGGCTGGCGCGCGGCCAGAGCCGCGCCGCCCAGTCCCCTCCGATCGCCCCCTCGCGGGCGTCGGCTAAGCGCGGAGGCGTCACTCGCCCGCGATGGGCGTGTGGATCTCCCAGACGTTCCCCTCCGGGTCTTTGAGGTGCGCCGTGCGCAGGCCCCAGGGGCGGTCCTCGGGAGCGCGGATGAACTCGACGCCCCTCGCTAGCAGCTCTTCGTAGGCCGCGTCGACGTCCTCGACCTCGGTCACGAGCACTGACCGGGCGCCGCGGGCCGGCTCGCGGGCGACGTCGTCGGGGCTGAGCAGGTCGACGGCCGTGGCGTCGCTGATCAGCAGCAGCCCGTCGGCGCCGAGCTGGAAGTACGCGTCGACGCCTGGTGTCCCGTGCCGGTACTCCAGCCCCATGACGTGCTGGTAGAAGTCACGTATCCGGTCGAGGTCAGTGGCGAAAAGCACCATCAGGTATCCGTCGTACGTGATCGGCACGGCCATTCCTTCCTCGGTGACCCCGCACTCACCAAGTATCGCAACGCCCCCATGGGCCGGGCTAGCGTAAGACCCATGACGATCATGAGTCGGCCCCTGGGGCGCACGAACACGGACGTGACCATCCTCGGCTATGGGGCCATGGAGCTGAGAGGCGGGCCCAGGGGCCCGGAGATCGACGACGAAGCGGCCGGCCGCCTGCTGAACGCGGTGCTCGACGGCGGTATCAACCTGATCGACACCTCGCCCGACTACGGCAGGAGCGAGGAGCTCATCGGCACGCACGTGGGCCACCGGCGCGACGAGTTCTTCCTGGCGTCCAAGTGCGGCTGCCTTCTCGAGCCCCCGGCCGACATCCCGCCGCCGTACCCGCACGACTACAACCCGGCCAACGTCCGGGCGGCCGTGGAGCGGTCGCTGCGGCGGCTGCGCACCGACCACCTCGACCTGGTGCAGGTGCACATGTCCCCGAGCGTTGAACAGCTGCGGGAAAACCACGTCGTCGAGACGCTGCGGGAGCTACAGCAAGAGGGCAAGGTCCGCTTCATCGGCATGTCCGGCATCCTCCCCAACCTGCCCGGCCACATCGCGATGAACGTCTTCGACGCGTTCCAGATCCCTTATTCGGCGGTGCAGCGCGACCATGAGGACCTCATCACCGAAGCCGCGGACAAGGGCGCCGGCACCCTGATCCGCGGCGGCGCCGCCCGCGGCGCGCCGTCCGCGGAGAAAGACTGGCAGACCGGCCCGCTCAGCCAGCCCGCCGGGCTCGGCCAGCGGAACTGGGCGGCCGCGGACATGGAGGACCTGCTCGCCGGCGGCGGCATGAGCGCGATGGAGTTCACGCTGCGCTTCACGCTCAGCCACCCGGGCCTGTCGACCACCATCGTCGGCACGGCGAACCCGGACCACCTCAAGGGCAACATCGCCATCGCCGAGAAGGGCCCGCTGCCCGCCGACCTTTACGCGGCGGCGAAGGCGCGTCTCAAGCCGGCGGATGAGTAACAGGCCGCTGCGGTCCGTCGCGGTCTATTGCGGGTCGAACCAGGGCACCGGCCCGGTGTACGCGCGGGCCGCCGCGTCCCTCGGGCGGGTTCTCGCGGAGCGGGGCATCCGGCTGGTGTACGGAGGCGGGGACGTCGGCCTGATGGGCGTCCTCGCGGACGCCGTCCGCGACGCCGGCGGGGAGGTCCTCGGCGTGATTACCCGCGCCCTGGTGGACAGGGAGATCGCGCATCCCGGGCTGACCAGCCTCACGGTCGTCGAAACCATGCACGAGCGCAAGGCCGCGATGTCCGACGCGGCCGACGCGTTCGTCATGCTTCCGGGCGGTTACGGGACCTTCGACGAGTTCTTCGAGGCCGTGACCTGGACCCAGCTCGGCATCCACGCCAAGCCGTGCGGGGTGCTCGACGTGGCCGGGTACTTCGGGCCGCTGCGCGCGATGCTTGACGGGGCGACGCGGCATGGTTTCATCAAGCCGGTCCACCGGGACTTGGTGATCACCGACGACGACCCGACCCGGCTGCTGGACCTGCTCGCCGCCTGGACCCCGGTCACCACCGACAAGTGGCTGGACAAGTCAGAGCGCTGACCGGATCACTGCCGTAGCCAGACCGAGAGGCTCGCGGGCTCGAGCGCCCGCTGCACCACGGCGGCGAGGTCGTCCCCCACCGAGTCGACGTCGATGGCGTCCTGCAGGCGGGCGGCGAACAGCGCCACGGTGGCGTCGGCGTCGTAGCGGGCGCGGTTGAACCTGCGGTCCACCGCCCGCTGCACCCGGCGCCGCAGCACATTGAACAGCGCGGCCGCGACCAGCGTCGAGACGGCGACCGCGACCGTGGAACTGACGGCCAGCACCTGGGTCGCCAGCAGCACCAGGCCCGCGTACACGCCGATCAGCAGCCCGGTCACGATCGTGTAGGCCAGCGTCCGGCTGATGATCCGGTCGATGTCGTACAGCCGGAACTTCAGGATGCCGATGCCGAGGCTGGCCGGCAGCGCGGCTATTCCGAACGCGGCGATTTCCCCGAGCGCAGTCGGAATGTTCGTCCACACAACGAGGACGATCCCGCCGACCGCGCACACGGCCGCGCCGGTGATCAGCCACTTCAGCTGCTGCCTGCGCTCGCCGGACGACCGGCGCCAGGCAACGACCTGATAACCGAGCCACGCCAGCCAGGCCGCCCCGGTGCCGAGGAAGAAGACTTCGGAGAGCACGCTCCACCACACCGCGTTCTGCCCGGTCGTCAGGTTGCCGCCGGCGTCGACCTGGATGTCGTGCCGGGCCGCGGCGAGCACCGCGATCGCCAGCGCCCCCGCGATCCACGCGCAGCCGAGCACCAGGTAGGCCCGCACCACCCAGCGCCACCGTGACGTGAGCGCGCCGCCATCCGGGTAGATGAGGAAAGCCAGCCCGAACAGCACGATGGCCGGCGCCCAGGACTGGCTGGCCAGCACCGCCACCGGGCCGAGCGGCAGCGTGCCGTGGTGGTCGATGTAGTCGAGCTTGGCGTAGCCGGTCCCGAGGCCGTCGAGGGCGAAGAAGTCGCCGATCCCGAGCAGGATCCAGCCCATGGGGTGCTCGGGACGATGCCAGGCGACGATCGTGCCGACCACCGCGCACGTCAGCGCGATCTGAAGCGAGCCGCCACTGTCCACGCGCGCCAGCTGGTGCGTGCCGGCGGCTGTCAGGAGGATCAGGGCGGCCACGCTCCAGCCGAAGCAGGTCAGCGCCACGGCCGCCGCCCGGGCCAGCCTCCGTCGCCGAGGGGTCATCACAGCCGCAACCGTAGCCCGGCAGCGTTCCGGGATCGTTACGGCGCGGCCGTCCGGGTACCGTTCCCGTTGTGAGCCGCTGGGTGCTGCACGTGGACCTCGACCAGTTCATCGCGGCCGTCGAGGTGCTGCGCCGTCCGGAGTTGCGCGGCAAGCCGGTCGTCGTGGGCGGCGACGGCGACCCCGCGAAGCGCGGCGTGGTCAGCACCGCCTCCTACGAGGCGCGGGCGTTCGGCGTGCACTCCGGGCAGCCGCTGCGCACCGCGGCCAAACGCTGCCCGGACTGCGTGTTCCTGCCGGTGGACGCCGACGCCTACAACGAGGTCTCGGAGCGGGTGATGGCCGTGCTGCGGGACACCGGCCAGCCGGTGGAGGTGCTCGGCTGGGACGAGGCCTTCGTGGGCGTGACGACCGACGACCCCGAGACGTTCGCGCGCGGCCTGGCCGCCGACGTGAAGGCGGCCACCGAGCTCGACTGCTCGGTCGGGATCGGCGAGAACAAGCTCCAGGCGAAGATCGCGACCGGGTTCGGCAAGCCGGCCGGGGTGTTCCGGCTCACGTCGGCGACCTGGTTCGAGCTGCTCGGCGACCGGCCGCCGGACGCGATCTGGGGGATCGGGGCGAAGACGCTGGCCAAGCTGGCCACGCTGGGCATCGGCACCGTGCGGGAGCTCGCCGCGGCCGACCCGGACCGGCTGGCGAAGGAGTTCGGCCCGATGACGGGCCCGTGGCTGGTGCTGCTCGGCCGCGGCCGCGGCGACGCCGAGGTGGACCCGACGCCGTACGTCGCCCGCTCGCACGGCCGCGAGGTCACTTACCAGCGGAACATCACCGACTGGACCCAGGTGACGACCGAGGTGACCAGGCTCGCCAGGCAGGTCGCCGCCGAAGTGGACCGCCCGGTCGCCCGCGTCGTCGTCAAGGTGCGCTACGCCCCGTTCGTCACGGTGACCCACGGCGCGCCGCTGACCGCTGCCTTCGACGAGGCCGCGCTGGCCGCGCTCGCCCAGTTCACCCCCGGTGACCCGCCCCGCCCGGTCCGCCTCCTCGGCGTCCGCGCCGAGTTCGCCGACGTCCCCGGCTAACAGCCGCAGGGGTCTATCGCGCAATTGACGACCCTATTGAGGGCACAATATCTGCGCCCGAGCGGGGCGATGGTCCGAAACAGGCTCTAGAGTAAGCGGTGCAGAGGCTTGATGTTGTGACTTATTGGGGGCCGGGTTCTCATGACCCTACGGCAGGTCGGAAACTATCGCCTTGAGTCTTTGCTGGGTGTAGGCGGAATGGGGGAAGTTTATAAGGCTTACGACACACACCGTGACCGGTATGTCGCCCTCAAGCTCCTGCCCGCAGCCTTGTCTGGTGACGGGGACTACCTCAAGCGATTCCAGCGTGAATCGAACGTTGCGGCCCGGCTGCGGGATCCGCACGTCATTCCCATTCATGACTTCGGCGAGATCGATGGCCAGCTCTTCATAGACATGCGCTTGGTGGACGGTGCCGATATCGGCGTGCTGCTGGGTACGCAGGGCCGGATGGCGCCGCAGCGGGCTACGTACCTTATCAGTCAGGTCGCCGAGGCCTTGGATGCCGCGCACGCTGACCACCTCGTCCACCGCGACATCAAGCCTTCGAACGTGCTGGTCACAATGAGCGACTTCGTTTATGTGGTCGACTTCGGTATAGCCCGGGCGATCGACGGCCGGCAGACATCGCTGACGACCACCGGGACGATGGTCGGCACACTGCACTACATGGCCCCGGAGCGATTCACTGGCCACGACGTTGACGGGCGGGCCGATGTCTACTCCCTGGCTTGCGTGCTGCACGAGTGCCTGACCGGCGCACCACCCTTTAGCGGCAGAGATGTGCCCGCGCTGATGTACGCCCAGATCTACTCCAGTCCTCCGGAGGCCAGCAGCCTCGTCGAGGGCGTACCGCCAGCATTGGACGCCGTGATTGCCCGCGGCATGGCCAAAGACCCGGAGGACCGTTTTCCGACCGCTGGCGCGCTGGCCACAGCGGCCCGCGAAGCCTTGGTGGCCGAGGCGCCGGCTCCGCGCATGACAGAGCTGCCGGATCCCGAACCGGAGCCGGCAGGCGACCGCTCCGCGGAGGCCGTCCATTTCAGCCCGACCCAAACGGTGACCGATCGGGTCGGCACGCGACCACCTCAGAACATGCCGCAGGTCACAGGTGCCGATCCCGACGATAGTCGCCCACCGCCGGGCACGGCGGCAGGCGGGTCAGCGCGCGGTCCGGCGTGGCGCCGGCTCGGCGTGCCGATTCTGGCCGCGGCCGCCGCAGTGGCAGTGGCGATCGTGCTCGTCGTCATGGCTTCCCCTGGAACGAAAAAGAACCCGGGCAGCGCGACAAGGACCGGCACCGCCGGGGCGCCAGGCAGCGTGCCCAGGCTCGCCGTTCCGACAGTGGCGGGCAAGATACAGGTCGGGCAGAACCCGAACTACGTTCAAGTCGCGCCGAACGGCAAGTTCGCCTACGTCACCAATCCAGGTGCGCGCGCGATCACCGTGCTCAACACCGCTGATGACCGGGTATCCGGGACCATCAAGATCCCCCAGGGGCCGCCCGAGTCCGTCTCGTTCTCGCCCGACAGCAGGACCGCCTACGTCAGCGTCTACGGGAGCCACGCGGTGCCACTCGTCGCGTTCGTCGATACCGCTACGAAGACCGTGACGTTCACTGTGCGGGTGGACAACCACACACCGGGCCCCTCGGCGACAAGCCCGGACGGGCAGTACCTCTACGTGCCGAACCACAACATGACGATGGGCGGCGCCGACAATAACGTCCTCGACGTGATCGACTTGGCGAGCAAAAAGGTGATCGACAGCATCGCCGTCCCGGACAACCCGCATTGGGCCGTATTCGATCCTAAAAACGGGCTCGTTTACGTCACGGACCACATGTCCACCGTCGTCACGGTCCTCAATGGCAGCACTAACGGCATCATCAAAAAGATCGAGGTCGGCGAGACCCCGCACAGCGCAGCCCTCTCTCCCGACGGCAGCCGCCTGGCGGTCACGAGCTACAACGGCAACGAGGTCTTTTTGATCAACACCGCCACCGAAAAAGAGGTCGCGGTTATCCCGGTCGGGAGTAATCCGCTGGACATCGCGTACTCGCCAGACGGACGCTACCTCTTCACGGCAAACTACGAGTCCAACACGGTCACGGTGATCGACACCGCGGATAACCGCGTCATCGGCGAGATCCCGGTCGGGAAAGGTCCGACGAGCATCTGGGTGCTGTCCAACGGGCGCCAGGCATACGTCACCGACTCGGGCAACGGCACGATCGAAATCCTCAACATTCCGCAGTAAGGACAGTGCGGCGAATTCGCATGAGCACCCCCGCCTGGATCCTGGAGATCTTCGCCGCGGTCATGATCCTGGTCGCCGAGGCGAGCGCCGGGCAGCTGGTGGCAGCGCGGGCCTGGACCCGCCGCGACGGCACCGACGCCGACATCGCCCTTTCCCGGCTGCTGATGGGAATCGCCATGGCGGGCATACTGGTGCCCGGCCTGAGCGCCCTGCCGAACGCGGTCTGGGACGTTGTCTTCGCCGTCATGACGGCCTGGTTCGCCTGGCGCCTGTGGCGGGAGAGCCGGGGGCGCGGCGCCGTCGCCGCCGCCCGGGGCCATTACGCGCCGCACCTGGTTCAGAGCGCGGCGATGCTCTATCTGTTCGCCGCTCTGGCGGCCCCGTCGGCGGCGGGCTCAGGCATGTCCATGCCCGGCATGGGCGAGATGCCCGGGATGGCGGCCGGGTCGTCCGGTGGCCTGCCGACCCTGCGTGCATCAACGCTGGCACTGATCTTCGCGCTGCTGCTGATCGCGTTCACGGTCCATGACCTGGACCGGCAGCCCGGCGTGGACGGCTACTTCCCCGCGGGGCGCCTGCTGCTTTCTCCCACCGTAGTGAAGGGGTGCCAGGTGGCAATAGGCGTCACCATGGCCTTCATACTGATCATCATGATCTTAGTGCGACAGCAGCATTTTGTGATCCCGCATTTCGGTATAGTCCGATGTGTGATGGCTGGCGAATTGCCGAGCCGCCGTGTTCTGCTGGCGGGAGCGGGCGTAACGTGCGCTGCGATGCTCGCGGGCTGCACCACGCATGACGCCAGCAACGGCGGGTCTGCCCCTGCTACCAGTGGCGCGGCGACGTCCGCCGCCAGCGCGCCCGCGGCCGCTGCCCTCGCCGCCACCTCCCAGGTTCCAGACGGCGGTGGCAAGATCATCGACGGGATCAACATCGTGATCACGCAGCCGCAGTCGGGGTCGTTCAAGGCGTTCTCCGCGATTTGCACGCACCAGGGCTGCATCGTCAATAGCGTCTCGAACGGGACCATCAACTGCCCCTGCCACGGCAGCAAATTCAGCATCAAGGACGGCTCGGTCGTCAACGGCCCCGCCACCAGACCCCTGCCCGCCATCGCGATCAAAATCGAAGGAACCTCAATCCTCCAGGGCTAATGCGCCTGGTTTACGCGCCGCCTGTCGACCGCGCAATTGACCCGCTCTCGGGGGACGCTCCATAAGGAGCCCGCGTTCCTCACTTAGGGCGAGATCGTTCCCTTTAATGTCCTATTTGCCCTAGTTCCGAGGGGACTTTCTCGCCCTATGTGCCCGGCGACCGTCTCAGCCGATGGCAGCGATGTCCCGCCAGTCCCGCGGTCCCCAGTGACCCCATGGTCCGGGAGCCCGGCAGGCGGTTCCATCCCCGGCGTACACCTGCCGAGGCGGGACTAGAGCGGCAGGCGCATCCGCATTTCGGTCAGGGACGGGTTGGACGGCAGCGGCTGGGTTTCTTCGGTCGCGGTGAACCCGTAGCGCTCGTACAGCCGGCGGGCGGGCTCGTTGGCCTCGGTGACCCACAGGTACAAAGTGCCGTGCCCGCGGTCCCTCGCCCAGTCCGCCGCCGCGCTCATCAGCGCCTCGCCGGCGCCCTGGCCCCGGGCGGCCGAGCGCACCCACATCGACACGAGGTCGGCCATGCCGTCTTCTTCGTACACGCCCGCCAGGCCCGCGGGCTCGTCGATGCCCGTGACGTACGCGAAGAACGTGACGGACCTCGCGTTGATCCGGCCGCGCCACTGCTCCTCGGTGAACAGTGCCTCCCGCGCGTACGACGAGCCGAACGCGTCTGGCACGTCTCGCAGCGCGGCCAGCCGCACGTCTCGCATCAGTTCCCAGTCGCCCTCGGCGACCGTGCGCACCGAAACCATAGGGGCGATCAGGCCGTGACGTTGGCTTCGAGCCAGGAACAGACAGGCGCGCTCGTTCGGAAAAATTCGGTGACTCTCTCCGCAGCGGATGGCGACCGGAGCCATGGTGCTGGTTCCCAGTGCTGCCACGTGGTCAGGCCCTTGTGCCGGAGCAGGACGATCCGCGGGTGGTCCGGCGGGTAGCCGCGCGGCGCTGACTTGAGCGAGCCGTGGCCGTGGATCTCCACGCCGGCCGCCTCCAGTTCGGCGACGAGCGCCGCGA
>Ga0335075_10017845_pt1 | contig 10538 bp, 7 predicted proteins | sample Lox_Sample_24_FD_206723 | JGI IMG/M metagenome (GOLD analysis project Ga0335075, IMG submission 206723) | Soil microbial communities from Loxahatchee National Wildlife Refuge, Florida, United States - Lox_Sample_2.4 | ecosystem: Environmental > Terrestrial > Soil > Wetlands | place: USA: Florida... | reverse complement strand
GAATAAGTGACGTGCGGCCCGCGGACGGTGTTGCGGCCGGAATTTCCGAACTGGCAGTTTGCGGCCGAATCGCCGCCGATGCAGGCGCCCGTCGTCGGATCAACTATGGAAATGAAGGCCGCCGGATTCAGCCATTGTTTCGTTCCCGCTTGAGTAACTCCTGGATAGGAAGTCTTGCGATAGACCGGAACCCCGGGAACGCGGCGGGCAAATTGCGGCCCGCTGCCCTGAAAGATGCCGTTGTTATTCGCGGTGTAGGGCTGGCTCAACACAGTGAATGGAAGTCCGGTGTGAAAGAAGAAAGTCTCCGAAAACGCCCAGCCACTGAGCGCCTGTCGCAGGAACCGATGCTGGGACTGAAACGGAATCTGGTACACGCCGAACGCGGAAATGTTGTGGCGGACGTCGTAGTCGCAGTCGCCATATTGCCGGTTGAGTTCGCCGGGCAGCGGCGAAAGAATGCCTTGCGTGGAAAATGGCAGCAGACCGCCGTTGGAAACCTCGTCCAGACAATGGCTAAAGGTGTAGTTGCCTCGTAACGTCAGCCCACCAAGCTGCTCGGTAAAGCTGGTTTGCAGCCCGGAGTAGCTGCTGCTGGCGTCCGTGCGAAACTCGTTGACGCTGGCAAACCGCGGGTCCAGCGGACGCTGATAAGGAAATGGCGCAAAGCAGCCCAGGCAGACGTCCTGATAGCCGTTGAGCTGCACCTGATAGGGTTCGTGCTGACCGCGCGTTCCTACATATTCCACGCCTAGATCGCCCCGCGAGCCGATTTGCTGCTCGATTCCAAGATTGTATTCGTAATAATAGGGCGTCTTGAGCGTCCCGCTGGGAAATGTGTTCAGGTTGACGGCCAAAGGACAAGTGGCTGCGCCGGAAGAGAGGCCCGCACAGGGTGATCCGCCGGATGAGAACGTCTTCTGGAATACCTGGTTCGCTGCCGATGTGGCGTCCACGGCGCTCCCGGGAACGCTGGGCGCAACCCCAACGCCGCCGACCTGTCCGCCCAGACCGCCCACGAATGTCGGCGAGTAGGGCGGGTTCATTGCCGCCAGATCGGAGATTTGCGCGGGAATAATATCGTTAAAAACACCGAAGCCGCTGTGAATTGCCGTTTTCTGCGCAAGTTGATAGGCAATCGAAGCTCGTGGCTGCCAGACGATCAGCGGTGTAGCGGGAAAAATATGCTCTACACTCGTCTCGATCACCTGATTGAGCGGCTGATTCACGTCATGCGAAATGTCCAGAAATGAACCGGCAGGCCGTGCGAAGAGCCGCTGTTGGTTGATGGGATTCGTGTTCCAGGTGGCCCGCACCCCCGCCATCAACGTCATCCGCGCGAGCGGCCTGTAAGTGTCCATCGCGTACAGGTCGAGATCGCCATTCGCAACGCGCTCCTTCAGAGCAACCGGAAAGGTATGGCTGGCCGTGTAGGCAGCTCCGTAGGTGAACTGCGCCAGATCGTTGTAGACAACCGTCGGCACGGTGCCCTGCCCAAGATCATAGTCGCTCACATCCACCCGGCGTGTGTTCACGCCGAACTTTAGGGTGTGCCGGCCGCGCGTCCAGATCAGGTTGTCGTTGATCTGCCACTGCGTCACCTTGCGACCCTGCGGATAGATATTGTCATTCCCGCCGATAGCTGTGAACGGCGCATTCGCGGTCCCCGCAGTCAGCACAATGGGAAAGGTCTGCTGTACTTGGGCATAGTTGTTCGGCTCGAAGACGCTGGCATACCAGCTGGCTCCCGGGTTAAATTGGTTCACGAGATTCGGTGTGAATAGATGGGTATAGCCAGCCACCAGGGTACGCTGCGGTTGTGGCGAAAATGAATTGAAGATCGGATTGATGGGGTCGGTGTAAGCCGCCTGCAGTCCAGTGTCCTGCTGAAAGCGATACCAGGTGCTGTTGTTGGCATTGATGGTGTGATCAATTTTGACCACGATCAAATCTTCGGCGTCGCTGTTGTTCAGCGACTCCTGCCGCTGGTTTGCGCAGCCGCTTCCGTCGAGCACGGCGCCGGGTTCGACCGTCAGCAGCCCTCCGTTCGCGTCCAGGGGACAGGAGGCAACTGGCAAGGGCGTGCCTGCCGTGTTGTTGTAGAGCTGAAACATTGATTTGTAGAATGGAACTTCCTCCGGCTGGGCGGGCAGCGCCGTGCCGGTCAACGGATCGTCCCCGCCAAGCGGTAATTGCTCGAGCACGTACTGCTGATATGCGGGCGAGGGCACCACTGCCTGCGAAACCAGCGGCAACGCAATGCGTACGCCTTCATAATGGGCAAAAAAGAAGAGCTTGTTCCTGCGGATTGGACCTCCGACGCTCATCCCGAACTCATTGACGACGGAGCGCGGCTTGCGCGCAACATTTCCCGGCGTGTCGTTCGCATGCAGAAAATAATTTTCCCCGTTCAGCAGCGATCCATTCCAGATTTCGTAGACGTCGCCGTGAAATTGGTTTGTCCCAGATTTGGTGAAATAGTCCACTTGCGAGGCACCATAGCGGCCCTGATCGACCGAAAAGGAATCGGTATTCACGGTCGCCTCGCGCACCGCGTCCAGGCCGATGACCAGATTGGTAGAAAGTCCGATGTTTAAGCCCAGCCAGGGATCGTTAGTGTCGTAGCCGTCCAGAATATAGCCGTTGGAGGTTGCCGGCAGCCCATTGAACTCGACGTTGCCATAACCGCCGGGAGCCTTATTGTCATTCGAGGAGCCGGCCGTATTCATCAGCGCACCCTGCGCAAACTGCGCGATGAAGGTTAAGTCCTGTCCGGGATTGGGTACCCTCTCAATTGTCTTGGCCTCAAGCGTGGTCGTGGTGTTAGAGTTTTCCAAACTCAGCAGGCCCTGATGCGCATGGACCTGCACGGTCTGCGAACTGGAGGAGGGTCGGAGCGCGAAGTTCAGTGTTATCGTCCGGCCCACTTCAACTTGCGTGGGTTCAGATGTCTGTTCCGCGAACCCTTTGGCCGACACGGTGATTCGATAGATGCCGGGATTGACCTGAGAGAAAAGGAATCGCCCGTCCGCATTGGTCGAACCGGCGCGGCTGGCCTTTGTATCTGTCTCCATGGCGGTGACCGCGGCGTTGGGCACAACCGCGCCGCTGCTGTCCGTCACCGTACCTGCCAGGGCGCTCGATGTGCCACTCTGCGCCAGCAGACCCGGCGTTGCGATCCCTCCTAGACAGAAGACCGCCAATACAATGCGGGAAAAGAAAACCGTAATCGTTTCATGCCTGATACATTTTTCCGTCATCTGTAATTCTTCGGATATTGTTACCATCGGCTCAATGTGGTGCAGGCCGGAATTTGGAATGAAATCTGTGTAAACCCATAGCGATTAATTTAACTTGTATATATTTCATTAACCCTAGTTAATTAAACCATATCGAAAACCTTATTGCACCTCCTTCCGCCGAAGTGGGGCCCACAGGAAAGTCATGTTGACTTGCAACTTATTCCTCGCGATCTGTTTGTTGCAGGCAGGCCAGCCGACCTCCGTTCCCTGCGATCAAGCACAGCTGCATACAACATCGGTCCGGGTTCGCGCGTACTTTCTAGCCTCTTACCAGCCTTCCGCCGCCCAGGCTTCTGAAATCGCCGCCAAAGCTTGGCTGCCAAATCCGCAGCAAGCGCCGTTCACCACCACCTCCCCAGCACTGCCGTTGAACACTCCACCGCCGGGGCAAACGCAACTGACCTTTTTTCCGCACTCCGACACCGCCCGCTACTGGATTAGCGGGCAGGCCAACAGCATTTTCCAGATGCACGGAAATTTTCACTCGCCATACCAGGGTCCCAATAGTTTCACTGCACCCTTTCAATACAAAGCCTCGGAAGTGGGCACGCTCTACCTTGGATATCAGCTCAATAAAAATCCACGCTATGAAACCGATGTGCTGTACGACGAGGAAAACGCAGGCGGCCGCGGTCTTAGTCAGGCGTTTGGATTGGCAGGCTTCACCAACCTGGATGTGGTTCGCAACCCGAACCTGGGTCCCACTCCCTATTTGGCGCGTGTGGAGCTTCACCAGACGATTGGCTTTTCCAATGAGATGGTGCCGCAGGAGCGTGGCCCGTTTGCTTTGGCAACCCAGGTCCCAGTGCGGCGGCTCGATCTGCGCATCGGCGCCTTCGGCCTGCCGGATACGTTCGACGGCAACGCTGTCTTGAGCGACAGCCATCTGCAGTTCATGAACTGGACCGTCGATAACAACGGCGCGTGGGACTACGCCGCCGATACGCGCGGCTATACCCGCGGTGTAGTCATCGAATATCAAGACCGCATCTGGGCCTTGCGCTACGCACTGGCGCTCATGCCCACGGTCGCCAACGGCATCACGCTGGACTGGGCCCTTCGGCGTGCTCGCGCGCAAAATATGGAGCTGGAAATTCGCAAGGGATTCCTGCCCGGTCGTGACGGCGCCATCCGCGTTCTCGCCTATGGCAATAACGCTCACATGGGCGACTACCGCGAAGCCGTGAATCATTACCTGGAAGGCCTGACGCCTACACCTGAAATCACTTCTGTCGAAAAGTACGACACGTTGAAGTACGGCTTCGGCATTAACGTCGAACAGGATGTCACACCGAACTTCCGCCTCGCCGGTCGCTTCGGCTGGAATGAAGGCCAGCACGAATCCTTCGCCTACACAGAAGATGATCAGACGTTTCTCTTCGGCGCGGATTATGCGATGAGCCGCTGGCATCGAAAATTCGATAAGCTCGGGATCGCCTTTGTGACCAACGCGATCAAAAAAGATCATCAGAACTATCTGCGTCTCGGCGGCCTGGGATTTTTGCTTGGAGATGGGAATTTGAATTACGCGAGGGAAGATATTTTGGAAGGGTATTACAACATCCACGCCTGGCGTGGCCTGTATTATGCGGTGGACTATCAGAACATTCAGCATCCCGGATATAACCAGGATCGCGGCCCCATTAACGTAGAAAGCTTTCGTCTCCACATCGACTTCTAATACAGGCTTTTATCAGGGCACGACTTCAGTCGGTCGTAAGCGCTTGCAATCGAATGTAAGTGGATTTTGCGTTTCGAGGAACTTACCTGAAAAGTTACTTGGCTTTCGGTGTAGGTGTTGCCGAAGGAGCCTGCGGCAGCGTGTAGATCACTTCTCCCGGGCGGGTGTAGTGCATCTGCTCGCGAGCTTCATATTCAATTGTGTCGCGGTCCGTCTTCAATCGCTGGTCGTGCAGCGCCAACCGGTCATTCTGTTGTTGCAGGTCGAGAATCTGCTGGTGCAGCTGCTGTGCTTCGTGCTGCTTTTGCTGGTAGGCCACCAACCCATCATGGCCAAAGATCGCATAAAAGCCTAGAAACACCGACAACGCGACAAACATCACTGTCGCGGCCTTGCGGCGCATCCCCAACAAACTCGCAGAGAGGCGGCTGATTCTGCTGCCTTGCGGCACGGATGCCGATACGAACGTGGGTACATCGTGAGAGATCAGCTGCCGCTGCAATTTCTTCCGCGAGCCAAGATTCATCTGCACATTCTCACGATCTACGCCTCATCCGACATCGTAACTTATTCCAGCACCCACTGTTTCGCCGCTGCCGTCAATCGGACGGAATCTTCCTTGGAGCGAGCCTCTGTATAGGCCCGCACCACGGGTTCCGTTCCCGAAAGACGATAGCAAACCCACGATCCATCATCGAAGACCAGCTTCAGCCCGTCCGTTCGGACGATGGCTGAAACTTTGCGGCCGGCAAGTTCGCGCGGCTCTGTCTTCAACTTCTTAGTGAATTTGCCTTTGGCCTCTTGCGTCAAGTGGAAATTCTCTCGCACTGGATAATAGGAACCCACTTTGCCAAAAAGGGTCTGCAACTGCTCGCCGATCGTCTTGCCGCGTACCGCTACCATCTCCGCCACCAGCAAGCCGGCGAGAATGCCGTCCTTCTCCGGAACATGCCCGCGAATCGTCAGGCCCGCGCTCTCTTCCCCGCCAATCGCAATCTTGTCCTGATCGATCAGCTCGCCAATGTATTTGAAGCCCACCGGCGTTTCGTATAGCTGAATCTTGTAGTGCTCCGCCAGCGCATTAATGCAGTTCGTCGTGGCCACGCTCTTCGCAACGCCATTGCGCCAACCTCGCGTCTCCACCAGGTAATCGAACAGCAACGCAATAACGTAATTCGGCTGGATAAACGTTCCGTCTCGATCGACAATGCCGAACCGGTCCGCATCACCGTCAGTAGCAATTCCCATGTGTGCGTTGGTCTCGCGCATTTTGGCCTTGCAGTCGGCCAGCAAAGGATCGTCCGGCTCCGGCGCATGACCACCAAACAAGACATCCCGGTAATCGTGAACGCTCACAGCGGAAACGCCGTTCTCCATCAGCAGCTGCTGCGCATAGCCACGCCCTGCGCCCCAAAATGGATCCACCACAATGCGCAACTTCGCCTTCGCGATCGCACGCATGTCGATCAGTTCGGCCAGCCGCTTCAGGTAGTCCGGCTTCACATCCACGTTCTCGAAATTTTCTTTCGCAGTGCCATGGGGAATCTCAGCGTCTCCCAGCGCTGCAATATCTGCTTCAATTTGCCTGGTTACTTCCGGCAATGCCGGCGCGCCATCGGGAGTGGAAAATTTGATGCCGTTATATTCCGGCGGATTGTGCGACGCCGTAAAGTTGATCGCCCCGCTGGTTTTGCGTTGGCGCACCGCATACGCAATTGCCGGCGTGGGCGCCGGTTCTCCAATCACTTCCGGAACAACGCCGCCGTCGGAGAGCAGACGCGCCGTCTCTGCAACGAACATCTCGCCCATAAATCGCGGATCACGGCCCACCAGGATGCGATGCGTTCCCGGCTGCTTCGACACATACCTGGCAATTCCAACAATCGCGCGCCGGATGTTCGGCAGCGTGAACTCGTCGGCAACAATCGCACGCCACCCCGAGGTCCCAAAATGAATCTGCGTCGGCATCTTCTCTCTACTTTCTTTCAAACAAGAATACCGAATGTTAGATGCATCTGGATTGTTGCTCGCTTAAGATTGCCCGTCTCGGAGATTCCCTCCTATGCTGCTCGCTGCGTCTGCGCAAAGATATCGGAATGGGTGTCGTAGACGGCAAGGACCTTCCCGGCGCGTTCCGGATCGGTCGACCAGCTCAGCGATACAGCGGTCACATACTGCTCCCCGTTCGGCGCCTTTAGTGCCGCAGCATAGTGCGGATAGGCTCGGCTCAGCCGTTCCAGTACCTCCATGCGCGCTCTGAAACACTCGCTCCAGTCGGCAAACTTCGCCCAGTTCGCCGAGACCGTCAGCCAATGGCCGTGCAGAAACTCGCGCGTCGGCATGGCAATCGTCTCCGTTCCCGCCAGCGGCGGATGGCTTTGCTTCTGGCCGAACAGGTTATTGGCCTCCACGGCCAGCTGCGATCGACCCCAACCCGACTCCAGCGCAGCCTCGCAAGCAGCATAGGCGGGAAAAATATGATGGGCGGCCTGGGCGGCCCGATAGGCGCGAGACAGAAAAATAGTTTGGATAGACACGGACACTCCTGGGAAAGGACTCTGATTCCAGTATCTGTAGATGAAGAGAGTAAATGTGCAAATGCTCGTTAGAACGACTACTTTCCGCGCCGGACTTATTAGTTGCTTAGCAACCATATCCGCAAAAGTGGACGCCAGGGCAACCATTCTTTTTGGGTTGCCCTGGACTTCTCAGCCGCACCGTCTCATGGGAGTGACGGATCAATCACCGCGATGCCCTTCTTCGGATCAAATTTCTTATAGAGCGGTCGCGGGTACGCCGTAACAATGACCTCCAGCGTGGGCCAGACATGGGCTTGCAGCAGATGTCCGCCATGCGCCGTGCCGTCGCCAAACCCGACGACCATGTGCACATGCACCACCGGCTTTCCCTGATACATCGCGATATCGCCCAACAGCGACAGCACCTCAGCCTGCTGATCGATATGAATCATCCGAAATTTTTTCGTGTCTGGATTGAGCCAAGCCAGGGTTCCATTGTGGATTGACCCGATGCCGGTGATTCTGGCAGCCGAAATATGATTTTCTTCCGCAAACTTTGTTAGGCCGCCCAGTATCTCATCTCCAGCACCGAAGATGACCGCATAAGTCGTTTCTTGCGCGCTCTGGTTCAGAATCTTGAACTTCATCAACGGCGCGCTTCCCATGGCGGGCATGGCACCGCTGGTGACACTCTGGGGCGCAGAACTCCTGCTCGCCGCACGCGCGTAAGGCGCAGAGAGAAATGCGCACGCGAAGATAGTTCCGCCAGCAAAATACAAAATTCTTGGAAACTTCATCTCGACCTCTCCATCTGGAATTGCATTCCATTGATCGGCAGACACAAGTGCTCCTTCGTCGCTGCCAGAAGCCCAACATGGAGAATCGGCGGGCGAAGGAGAACCCTTGGTTCTATCTTAGCGATTGCGCAGTTTTCAATTATGGAGTGGAAGGCTCTAACGGGGCCGGAGAGCCCGGCATGGGCGCCAGAAGGTCTTCTTTGCGCATCACCAGCGTGGTGGTGTTAAACGAGGACGATTCAAAGCCGTGACCGTGCGTAATTGCGTCCGTGGGACAGGCTTCAACGCAATAGCCGCAAAAGATACAGCGGTTGTAGTCGATGTTGTAGACCTTGGCATAGCGCTCGGCACTGGAAATCCGCTGCTCGGCGGTGTTTTCGGCAGCCTCGATGTGAATGCAGTTCGATGGGCACGCGGCGGCACACAGAAAACATGCCACGCACTTTTCCAAGCCGTTTTCATCGCGTTGCAGCACGTGCCGTCCGCGGTAGCGTTCTTCAAACTTCGCTCCGCGCATCGGTCCCGGGCCATCCGGATAGTTCTCCACCTCGGTCGGCTGGAAGATTTCTCCGAAGGTGACACTCATTCCTTTGGCAACGGCTGCGAGATCGCGCACAATCGACATACCATGATTATAAACGACGACAAGCGGTGGAGACCGAAGCATCCAACAGCTATGCGGTTCATTCGAGAGCGCGATATTCATGTCATACAGGCATCGATCGCGCGGTAGCATTGGACTTTCACGCACATGCAGACTGAAGTTGAACGCGTTCTGATTTATCGGTTGGGAAGCCTGGGCGATACCGTGGTCGCATTGCCCTGCTTCCATCAGGTTGCGCGCGCCTATCCCGATGCGGAACGTCGTCTGCTGACCAACATTCCCGTGCATAGCAAAGCGCCGGCAGCGTTTGCGGTGCTGGAGGGTTCGGGGCTGGTGCACAGTTATATGCGCTACCCGATCGCGACGCGAAGCATCGCGGAATTGCTGACTCTACAAAGAGATATTCGCGCGTACCGCGCTCAGGTGCTGGTGTACTTAACACCGCGACGACTCGCGAGCGAGGTGGTGCGCGACGCTGCATTTTTTCGGCTGTGCGGCATTCCAACTATGATCGGACTGCCCCTGGCGCGTGATTCTCGCACCAACCGGCTGGATCCTGTCACGGGATGGTATGAGCCGGAAGCGGTGCGGCTGGCGCGATTGATGCGAAGCCTGGGAAAGATTGATCTGCAGGATCCGGCGTATTGGGACCTGGGACTCACACTCGACGAGCATAAACGCGCGGCGGAAGCGCTGGAGTCGGTACAAGGGCGGCCGCTGCTGACGTGTTGCGTCGGTACCAAGGTGCAGGCAAAGGATTGGGGCGCGGATAATTGGCGCAGCGTGCTGGATACGCTGGCTTCGGAGCTACCGCAATACGGATTGGTGATGGTTGGGGCCGCAGAAGAGACTGCGGTCAGCGACCGGGTCGCAGGAGCCTGGGCGGGGCGAAGTGTCAATTTGTGCGGAAAACTTCTGCCTCGTCAGTCCGCGGCAGTTCTTGCCCGGGCAAAACTTTTTGTGGGACATGACAGCGGCCCCATGCACCTTGCAGCCACAGTCGGCACACCCTGCGTCGCTGTGTTCGCTGCTCGAAATAAGCCGCGCACATGGTTTCCGTGGGGCAGCCAGCACGAGGTGGTGTATCACCGCACAGATTGCTGGGGCTGTGAACTGGAGACGTGCCTTGAGCAGAAGAAAAAATGCCTCACGTCGATCGTTCCGGCGGAAGTGCTGGGGGTCGTACATCGGGTACTGGCGCGTCTTTCATTAGCCCATACCTTGGTTCCCAGCCCACGATGAACCGCTCCGTTGCGCGGCTAGTTAGGATAGATTGGAGCACAGCATGATTCGTGATCTTCATCGTGTCCTCGGTTTGGTTGAGTCCGGGTTTCAGCGCTATCGCGTGCTGGTCGTCGGCGATTTGATGCTGGACCAGTATCTGTGGGGCGATGTCAGCCGCATCTCTCCAGAAGCGCCAGTGCCAGTGTTGCGCTCTGCGCGTCGTACGCATGTCGCCGGCGGCGCTGCGAACGTTGCGATGAACCTGGTGGGGCTGGGAGCACAGGTATCGCTGGCTGGATTTCTGGGTAGCGATGAATCGGCGGAAACACTACGTGGGCTTTTGACAACAGCCGGCATCGCGACCGATGCGGTTTGTATTTGGCAGCGGTCAACCATCTCGAAAACGCGCAT
>Ga0335075_10017844_pt1 | contig 10539 bp, 8 predicted proteins | sample Lox_Sample_24_FD_206723 | JGI IMG/M metagenome (GOLD analysis project Ga0335075, IMG submission 206723) | Soil microbial communities from Loxahatchee National Wildlife Refuge, Florida, United States - Lox_Sample_2.4 | ecosystem: Environmental > Terrestrial > Soil > Wetlands | place: USA: Florida... | reverse complement strand
TTTCCGACGCCTGTTCAGAAACCGACCGATGGGCCTGGAGGTAGTGCTGCATCACTGCCGACTCCTGATTCACGACCTTACACTTACACGGGCAAAAAAGACTCGCTATCCGCATCTGCCCAGAACACAAGATTCAGAAGCAGTGTAACGTCAAGCTGTATCTCACGCACATGAGGACCGTATCCATTAGCCTTCCTGCCAGACTCCTGACTTCTCGAGAATTGGTCGAAATCCTCGTCTAGACGCTCGTGGACTCTATATGGTTCAACCTTTTCGCCTGGACGCACCAAAAACGTGCGTCCAACCATCACATATCCATCAATAGTGGCTTCTACGCCAGGGGCTTCATTGAGAATGGGTCGCATGATGAAAGCGAGCCCGGTGTCGTGGAATTGCCAGACTTCATCGCCATCTGCAACTCGACAGGATGCTAGCCCAATGCATTGCCGCCGCTCCCAGCTTTCCGCGCCCATGCTGACTTGACACATGAAAGGACACAAGTCCTGGCGTGAGACTATGAGATCTTGGTTGTCGACATGATGCTCGATTTCCGTGTCGGCACCTAGGAGCGACGAACTTTTGGCATAGAAAGTCGTTTGTGGAAGTGCTTTCAAACTTGACGCGCGGCTGCGCCAGAACGGTATGTCACTTGCTGCCTCTGCAGCCATCTTCCGAGCGACAACACCACGAACCATAGCAAATACTCGGATGTCCCTGACAGCCTTGTAATTTGTCAAGTTCGCCAGTATCTCTGGTGACAAGTCGCTCCGCTGGAGGTGTAATTGGTGCTTTAGAAGAATGCCAGCGGAGATAATGTCACAGCCTAGCAAGCCCTCATGGAAGTGCATCAAGCATAGGGCGTTAACAAAGAGTTGAGGAATAGTGATGTCGTAGTCCACCTGTAGGTGTTCTCGGCCCGATCCCATAAGGTTCAGCATTGCATAGACTTTGTCCCTAGGATCTTTGCAATCGAATCTTTTGTACTTGTGCATTAGCTGGTGAAGAGAAGAGGGCTCGCTCGAGGATTTGTTGGTATATGCTCTATGCTGGCATATGACAACTAGTCCAGTCTGCTTGAGAGCGGCCCAACGGTTCGCATCGCCGCCGGTCTCTGGCGATACAAGATTCCTTTGGATTAGCGTTTCAACCGTGCTTAATGGAATGGTTTGATGGCCACACTGAAGGACCACGTTAGAGGCAAGCATAAGCTCCTGTACGATCCACCGGCGAGTCCAATAGACCAAGTTACAGATATCTTGTAGCGCTTCCCATCTCTCTTCCAGAGTCTTATCCATGAACTCCGCCTTTTTCCAGGCGCGTACGTTGGATATGTCCTCTCTCGGAGTGTCAAACGCTCGTATGATAAAATCGAAGGCTAATGCTACCGAATCGCTGTGCGGCCCCAACCACGCCAGAACATAACTAGCACTGCTGTAGATCTGGCCCATTTGCCTGACTTGGCTATTCCGCTCTTCCACTCTTCCTTGGTTGATACAGATAGCGTCAATCCAGACCGTTCGATGTTCCTGATGATGTCGGACACCTTGCAGAAGCGAGAAGAGGTTCTCACGGACAAGGAATACCTCGCCGTCAACGTAGATGGGACGGGCAGGGATATCATTGCCCCAGGTGTACGAGATAGCCGCGTATGGTGGGCATTGATCAAGCGGAAAATCCTTGAGCTCACATTGTACATCCTGGCTTTTGGTACCCGGATGTAATTTGAGCAAACGGATATGGCGTGCTGGAAGCGCACCGTATTTATAGGTATGAACAGGCGCGTGTATGCATTTGTCGGTGTGGACAGGCGCAGGTACATCCTTATCGTCATACAAGATCACCCATTCCTCATCGTCGCTTTGAGAGGGTGAGCTGCATGGGGTGCCAGCGGCCATCTTTCCATCCCACACTGGCACGAAGAAGGTCCGAGCATGCGTTCTATCGCATGAGTAGTGACAGTGTACTGAGAGCGAACGTCATACCATCGAGAGACCACAGCTGCAGCGACTCAGCCTTGTTTCGCTGGTCGTGCATCGGTCTAGACATGAAAATGTCATTAACCTGTTGCTTAGCAAGGGCGTCGAAGTCAACGAAATCCAGGCTTTCATGCCCGCCAAGGAAAGGCAAGCCTACGGCGGGGTATATTTGGCAAAGAGGTCTTTTCCCAAATTCGATTCTGAGCGCTTCTAAACCCTAATACACATATATTCGAGCTTCAGGTTCACATAATCACGCTAGGGGAGGATATAGATGGGTCATGACAATCTTGATTAGTTGTATTGGAGGTTCTACACCCGAGCTTGTCATGCCAGAGGAGCTGATGGCTAACAAAAGCCGATAGAGAGCAATCCTCGAGAGTGATAAGCGCAAGGAACATGAACGACAGGTTAGAGATTCTGTCAGACCTTTCGTGGTGAGAGGGGGGAATCCTGTCTCCTCCTCTGTCATTTCTATCTACCTAAGGAGCGAGCCGATACTTATAGATACAAAAGTCCTATCGGCGAGGTATCCTTCAGCTGACGTACCTGGTTCTGCCTGCGAATGCCACCACCTCGCCAACTAGGACCTAGACGTCTGACAGCTTCCAACATGCTGCCACATAGGTCATGCAAGCCTTAGTGCCTTTCAAGCCGCGAGTATGCCCCTGACATCAGCGTGTGGTTCGGTGGCATGGAGGTCAGCATGCCCCAAAGCTCAAGAGAGTGCCTCGCTGGTAGGCTAGGAAAGGTTAAGGAGGCTAAATTGTTTCTTCAGCCGTCAGTGGCAGTGACAATCGGGCGGAATGCGTTATTACTTTGCTCTAGCACACCTGGTAACAACGTTAGTACTTGTGACGAAGATGAACTTTACCTTAGGTATACGCTACCAGTGGCTCAGAGTGAGGGAGCGAAGCGACAGCTCCGATCATGAATGCCATAAAACGTGGGCATATAGGACACGCCTAGTCCCACACCGCTCATGGTGGGTGTGCTGGGTTCTGGCGACGCTCACGATGGTTGCCTTCTACCTAAACACCCTACCACGGGTTCTCTCAGGGTTTAAGGAGCCAGCCTAGAGTGTATCAATAGAGGTTGTCATTGAACTAGGACAACAAACCTAAAGAAGAGGGGAAGAGGAAAGAGACAATCTGTGTACGCCGAGTGCCAGGGGCGCACCGCCAAGCCCTATGCCAAGACGCGCATCACAGTTCAAGCCGGCGGATCTATGAGGTGCGCCCCTGATACCCATCTGTCGCGGGACGTGCATCTCATAGGCGTGCATCTTAGAGCCTTTTCAATTTGGGGTTTTGGGCTACCTCCCACCTTACTAACGCCAACGGCCGAATCTACGTGTGGCCAGAATTCCCTGTCGAATGTCAACATTGAGCCGGTTATTAGCGCTGCCCTATTTGAAAGAGTCCACAGTGAAAATCTACGTTCCCTCTGCTGTTACGCTCCACAAGTTCCTCATCTCGTCGCCATGCGAGCGTCACTTACGGCCTCCAAGATTTTGCTTTCGCTCCCAGTTGCCCCCACTCCCCTGCAGCTGCCCCACTCCGGCCTCCTTCCTTGATGCGCCAATCACCTCGTGTCCTTCGACTCAATGAACGACTTTGATCCTACCTTGATCCACCCCGATTGCTCAGAGAACGTGCTTCGTTCGCCCACACTCTGATCGCAACTTCTATTGACGGCTTCGCCTCGACGCTGACTGTGCAATGGGGTTACCTGGCCCCTCCAAGCTCGGCTGCTGCCCGCTCATGTGTTGGCCTTGAATCCACTTCCTGAACCAATCGATCATGTTCTTCTTGGGCCCAGAACGTCGAGCATGCCGCGTCGGCGTAATGGGTGGCTGCCTCGCTGCTATCCCATTCTAGCCGTTTTCAGCGACAGGCCCTTGACCTGTGTAAGTTTAGGCTCGGTGTCGAAAGATCATAACTGGTATTAAGGAGGGAGTTCAGAACTAGAGGGGGAATAGTTGCGCTAGGGGGAAGGGGTTGGGGCGGAAGGGCAGAACCCACACCTGCTGCTCTGGTGGGAGCACTTATAATGGGCTGATGGAGCGAGGGAGAGGTCCGTTTTGAGTGATGCAATTGCCGCTTTCGTGAGATACGTCATATCGCCATGCTTTGCAGAGCCCTGGGAATGGCCATGTCAGTCCGCATCGCGTCAATATAGATGGCGACGGCGAGGTCAGATGTTGGCATTTCTACAATCAAATGCGCGAGACAGAGCTTGTATTTGGCAAAGCCCTGCCCCAAGTTGCTTCAACACGAAATTGCGTTCCGACGTTTCGCCCTGCTACATTCCGCTCCATGACCGTTGGAGAACGGTTCAGAATACCAAAAACCAGTGGTAGACACTCCAGTCATCAATCGTCCTTCTCATCAATGGCGAACATCTCCCACAACCCAGGCTTTGGAGCGGCCTCGCCACGTTTGCAAGGAAGTTCCCTCCACTGAGAACAAGGATCAAGACATCCTCTCATGGCGTTCCGCCAGGCCAAATCTGCAACGCCTTGTGCAACCGCGATGACTGGATCTACCATAGGCTTCTCCAGTACTGCAGGATATGCGAGGCTGCGCTTTGAAGTGTTGGATGTCAGCTGCGGCTGAATGATCTCAATACCTACCGCACTCTGGATTGCTCGGTGTAGATCAGTGTCGTTAGCTAATGATCCAACTAGGACAATCTGGTCAACCCCTTTTTTAGGCGTTTCAGCAACCATTGCTTTCATCTTTGAGCTCACGTTTTCCCAGAAACTTTCCCGCGGTTGCTGCGATGAATTGTCTGAACGTCCAGAAACCCTAGGGACAGTGTAAAGAATACCTCCATTGTGCCAGTCATCCGGAATGAAGCCGCCAATGCGCTCAAATAAGTAAATCGTCAAGAGTGCTTCTGTGTACTCAATGGTAAGTAACATTTCCTGCAAAAACTGTTGATCTTCCGCACAGCTCGCTGGGCTTTGTGGACATCTGCATACGCCGATTCCGTTAGCGACAATTGCGGCAATTGCTGACCTTGTTTGGAAATAGCCGATAGAGCTCCGTAGACCGGCTTTGGATACTACTGCTCTCAAGCGTTCTTGATGAGCTTGGTTGAAGAATGTCGGTGCAGCCACTCCCAGGAAAGCTATCTGGACTTGCAAGGCTCGCTCAATATGATGTTTGAGAAGCTGAGCCATGATATGAAATGCATTGTACAGTGTATCACGGTTTTCAGGACTCTGAACAACTATTTGTCTCTCTTGGATATGATCGCGGTATGCCGTACTCGGCGGATATCTGAGGGGTTGAGGGTCAAAGGGCGACTTAGGACTCTGCTGTTGTAGTACAGTCACTTGGCTTCTCTCCTTGGTCCCAATCTTCTTGTATCGGATCTTCGAGTCGGGCGTTTGAGTTTCCAGCAAGATTTCAAGCATGGCTGATACGTAATTTGCATCTCCTTCGGCTCGTGCAAGAGGTACAACCGTGTCGTTCGGATACTTCAGTACCGCCATCCTAAAGACGTTAGACATTGTCATTCTTGAGAAGAGCCTGTCGATTCTCGGCTATGTACCAACCCATAATCAAGTCCAAATTCAATTCCAACTGCTGGCTGTGTGAATATTTCTCTTTCCCAACAACTGTCACAAAGCCTCCAAGCTTTTATCACCAGTGGGAGCCAGAGGCAACAAAGAAGTAGCATTTTGACAGTCATAGACAGGACGATAAGGGATTGGCCAGACTACCTGCGGCAGAGCATCAGGTGGTTTGAACTTGTCTTCCTTTTGCGGGACGCAAGCTGGATGTGGTCGATCGGCTGTAAAGGTCGCAGTTAGGAATGGAATAATGGAAATAGTGGCGATTAAGCGCTAAGAGTGAAACTGCAAACACAGTCCGCCCTCACGCTATGACGTAATTACTTCATCGAGGCAGTCGGTGTAGGATTGGCAGGTGAGAGATCGGCCTCTGTCGTATCGATTATCAAGATGGGTGTCAGAGGAACGAAACCGAGCTCTGAACGATAAACTGCTGCTAGGCTGTTCAGGTGGTTTGGTTCTGTTTGCGTGTTACTTGGAATACAGACGGGAGGCGATGGAGGAGGCTCATACTTAGACAGGAATACTGTCCAAGGCAAAATTGCTAGAGCACACCATGTCCAAAACGCTCGTGCCATTGTCGAGTATCGAGGCATTAACTCCAAATGACAAGGGCGGGTCGAAGGGCCGGCTCGCCTTGAATGGGGGCTAACGAAAGACGTGGCAAATTTCTGCCAATTTCCGGTAGAAGTAGCAGGCTCCAAACCACGGCAATTTGACTTTGTTCTGATGGTGGAGGCAGCCCATCAAGGCCATTCTCGGTACACCACACATCAATTGACGAGTCAGGCTAGATCCAGTTGCGGGGGTGCATAGCCATCGCATTCTTCAAGTTCGCTGTCGAACATTAGCCTATGTAGACGTTAAGGGGATGCACTTACTCAAGATAAGGGTGTTGAAAGCAGGAGTTGCCGAATCTTTTCCCATCCACATGTCGGCATCTGGCTGGAAACTCGCTCTAACTTGCCAGGTCAGAGCAGCTTTTGCTAGCGTATTGGCGTCGTCCCATGCCTCCTTTTCCTTTTCCAGGAAGCCATTGCAGTTGTGGAAATAGCGTTTTGCATCTGCGGTAGCAGACGGAGTAGAGGATGTTTGTCGCTTTGTGACGAAGACGCCTGTTGTACTGGTTTGAGGTAGAGCGGATATTATAGCGTAATACAATGTATTCAATGCTGCAATGAATGGCAAAGAAACATACGTGTGGGACACAATACAGTTGTTGGCGGTGTGACTTATTTTTGTGTGGCATGGTTCCGCACATGTTTGACTGGCAACAAACTTACATACGATAATGCGATGGATAAACTTGTGAACCTCTGCCTGGTGGAAGCTTATCCCGCAACCGGATCTCAGAGATCATGCTTGTGTCCATGATTGGATGGGGCAAAATACAATCGACGCTCCAAAAGTTCTCATCCGTCCTACCCAAATCCTTCGAGCCCATTTACTTCCGTCCCGCTGACCTTGCACTCACCCATTGCTCACTTTGACTCACTCTGCCTCACCCTCCCTCACCGTATTCGCGAGGCGTGAGTGTTGAAGCGGCACGGTGTGGGTGAAGGTGAAAGTACTTGCCAAGAGTTGTAAAATCTGCCTTGCTCTGGTGCCTTGACGCATCCGGCTAGAGACCGGCGAAATTCTAAACAGCGAGTCGCTCAACGGCGATGTGTAGCAGTAGATGCATCATACCACGCGTTGGTAATGACAAAATTAGCATCGGCATGATGCGCTTCACTAAGTCAGATCAAAAGTCACCCTTATATACGTGTAGTTGCTTATGCACTCTCACAGTAAATCGACTTTTTGACCGATAATCTTCGTTGAGTGATCGAAACCGTTGGATGGCGTGTACAAAGTTCCCGTCTTTCAATCGGATGTGCCCTGTAGAGTGACGCCGCTCTGAGCCGCGACCTAAATCACCGCTGTTAGGCTCGATACGGTTACCGTGGGTGCTTGCAGTCTGAAGTGCTAAGTTAAGCCGCGCCTTGGGGGCCATGAGATACGAATACGAGGCGATGCGAATGAGGGCAGTCCTGCAGGCTTCCATCGGCCTTTAAATCATCTGCGTATGTTGACTGTTCAAATTTCAAGTCTTCTTCCTTGAAAACAATGTCCTCGGATCTCAAGAGGAAAGGTATCAATCATCAAAACTTTGGTAGCCAATAAACGCTGACAGAAGTTCCGACTGAACAGATACCATGCTTCCGCAGCAATTCGATCAAGAGCCTCGCGCACTTCCGCGTCAAACCTATCAAACTGCGACACCCCTCAGTGGCTTGGGACGAGTACCCGCGCCAGTGGATTGCCCGGTATGTGGAGAGAGGAGCATGACGAGGATCAGGCATAAAATCGGAAATATTAACCAGTAAGTAATCATCCAGAACTAGCCATCTTACAATCAAACCTTTGCACTAAGAACTCTTATAGTGGTGTGGCTCTTTGGGCATGTGCTCTCTGTTTCGTCTTTTTCTGGGTTCCGTACACAATGAGTCGACTTAAGAACATCAACCATCACTGTGGAAACTGCGGCGTTCTGCTGGCGACATGGCATAGGAGTGCTGCGCAGAAAACCCCTGTGGATGTGCACCAGTACTCTTAGTTGCTGGAGAGTGGGGAGGCTTTGGTCTTCACAAGTGGATTCGCTTGGTGACTTCGAGGGCACTCTCGGGATATGCAGTCTTGAAGCCCTTTCTGTCAAGTACGACATGTTTACAGCTTTGCCCCATATGTAAGGCTTTCCAGTCTTTAGTTTGGAGAGAAAGGCGATCGATAAAATGTACAACGTACCTTTCCCTTGCCGAATTGGGTAGTTGTGCAAAGCCCAATACACCATAGAGAAGCGTGGCCCATAATCTTGATACTCTCATTTAGCTTTTGTGAACCGAAGCAACGAGCCGCTGTGAAAGAAAAGAGATAATGTTATCATTGTATTGATTCATTTCTGGGGACGTCAGCGAGATGCTCATTTCTACTACCTCTAGGATGTGGCATCTCCGGAAGGTCGGGCTCATAACACCCTTCGGCATCGACACGCAGAGGACGGGAAGCTCGAGGGTCAGCAGTAGCAGTTGTAGAACCAAGTGGGAGAGATCTAGGAGCTAGTGAAGTGGTGTAAGGAGGAGGGCGGGAAGACAAGCTGTCGACCTTATAAGCATGGGAGAAGAGGTTCCTACGTTCTTCAAGTACTGTCTGTCGGATCCATGAGGACGAGACGAAGCGGTTGTGCAGGAAGGGACCCAAAATAGCGTGAAGAAGGGAGCGCATTTGGGACCATTGAACGAAGGTGAGCATGCGCACGAGACGCGAGGCGCTCACCCTGCGCTCACCCTCGCGAGCAGAGTGAACAAGGTTGGAGTGTTAAAGCTGCATAGTGTGGGTCAAGATTGCTTCTTTTTACAGCAGTTAAGTGCCAAGACAGTAGAGGTTCCCCCAATTGTAAATATGCATTTCAAAGAGCCTGTCTCCTGAAGCTATTGAATGCGCCAAAGCGAACGTTTGGGACTGATAACTGTACCTAGACGAATTATCCCGATCACAAGGCCTGAAGATAGATTTCCAATGCTATGAGCTCGATCAAATACCGCCATTTGGGGCGCGATTCCGCACATCGACAAGCTCTTCTCCGAAACCTCGTCACATCCCTCATTGAAAAAGAGTCGATATCTACGACATGGGCCAAAGCAAAGGAGGCACAGCGACTAGCAGAAAAGCTGATAACGCTGGGAAAGAAGAACACAAATGCTTCCAAACAGAAAGCGCAGGCCATATTTTATGTACGTCGTACTTGCTTTCAGTTCGGCCGCTTTGCGCAATGAGAAAATGCTCGCCTATCTACTCTGCTGGACTCTACTGCGACTTGTTGGCAAGATGGACTTCAAGCTGATCGGCATTAGGAACCACACAAGCATATGCCCAAACTGTTTGGGCCCCTCCGTGAGCGTTACCTCAATCGACCCGGAGGCTATACTCGGGTCCTGCGCATCGAGCCTCTGAAACCGGACCAAGCACCTTCTGCTATCCTTGAGCTCGTTGATGGCCCAAAGGACATGCGCTTCGCCATGACTGCGAAGGCACTAGTGAAACAGCGGGAGGAAGGAACGGGGATGAATGAGATCACAGCCGTGAACGTGAGGAAAGTGACACGATTCAGGGAAGGGGGGGAAGACGCCTTAGAGGCTGAAGTGCTGAGATTAGAGAGGGAACAGAGGAGGGTTCACAGAGAAGAGGAAGAAGAGGGCGAGCGAGAGTGGGTAGGCTATGGAAGCAATGTTGGGAGGAGGAAGGTGAAGAAGGACAGCTAGTTCATCGGCACAATCGGACTGGAGTACGGCAAATCGCATACGGCATTACTACGGCGTTTTTGTATACAAAGGATTCTAGCATGTCATGAAAAGGCAGCATTGCATGCATGAATTGGGCACAAATGGGAAGAAAGCATCGAACGAATGCAGGTGCACTGCACGTTGGGTTATCCCATTGTTCAACTACCTGCTTTACAGATCGGCATCCTCTTCCCAATACTGGTCCTTGATGATCCGATACAGGTAGCTAGGCGCGTGCCCTCCAAGATTGGTGATGTAAAGATCAATCATATCAGGAGGCACAAAATCAAAGATCGGGTTTTCCACCTCCACCTTATCTAGCACTTCCCCATCCTGCTTCGACAAGATTTTCGACGAATCACCAAACTCGAGAAACATATCCGGATCGTACGGATACTTGGGGCTAAGCTTGTAGGTCCCACTCAGCACGATCACTGGCGTCTGATGCACCTTTGCTGCTTTGGCGACAACTTTCACCCCAGCTGCTGCCATCAATGCGCCATTGGCAAGAATAGCATGCGTACCGATGATGACTTTATCGACCCTTGACATGACCGCAAAGATGGCAGAGTCTGGTATCAAGATCACCGTTATGCCTGCGGCTGTGAGTGGTTTCTGAAATATGTCTGCTGGCAAGTCATCTTCGTTTTGGTCAAGG
>Ga0335075_10017843_pt1 | contig 10539 bp, 8 predicted proteins | sample Lox_Sample_24_FD_206723 | JGI IMG/M metagenome (GOLD analysis project Ga0335075, IMG submission 206723) | Soil microbial communities from Loxahatchee National Wildlife Refuge, Florida, United States - Lox_Sample_2.4 | ecosystem: Environmental > Terrestrial > Soil > Wetlands | place: USA: Florida... | reverse complement strand
AGCGAAATAGGGGGCCTTTGCGGGCCCCCTATATTTTTTGTCTTCTAGCCTGGCTTAGCGCCAACTTTCGGGCTCCGCAGTGACCATCGACATTTAGCCAGGCAAAGGGACCTTAGAGGTCCGCGACAGTTGCGGGTGTTGGCGCAATCCGGGTTGTGCACGGTTCTGCTTGTCCAGTCAGCGGGGTGCCGGTGTGAAACCTGTCCACAAGCGTCTAGCTAGTGGTCACGGGCACCATCGGCAATCAAGTATGGCTGGCTACCGTTCTTGGTCGAGAGCGGAGGCGTGGTCGAGGATAGTGTTGGCGACGTCGAGCTTGCTCAGCTTGGGAAGGCTTATTTCGCGGTCGGGGAAGACAAGCGTGACGATGTTGGTATCCGTATCGAAGCCCGCGCCTTCCTGTGTTACATCGTTCGCGACGATAAGGTCGGCGCCCTTCCGGGAGAGCTTCGCGCGGGCATTCTCGACGACGTGATCCGTTTCCGCCGCAAAGCCGATTAGGACACGGCTGCCTTTGCCGCGGCCGATCTCGGCCAGGATATCGGGCGTGGGTTCGAGTTCTAGCACCAGGCGCTCGCCAGAGCGCCGAATCTTCGAGCTGGAAGCCGCGGCAGGACGGTAGTCAGCAACTGCCGCGGCCATGATAATCACACGCGCGCGCTCAATATGTTCGAGTACAGCGCGGCGCATCTCTTCCGCTGTTCGGACGGGAATCCAGTCCGCCCCTTCGGGCGCATGCAGATCCGTAGGTCCAGTAATAAGAATGACATGCGCCCCTCGGCGCCTGGCGGCTTCGGCCAGCGCATATCCCATCTTTCCGGACGATCGGTTTGTTAGAAAGCGGACGGGATCGAGGTCCTCACGTGTCGGCCCGGCGGTAACCAGAATAGTTTGCCCGGCAAGGTCCTTGTGGATTCCGAGAACGTCACAAACTTTTTGTGCGATTGCGTCAATCGACGCCAGGCGGCCTGCGCCAGTCATACCGCAGGCGAGGTAACCTTCGTCCGGTTCGACTACATGAACCCCTCGCGCCCGCAAGATCGACAGGTTTTCCTGCGTAGCCGGATGCTCCCACATGTTCACGTTCATCGCTGGGGCGACAACGACGGGCGCCTTCGTTGCCAGATAAAGAGTTGACAGGAAATCGCCGGCGATCCCGCGCGCAAATTGCGCCAGAATGTCTGCCGTGGCGGGCGCGACCAGCAATAGGTCAACGCGTTGGGCTACCGCAATGTGCTCGATCGCGCTTTCCAGGTTCGCGGGGGCGGAATCTGCCCCAAACATCTCCGTAATGACTTTATTTCCCGTCAGGGCGGCGAACGTCAGGGGGGTAATGAACTCCCTGGCGGCACGGGTCATGATGGCCTGCACATCCAGGCTCTCCTGTTGCAGGCGCCGGACGATCTCAGCAGCTTTGTACGCCGCAACACCGCCCGTAACGCCAAGCGCAATTTTCATGGGAATCCGCGACGCTACTTGCGCCTTTTGCCGCCTTCGCTATCTTCGCCTTCCATGATTTCGGGCAGTTCGTATTCGAGCATGCCCTTCTGAAGTTCTTCTTCGGCGATGCGCGTGTTCTTGCGGGCGCGCGGGTTTTCCATCAGCGGCCTGCCGCCGATCATCAACTGCCGCGCTCGGCGCGCCACGACCACCACATAGGCGAACTGGCTATCCGGTGCCTGCTTTTGAACGGCCATAGGAAGGTCAGCCTCCGAAAGACATCAAAATTCCGCGAATTCTGTGCTCACTTCGCGCGACACGGCAACGCGAACCGAGCGCAATGGCCTGGGCTTCTCGCCCGGCGCGCTCGAGATCGTCGTTGATAATCGCGAAGTCATAGCTACTATAGCTCAACATCTCCTGCCGGGCACGTTCCAGGCGCCGGCGGATTTCGTCCTCGGAGTCCTGGCCCCGGGCACGGATTCGCCGCTCGAGTTCAGCGCGCGAAGGGGGAAGGACGAAAACCGAAATCGCACCCGGCAGCTTGCTCTTCACTTGCAGCGCGCCCTGAACGTCGATTTCGAGCACGAGATCTTTTTTTAGCGCGCGCGCCTCGTCGAGCCACTTGCGCGGTGTGCCGTACCAGTTTTTGCCGAAGACCTGTGCGTACTCAAGGAACTCACCGGACGCCACCATCCGCTGAAATTCGGTCTCTGGCACGAAATTGTACCATTTGCCCTCGCTCTCCGTCTTGCGAGGAGGGCGCGTGGTGCAGGAAACGGACAACATCGTTCCGGGCAACTCGAGGATGCGTTCGACTAACGTCGATTTACCGGAGCCTGACGGCCCGGAGACGATCAGCACCAGCGGGTCGCCTGAGCTCATTCGATGTTTTGGACCTGCTCACGCAATTTTTCTATTTCCGATTTGATTTCGAGTCCGCGGCGGCTGATTTCGAGCGCCTCGCCTTCATTCCCCGGAGTTTTCGAAAGCAGCGTGTTGGTTTCACGTTGCATTTCCTGCAAAAGAAAATCGAGTTTCTTGCCGACTTCGGCGCCGGACGTCAGCAACGATTCGAATTGGCGGACATGGCTGCGAAGACGGGCCAGCTCTTCGGAAATATCGCTGCGCTCGACCGCAATCGCGGCTTCCTGAGCGAGCCGTGCGGGATCGAGCTGCGCCTCGCCGATCAACTCACGGATGCGAGACTGAAGGCGGCTCAAAAAAAGCGGGCGTGCACGGTCGAGAAGTGTCTCGATCTGCTCAGCGTATGCGGATATCTTCTGCAAAAGCGCTGACATATCGTCACGCAAGTGAAGCGCTTCCGCTTCACGCATATGGTCCAGTTTGTCTAGAGCTTCCGTCAGGCAGTGCGTAACAACTCCTTCGAGTTTGGCCATCTCCTCGTCAAGAGATTCGGCCGGTGGGCCGATCACGCCGGGCAAACGGAGCAGCGCCGCGAGGTCCGGCTCGGAGGTGATCGAGAATTTCGCACGCAGGGAATTCAATGTGTGCAGATAAGCAGACGCCACCTGCTCGTTAACGGCCACGGCTGATGCGCCCTGCAATTCGTAATGGAGCGTCACATCAAGGTGGCCGCGGCGAACATGTTCTCGGACGAGTTGGCGCATGGCCGGCTCAACCGGCTCGAAGCCCTCCGGCACGCGAACGTGCAAGTCGAGAAAGCGATGGTTGACGCTGCGGATCGAGACGCGCAGACTCCAGCCATTTTCCGATGCGCGCGCCTGCGCATAGCCCGTCATTGACCGAAGGCCGCGCTGGCGAGGGTGCTGGGTGGGGCCCGCCGCGGCCTGCGAATTGGATCGAGACGTCATCACGGTTCGGTGCGCGCGGCCGGCTCGAGATCACGGAATTGAATTTCATACAAGCGAGCATAGACGCCGCCTCCTGCGAGGAGGTCTTCGTGAGTGCCCCGCTCGCAGATCGTGCCGTTATCGAGGACGGCGATCACGTCCGCGCGTCGGATCGTCGACAGTCTGTGCGCAATGACAAACACGGTGCGGCCAATCATAAGATTATTCAACGCGTTTTGCACGAGCAGTTCGGACTCCGAATCGAGCTCCGAAGTAGCTTCATCGAGGATCAGGATCGGTGCGTCCTTCAGCAAGGCTCGTGCAATGGCGAGTCGTTGGCGCTGGCCTCCAGAGAGCCGCTGGCCCCGATCGCCGATAACGGTATGGTACCCCCGAGCCAATTGTAAAATGAAATCGTGCGCCAGAGCGGCCTGAGCTGCGGCAAAGACCTTGTCTTCGCTCAGATCTGGGCGACCATAGCACAAGTTATTCCAGACCGTATCGTTGAAGAGGATCGTTTCCTGCGTGACAATCGCCATTTGTTCGCGGAGGGACCGCAAGGAGACGTTGCGAACGTCGATTCCATCGATACGGATACGCCCGGAAGTAGGCGTATAGAAACGCGGCAGCAAATTGACGAGCGTCGTTTTGCCCGCGCCGCTGGATCCTACAATCGCCACGACACTGCCCGCGCGCACATTCAGATCGATATTGCGCAAAACCATTCCCGTCGTGTCGTATGCAAAACTGACATCCTGAAACTCCACAGAGCGCGAAAACCGGGGCAGCGTTTTCGAATTTGGAGCGTCCAGGACTTCTTCTGGCAGATCGATGAAAGCAAATACTTGCGCAGAGATACCGATGGCCTGGAGAAAGAGCTGGTAGATGCTCCCGAGGCGCTTGACTGGTTCATAGGCGCGGAACAGCGCGAAGACGAAGGCGAAAAAGATCCCTGTCGTCATTTTGTGAACACGAATCTGGTCGCGCGCAAAGAGGAGAATCATGCAGATAACAGCTGCACCGAGCAAGTCCATCAGCGGCGACGTCGTCGCAAGCGCGCGAATCCAGCGCATGTTCTCGCGAAACAAGTTGCGCGCCGCCTCGCGGAACCTGCGAATCTCGAATCGCTCCATCCCGAACGCTTTCACAACGCGATTTCCGCTAATTGTCTCCTGAAGCAATTGGCTCAAATCCGCAAGCCTCGATCTGCTCTTTTCCGTCGACTGCCGGATGCGCCGCGCGAGCTTGCCAATCGGCCAAACGACCAGCGGAACCAGGAGCGCAGAACCGAGCGCCATCTTCCAATTGATGACAAGCAGGACGAGCACGAAAGCGATCAGGGTAAAAAACTGGCGGCAAAAATCGGCCAGATAATCGGAAAACGCGCTGCGCATCTGCTCGATATCGGTCATGATCGCCGACATCACGCGGCCAACAGGGTTATGCTCGAAAAACCCGACCGGCTGCTGGACGACCTTTTCGTAGACGTGGTTGCGGAGATCAGTGATGCTGGCAAGCCCTACGTACTGAATGAGTGTGATGCCGAAGAATTCACAAATTCCCTTCAGCGCAAATAGAAACAGCAGCGCGACTGAAAACACCGACCAGACGTAATGAATTCGCGACGGCACGAACCAGTTGAGGTAGACAGACGGGTGGCTGCCCCATGGGATTTGAAACAGCGCCAGTCGCTGGTTCAGCGTGCTCGGCGTCAGAACGATGTCTACCGCAGGCCGGATCGATAATACGACCAAGCCGTCCGCCGCAGCCATAATGACAAGCAAAATCAGGCCGCCGGCCAAGAGCGGAAGATGCGGCACCACGTAGCGAAAAAGGCGCCGAGCTTCGTCGCGATGCGAAACGCCGGGGCTAGATCGTATTCCAACGGAGGTCACAGGTTTTTGTCCGGACGCTAAGATGCCGATTTTTCCAGATCGCGATGCACGATCTTCGCTGAGTATCCATGGCGCTGCAAATTGCGGCCGATCACTTCGGCCAGCGCCACCGAGCGGTGGCGCCCGCCAGTGCAGCCGAGCGCAACCGTAAGGTAACTTTTTCCTTCATTGATGTAATGCGGAATCAGATAGTCAAGCAAACCCTCCGTGCGGCGCAGGAACTGGCGCGTCTGAGGAAACGATCGAATGTAATGTGCAACGCGCCGGTCTTTCCCGCTGAATCGGCGCAATCGCGGAATAAAATGCGGATTGGGCAGGAAGCGAACGTCAAAAACCAGGTCGGCATCCGATGGGATTCCATACCGGAACCCGAAGCTAACAACCGAGACAAGCAACGGCCGGCGGCCAGCCCGCTGAAACCGATCGATGACGAACTGACGAAGCTCGTGAACGTTGAACTGGGTCGTATCGATCACGACGTCCGCGAGCCTGCGGATCGGCGCCATTCTGCGGCGCTCTTCCCGGATTCCTTCGGCAACCGAGCCCTGGCCAACTGGATGCGGCCGACGCGTTTCGCTGAAGCGCCGGAGCAGGGCCTGATCGCTCGCCTCGATGAAGACTAGAGTCGTGGGGTGGCTGCTGGCCAGCGCACGGTAGTAGCCAGGCAATTTTGCGATTTGCTCGCCTTCACGCGCATCGACCAGCAGCGCCGCTCGTTCAATCTCTCCTCGCCCTTCGTCATACAGTTCGCTGAACATGGGAATCAGGGCAACGGGAAGGTTGTCGACGCAATAGAATCCAAGGTCCTCGAAGGTATTCAGAACGGAGCCCTTGCCGGACCCCGCCAGCCCCGTGAGGATCACGAGCTGGCGCGCGTCGGTTTTATGTTTTGTGCGAGGCACGGCGCAGGAGATTACGTTTTAACGCGGCGTCGATGCGTGCTCGGGATGCGCAAATCTTCCCGATACTTTGCGACCGTTCGGCGCGTAACGTGGATTCCCTCGTCGCTCAGTTTCTTTGTGATCTGTTCGTCGGTTAGCGGATGCGTTGTGTCTTCTTCGTCGATCATCTGTTTTACCCGCCGTTTAAGCGACAGCAGCGACATTTCAGAGCCCTGTGGGCCATTCACGGATTCGGAAAAGAAGCTGCGCAGTTCCAGCACGCCCTGGGGCGTGTGGACGTACTTGTTCGCTACCGCCCGGCTGACCGTTGAGGGATGGACACCGATCTCTTCGGCCACTTCTTTGATCATCATCGGCTTCAGTTGGTCAGGGCCATAATCGAGGAAATCGCTTTGGCGGCGAAGGATCGTCTGGCACACGCGAACTATCGTGTGCTTGCGCTGCTCGATGTTCTTCATCAGCTGGATCGCGGCAGTGAACCGTTCCTTGACGTAATTTCGCACTTCGCGATCGGCCGCGTCGCGGGCGAGCAGGCGCCGGTATGTGGGATTCAGCCGAAGCTGCGGCAGGTCGTCGTCGTTCATGAAAACCTGCCACTCGCCGTCCACTTTGCGGAATTGAACATCCGGCTCGACAAGCCGTGGTTCCGTCTTGTTGTACCGCAGACCAGGCTTGGGATCGAGGCGCTTGATCACATCAACGGCGTGCTTCACCTGCTCAATCGGCCGATTGACCGCACGTGAAACTTCCTTGAGCTGATTGTTCTGCAGCAGCTTCAAATGATCGCTGACGATTTCTCTCGCCAGCTCGTTCTGCGGATCGAGCACTTTTAACTGGAGCAGGAGACATTCGCGCAGATCGCGCGCGCCTACACCTGGCGGATCGAACTCGTGCACGAGTGCGAGGCCCTCTTCCACGTCTTCCATTGAAAAGTTTCCGGATTGAGCGATTTCCTCGAGAGTAGCCGTAAGATAGCCGTTCTCGTCGAGGTTACCGATGATCTCCTCAGCGATTTCGCGAACTTTATCGGTCGAAATGCTGACGCTGAGCTGCCAGGAAAGATGGTCGGTCAGGTTCGAAGCCGAGGAGAGGAATTTTTCAAAGGAGGGGCGCTCGATCTCTTCGTGCTCGCCGTTGGAAGCTCGCTCGGCGCCTGTATCGAGATATTGCGTGAAGAACGAACCGAAATCGAATTCGTCAAACGGGTTTGGGGCTTCCGTTTCCGGAACGGTTTCTGTTTCCTTTTTCAGAAAGGCTTCATCAGTATAGTTCTCGGCGGAGACGCCCTCTTCGGGAAGTTCTTCCAGGACCGGATTGGCCATGATTTCCTGGTTGATCATCTCACGCAGCTCCAAGCGATTCAGCGCGAGCACGCTGACCATTTGTACTAGGCCCGGCGTCAAGATCTGCTTTTGGGCCACCCGAAGATGCAATTTTGGCTGAAGGAAACTCATAGCCGCTTAGTGAAGTCGAAAGCTCTCCCCTAGATAGATGCGCCGAACGTCGGCGTTGCCCGAGAGTTCGACAGGCGTTCCCGCGAACAAGATCTTGCCGTCATTGATGATATAGGCTCGGTCGGTTACGGCGAGCGTCTCCCGGACATTGTGATCTGTAATCAGCACGCCAATGCCGGAAGCGCTGAGTTCGGCGATGATCTTCTGAATGTCAACGACGGTCAGCGGGTCGATACCGGAAAACGGCTCGTCGAGCAGGACAAACGAGGGCGACAGGACAAGCGAGCGCGCAATCTCCAGCCTGCGGCGTTCGCCGCCGGAGAGCACATGCGCGTGGCTGCTTCGTACACCATCCAGTCCCATTTGAGCCAGCAACTCCTCAACACGGTCGCGTCTCTGTTCAAGTGAAAGAGGCAGAGTCTCGAGAACAGCGAAGAGGTTCTCTTCGACCGTCATTTTCCGAAAAACTGAAGGTTCCTGGGGAAGGTAGCTGATACCGCTGCGGGCCCGTAAGTACATCGGCAGGTCAGTTATGTCCTCGCCGTCCAGCAATACGCGCCCATAGTCCGGACGCGCCAGACCGACCAGGATGTAAAACGTCGTGGTCTTTCCCGCGCCGTTCGGGCCGAGCAGCCCAACCACTTCGCCCTGTTGAATGTCCAGGCAGACGTTATCGACAACCGTACGTCCACGGTATGACTTGCGCAGATCGGCGGCCTGAAGCTTCAACATGCCGGTTCATTTCTCAACCCGGTACTTGGTCAGAGTGCGCGAACCTTCTTGAGAATCAATCAAAATCGTATCATTGGGTATAAAGAAGGTCAACGAACGCCCCGAAGTTGAGTTTCCAAAAGCGTCAGTAATCGTGGGTTTCCCGCCGGAGAGAATGAACTTTTCGTCGGAAGCGGTGTAAACGGCATCGTCGGCCGTAGCACGAATGGCACCTTGGCGGACAACGACATCCCCGCGGGCCACTACGCGCGTCAACTGGCCGCCCAGCGGCGACAGTTCGGCCCTGCCCATCGGCTTCGCCGCGCCCAGGTTCAGGTCAAGAGTCCTGGCCGCCACAGAAACATCGCTTGAGACGATACGAACTCCACCCGCAAGGTGGGCTTGGCCTTCGTTGCCCGAGTATGCCAATTCCGGCGCGTACACTTTCCACAACGTGGATCCAGATTTCTTCGACTCCGACGTCGGTAGCAGATTTGGGCCCGACGCTTGTACGAAGGCGGTGGTCACATTTCCGGTGGCTCGGAACGCCTTCTGATCGCGCGAAATGGCGATCTGGTCCGCTTCGAGGACTGAATCGCCCTGCCAAAGTCGGGCATGGCCCGAATAGATCACACGACCGGACGATGTCGACCCAGCAAGCCTTTCAGCCGAGATGTGCGCTGGACCGGTTCCAGATTTCGGAGAATTATCGCGACTAGATGAGAAATATGTGGTTACCACGCCGCCATCAGCGGAAAATTCGCCAGTTTTCTGGCTGAGGATGATCGTTCCAGCAGTGCTCTGGCTCAAGGCGTCTTCAATACTCGGTGAGCCGGTCAGTGTAATTTGACCAGTCGTACGATCAATCTTGGCGCGCCGGGAAAACGCTTTATCGTCGCCTTCGCTGAACTTGACGTTACCGGTTTCTTCGACTTCGGTCCATTCGCCGTCCGGTGCAAAGGATGCGCTGATGAGCCGAGCCGTGCTGGTCTGCACGGGCGATGTTCCAGACGTGCGGTGAACATCCACTCCTGTACTGCCCACGAGATGTTCCAATCGCCCGGTGCTCCCAAACTGCGCGTCAAAATTCGGAGCGTGCAATTCGATGGTCTCCCGGACATCCTTCATAACGATCGTTGATGGACCAAGTGCGTGCGCGGTTTGAATACGCTGTTCGTCCACTCTGCTGCCAGGAGCAAAGCTCAGCTGCAACGCGGCAGTCTTTAATAGTTGCGAGACGCCATCCTGCTGCGACTCCGCGGCAACAGCTCCCGTCGCCGTCATCTGCCGCAGTATGTTCCGCGTCGGCTCCATCGCGAATTCCACGCGGTCGCTCGAAAACCGGCTTGATTCTTTGGCTGATCGGCGCTGGCCGGTGACATTTCCAACTAGTAACAAATGTTCGACCCAGCCCTCAGGGCTCAAATCGGCTGTTATTGTGGCGGCGGAAGACTGAAACGCATCTTCGCCGCGAGATGCGCGCATCGATGGATTCCCTTCGGCAAGAACCTGGCGAGCATGGAAGTTTTCTCCCAACGAAACTGTCACGTTGCCGGCTGATAATTCGCGATCGCCTTGCTGCACGACAACCGGAGCCCCCAGAAGCACCTTGCGGTCGTCCCGCCGAACCTCAATGTTGGCGGCTTCGACGTGCACGGGAATGCCTCCCGTGTGGACGTCCGGAGTCATTTCGAATTTTACGGCATGGTCGACACGCACGATGGCGGCTCGTGTTCGGTACGAAATGCCGACGCCGCTGCCGTGGCCTTGCGGAAGCGAGAATTCAACGGGAGCTGGGCTGTCCGCCTCTCCTTTCTGAGCGTTGAAAGTAATGTCACTTGTGGTGATATGAAGCTCGCCTTGCGTCGCTACGCCGCTCTGCGGCTTTGTACCGCGAATGTCGATGGTAACTTGGCCCCTGCATTGGACCCCGCCTGTTTTTTGCGCGTAACTGCATTTGTGCGTGTGGATGTCATCGTTCCGGTCCCCGTCGCGACCGTAGATACTGATCCAGACATCCTCGAGTAGAGCGGGGCTGCCAGCCTTGAATTCCGTTGCGCGCGATGCACGAATCGTGAACAGCGTTCGGTTGCCCTCCATGCCGTTGTACGTGAACGTTTGCATCTGCTGTTGGACGGACGCGGAGACGTGCGCGGGGACGCTGTGGCGTCGAGCTGCCCGGATCGCGCGCACGACATAAAAACCGATGACGAGCAAGGCCACAAGGCCTGCAGCACTGGCTGCCCAACGCGCGTATCGCGCCGCCTCCTGATTGCGCACGATTTCCCTCTCAGAAAGGTTAGAAGCCGAGTATAGGTGACTG
>Ga0335075_10017842_pt1 | contig 10539 bp, 7 predicted proteins | sample Lox_Sample_24_FD_206723 | JGI IMG/M metagenome (GOLD analysis project Ga0335075, IMG submission 206723) | Soil microbial communities from Loxahatchee National Wildlife Refuge, Florida, United States - Lox_Sample_2.4 | ecosystem: Environmental > Terrestrial > Soil > Wetlands | place: USA: Florida... | reverse complement strand
GCGCTCACGGCGGGCATGCCCATGCTCGAGACGCTCGCCATCATCGCGCGCGTCTGCGGCAATGACTACCTGGCGCGCCGAATGTTGCGGTTGCGGGACCGGGTGGGGCGAGGCGAGCCGTTGAGCCGCGCCGCAGCCGGCGTTCGCATGTTTCCGCAGCTCGTCCTGCAGATGATCGCCGTCGGCGAGGAGACCGGCGAGCTGCCGCAGCTCCTCGACGAGGTCGCCGGATACTATGAGCGGGAGGTCGAATACTCCCTGAGCACGTTGAGCGCGGCGATCGAGCCCATCCTCATCGTGCTGATCGGCGGCATGGTGCTGATTCTCGCGCTCGGGGTGTTCCTGCCCATGTGGAACATGATCGCCAAAGTGGGCGCCGGCCACTAGCGTGAAGCGCTGGATCCGGGCTCCTGCCCGGCCCAGCGCGCATCCCTGTACCTGTGCTACTGCACGTGAGGGCGATCACATCCCGGGCAACGGTCCACGATCCGCGTCACAGTTTGTTGACCGTTTTCAACATGTTGCGCGCACGGCACCTATGATTGATGACAATAATGTGACCCCTGCGGGTCTTGCTTCGGAGCCAAGTCCATGATCCGTTCAAAACAGCGCGGCTTCACGCTCATCGAGCTGGTCGTCGTCATCATCATCCTGGGCATCCTCGCGGCATTCGCGGTACCCAAGTTCATGGGCCTGGAAGGCCAGGCGCGGGTCGCCGCGGTGAAGTCGATCGGGGGCAGCATGGAGGCAGCGGACTCGATGGCGCATGGCATCTGGGAAGCGACCGCGAATCCTGTCAGCCCGCTCACGATCGAAGGGCAGTCTGTCGCTTTCGTGAATACCTATCCGACCACTGCCGGTATCGGCCTGTTGCTCGATCAGAGCACGTCGTCCGGATATTCGAATCCGAACCCGGGGGAGTACGTCCCGAATGGGGCGGCTGTCGCCGCGAATTGCAACGCGACATACGCCAATGCAACGGTCAACGGAAACCAGTACATTGCTCCGGTCGTGACCTTGACGACGACCAATTGCAACTAGTATGAAGCGCTGGATCCGGGCTCCTGCCCGGCCCAGCGCGCCGCGGGCAGCGCCGAAGCGGCTAAGCACGCTTTTTGCCCGCGGCTCCGCCACCTGCGGCGGTGGGGCACCTCCCTGTGCCTGCCACCGGGGCTTTACGCTTCTGGAGATGTGCTGCGTGATCGTCATCACGGGCATCCTCGCAGCGGTGGCTGCTCCCAAATTCGTCAGTACAGCCCCCTTCGACACACGGGGTTACACCGACGTGTTGGCCGCTGCCATCCGGGCCTCCGAATCCGCGGCGGCGGCAAGCGGCTGCGAAGTGCAGCTCACGATCGCCCCAGGGACGGGCTACAACGCCGAGTTACCGGCAACAGGTGCGACGTGTTCCGGCGCATTCACCGTCGCGGTGGAGCAAGCCGACGGCACCGCCTTGGCTGGAACGCCACCATCAGACGCTGACGTATCGGCGTCGGTCGTCCTCGACTTCGAGCCCAGCGGCGCGATCGCCGGTCCCACACCGATCGCGAATCCCACCACAATCACTGTCGTCAGCTCGCCGGCGGGCGCGGCGCAACCGCTTACGCTTCAGATCGATGCGCTCAGCGGCTTCGTGACCTCTCCCTAGAGCGGGCGAGCATGTCTTCGCCCGTCCGCTGCCGTGGCGTCACGCTGGTCGAGCTGATCGTGACGATCGTAGTGGTCGCCGTCGCGGTGTCGGGCGTACTTGCCTTGGTCTCAGCGACCGCCGCGCGCAGCGCCGAGAACATGCTGCAGGTCCAAGCCGTGGCGATCGCCGAGTCCTATCTGAACGAGATTCTGCAGAAGCCCTTCGGGTTCGATTGCGCCGGCACCTGCACGCGAACGCAGATGGACGAAGTTGCCGACTACAACGGGCTCGTGGACGTCGGTGCGCACGATGCGACCGATACCCCGGTGGCGAATCTCGGGAGCTATACGGTGCAGGTGAATGTCGCCAACAGCGCCCTCGGCGCGGTGCCCCGCTTGCAATCCGAGCTGGTCACCGTAACGGTCACGTCGCCCGACGGCCAGACCGTTGCCCTCAGCGGCTATCGGACGTCATACCCGTGAGCTGCCGATTTCGCCAGGCCGCCGGCTTCACGCTCGTCGAGCTCGTCGTCGTAATCGTCATTTCGGCGATCGTGGCAGTCTTCATGGTGCTGTTCCTGGACACGCCGATCGAATCGTACTTCGCGCAGACGCGCCGCTCCGACCTGGCCGATTCCGCGCACCGCATCAGCGACGCGGTCACGGTTGATGCCCGCACTGCGCTTCCCAACAGCATGCGGGTCAACGCGGCCGGAACGGCGCTGGAATTGCTCGCTACGACGGGGGTGGCGCGGTATTACGGGCCCGGAGACAATCCCAGCCCAGGCGAGCAGCTGACGATCGGCAGCCCGATACCGTCCTTCGGCACGATCGACCCGTTCAGCACACAGGCGCTGCCGTACTCCGCAAAATACGTTTCCGTCGGAAACCTCGGCACGCCGGCCTCCAACGCATACAACAGCGCGACGGGGGTCATGACGCCATCGGGCGACTCGATCAACGTAATCGTCAACCCAGGCACTCCGCCCTCACAGGACGAGAACCAGGTGACCTTCAGCCCCGCGATGACGTTCCAGCACGCTCCGCCGTCGGCGCACAACGCGTACCTCGTATCCGGTCCGGTGAGCTATGTCTGCAATCCGAATCCCGCAAATCCGACGGCGGGAACCCTCATGCGCTACTCTGGTTATGCCATCACGGCCGCCCAGGCCGTGCCGCCGGCCGGCACGGGCGCGCTCATCGCTCACGATGTCTCGGCGTGCACGATTTCAATCGTCCCCGCCCACGCAGGTTACACGTATGGCCAGCTCGCTATTCTCAGGGTCACCCTCTCGAACAGTGGTGAGACCCTACAGGTATTCCTGCAGGCGCCCACGGAGTACAGCCAATGAGCCTTTGCGCCGGGCGGTGGCGCAGGAGCGCCCGAAGACAGGGCGGCTTCTCCCTGGTCGCGGCCATCTTCCTCATCGTGGTCCTCGCGGCGCTCGGGGCTTTCGCCGTGCAGGTCGCGATGACACAGTATCAAGCCGCGAGCGTGGAGATGCTCGAAGCGCGGACCCAGGCGGCCGCCGAGGCCGGGATTGAATATGGAGCCTACATGGCGCTCCAGCGTGCCACCTGCGCGGGCACAAAAACCCTGAGCTTGACTCAGGCTGCCCTCAAAGGGTTTGTCGTGACGGTGACCTGCAACGCAACGACGCACCAGGTCGCCGGCCAGAATCATCAGGTCTATGCGCTGACGGCCGCCGCGACTAACAGCAGCTACGGTGAGCCGGAATATGTGGCGCGCAACGTGACGCGCGACGTGACTAACGCGCCGCCTTGAGCGTGGACCGACCTGCGCCTCAGCCGAGCGCCTCCCTCAGCTCCCCGATCAGATCCTGCGCGTCCTCGATTCCGACCGAGAGGCGAATGAGCCCATCGCCGATGCCGAGCGAAGCCCGAATGGCGGCGGGCAGTGACGCATGCGTCATGAGCCCCGGGTGCTCGATGAGACTCTCGACCCCGCCCAGACTCTCGGCCAGCGAGAAGAGATGGCATCGCTCGAGCATGCGGCGCGCATCGTCGAGCGTTCCCTTCAACACCGCCGTGACGATCCCTCCGTAACCCCCCGTCATCTGGCGGCGCGCGAGCGCATGCTGGGGATGACTCGTCAGACCGGGATAGTGGACGCGCTCGACCTTCGGATGACTCGCGAGAAACTGCGCCACGGCCAGGGCGTTGGCGCAGTGCCGCTCCATGCGCAACGCCAACGTTTTGATGCCGCGCAATGTCAGAAACGAGTCGAACGGCCCCGAGACAGCCCCGACGGCGTTCTGCAGGTAGCCGAGGCGCTCCGCCAGCCGGCTGTCGGCGCGCACGATGGCCGCCCCGCCCACACAGTCGGAATGACCGTTCAGATACTTCGTAGTCGAATGCACGACGATATCGAAGCCGTGCTCGAGCGGGCGCTGCGCGAAGGGCGTGGCGAACGTGTTGTCGCAAACGCTGATCAGTCCTTTTGAGCGCGCAATCTCCGCCACAGCCGCCAGATCGACGAGCTGCAGCAATGGATTGCTGGGCGTCTCCACCCAGACGAGGCGCGTGTTGGGGCGGATCGCGGCTTCCAGCGCCTCGGGCCGTGTCAGATCGACGAACGAGACCTGGTGTCCCGCCGAGCGCTTGCGCACGTTCTCCAGGAGCCGGTAAGTGCCACCGTAGAGATCGTGCATCGCAATGATGTGCGAGCCGGCATCGAGCAGCTCGAGCACGGTCGAGCTGGTCGCCATTCCGCTCGCGAACGCAAACGCCGCGCCGCCACCCTCCAGGTTGCAGAGCGCAGCCTGCAGCGCATCGCGCGTGGGGTTGCGGGTGCGCGAGTAGTCATACCCTTTGTGCACACCCGGGCTCGATTGCACATATGTCGAGGTGGCGTAGATGGGCGGCATCACCGCGCCCGTCAGCGGATCGGGATGCTGCCCCCCGTGAATGGCGCGGGTGGCGAAGCGCATTTGCTTGTCGGTCATCAAACCCTCACGTACGGCGACGCAGCCAGTTGAGCAGGTCGATGCGGGTGACCAGCCCCAGGAATTCGCTGCCATTCATCACGATGGCCACCATGCCGCGATTGAAGATCTCCATGAGCTGTTGCACGGGGGCGTCCAGCGGCACGGTGACCAGGTGGCTCTCCATGGCGGCGGTGACCGGCTCATTGAAGTGCTTGGGATTGGCGAACACCTCGAGCAGGATGTCCTCCTCGTCGACGATGCCGACGATGCGGCCGTTCTGCATCACGGGTAGCTGCGAGACGTCGTAGAGCTTCATGCGCCGGTACGCCGCCATGACGGGCTCGGTCGAGCTCACGGTCACCGCGGCGCGCTCCCAGTGACGGCGCGCTATCAGGTCGCGCAGGTCGCCGAAGCGCTCGCGCTCCAGGAATCCCTGATCCAGCATCCAGTAATCGTTGTAGACCTTGGAGATGTACTTGTTGCCGCTGTCGCAGACGAAGCTGACGACTCGCTTCGGCTTGGTCTGCTCGCGGCAGTAGCGCAGAGCCGCGGCGACGAGCGTGCCGGTGGAGGTTCCTGCCATGATGCCTTCCTTGCCCAGCAGCTCACGGCACGTCTTGAACGCCTCCGCGTCGGGGATGGTATACGCTGACCTGACGCGTCCGAGGTCCGCTACCGGCGGCACGTAATCTCCGCCGATGCCCTCGACCAGCCAGGTGCTGTGCTCCTGCGGCATCTTTCCGGTCCTTACATACTCCGCGAGCACCGATCCAACCGGATCTGCCAACACGATCTCGGCGTGCGGCGCGACGCGCGCAAGATAGCGCGAAACTCCAGTGATGGTGCCGCCTGTCCCGACACCGCAGACGACGGCGTCGAGGTTGTGATCCATCTGCTCCCAGATCTCGGGCGCGGTGGTCTCCTCGTGCGCGCGGGGATTGGCGGGATTGCCGAACTGGTTCACGTAGAAGGAGTTGGGCGTCTCGCTCGCGAGACGCTCCGCCAGGTCGCGGTAGTACTCCGGGTGGCCCTTGCTGACGTCCGAGCGGGTGAGTACCACCTCGGCGCCCATGGCCTTGAGGTGGAAGATCTTCTCCTGGCTCATCTTGTCGGGAATGACGAGCCGCAGTCTATAACCTTTTTGCGCCGCCACCAGCGCGAGGCCGAGCCCGGTGTTACCCGCCGTGGCCTCGATCAGCGTGCCGCCGGGAGGCAGCCGCCCCTCGCGCTCGGCCGCCTCGATCATGTAGAGGCCGACGCGATCCTTGATCGAGCCGCCGGGGTTCTGGCTCTCGAGCTTGAGAAAAAGCCGGCACGGGCCGGTCTCCAGGCGATTGACGGCGACGAGCGGCGTATGGCCGATCATCTGCAGGACATTGGCATAGGACTGCGGCGACATGGTTTCCTCGCTGGCTTGCTTTCGGCCGGCGCGCCCCGATTGTACGCCACAGGCGTCCGAGGCCATCCAGTGGTCGTCGGCTGCCGCTACTGTATCTCGCGAGAGCGTACTCGAGCGTCGCCGCATACGCGGATTTCGGCTAAAATCGCCGCATTCTCGCGAGCGGGTCCCGCTCGCTGTTGCTCTACCTTGCGGCCCCCTTTCCTCGAGACACCATGCCGACTCCGGTGACGGAATGACCGACGCCAATCGCGATGCGATTCTCGTGCGCGGCGCGCGCCAGAACAACCTGAAGAATATCGACCTCGACGTGGTGACGGGCGTGTCCGGCTCCGGCAAGTCCTCGCTGGTCTTCGACACGCTGTACGCCGAAGGTCAGCGGCGTTACGTGGAGACCTTCTCTCCTTATGCGCGCCAGTTTCTCGACCGCATGGACAAGCCGCAGGTGGATTCGATCGCGGGCATTCCGCCGGCCATTGCGATCGATCAAACCAACCCGGTGCGCACATCGCGCTCCACCGTGGGCACGATGACGGAGCTCAATGACCATCTGAAGCTGCTGTTTGCGCGCACGGCGACGCTCCATTGCGAGTGCTGCGGCCGGCCGGTGCGGCGCGACACCGCGGAGAGCATCTATGCCGACATGCGGGAGCGCGCGGCAGCCGCGGGCGACCCGCGGCTGCTGCTCACCTTTCCGGTGCCCGTGCCCGACAGCTTCCAGGAGGCGGAGGTCCGCGCGCTGCTCGAGAAGCAGGGCTACACCAGGTTTTTCGAGCGCGCCGATGGAGCGCCCCTGGCCGCGGGCCGCGAGGCGCCGCCCGCCGCCGAGAAGACCGAGGCGCAGCCGGTTGCGGCGAAGCGCGGCAAGCGGGGCCGCCCGGCCCGCTCCGCGGCGCGGACCGCGACGGTGCTCGAGGTCGTGCAGGATCGTTTCCGCGCCGGGCAGGCCGAGCGCGGCCGTGTGCTCGAGTCGCTCGAGACCGCGTTGCGTGTTGGCCGCGGCCGCCTCAACGCGCAGGTGGTCGACGGCAGCGATCCGCCGCGGGCGCTCGCAACCTGGCGCTACTCGAGCACGCTGCACTGCGCGGAGTGCGACCGCTCCTACCAGGAGCCGACACCCAGCCTCTTCTCGTTCAACTCCCCGGTCGGCGCGTGCGACAGCTGCCGGGGCTTCGGGCGCACCATCGGGATCGATTACGGCTTGGTCGTTCCCGACGAGACGAGGTCGCTGCGCGGCGGCGCCGTGAAGCCGTGGCAGACCAAGTCATACGCCGAATGCCAGCAGGACCTGGAGAAATTCGCGAAGAAGCGCGGCATCCCGCTCGATGTGCCGTGGCGGGAGCTCAAGCCCGAGCACCGTCGCTGGGTCATCGAGGGCGAAGGCGATTGGAGCAAGGGCGTCTGGTACGGCGCCAAGCGCTTCTTCGCCTGGCTCGAGAGCCGGTCCTACAAGATGCACGTGCGGGTCCTCCTTTCCCGTTACCGGGCCTACACGCCCTGCGAGACCTGCGGCGGCGCACGTCTCAAGACCCAGGGGCTCCTGTGGCGCGTTGGCGACCGCGCGCACGCCGATGAGGCGCTCGGCGCGACGCCACGATTCCGGCCGCGCGGTGTGGCCTGGAGCGACGAGACGCTGCAGAGCCTGCCGGGTCTATCCATTCACGATCTGATGCTGCTGCCCCTGGAGCGCGCCTGCGAGTTCTTTCGCCGGCTGCAGCTGCCGCGGCCGCTCGATGAGGCGACCGATCTGCTGCTCGGAGAGATCCGTGCGCGCTTCGGCTACCTGGCAGATGTCGGCCTCGGCTACCTCACGCTCGATCGCCAGTCCCGCACGCTCTCCGGCGGCGAAGTGCAGCGGATCAACCTGACCACCGCGCTCGGCACGTCGCTGGTCAACACCCTGTTCGTGCTGGACGAGCCCTCGATCGGCCTGCACCCGCGCGACATGCAGCGCGTGATCACCGTGATGAAGCGCCTGCGCGATGCCGGCAACTCGCTGCTCGTCGTGGAGCACGATCCGCAGATCATGCTGGAGGCGGACCGCATCCTCGACCTGGGACCGGGGGCGGGAGAGCGCGGCGGCGAGATCGTGTTCTTCGGTACCCCGCGGGAGATCCGCCGCGATGGCCGCTCACTCACCGGAGAATATCTCAGCGGGAAGAGACGCGTGAGCGGCGAGCGCGCCGTCAATGCCGCGGTTCTGCCATCCGGCAAGGAGGTCGTTGCCGAAGCTCGCTCCAACCGCTGGCTGGAATTGCGCGGCGTCCGCCAGCACAACCTCAAGGACGTTGACGTCCGGATACCGCTGAAGCGCCTCGTCTGTGTCACCGGCGTCTCCGGCTCTGGCAAATCCACGCTGATCGAGGACGTCCTCTACCCCGCGCTCCTCAAATACCATGGCAAGCCGACCGAGGCCCCGGGACTCTTCGCCGGGCTTGCCGGCGCGGAGCTCATCGACGATGTCGTCATGGTCGATCAGAGTCCCATCGGGCGCACCACCCGCTCCAATCCGGCGAGTTATGTCGGCGCCTTCGATGCCATCCGCAACCTGTTCGCGGCGGAGCCCGCCGCGCAGGAGCGCAAGTACACCGCCGGCACCTTCAGCTTCAACTCCGGCAACGGCCGCTGCCCAACCTGCAGCGGCAATGGCTTCGAGCACGTCGAGATGCAGTTCCTCTCGGACGTCTACCTGCGCTGCCCCGACTGCGACGGCCGCCGCTATCGCGACGAGGCCCTGGAGATCAAGCGCGAAGGAACGAACGGCCGCCGCGCCAACATCGCCGAAGTCCTGGGGATGACCGTCACCGAGGCGCTCGAGTTCTTCCGCGACTCGCGCGAGGTCGCCGCGCGTCTGGCGCCCCTCTCCGACGTCGGCCTCGAGTATGTGACGCTCGGACAGCCGGTGCCCACGCTCTCGGGCGGCGAAGCGCAGCGCCTGAAGCTCGCGGGCCATCTCGCCGAAGCGGGCTCCGTGCTCTCGAGCACGACCCACAAGGGCAAGCTCTTCCTCTTCGACGAGCCGACCACGGGCCTGCACTTCCAGGACGTGGCGAAGCTCCTCACCGCGTTCCGCAAGCTGCTCGCGGCGGGGCACTCGCTGCTCGTCATCGAGCACAACCTCGATGTGATCCGCGCCGCCGACTGGATCATCGATCTCGGCCCGGAGGGCGGCGAGCGCGGCGGGAGTGTCGTCTGCGCCGGCACGGCGGACGAGGTGCGCGCTCACCCTGAGTCGCACACGGGCCGCGCGCTCTTGGAGTACGAGCGCGCCCTTGGCGGTGAGCCGACTCCGCCCGGGCCCGCACTGCGCGCCGCCGTCAGGGAACCCGGTGCAACCTATGGGGCTGCCGGCATGAAAAGCAACGGACGCGGGAGCGGCTCCGTGGTCATCCACAACGCGCGCGAGCACAACCTGAAGAGCATCGACGTGCAGATCCCGAGGGATCGGCTCACGGTGATCACCGGCGTATCAGGGTCCGGCAAGTCGACACTGGCCTTCGACATCCTCTTCAACGAGGGTCAGCGCCGGTACCTCGAGTCACTCAACGCCTATGCGCGGCAGTTCGTCCAGCCCGCCGCCCGGCCCGACGTGGACGCGATATTCGGCATTCCGCCGACGGTCGCCATCGAGCAGCGCACCAGTCGCGGTGGCCGCAAGAGCACCGTGGCAACACTGACGGAGATCCATCACTTCCTCCGTCTCCTCTACGTCAAGCTGGGCACCCAGTATTGCCCCGATTGCGATGTCGCGATCGAGGCGCAGAGCGCCGCCTCGATCGCCGCGCGGCTGCTGCGCGAGCACCGGGGCACGCGCATCGCGCTGCTGGCTCCGCTCGTGGTGGCGCGCAAGGGCTACTATACGGACCTGGCCAAGTGGGCCGCGAAGAAGGGCTTCAAGACCCTGCGCGTCGACGGCGCCTACCTATCCACGGCGCAGTGGCCGCGGCTGTCGCGCTTCAGGGAGCACACGATCGAGCTCCCCGTCGCGGAGATCGACGTCGGCGTGAAGACCGATACCGCGCTGCATCAGGCGCTCGCCCGCGCGCTCGACTTCGGCAAGGGCCTGGTGAACGTGCTGGGTCCGAAGAGCGACCAGCCGACGGTGTTCTCGACCAAACGCGCCTGCCCCTCGTGCGGCCGCAGCTTCGCCGAGCTCGACCCGCGCCTCTTCTCCTACAACTCCAAGCACGGCTGGTGCGAGAGCTGTTACGGGACCGGTCTGGAAGTGCCCGCGGAGGACGAGTCGGCCGAGGGCGCGGAGGCCGACGGAGACGGCGACAGCGATGAGGCGCCGCAGACCTGCGCGGCCTGCGCCGGCAAGCGGCTGAATCCGGTGGCCAACAGCGTGCGCTTCCGCGAGCGCTCCATCGCCGACCTCGCCGCCGACTCGGTGGCGCAGTCGGCGGAGTTCTTCCGCCGCCTCAAGCTCTCGCCACGGGAGCAGCAGATCGCGCGCGACCTGCTCGCGGAGATCCGCGCGCGGCTCAAGTTCCTCGACCGGGTGGGGCTCGGCTATCTGCAGCTCGACCGCTCCGCGCCCACGCTCTCCGGTGGCGAGGCGCA
>Ga0335075_10017841_pt1 | contig 10540 bp, 9 predicted proteins | sample Lox_Sample_24_FD_206723 | JGI IMG/M metagenome (GOLD analysis project Ga0335075, IMG submission 206723) | Soil microbial communities from Loxahatchee National Wildlife Refuge, Florida, United States - Lox_Sample_2.4 | ecosystem: Environmental > Terrestrial > Soil > Wetlands | place: USA: Florida... | reverse complement strand
GTGTGCCCCAGGGCGACCAGGGTGACCAGTTCCCGTTCCCGGGGGCTGAGCGCTTCCGGGCCGGGTGCCGCGGCCGGCGGCTGCGGGTCCCCGGCAGTGAGCATGAGAACGTACTCGGCCGCGGTGGCCAGGCTCATCGCCGTGCCGCGTTCCTCGGCTGCCTGCGTCTGTGCCGGCCCGAGCGCCTGCCGGGCTTCGCGCAGGGCTTGCTGCCGCTGGAACCAGCCCTCGGGCAGATCCGGATGCGACGGGGCCGAGAACCCCTCGCGCTCGGGCGCGACCACCGCGGCCCAAACCGTGACCGCCTCGGCGGTGCGCCCGGTCCGGGCGCACAGGTAGCCGCAGCAGTCCAGGTCCTCGATCACCTTCCGGCGTACGCCGGTCCGCAGGGCCGTCTGGAGGGCTTCCCGCAAGTGCAGGGCGGCGGCCGCATAACGGCCTGAGGCCAGGTCGAGAACCACCATCTTCTCCAGCAGGTTCCCCAGACTCCACAGGTCGCCAGCCTCCCGCGCGCCGGCCAGCCCGGCGGCGCAGGTCCGCTCAGCAGCGGCCAGATCGCCGACCTCTATCAGCACGGTCGTCAGGGTGTGGCCGCACACCCGGGCCGCCGGGCCGTGCAGGCCGGCCGATATGCCCTCCGCCTGCCTGGCCAGCTGCACGGCGCCCACGCGGTCGCCGCCGACACAGGCAACCAGGCTCAGGACCGCAAGGGCGAGCGCCTCGTCAACCGGGTCGTCACCGCCCCGGGCCAGCGCCAGGGATCGGCGGGCATCGCCGGCCGCCTCGGCGATCCGTCCCATGCCGAGCAACGTCGCCGACCGGCCGCTCAGGCACCTCGCTAGCAGCGGGAACGACCCACTGTCCCCGATGGCGTCACGGACCGCGGTGAAGTGGCGCAGCGCCCCGGCCGGATCAGCCGAATCCAGCGACGCCTGACCGAGCCAGGTGTGACCGGCGCACCACGCGTCGCTGCCTGCGGCAGCGCGGTCGACGGCCGCGCGCAGCAGCGGCACCTGAGCCGCGAGCCGGCCACGGATCTGCCACCACCACGCCAGCGCGGCCGCCAGCCTCGGTGCCACGACCGCATCATGACCCAGGGCCGTATCGTGCTCCAGGGCCCAGTCCAGCACCCGGCGCATGGTGGCGTCCTCGGCATCCAGCCACCGGGCAGCGGACACCTCGCCGGTGCCGGCCGTCTGCCCCGACACGGCGTCCTCGGCAACCCGCAACGCGTACCCGGCCAGCGCGGCCGCAACGGCGTCAGCCTCGCCGGCCTCGGCCAGCAGCCTCGCCCCGTAAGCCCGCAGCGTCTCCAGCATCACATAGCGGGACCGGCCATCAGGCCCGGCCCGCGGCGGGGCCAGCAGCGAGCAGTCCACAAGATGCAGCACAGCCGACCTGGCGCCGGCTCCCGCGACCGCCTCGGCCCCCTCCAGAGTGAACGGTCCAGGGAACACCGACACCGCCCGGAAGACCTGTTGCTCCGGTCCGTCCAGCAGCCGGTAACTCCACTCCACGGCGGCCGCCAGCGACCTCTGCCGGGCCGACGCGAGCCGGTCCCCTGCCTCCAGCAAGGTGAACCGGTCATCGATCCGGTCCAGGAGCTGCGCCACGCCCAGCGCCTCCACCCGCGCCGCCGCCAGCTCGATCGCCAGTGGCATCCCATCCAGCCGCGCCACCAGCCGCGCCACCACCGGCGCGTTCTGCCCGTCCAGGGCGAAACTCGCGTCAGCCCGGCGGGCCCGGTCCGCGAACAGCGCCACCGCCTCCGAACCGTCAGCAGCCGCCGGATCGCCTGGGTCGGGTAGCGACAGCGGTCCCAGCCGGTACCGCGCCTCCCCGGCTATCCGCAGCGGCTCCCGGCTGGTAGCCAGCACCCGCACATCATCGGCGCCAAGCAGCAGCCTGCCGCACAGCTCCGCAGCTGCGCCTATCACCTGCTCGCAGTTATCCAGCACCAGCAACAACTGCCGCCGGGCCAGCGCGCGCGCCAGCGCATCGGCCGCCGCTACCGAGGGCAGCTCCCGGATCCCCAGCGCCGCCGCCACCGCCGCCGCCACCTGCGCCGGATCCCCCACCGCCGCCAGTTCCGCCAGCCACACCCCGTCAGCGAACCGGTCGGCCACCCTCCTGGCCACCTCGCCGGCCAGCCGCGTCTTCCCGGCACCCCCAGGCCCGGTCACCGTCACCAGCCGGTCCCGGCCAAGCTGGCCGGTGATCTCGTCCACCACCCCGGCCCGGCCCACGAAACTGGTCAGCGCAGCCGGAAAGCCGTGCATGCTTCCCGCCGCGTCAGCCACCACAGACCGCTCCACAGCGGTCACCATAACCGCGCCTCATCACCGCGGTACAGCTGTTAGCCGCCGCTCAGCATGTGCACGACGGCGACGCTCAGCCCCCGAATTCCGCGCAAGCCCGGCGCGACTGCGCGCGGTTATCAACGCGACCTTCACCTGGCCCTGCAGACGTTGTCGCCGCACAGAACCCGGATCGACAGTCCGCCGGAAGCAGTCAGCGGCCTCCGAGCGCGTGCGACGGCGCGGTGCCGCCCACCGCCGTAGCCGGCAGCGCGACTGGGCCTAGGTCCACCATGGGATGTGGGTGTCGGCCCATGGCATCTCGCCCCGGCGCGGTCCATGATTGTTATCGGGTAGACACGAGCCTGCACGTGACTTGTGAAGGAGCGCACCGGCGCTGGTCGCGTATTGGCTGTGGCGCTGGTACGGGCGGCCCCCACGGTGTCGTTCCCCTAAGTCTCATGAGAGAGGAAATAGCACGTGGAGAATAAGAACGAGTTCTGGGCGAACGCTAGCGTGGTTGCTGTTTCTCCAGTGGCTTTTGCGGTTGGATTGGCCAAAGGTGCCTATGACGCCTCGACTGATAACGGCCCCTTCAGGGAAGGGTTCAATGCGGCAGCAGGTCCTATTCTGAGAGGGGCCAAAAACTTCGGCTCTGAGCATGGGACGACGATAACGAAGGGTGTGATTACTGGCGCTGCTGGCACGCTCGGCGCCCGAATCGTGCGGGGGGTGTTCAAATAGCTTTAAACGGGTAGCACCGGGGACCCAGTCAAGCCGGTGTCCCTGGCGGGGATTTGAGTAGTGGCGTTGCCTCGGCGGGATAGCCGGCACGCCGTTGTCGTAGTGCGCTCGCCGCCATCCGGATCAGATCGATGGTCACTCCGGCGGCACCGCTTGGGTCGTGCACTTTCAGCTTCACATCCAGGCTCACCGGAGTGTCGCCCCAGGCCTGCGCCTCGATGTTGATGTGCGCCACCTTGTGTGACTTCAGGTGCGACAGATATCCCAGCGGGGCTACCTGCACTCGGCCCGCTGCGGCTCCGTCAGCGGCGAGGGCGTTGAGTTTGGACTGCAGTTTGGTGTTGCTGTGCTCGACCAGGTTCCTGAAATCCTCGGTGCCTCCCAAGTTCACCTGGTACGAGCTGGTCAGAGTGAGTCCCCGCTCTTCCAGCAGCCGCAGCAGGGCATGATGCACCACTGAGGTGCCGAACTGGCTGGCCAGGTCGTCTCCCACCAGCGGCAGTCCGGCCGCGACGAACCGATCTAGGCAATGCTGGTCGCGGGCCACCGCGTCGGACGTGCTGTTGATCAACGCCGCTCCGGCCCGCAGCGCCGCCTCGGCATAGGCTCTCGCCGTCTCCGGACGACCGCTGGGCGCCGCATAGAGCACGACCTCGGCCCCGGCAAGCTCGGCGGCAACGCGTTCGACCTCGGTGGCATCGGTGAGACCGCGGCGCACCATGACCCCGGAAAGCGGCAGCTCGGCAGTACGCCGCGGGTAGTTGTTTGGCGGCAAGAAGATGGCATCGGTCAGATCCCGCCCGATCTTCTCCGGGGAGATGGCGAAAGCCGCCACGAACTCGATGTCGCCTACGCCCAGTCCGTCCAGCACCGGCGTGCGGACTCCGACCAGGCTGCCCGTGGAACGGTACAGCGCTACTCCTTGCACGAGCGCTGAAATGTTATTGCCTGTTCCGATGACAGCAACTTTGACTGCGTCGATCATGTGACCCCTCTGTACATCCTTCTGTGCAAACTGGCTGGCTTGGCCTCGACTAGGCCACTGTTCTCATCCGCGAGCGCTCGTCTCATCCGCGAGCGCTCTCGTGTTGCCCTAACTCGCGCCACCCGGCCACTCGCGAACGCCAAGATCGCCAACTGGCGCCGGCAGCGGCTTGGCGCCGGATGTGAAGGGCTCAGACTACGAGCAGGCGAAGGCCAAGCTCGGCAGCGTCGAGATCGACGAGGTCGCGGTTGCGCTCGGCCCACCGGCCAGAGGCGAGGTCGGCACCCAGGCTGTGCACTGCCCGCTCCTCGGCGTCCGGCCCGACCCTGGCCCAGGTCGAGATGCCGCGGCGGACGTTCTCGTCCAGGTATGCCTCGGGCCGGCGCCAGTAGGCCTCATAGAAGCCGTCCACGCAATCCCACGGAACGAGCACCGGCTCTACCCGGGCTCCGATCACGTCGGCCAGCTCGGCGACCGTAGGCCGCCCCGCAACGAGGTCGGCGAACTCGGGCAGGTAGTCACGAGTCAGCCAGAACCGGCGCCGTTCGGTGTCACTGCCGTCGTGCGTGAACACGACCACGCGGCGAGCGACGCGCCGCATCTCGCGCAGGCCCGCGATCGGGTCCTGCCAGTGATGGATGGTGGCAAAGGCCATCGCAGCGTCAAAGGACTGGTCTTCGAAGGGAAGACTCTCCGCGGTCGCAACCACGCATGGCGCTGCGCCCGCCGGCCGCTGCGCCCGCATGACCGCCGAAGGCTCTACCGCGGTTACATCGCGGTCAGGCGGCTCATAGGAGCCGGTGCCAGCACCGACATTCAATACCGTCTGCGCTTCGCCCAGAGCAGCCCAGACCTGCGCGGCGATCCTCGGCTCGGTGCGCCGCGTCACGGTGTAGGTAGCTCCGATGGTGTCATACAGCTGCGCGCTGGACATGCCGCCGCCTCTCTGGCTTCGCCACCGCACGCCCCATCTCGCGCGTTGCGATGTATCGGTTTGATACATCGGGACGATATACAGCGTCGCGTAATGTCGCAAGTTGGATATCGCCGCAGCGGCGCTCGACTTGGTGTCAGAAGCAAGGCGAACTCGCGAGGCTGCGTGAATTAATGCCGGACGCGGACGACGAGCTTGCCGGTGGCTCGGTCGTGCTCCATGTCGTCGTGGGCCTGCGCCACCTGCTCCAGGCCGTCATAGACGCGGTCCACGGGGAAGGCCAGCCGGCCGGCCGCGACCGCATCGAGGATCTCCTGGAAGGCCTCCCGCGGCAGGTCGCCAGCATCGCCGAAGTAGCCCGCCAGGCGCACGCCCCTTGGCAGGTACTCGTTCGGGGAGAAGTCCCGCACCGTCCACTGGTTGGAGAGGCTGCCGCTGAAGCAAGCCGTGCCGTGCACGCGCACCGCGCGCAAAGTGTCAGGCAGGGTTGGCGTGCCGACGAGGTCAAGGGCGGCGTCGACGCCCTCCGGGTACAGTTCGCGCACGACGGGAGCGACCTCGCCGGTGTCGAGCAGGGGGTGGTCGACACCGTGCTCTTTCAGCAAGGCGAGGCGGTCGGCCCGGCGCGTGGTGGACAACACCGTGGCGCCGCGCCATGTGGCCAGCGCGGCGGCGGCCAGGCCCACCGAGGAGGTGCCGCCGCGGATCAGCACGGACTGACCGGGCTTCAGGTCCAGGCCGATGGTGAGCGAGCCGTAGGCAGTCTGCACCATCTCCGGCAGGGCGCCCAGCACCGCCCAGGGCAAGTCGGTGTCGACAGGGATGACCTGGGCCAGCGGCACCGACGTGTACTCGGCGTAGCCACCGTCGTAGGTGCGACCCATGTCCCCCATCATCGCGACGACCTTCTGCCCGGGAGCCAGCCCGCTGCCCGCAGGGGCCGCGTCGACGGTGCCGGCGGCCTCGATACCCGGCACCCGGGGAAAGCTGACGCCCACGCTCAGACCCAGGCGGAGCTTTAGTTCCGAGCGATTGAGGCCGAAGGCCTCGACGCGGATGCGCACCCAGCCGTCCCGCTCGGGCGGGAGCGGGAGAGTGGTTAGCCGCAGGTTGTCCACGGGGCCCGGAGCGGACAGCCGGACGGCGCGCATGGTGGTCGTCGAGGATGTCATAGGTCTGCCTTCTTCCCGGCGGTAGCAGAGTAGGTCGGCGATGGTGAACATGCGGCCGCTGCGGCTTCATTCCCAACCCCAGGCCGGCCCTGACGCACCGCGACACCGGGCGGATCGGGCACGATGGTCACGTGACCGACTACGCGAGTTTTGCCCGGTTCTACGACCGCATCATGGGAGACAGGTCCGAAGATATCGACCGCGTCCACACCTACATCAGCAGGTACCTGCCCGGCGCGCGGTCGCTGCTCGAGCTTGGCTGCGGTACCGGTGCGCTGCTCGCGGGCCTCTCGCCGGAACTGCCCGTCACCGGCATCGACCGGTCGCCGGAGATGCTGGCGGTCGCCGCGCAGACCGTGCCCGCGGCGCGCCTGGTGCTCGGGGACATGACGGCGTTCAGCCTGGCGGAGCGGTTCGACGTGATCATCTGCATGTTCGACACCCTCAATCACGTGCAGTCGTTCGCCGGCTGGCTGACGCTGTTCAGTTGCGTGCACGAGCACCTGGCGGACGGCGGCCTGTTCATCTTCGACGTGAACACGGCCGGCCGGCTGAGCCGCCTCGACGACGCGCCCGCTTACCTCGACGAGTTCGACGGGAACGTGGTGCTCATGACGGTGCGGTCAGCCGCCAAGTCACTGTCGCTCTGGCAAACCAGAATCTTCGAACGGCAGCATGACGACATATACAAGCTGCATGACGAGCGGATCTACGAGCTTGGCGTGCCGCTGATTCACATCCGCGCGGCCCTCGCGGGCCGGTTTGAGCTGCTTGAGGAAGCCAGTCTGGATGGCAGCCCGGTCAGCGACGAGTCAGACCGGATTTTCTTCGTCTTCCGGCACCTGCCGGCTCGCACTGAGCTGGCCGGCTAGCGGCGAGCCTCCCGGCTAGCACCTGCCCTGCTCGGTAGCACCCACCACCCTGCTCGCTAGCACCCACCCTGCCGGTCTTTGATCGCGCGGGTGAGCTTGCTGAGGATGGATGAGAACTGCGTCCGTTCAGCGGGCGAGAGATCGGCGAAGATCTCTGACATGGCCCCAATGCGCGGACCGAGTTCCTGCTCCGCCTCGCGAGCGCCCTCCGGCGACAGCTCGATGACCGTTGCCCGCCGGTCAGTGGGGTGCCGGCGGCGAACCACGAGATGCGCATCCTCGAGCGCATCTACGATCGCCGTCATGTTGCGCGGGGATGTACCGAGCTGCGTGCCGAGATCCCGCATGATCGCGGGCCCGCCGCCGTGCAGCGCCTCAAGCAGCCGGAGCCGTGCGTAATTCAGTCCGTCGCACGACCGCGTTTCCATCCAGCGCAGGAAGCCCATGCTGAACCGGGCAGTCTGGGCGACGAGCGCCGCGGCGCTCTCCGCGTCGGTCAGGCCGGCCAGATCCACCTCGGCTGAGCACTCGCCGTCGCCGTGACCGGCGCAGTCTTCCGCGAGTTGCGCCGCCCTAGGCTCCGGCCTGACACTGCTCACGCTCACAGGATACCCGGAGATAATGTTTGACACGACTATGAGCCTGGGTACTGTTACGCTGGTGATGGTTCAAAGCTAAATTAGCTACGTCCCGGCGAACAGAGGGCTGACAGCAATGACTACTGCAGAGGGTAACCAGGCGGCGACCGTTTACGTCGGCCCCGCGAGCTTCCAGCTGGATCCTGCGGCCTCGGCCGTCTCGATCTCGCACAAGACATTCTGGGGACTCGGCACGGTGCGCGGTTCCTTCACCAAGCTGACCGGATCGGCCGAGATACTCGCGGACGGGTCCGGGCGCGGCCGCCTGGAAATAGACGCCGCGTCGATCGACACCAAGAATGCCAAGCGCGACCAGCACCTGCGGTCCAAGGATTTCTTCCACGCCGACGAGCACCCGCAGCTCGTAGCCGAGGTGACACAGGCCGCCAGGCAGGGCGCGGGCGACGTGGCCGCCACCGGGACCCTTACCGTGGCTGGCCAGACCCGGCCGCTGACAGTGAGCGCGCGTATCACGCAGGCAACCGACGGCGCGATCACTCTCACGGCTGAGGCCGACGTCGACCGGGCCGACTTCGGCATGCGCTGGAATCAGCTCGGCATGATCACGGGGAAGGCGCACGCCAGCGTCGTTGCGCGGTTCGTCAAGACGGCTCCCGGCAAGTAGCACGGGGCCAGATCCGAGAAACAGGAATCAGGGTCATATGAAGCTGCAGGTAATCGTCGGCAGCACGCGGCCTTCGCGGGCGGCGGACAAGGTCGTGCCCTGGGTAGCCCGTCGCGCCGCGCTGCACGAGGCGTTCGAGACAGAAGTAATTGATCTTCGCGACTGGCCGCTGCCGATGTTCGGCGAACACATGGGCAGCATCGGCGACCCCCGCGACCCGTCGTACTCCGACCCGGCCGTGCGCCAGTGGAACCGAAAGGTCGCCGAAGCGGACGCTTACCTTGTGATCACGCCGGAGTACAACCACAGCGTTCCGGGCGAGCTGAAGAACGCTATCGACAGCGTCTTCGTGTCGTTCGCCTTCCGCAACAAGCCGATGGCAATGGTGGGCTACAGCGGCGGCATCGGCGGGGCGATCCGGGCAATCGAGCACATCAACCAGATCGCGGTCGAGGTGGAGGCTGCGCCGTTGCGCAGCACCGTGATACTGCCGTTCGTCGACAAGGCATTCACCGAGGAGGGCGAGCCAGCCGACCCCGCGACAGAGGTCAGCCTGCAGATCCTGCTCGAGGACCTAGCCTGGTGGGCGACAGCGTTGCGCAACGCCCGTGAAGCCGGCGAACTGCTTCCCGGCAAAATCAGGGCGCGCATGGCGGCCACCGCGACGGCACCCGCCCGCTAGCGGGTTGAGGCGGCCGCACCGCCTTGCGGCCGCCTCATAGGGCGACCCGATAGCAAGGACTGCGCTGGTCCTGTAGCGGGCCGGACTTCTGCTGGATGAATTGTCGCCTATGTGGTCACCAGAAGTTCAGGTCCCGAAGTCCAGATGCCGGAGCGGCGAGTCCGCGTGCGATCGGGTTCAGGAGATAATCCCGATGTTGATGATGTACACGGTTGCTGTCTCAGCATCTACTTCGCAGAGATCCGGATGTCGCGTGCGTGCAACCGGTAGATGCCTGTGACACCCCAGGGGACCGCGCCCTCCGGATACGGCTGATCAGCCAGTAATTCGACGGCTCGCCGCGTCCGGGCGAACAGGTCCTTATCCTCGCTGCGAATGCGCGCTAGGTTACGAACCGCCGTCTCCCGGAAGACGACAGTCAGGCTCACGACGAGGTTTCTGCGTCGATCCGGTCGAGCGCAGCATCAAGTTCATCGAGGCTTATCCCGTCTCGCCCGACGACCTTGTCGGCAAGGTGAGCCGCAAGCGCGGCGCGACCCTCAAGGTCCGCGAGGTCATCGATGTTGATGAGCGCGGCGACCGGCCTGCCGCCCTCGCTGAGGGTAACGGGACGGTGGCTTTGCCGCGCTTCGGCGACGAGCTCACCGAGGCGCGTCTGAGCCGCAGTCAAGGGATAGGCCATTGATCGACCGTAACACTGTGGACGGGTCAATGCGGGCTCCGAACACGCGCGAGCCAGCAAGCCTGCCCCGCGACCGCGACGGCTGAGCGCACTGCCGCGCCGCAAGCAGGCGCAAGTAGTCGGCTTACTGGCAGGTGCGGGCGCTCATCGCGCGGAGTGGCGGTTACGGATGGCATCGAGCCGGCCTGGCGAGTCCGGATGGACTAAGCCGCCCGACTGCCCGGAGCCCGCTCGCTGGCGAGGCACGGTCTCGCGGAACGTCCGCCGGTAGGCGTTTGGCGTCGTGGCGCGCCAGGCCCGGAAGTGATGGCGGAGCGTGGCCGAGTTCCCGAAACCGGCTCGTTCCGCTATCACGTCCACGACCTCGTCAGTTTCCTCAAGCAGCTGCTGTGCCAGCAGGACGCGCTGGCCGGTCAGCCACCGTTGCGGCGTTGTGCCGGTCTCCTGGACAAACCGCCGTGCGAACGTACGCGGGGACATCGCTGCCAGGCTGGCCAGATCGTCCACTGTCACGGCCCGGCTCAGGTTGTGCTGCATCCATTCGATGACATCGCTGAGGGTGTCGCAGTCCGGTTCCGCAACCGGGCGCTCGACGTACTGGGCCTGACCACCATCCCGGTGCGGCGGCACGACCATCCGCCGGGCGATGGCATTGGCGACCCGGCTGCCTTGCTCCTTGCGGACGAGGTACAAGCAGGCGTCGATGCCGGCCGCGGTTCCTGCGCTGGTAATGACCATCGCGTCGTCGACGTACAGCACCGATGGATCCACCTTGGCAGCCGGGTACGTCCGGGCAAGCCTTGCGGCGTGGCGCCAGTGGGTCGTGCAGACCCGGCCATCAAGCAGACCCGCTGCGCCGAGCACGAACGCGCCGGTGCAGACACTGAGCACCCAGGCGTTCCGGTCAAC
>Ga0335075_10017839_pt1 | contig 10541 bp, 1 predicted proteins | sample Lox_Sample_24_FD_206723 | JGI IMG/M metagenome (GOLD analysis project Ga0335075, IMG submission 206723) | Soil microbial communities from Loxahatchee National Wildlife Refuge, Florida, United States - Lox_Sample_2.4 | ecosystem: Environmental > Terrestrial > Soil > Wetlands | place: USA: Florida... | reverse complement strand
CCCTCGCCTCCGGGACCGCCCTCGCCCCCGACGCCGCCTCCCGGCAGCATGGGGCTGACCACCATTACAACCATTGTCAGCGTTCAGAACTCGTACCCGGGCTTTGTCCAACTGGAGACGGTGACTGCTGACGTCACCAACCCCAACGGTTACAGCGTCGATGCGGGCGTCGTCGACTTCCAGGTCAATGGCCAAACTATCTACGCCCCGGTGGTTAACGGCGTGGCCACGGCCACCTTTGCCACTGGCTTGTTCGATCTCAGCGTATGGCAGGATCTGTTGTTCGCGCACTCTCTCACCGCCGGTTATAGCGATAGCTCGGGTGTTTTCGCCCCGTCAGGAGCGGGAGAAACGGTTCAGGCCATCTGGATCGATTATTTCTTGAGTTTGTTGGCATTGCAGCTAGGAGGTCTGACCCAGCTCCAGACCCCGTGAGTAGACGAAAGCGCAGCGAAATATAGGTTTTTGTTAGCAATCGTTTAGGAGTTGTACAGAATTACGTTTCCCGTTTAGGCGCGGGCGGAGGCGAGCGCTCCAGTGGGTAGACATTCCTGTCTGCCCGGCAGACAGGAGTGTCTGCCCCACTAAAGCGCTCGCCTACTCCCCGCGCCTAAACGTGGATCGTGTTTTTGCACCGCTCCACATGCCCCGCCCGGAACAGTTACGGGGACGACGATTTTTGTCCGGTAGTTCGATAGTTGCAGGGATAAACCAGCCATGAAACGAATAATCTGGTCGCGATTTCTCCGTCATTTCGTTCCCACGTTCCGCGCGGGGACGTCCCGCCGCGCGGCCGGAACGCGGGCGGTTCGGAAACCGTTAACGCGGGCGCCGATACGCCTGCACTTGGAGAACCTGGAGGATCGCACGCTCCTGTCGTCGCCTCCCGTCTTTACGGTCAACATGGCCGGCGACGCCGGCGTCGGTTCCGGCAACTCCGGCGACATCCGCTATGTCATCGACCAAGCCAACATACCGACCAATGCCGGCGCCATTATCAACTTCAACACCACGGCCATCGGCAGCAATACCATCACGCTCACTCATGGCGAGTTGGATATCTCCAACACCATGACCATCGACAACGCCACCGGCGGCACAGTGACCATCAGCGGCGACGCCACCGGCCTCCTTCCCACCGCTTCTGTCACTGCCGCCAGCCGCGTCTTCAACATCACCGCGCCGCAAGCGGTAGTGACCATCGAGAACCTGACCATCACGGGTGGAAATGGCTCGCCCACGAACTCGAAGACGCCGGGCAACCAGGGCGGCGACATTTTCAACGGCGGCCAGCTGACTCTGCAAAACGACGTGATCCAAAACGGCTACGTCCTCGGCGTCGTCGGCGGCCCGCCAGCAGAAGGCGGCGGCATCTTCAACGCCGAGGGGCAGAACACCGGCACCGGAGCGACGTTGACGCTCAACGGCACCACCATCCAAAAGAACGAGGCCGCGGGCGCCAACGGACTGAACTCAGCCTACTTTAGCCTCCCCGGCGGCGACGCCGGGTTTGGCGCAGGCGGCGGCATCTACAATGACTTGAACGCGACGGTAAACATCCAGAACGGCAGCCAGATTATCAACAACGAAGCGCTGGGCGGCAACGGCGGCAACGGTCTGAACGGACTTAACGGAGGGAACAACACACCCGGCGGTCCCGGCGGCGCGGGCGGCGCGGGCGGCGCGGCCTATGGAGGCGGCGTCTTCAATAGTGCCGGCGGCTCCGTGAACATCACCGGCAGCAAGACGTCGTCGATCATCATTGCCGACAATGTGGCCCAGGGCGGCACCGGCGGCAACGGCGACTACGGCGGCAATGGCGGCAATGCTACGCCCAAATTCCTAACCGGCCCTTCCGGCGGCACCGGCGGCAGCGGCGGCAACGGCGGCTCTACGTTCGGCGGCGGACTGTACAGCGCGGGATCGATCCTGACCTTGGAATATGCCCAGTTCGCGGGCAACCAAGCGAAAGGCGGCGGAGGCGGTACCGGTTCCAACGGAGGCAATGCCGGCAACGGCGGCGCGAACGCGCCGGGCGGCCCCGGCGGTGCAGGAGGTTTGGGAGGCAGCGGCGGCGGCGCCGCCGGCGGCGCCGTCTACAACGTGGGGAGCGGCTTCACCGTTGCCAACAGCCAATTCACCACCGATTCGGCAGGCACCGGCAACGAAGTGATCGGCGGCGCCGGCAACAGTGGCAGCTACGGCGGCAACGGCGGCAAGGGCGGCACTAGCGGCAAGCCAGCCTTCCACGTCGGTGGAGCCGGCGGGGCCGGTGGGGACGGCGGCGTCGGCGGTGCTGCCCAGGGCGGCGCCGTGTTCAATGGCGGCGGAGACATCATTTTTACGAGCGTCACTACCACCACGACTTTGGCGCAGGGCGGCGCCGGCGGTGCCGCCGGAGCCGGCGGCGCCGGCGGATCCGGCGGGGCCGGCGGATCCGGCGGCGCGGCGGGCGGCGGCGGCGCGGGCGGTACGGGCGGGGCCGCCCAGGGCGGCGGCGTGTACAACAGCGGCGGCAGCCTGAGCTTCAGCAATTTCACTTCCAGCAATAGCCAGGCCAACGCCGGCAACGGTAACACCGCCGGCAATGGCGGCACCGGCGGCCACGGCGGCGGCGGCGGCGGCGGTAACGCTTCCAGCAGTTACTCCAGCGCTTTCGGCGGTTCCGGATTAGTCGGCGGTAAGGGCGGCGCGGGAGGAGCCGGCGGCGCGGCCCAGGGCGGCGGCTTTTATAATATCGGCGGCGCCTTGACCGTGACCAACAGCTCCTTCACCAACGATTCCGTCGCCAGCGGCACCGGCAGTACCGGCGGCGCCGGCGGCAACGGCGGTATCGGCGGCAAATCGGGCAAAAAAGGCTTATTTCGCGAAGATCCCACCCTGCGCTTTGGGGGCGGCCCTGGCGGGCTCGGCGGGACGGGGGGTGGCGGCGGGGATGCCGGCTACTCCGAGGGCGGCGGCGGCGTCAACGCGGGCGGCAACGCCAGCATCACCGGCAGCTTCTTCACCAGCGATCTGGTGAAGGCCGGCAACGGCGGCACCGGTGGCAACGGCGGCAACGGCGGGGAAGGAGGCGACGCCAATGCCAACTCTATCGCTACCTCCGGCAGCGGCGGCTTCGGCGGCAATGGTGGCAACGGCGGCAGCGGCAGCACCGCCCAGGGCGGCGGACTCTCCGTTACGAGCGGCACCCTGGACATTTCCACGACGACCTTCGGCGGCTCCTCCGCCCTGGCCGATCAGGTGATCGGCGGTTCGGGCGGCACCGGCGGCAACGGCGGCGTCATCAACTTTAGCGGTGCCCCCGATCATGCCTACGGCCCGCTCTATGCCCCGCCTGGACCCAACGGCGGCAACGGCGGGACCGGCGGCGCCGGCACCAACGTCTCCGGCAGCGGTCTCGCTGTCACCCCCAGCCCTCCGCCCACCACCGTCAAAATTGTTAACGACTTCCCCGGACTCGATCTCGATACCAGCTCCAACATCGCTACTCCGCCCGATACCCAGGGCGCCGCAGGACCGTCCAACTACATCGAGACGGTCAACCAGGCCATCGCCATCTACAACAAGACCGGGGCGACAATCGACACCGATTCGCTGAGCGATTTCTTCTTCACCCAAGGCAATCTGCCGCACATATCGGCGGATGACGGCCAATCGGACAGCTTCATCGTTTACGATAATCTCGCTCAGCGTTACATCGTCGGCGATCTCGATTTCGATGAAGATTTCACCGATGGCGGTGGCAATGCTATCCTTCTCGCCGTGTCCAAAACCGACGATCCAACGACGCTGACGGGCTCGAACTGGTATTTCTACGAAGTGAACACCACTCTACCTAATGTTTACCTTCAGGATTATCCCGGCAACGTCGGCTACAACGCCGACGCCCTGGTCATCACCCAGAACAGTTTCGGCGATGCTGGGGACATCGGTACATTCGTCAATGCCATCTCGATCAGCGCGCTCACCAGCGGCACGCCGCTGACTTTGGGAACAAACCTGTTCCAGAACGAATACACCCCGCAGCAACTACCGCTCCTACCGCGGCCTGTCACCATGACAAACGCCACGCCCGGTGGTCCCATGTGGTTCGTCGCCTCCGCTGGCGAGGGGGGGCAATCCTTCATCGGCGCTGAAAATACCATCGATGTGCTGGAGATGACGAACGTCCTGTCCGCCAATCCCACCTGGACCACTACCACCCTTACGGTAAATCCTTATTACCTGGCCGTATCACCGCTTCAGCCGGACGGCACCCCGATCACCTCGGATTACATCGATTCGCGCATCATGAATGCGGACGAAGCGACCGTTAACGGCGCCGATTTGATCGTGGCGGACCAAACGGTCTCGGATGCCGCCGGCGATGAAGACAACGCCCAATGGTATGAGATTAACGTAACCAACGGCACACCGACGCTGGTTCAGCAAGGCGACGTAAGCGGCGGACCTGGGGTATACGATGCCTATCCGGGCATCGCCATCTCTCCAGGTGGTACCGGCCCCAATTCGCCGCCCGCGGGCGCGATCGGCATGAGCTTCGACCAATCCGGATTATCCTCGGGCCAGTTTTTGTCAGTGTATGTAACGGGACGCCTGCCCAGCGATCCGGCGGGAACGATGGAGCCGCCCACCCTCGTTGAGGCAGGAGTGGGCGATGCCAACATGCCCGATGCGCGCGAAGGCGACATGAGCGGCATCAACGTCGATCCCACCGACGGCAGTTTTTGGATCGCCAACGAATACGCCAACACCGAGGCACCCTTTAACTGGGGGACGGCCATCGCCCATTTCACCATCCAGCCTACTTCCCCCCCGCTGCGAACGGTCACCATCAGCGACAGCAGCGCGGACGACAACATCCTTGTCGGCGGCGCCGGCGGCACGGGCGGCGCGGGCGGCCTGATGCCGAACCTAGTATACGCTGCCAGTACGGCCGCTACCTTCTTCCCCGATGGCGGAAACTGCGGCGACGGCGGCAGCGGCGGCGACGCCCAAGGCGGCGGCATCTTCCTCTCCGCTTCCGCCATGCAAATCGCGACGTTGAGCGGCGTGAATGCTTCGGGCAACTCCTCCAGCGGCGGCCAGGGCGGCCAGGGAGCTAGCGCCGCTCAGACGGTCCCCTCCAATGCTACCGGCAAGGGCGGCTCGAACTCGGGCGCCGGCGGCGCCGGCGGCTCCGTTGAAGGCGGCGGCCTGGGAGACATCAACTACCAGCTAACGGTGGACGACTCGACCATGACGGGGGCTTCCTCCCAGTTCAACAGCAACACCGGCACGGCCGGCGCGGGCGGAGCGGGCGGCGGGACATCCTCCACTCTCCCCAACACCGCAAGGGGCGGCAACGGCGGCGCGGGGGGATCGGCCGAAGGCGGCGGCATCGCTTTTGAGAACGACTTACCGACAACTTTGGCGCTCAGCATCATCGGCGCTTCGGCGTCGAACAATCAAATGACGGCAGCAGCAGGTGGGGCCGGCGGCGGCGCCGGCTCCTGTGGCCACGATCACCTTGTCGGCGGTGCGGGCGGTTCCGGCGGACAAGCGTTGGGCGGCGGACTCTACCTCTGGGCGTCGAACACCTCCGTGAACACGAGCAGCATTAGCAACGTCACGCTCGCCAACAACGTCCTCAATGCCGGCAGCGGCGCCAACGCCGGCGCGGGCGCTTCGGCAACCTCCGGTTCGGCGGCGGGACAGTTCGCCACGGGTGGCAGCGGTGGCGATGCCTTGGGCGGCGGATTGTACGACAACAGCCTTAATGCCACCACGGGTGGTACGCTGAGCATCGACGGCACCACCATGTCCGGCAACCAACTGACTGCCGGCAACGGCGCCCTGGGTGCCACCGGCACCACCTCCAACGGTGGGCCGGGCGGCAACGGCGGCAGCGGCGGTAACGCCGAGGGCGGCGGCTTCTTCGACGGCAACAGCGAGACCCTATACGTCGTCAACAGCACCATCGGCGGTCTGGCTCTCAGCACGCAATCGGCCACGGCTAACAGCAACACGCTCACCGCCGGCAGCGGCGGCTCCGGCAGCGACGGCGGCACTCCTCAAGGCGTAACCGCCGCCGACGGCGGCAACGGCGGCAACGCCGGAAGCGCCGAAGGCGGCGGCGTCTACGTCAGCAGCGGCAAAGCCTATTTTGTCAACGACACCATCATTAACAACCAGTCCACCAACGCCGGCATAGGTGGGGCGCCTGGTTCCGGCGCCGGCACCGGCGCATCGGGCACAAAGGGCGCCAACGGCGTCGCCGAAGGCGGAGGCTACCTCGCCGCCACCGGCACCAACGAAGTGGGCAACTCCATCCTCGACCTCAACGCCGCCACCACCGGCGCTGACGTGTACGGCACCTTCACCAGCTTGGGGACCAACATCCTCGGCAGCACCGCCGGCTCCACCGGCTCCCACGACTTCAACACCACGTCTACCGGCACGGACACGATTGCCACTGCGGCCCAGCTGAACCTGGGGCCGCTTCTGAACAACGGCGGGCCGACAATGACCGACGCCCTGCTCAACAACAGCAACGGCAAAAGCGTGGCCATCGATGCCGGCGGCAACGCTCTGGTTACCTCGACTTCCAATCCGTGGTACAACCTGTTCGGCGCCAACCCCACCGACCAGCGTGGGACTGGCTTCCCGCGCATCGCCAACAATATCGTGGATATTGGCGCGTTTGAGCTGAACTTGCCGACGATCGCCAGTCTGAGTCCGGACTCGGCCGAGGAGGGCAGCACGGACATCCCGCTGGTCATCACGGGCACCGGCTTCCTGCCGGGCGCTCTCGTGACCTTGTCCTACGGCAGCACCGTTGAGGTTCTGACGCCCACCAGCATCAGCGGCAACCAGGTCACCGTGACGATCCCCGGTCCTCTGCCGGACGTCAACTGGAGCCCCATCAGCATCACCGTCGGCAACCCCGACGGCAGCGGTATTCCCGGAGAAACGGTGAATTCGGCCCCGGCATACTTCACAATCACCGAAGCGCCTTTCTCCCTGGTTAACCCCGGCAACCAGACCGACGACGTTCTCGACAATGTGTCTCTGACCATTAACCCCGCCCCGCCGCACTACCTTTCCCCGGTAGGCGACGTAAGTGATTTCTCGGCCACGGGACTTCCGACGGGCCTGAGCATCAACCCCAACACCGGCGTCATCTCCGGCACCATCGGCGTCACCGACGCAGGCACCTACCAAGTCACCGTCACAGCCTACGCCGGGACGATCGCCGAGGGTCTCACGGCGGCCAGCACAACCTTCACTTGGACTGTCAACCCCTTCGCCCTGGCCAACCCCGGCACCCAGACCAACAATGAAGCCGCGACGGTATCCTTGCAGATTACCTCCTCTTCGGGCGCCGTTGTTGACAACTACAGTGCTACGGGACTGCCGCCGGGCTTGAGCATCAATCCCAACACCGGGATTATCTACGGCACCATCAATCCGTATGCCGTTACGAACGGCCAAGCCTCCCAGAACTTCACGGTCACGGTAACGGCCGGCGAAGACGGCGTCAGCGCCGGCACCACGTTCACCTGGACCGTAATTGATACGACTCCTCCGACCTTGACCAATCCGGGCACTCAGAACAACAACATCGGCGACACGGTTAACCTGCAAATCCAAGCCGTGGATGCCGACAGCTTCTCCGCTACGGGGCTGCCTTCGGGCTTGACCATCAACCCTGCTACCGGCCTGATCTCCGGCACCATCACCGGCCAGACCTCGAACATTTTCACGGTCACAGTCACCGCATCCGAGAACGGCCTCTCCTCCAGTGTCTCCTTCAACTGGAGCGTGACGGTCCCCTTTGGCCTGGTCAGCCCCGGCAACCAGAGCAATGACGAGGGCGACGGGGTCTCCTTGCAAATGGGTCCGGTTTCCGGTTACACCGCCAGCGACTACAGTGCCACGGGACTGCCGCCGGGCCTGAGCATCAACCTCACCAGCGGCCTGATCTCCGGCACCATCGGCTTGTATGCTGCCGGCACTTACGATGTCACCGTCAATGCCTACGACAGCCAGGACCAATTCGCCAGCGTTTCGTTCACTTGGACGGTGGCCAACACCACGCCTCCGGCCCTGACCAATCCGGGGCTTCAGTCGAACACGGCCGGCCAAACGATCTCCCACCTCGCCATCCAGGCCGTGGGCGCCACTCCGGGCACCTTCACCGATGTGGTAGACAACCAGCATACTCTGCCCCCGGGCCTAAGCATCAACGCCGATACCGGCGTCATCTCGGGCACGATCTCTCTCAAGGCGTCGGGCAACTATACCGTGACGATCTCGGCGTCCAACGGCACCGGACCTAACGCGCCGACCAGCTTCATTACCTTCCTGTGGTCGGTGACGCCCTCGACTGCGTCTTCCAGCCCGCCGTCCCCGCCGGCCTCGCCGCCTTCCAGCCCGCCGGGCGTCCCACCGGGCGTGAGCGGGCTGGCTACCAATACTAGCATAATTTCCGTGCAGAATCAGTACGTGGGACTGGTTCAACTGGAAACGGTTGTCGCCGACGTTACCAATTCCAACGGTTACGGCGTCGATGAGGGCATCGTCACTTTCCAGGTCAACGGACAAACCCTCTACGCCCCAGTGGTCAACGGCGTGGCCACCGTCACGTTCGCCACCAGCATGCTCGATTTCGCCGACCTGGACGATTATGTGTTTTCGCACCCGCTCACGGCCAACTATAGCGATAATTCGGGCCTCTTCGCCCCCTCGGGCATGGGTCTCGAAGTCTCTGCCATCTGGATCGATTATTTCCTGAGTTTATTGACAGCGCAATTACAGGAGTTGACGCAGTACCAGACTCCTTGAGGTGACAATCATGCAGCGCGGCATTTGGACTCGCATATTCCGTCAATGGGCATCCCGCCTTCAGGCCAAGCGCCCTCCCCGCAATAGCAGGGGCCAGGGGCGAGCGCGCACGTGCCGTCCCGTGGTACGGCCGCAACTGGAGGGGTTGGAGGACCGCACCCTGCTGTCGGGGAACACTTATGTGGTCAACCTCGCCGGCGACAACGGGGGCGCCGCCGGCACGTCAACCGGCACCTTATCCGGCAACCTGCGTTGGTGCATCAACCAGGCCGATCTGCCCGCCAACGCCGGCAGCACCATCACTTTCGATCAAACGGTCTTCGATCCTACGCAGCCCACGACCATCGCGCTCAGCAACGGCGAGTTGCCGATCTCGCAGGACATGACCATCGTGAATGCCGGCGGCGCCCAGACCATAACCATCAGCGGCACCGACGGCAAGGGCGGCTCCAGCCGCGTCTTCGACATCATCCCCAATGTCGATGCCAACGGAAATCTCGTGACGGTGTCGATCACCGGCTTGACCATAGCCAACGGCAACGCTGCGGTTTTCTACACGTCGGCACCCGGCAACCAAGGCGGCGACATTTTCAACGGCGCCGACCTGACCCTCACCAACGATGTCGTCGAAAACGGCCTTTCGGTCGGCACCACCGGCGGCCCGGCGGGGCGCGGCGGCGGCATCTTCAACGCCGAGGGCCAGAACGGCGGACCCAGCGCCTCGTTGACGCTCGACAACACCATCGTTGAAAACAACACGGCCGAAGGATCGAATGGCCTGGGCGCCGGCGGCGGCGTCTACAACGATTACAATGCCACCCTGATCGTGGAAGACGGCAGCCAAATCCTGAACAATTCGGCTTTGGGGAACGAAACGTTTATCGCAGGCTTTGCGGTCGGCCCAGGCGAGGGAGGAGGCGTCTACAACCGGGGCAACCTCCAGCTGAACGGTACGGCTACAAGTGCGATCACTTTTACCGATAATCTGGCCCAGGGCGGCACGCGAGCTGGAGGATATGCCGGCGGCGATGCGGCGGGGGGTGGTGTTTACAATTCCGGCAGCATGACCTTGCAGTACGTCGATTTTTATGGCAACCAAGCGGAGGGCGGCGCGGGCGGGGCCGGCGGAGACGGCGGTGCCGGCGGCAGCGCCTCGGGCGGCGGCATCTTCAACCGCGGCAGCGCTGCTTTGGATCTTCCTCATGTCGTGTTCGGCGTGGACACGAGCGGCATAGGGAACCAGGCGGTCGGCGGCCAAGGCGGCGCCGGCGGCGTCGGTGCCTCTGATACGGCGCCGGGGCTGCCGGGCGGGGATGGCGGTACCGGCGGCAACGCTTCGGGCGGCGCGGTGGCCAGCAGCAGCGGCGGCTTGGTCTGCACTACGACTAGCTTTACTTCCAGCCTCGCGATCGCCGGCGCCGGCGGCGACGGCGGCGCCGGCGGCGACGGCGAAACCGAGACAGACGGGGCAGTCGGCGGGCCTGGCGGCGCCGGCGGCAATGCCGGTAGTGCTTACGGCGGGGCCGTCTTTAATTCCAAGGTCGCTCTCTATCTCTCCAGCTATACCTTCGTCGCCAGCGTTGCTTCCGGCGGCGCCGGAGGCGCCGGTGGTGCCGGCGGCAACGCTGGCGACGGTGAAGCTGGTGGTAGCGGCGGCGCGGCCGGTTTCGGCGGCGCGGGCGGAGTAGGCGGCGGCGCCCAAGGCGGCGGGT
>Ga0335075_10017838_pt1 | contig 10541 bp, 12 predicted proteins | sample Lox_Sample_24_FD_206723 | JGI IMG/M metagenome (GOLD analysis project Ga0335075, IMG submission 206723) | Soil microbial communities from Loxahatchee National Wildlife Refuge, Florida, United States - Lox_Sample_2.4 | ecosystem: Environmental > Terrestrial > Soil > Wetlands | place: USA... | reverse complement strand
AGGGTTCGGGTGAGCGTGCTCAACATGTGACGGTCACACCGGACCCCGATAAGCATGTCGTCGCGCACGTGTTCAAGATCACCATCGATCCCTACGTCGGGAAGCTCGGGATCCTGCGGGTCCATCAGGGAACGGTACGCCCCGGTGCCCAGCTCCTGGTGGGCGATGCGCGCAAGCCCTTCAAGGTTGCTCATTTATATACGCTCCTCGGCAAGGACACCGTGGAGATCGCCGAGGCGGTGCCGGGCGACATCTGTGCCATCGCCAAGGTGGAGGAGCTGCACCTCGATGCCGTGCTGCACGATTCCCACGACGAGGACCAGTTTCACCTGCAGCCCGTCGCCTTCCCGCCCCCGATGCTCGGCATCGCCATCGAGCCCGAGCGGCGGGGCGATGAGCAGCGTCTCGCCGATACGCTGCACAAGCTCACCGCGGAAGACCCCTGCGTGCGCATCGAGCATCACCCCGCGGTCAACGAGACCGTCCTCTACGGCACCGGCGAATTGCATCTGCGGGTGCTGTTGGAAAGGATGAGTCAGCGCTACGGCGTCCACGTCAAGACTCACCCACCGAGCATTCCCTACCGCGAAACCGTGACCCGTCCCGCGGAGGGTCATTGCCGCCACAAGAAGCAGACCGGAGGCGCCGGTCAGTTCGGCGAGGTGTATCTGCGCATCGAGGCGCTGCAGCGCGGCACCGGCTTCGAGTTCGTCGACGATGTCGTGGGCGGCGCGATTCCGGGCCAGTACATTCCCGCCGTCGAGAAGGGCGTGCGGCAGGTGCTGACGGAAGGCGCGCTCGCCGGCTTTCCCCTGCAGGACATCCGCGTCACCGTCTACGACGGCAAGCACCACCCGGTCGATTCGAAAGAGGTCGCGTTCGTCTCGGCCGGCCGCAAGGCGTTTCTCGACGCCATCCAGAAGGCCAACCCGATCGTGCTCGAGCCCATCGTGCACCTCGAGATCACGGCCCCCGCGACCGCCATCGGCGATATCACCGGGGATCTCGCCACCAAGCGGGCGCGCATCAACGGCAACAACACGCTTCCCGGTCAATTGGCCACTGTCTCCGCACTCGTGCCGCTCGCGGAGATTTCCGATTATCAGACCCGCCTCAAGGCCCTGACCGGCGGTCAGGGCACCTACTCGATGGAGCTCAGCCACTACGACCCCGTGCCTCCGCGACGGCAGCAGGAGTTGATGCAGGCCTATCGGCCGCGGGCAGAGGAGGATTGAGCGGTCAGGTCCCGTTGCGGGCGCGAGCCGCAGACGACGGGCGCGCGTCAGGTCTCGAGAGGGTTCTCCACGCGCAAGCCGCGGAAGCGACGGAAATCCCTGTCGGTCGTGCAGAGGACCGCGCCATGCTCGAGCGCGAGCGCCGCGAGCGCCGCATCCGTCACCAGCGCACCCTTCACCAGGGCTTCGGTGGCCTGCGCGCGAAAGCGCTCCCAGAATTGCTCGGCGGGGTTCGGAACGGTCACGTTCGGGTATGCGAGCCAGCCCGAGACGACCTCGCAGGCGGCGCCTCCCGAGATCGGCTGATGAACCGCCCGGGGATTGGTCGAGAGGCGCACGAATGCGAGGAGCGTCTGCCAGGGAAGGGCGACCTGCTCATCATCATTGAAGGCGAGCTCGAGCCACGCGCGACAGGGCTCATGATGCACCGAGCTGCGATCATAAGCATAGAGGAGGATGTTGGCATCGAGCATCCTCATCGATGTGCCGGTCCCTCCACCTCCTCGAGGAGCGCACCGATGTCGTCATACGAGCGGCCGCTTTCCGGTCCGCCGAGATCGAACGCCTCGACCGTGAATCGGGCGGCTTTCCGGGCCGCGCGGCGCTGGGCGAGCCCGGCGCGCAGGTACTCGTTCACCACGACCTTGAAGGGACGGCCGCGCCGACGGCAGGCGTGTCAACCCAATGAGGCGACATGCGTTCTCGACCTGGGTCGCGCCCGCGCACGGCTCAGGCGCAGCATTGATCGACTGTGGCGAGGAACTACGAATGCATAACCGATCTTCTCTTCGTTCGGCTCTGGTGCTCATCGCCCTGCCGCTATGCTCGCTCGCCGCAGTGAGTGCCGCACACGCGGACGATCCGCTCGGCCTCTACATCGGCGCCGCCTACGGCCAGGCGCATATCAGAGCTCAACTGGATGATCTGAACAGCAGCGTCCCTCTCGGTGAGTTCGATAGCACTCATTCCGCGTATCAGGGGATGCTCGGAATCCGGCCGATATCATTCCTGGGTGCCGAAATTACCTACGTGGATTTCGGCCAGGTCACCTTCGGCAACTACTCGGCGGGAAGCGCGGTGTCGCCTGGGCCATATCCCGCTGCGGTCCAAGTCTCCCAGAAGGGGGAGGCGGCGTACGGGCTGCTCTACCTACCCGTGCCCATCATCGATGTTTACGTCAAGGCAGGGGTGTCTCGGATCACGACGGACATGAGCGCCACGTATGCGTCGACCACGGGAGCCGAGGTCATCGACCGCAGCCCCACCGATACCTCCTTCGCTTACGGCGCCGGCGTGCAATGGAAGCTCGGGCAGTGGGCGGTGCGCGGCGAGTACGAGCGTTTCAGCGCCGCCGGGGCAAATCCCAGCCTGTTCTCGATCGGCATGACCTACTGGCCGCCCTGAGAGCCGTTCGGACGGCGCCCGCGGACCCTAACGAGGAGGAGAATGACGAATTCACGTCCGTGCTTGCATATCACCCGTCGTTGCACTCTAGCGCTCATTGCGCTGGCCTTGTGCCCGCTTGCCGCACCAGGCGCGGCGCAGGCGGATGATCCGCTCGGCCTCTACATCGGCGCCGCCTATGGTCAGGGGCACATCCAGGCCCAACTGCAAGGGCTCGGCGCCCTGCTCGGCGAGTTTGGCGCGAATCATTCCACTTACCAGGCGATGTTGGGTATTCGGCCGGTCTCATTCCTCGGTGCCGAGATTACTTACGTCGATTTCGGCCAGAGCTCCCTTGGCAATCCATCCGCATCCGGTACCGGTGCATTGGCGGTGCCATCCGTACCGTATCCGGCTGCGGTGCAAGTCTCCCAGAAGGGCGAGGCAGCGTATGGGTTGCTCTATCTGCCCGTGCCCATCATCGATGTTTACGTCAAGGCGGGTGTATCTCGGATTTCGACGGATATGAGCGCCACGTATGCGGTGACCACGGGAGCTGAGGTGGTCGGCCGCAGCATCACCGATACCTCCTTCGCTTACGGCGCCGGCGTGCAGTGGAAGCTCGGGCAATGGGCAGTGCGCGGCGAGTACGAGCGCTTCAGCGCCGCCGGGGCGAATCCCAGCCTGTTCTCGATCGGCATGACCTACTGGCCGCCCTGAGAGCCGTTCGGACGGCGCCCGCGGACCCTAACGAGGAGGAGAATGACGAATTCACGTCCGTGCTTGCATATCACCCGTCGTTGCACTCTAGCGCTCATTGCGCTGGCCTTGTGCCCGCTTGCCGCACCAGGCGCGGCGCAGGCGGATGATCCGCTCGGCCTCTACATCGGCGCCGCCTATGGTCAGGGGCACATCCAGGCCCAACTGCAAGGGCTCGGCGCCCTGCTCGGCGAGTTTGGCGCGAATCATTCCACTTACCAGGCGATGTTGGGTATTCGGCCGGTCTCATTCCTCGGTGCCGAGATTACTTACGTCGATTTCGGCCAGAGCTCCCTTGGCAATCCATCCGCATCCGGTACCGGTGCATTGGCGGTGCCATCCGTACCGTATCCGGCTGCGGTGCAAGTCTCCCAGAAGGGCGAGGCAGCGTATGGGTTGCTCTATCTGCCCGTGCCCATCATCGATGTTTACGTCAAGGCGGGTGTATCTCGGATTTCGACGGATATGAGCGCCACGTATGCGGTGACCACGGGAGCTGAGGTGGTCGGCCGCAGCATCACCGATACCTCCTTCGCTTACGGCGCCGGCGTGCAGTGGAAGCTCGGGCAATGGGCAGTGCGCGGCGAGTACGAGCGCTTCAGCGCCGCCGGGGCGAATCCCAGCCTCTTCTCCATCGGCATGACCTACTGGATCCCCTTGGGATAAGCGACCCGGGGGCGGCTACAATGCGCGCGAGTTCACCGCGATGAGCCACTCGCACGATAAACAGAGCTTGCCATCGGACCCGGCTCTGCGCGTGCTGGCGCTCGAGTCGCTTCTGATCGAGAAAGGACTGGTGGATCGGGATGCGCTCGATGCGCTCGTCGAGACCTACGAGCACAAAGTCGGGCCGCACAACGGCGCCAAAGTGGTGGCACGGGCCTGGAAGGATGCGGCCTACAAGGCGCGCCTGCTGGCCGATGCCACCGCCGCCATCGGCGAGCTCGGCTTCGGCGGCCTGCAGGGCGAGCACATGATCGCGCTCGAGAATACTGCGAGCGTGCACAACATGGTCGTTTGCACTCTCTGCTCGTGCTATCCGTACCCGATCCTCGGGCTGCCGCCAGTCTGGTACAAGTCGGCGCCCTATCGCTCCCGGGCGGTCATCGATCCTCGCGGTGTGTTGCGGGAACTGGGGCTGGAGCTGCCCGAGCGCACGGAAATCCGTGTCTGGGACAGTACCGCGGAGCTGCGCTATCTGGTCGTGCCTCAAAGGCCTGCCGGGACCGAGGAGATGACCGAAGAGCAGCTGGCCTCCCTCGTGACCCGCGATACGATGATCGGCGTGGCGCTCGTTCAGGCGCCCAAGACCTCCGCGGCTTGCGCGCCGAAGATCCGGTGAACGGTGTGCACGATATGGGCGGCATGGACGGCATGGGCCCCGTGCGGGCGCAATGCGGCGAGCCTGTGTTTCATCACCGTTGGGAAGCCCGGGTGTTTGCCCTGGTCCGCGCGATGGGCGCATTCGGCCGGTGGAATATCGATGCCTCGCGGCATCAGCGCGAGCTGATCCCCGCCGCCGAATACCTGCGGATGAGCTATTACGAGAAATGGCTGACCGGTCTGACCGGGCTGTTGCTGCAGCACGGCTTCATCACCGAAGAGGAGCTCGCAAGCGGCAGACCAACACCGGGTCTGGCGAAGGGGACTCCAGCCCTCGCCGCGGCAATGGTGGCGAAGTTCATCGCCCGGGGCGCTCCAGCCTCCCGCGGCTCGAGCCGAGTACCGCGCTTCCGGCCGGGGCAGCCTGTCAGGGCGCGCAATCTCAACCCCGTCGGACACACCCGACTGCCACGGTACGCGCGGGGGAAGGCGGGGACCATCGATCGCGTGCATGGCGTTTTTGTCCTGCCCGACAGCAACGCGCACTTTCAGGGCGAGCGACCACAGCATGTCTATTCGGTGCGATTCGAGGCACGCGAGCTCTGGGGCGAGCGAGCCGCACCGCCGGATGCCGTCTATGTCGATCTCTGGGAAGAGTATCTCGATGCCGCCTGAGAAATCGGCGACTGGCGCAGTCGAGCCCGGCGCGCGCTTTGCCGAGCCCTGGCAGGCGCGCGTCTTCGCGATCGCGATCCTTGCCTCTCGGCAGGGCTGCTTCACCTGGGCCGAGTGGACCCAGGCCCTGGGTCGCGAGCTGCAAACAGGCTCGAGCCCGGAATCACAGAGCGGGGAAGCCCATTACTTCGACTGCTGGCTGCGGGCGCTGCAGCTCCTGCTCATCGGCAAGGGTGCGATCGGAGAAGCCGAGCTGCGCGAGTGCAGGGATGCGTGGGAGGAGGCTTACCGGCGCACGCCTCACGGGGTGCCGGTCACGCTCTCCGAGCGGTAGGCCGCAACCGCGGGATCAGCGAGCGCCTTGCGCTCGGCGCGAGCTGAGCGGGCCTGGCGTTCGGGGCCTGCCGTTCGCTTGACCCTCGATGCCGAAGCAGCGTACAGTTGATCTGTACATGGCATCGTACATACGAGGTGTACACCCGTGATCGAAGTGAATGTCACCGACTTGCGGCAGAATCTCCCCTCTTATCTCGAGCGCGCCCGGCGCGGCGAGCGCATCCGCGTCAGTTCCCGGGGTGAGGTGATTGCGGAGATCTCGAGCCCGAAGGCCGCGGAAGAGGAGGCCGAGCTGATTCGCAGCCGGCTCCGCGGCTCCGTGTTGCATTACGAATCGCCCACGGGGCCGGCGCATGAGCCAGAGGACTGGGAAGCGACGCGATGATCGTGCTGGATACCCACGTTCTGGTGTGGTGGGTGGACGGGGAGACCAAGAAGCTTTCGCGCAAGGCGCGCCAGGCTCTCGAGCAGCAGCGTAAGCGCCACGAGCTTCTGGTTTCCAGCATCTCCATCTTCGAGATCACCACCCTGGAGCGCCGCGGCCGCCTGCGCTTCGGCATTCCGGCATCGGAATGGCTCGCCCAGGTACGGCGCCTTCCCGAGTACCGCATCGAGCCACTCACGGATGATGTCGCCGAGCGCGCCGGTCAGTTCGGGGAGGCCTTTCCCGGCGATCCCGCCGATCGGCTGATCTCGGCAACCGCGCTCCTGGCCGGAGTACCGCTCGTGACCCATGACGAGAGACTGCGCGGAATCGAGTCTCTGCCCACCATCTGGTAAAGCCTCTCCGGAGCGGCGATGCCGCGGATCACGAGTACATCTTCGCTCAATCAACCTCAATCAGCCGGTATGGCCTCGAAGGTGACGGTCGCCCCGGTGGCCGGGTCGGTCGCCTGGCCGGTGATCACGCCGAGATCGTTGATGTCCTGGGCAATCGTGAGGGTGAGCGTGGTGCCCGGCACGACCAGGCTGTTGAGATCGGCCATCTGGCCGTTTTGCCAGATGAAAGCGTGATTCTCCACGGTTGAGCCGACGACAACCTGCGACAAACCGACCACCTGATCGTGGTTGTTGACGCCCAGCGCCTCGCTGATCAGGCCGGGCCCGAGGGCGCCGAGGTTGCAGGTGCTGCCGCCCGGCACGGTCGCGCCGTTGCAGGTGAAGGGCCGCGCGGACCAGAGGAAGGCCTGAAAGTTCGCCTGCGCAATCGTCGGACCGTCTCCCGGCAGGTCGGAAAATCCGGTGATATCTCCCAGATCGTTGATGTCCATGGGCGTATTCCAATACCCGCCGCCGAGCGTCGGCAGCTCGCGCAGCACCTGGCCGTGCTTCCATACCACCATGTGCTTCGCGGTCCCACCGCCGATGGCCGCGTCACAGATCCCGGAAATGCCGACCACCTCGCCCCACTGATTGATGGCGGTCGCCGCGCCGTCGAGATCTCCGGGGTAAGGTGGCAGCTCGATCGCACGATAACCGGACTCAGCGCGGTCCTGCACCCACATCACGGCCTCGAATTGCAGCACCTGTCCGGTATTGGTGAACTCGCCGCAGGTCGGATCGTGAGTGGTGTTCTCGGCCCAACCCACGATCTCGTCGCGGTTGTTGACGCCGGTCGCGAAACCGTTGTCGCCTCCCAGCGTGGGGAGCGCGGACATCCTGCCGTTACTCCAGACGAAGCCGCGGCAGACGTGGCCGTCACCGACGAAGAAAACCGCGAGATAACAGCTCCAGCTCTCGCCGTTCGGCTGCAGCTCGTTGGTCTCGGAGATACCGACGATGACGCCGTGGTCGTTGCGGTTGGGCCATGCGACCGCACTGTTGAGTGTCGGCGCACCCAGTGTTCCGAGATCCATCGCCGCGCCGCCTCTCCAGAGCTCCGCGTGCACGGTGAAGTCCGCCTGGGTCGACCAGCCGGCGATCCAGCCGGGCTGGTTGTCGGTGGTTCCCTGACTGAAGGAGCCGCCTCCCGGGTCACCGAGATCGACGACACGGTACATCCTCTGCCCGGAGCCGGTCGCATCGGCACCGCTGGCGAGAGCGAGAGACGTTAGCGCGAAGAAAAGTCCGAGCGGCAGTTTCGTTTTCATTAGGCGGACTCCGATATCAGCCGATGTCAGGAAAATATACGCGACGCGTTCACGCTTTCTGGCTGGAATCGGACCTCGATGTGATCCCGTGCGGGCGGTGGCGCGCACGTCCCGGTAATATCGGCGCGTGGAGCTCGACGAGCAGATCTGCGAGCAGGCGCGCCTGCACCGGGATGCGCGTTTCGACGGTCGCATATTCATCGGGGTCACCTCGACCGGCATCTATTGCCGTCCGATCTGTCCCTCCCCGCACGCCAAACGCACGCACGTCCGATTTTTCCTCTCGGCGGCGGCCGCTGCCGCCGCCGGTTTTCGTCCGTGCCTGCGCTGTCGCCCGGAAGTGGCGCCCGGCACGCCGGCCTGGAACGGCACTTCAACGACCGTGAGCCGCGGGCTGCGCCTGATCGCCGAGGGCGCGCTCGATGAGGCCGGCGTCGAGACACTCGCTTCGCGGCTCGGCGTCAGCTCGCGGCATCTCTCCCGGCTCTTCCAACGGCACCTGGGCGCGTTGCCGACCGCTGTCGCCCAGACCCGCAGGCTGCATTTCGCCAAGCAGCTCATCAGCGATACCAACCTGTCCATGGCCGAGGTCGCGATGGCCTCGGGATTCAAGAGCATCCGGCGCTTCAACGATGTCTTCCGCGAATTCTATGGGCGCCCACCGTCGGAGCTGCGGCGTCTCGGGGCGCGCGCCGGCGTCGCCGAAGGCGAGTATGTTTTCCAACTCGCTTACCGGCCACCGTACGGCTGGAACACGCTGCTGAGCTTTCTCGCCCCGCGCTCGGTTCCTGGAGTCGAAGTCATCAGAGACGGCGCATACCGGCGAACCGTGGCGATCCAGAATCACCACGGGCTGCTCGAGGTGCGGCCGGCTTCGGGCGCTCACGCTCTTCAGGTTCACATCAGATTCCCGAAGCCCGAGTGTCTGCTGCAGATCATCACGCGCGTGCGCGCCCTGTTCGATCTGTCCGCGGACCCGGATGTGATCCGTCGAACCCTCGGCGCCGATCACCTGCTTGCGCCGCTGCTCGAGCGCCACCCGGGGCTGCGACTGCCGGGGGCCTGGGACAGCATCGAGCCGGTCGTTCACGCGGTTCTGCGCGAGAGATTCGCACTCGAGGAGACGCGGAGCGTTCAGGCGTTGCTCGCGCAGGAGTGCGGGGAGCGGGTATCCTCGCCCGGGGCAGGGGAGCTCTGCCGTACGTTCCCGAGCGCGCCGGTGCTGGCGGAAAGTCGTCTGGACTTCCTCCCTCGCGCCACGGCCGATCTCATCCGCTCCGCCGCCCAGGCGGTCGCGGCGCTACGGTCCAATGCGCCTCCGGACGAGCTACTGCTCAAGCTTCAGGCCATCAGGGGAGTCGGCGACGGGGTCATCCAATACGTCGCCATGCGCGCGCTCAATGACTCAGATGCGCTTCCCGCGGGTCTTTCGGAGCTGCGCGGCGCTTTCGATGCGATGGCCGATTCCCGCAGCTTGTCGCGGCGCGCCGAAGCCTGGAAGCCGTGGCGGGCCTATGCATCCATCCTCATCCTGTGTGCGGGACGCGCCGCCGGGAGACCGGCACGCTCCGCAAAGCATCAAGCCGGCTATGCCGGTGCGCCGTGAAGCGCTCGTTCGTTGCGGCCGATCCGCTCGAGCACTTTCACGTCGACCTCGGCGCGGATCTCAAAGCCGAGCGATTCGTAGAGCGAGATGGCGGGCCGATTGCTGCTCCAGGCGTGCAGGAACGGCCGCTCCCCGCGCGATTCGATGCGCGCCGCGACCGCGGCTGAAAGTCGGCGCGCAAACCCGCGGCCACGAAAGTCGGGGTGAGTACAGACGCCGCTCACCTCCGTGTAGCCGGGAAACCGGAAGCGCTCTCCCGCCATGGCTGCGAGCCGTCCGTCGACCCGGATGCCACGAAAGGCTCCCATGGTATGCGTACGGGCCAGGAACGGTCCGGGCTCGGTGAGCTTGGCCAGGGCCAACATTTCCGGCGCATCGGCGTCCGTGAGCGCGACGATCTCCTCGTCCGCCATGGCGGCCGCCATGCGGCGAGTCGCGATCATTTGCACGCCCTTCGCCGCCTTGAGGGTAACGAGGCCGCACGGCACCACGATGTCGGGGACCTGCAGCAGGAATACCCGCTCCCCGGGCGGCACCAGTTCGGCGAGTGCCGTGAGCGCCGCCGCGGTGTCATCGCACGCGGATGCGAACAGATTGACATCGGTCGCGTATCTTCGCGCGAGCGCGCCGCCCACCGATAAGGCGAGGTGCCGGGTGCTCAAGGCCGCCCAGACGGGTCGATCAAGCATGATCCGCCAGTGCCTGGCTGATGGCGACGCGCCAGTCCTCGATCATGCGACGGTACTGCTGCGGCTCGAGAAACGCGGTCACGAACGCCTGTCCCTGCGCATCGAGGCCGGTCAGCGTATAGCGCACGCTGACCTCGGTGCCGCCCTCCGATGCGGCAGCGCAGTGAACGTCGACCAACCCGATGTTGGAGCCCTGAGCCAGGCGGGCGTAGCTCACGCGTCCCTCCGAGGGCCGGTAGTCGACCACGATCCAGATGGTCTCGCGGCCGTCCCTGACGGTGCGAAAGGCCGAGCCACGCTCCTCGCTGCCGCTGAGCAGCTCCGGTTCCCAGCCGGGCGCCCAGGCTCTCTCGCCAAGCGCGGTGAAGAGCGCAAACACCCGCGCCAGGGGCGCGTCGAGCCGGAAACCGCCGACCCGGCTGGAGGGATTCTTCGACATCCGACC
>Ga0335075_10017837_pt1 | contig 10542 bp, 16 predicted proteins | sample Lox_Sample_24_FD_206723 | JGI IMG/M metagenome (GOLD analysis project Ga0335075, IMG submission 206723) | Soil microbial communities from Loxahatchee National Wildlife Refuge, Florida, United States - Lox_Sample_2.4 | ecosystem: Environmental > Terrestrial > Soil > Wetlands | place: USA... | reverse complement strand
TGTTTGGATGATATATGACTTATTTCTGACCCCCGTCTGCAGCCTGCACGAAAGACGCGTAAAGGCGCAGAGGACTCTCATACTCGCCACCAAATCCACCGCCCTGGTGTCTCCGCTGACCAACAGCCTGAGCACATTGCAGCGGCCTTTCATGCCCTCCAGTCGACTGACTCCTACAAGGCCATGCTCGTAAGTCTTCTTGTCTCCATCATACCACCTTAACAAACGTGAGCAGCAACAACGGCAAAAGTTACCAATAGCTGCCTACCGCAACGAGATCATCCGAACTCTTGAAACTCACCAAGTCCTTGTGCTGAGTGGAGAGACCGGTTGCGGAAAGAGCACCCAGCTACCCGCGTTCATCATGGAAGATCAACTCAGCCGAGGAAAGGTTTGCAGGATTATTTGCACGGAGCCCAGGCGTATTTCAGCTATCTCCTTGGCCCAACGAGTTAGCGCGGAAATGGGAGAACCATCAGGCGTAGTTGGTACAAACAACAGTCTTATTGGGTATTCTATTCGCCTGGAAAGCAATATCACTAAATCCACTCGTCTCGCCTTTGTCACTAATGGTATTGCGTTGCGTATGCTTGAAGGTGGTGGTGGACCCAGCGGGGGAGCCTCCATTGATGAAGTCACACATCTAATTGTAGACGAGGCGAGAATTTTGTTATTTGCTTGTGTGCATATGCTAAATATTTGATCAGGTTCATGAACGGTAAGCGTGTACGCGAAAGCGAAGCCTGATTAACAATCCTTTGCAGTTCCATCGAGTCAGACTTCCTCCTTATCATTTTGAAGTCTTTGCTGAGCCAACGGCCTGATTTGAGGTTTGCCCAATCTCCAGTATTTATCACCCCTGACAATTTCGTAGAGTTGTCCTTATGTCTGCGACACTTGACGCAGAGAAGATTTCTTGTTTCTTTGGCAACTGCCCTACTATTCATGTGCCAGGAAGAACGTTTCCAGTTGATGTTAGCTTCCTGGAGGATGCAATAGAATTTACCGGCTGGCAAATCAAGGAATCATCGCCGTATGCCAGGCAGAGTGAGGCACACCCTGCTTTTACTTTATGTCCCTCTCAACGTCTTTTCAGAGAATGACAAATTCTCACGAAGCAAGAGTGCACAAGTAGAATGGAATGAAGAAACCATCGACCCAACTGAGGAAGAAGAAAGCACGGTAATAGATGCCGTACCACTCGTATTAGAAAAGCAATATTCGCCTCAAGCCGTAGCTACTCTCAATCTACTCGACGAGCGCCAAATCCCTTATGAACTAATTGTTCGCTTGCTTGAACGCCTATGCTTCGAGGATGATGCCTATATCGCTTACTCTGCCGCCATTCTCGTTTTTATGCCCGGTTTGAACGAGATTCGACGCCTCCACGATATGCTTTTATCGCATGAATTGTTCTCGAACGAGGCATTCAAGATTTTGCCACTTCACTCGAGCATTTCCAGTGAAGGTCAGGGAACCGTATTCGAGATTCCGCCGACAGGCATACGGAAAATAGTGATCAGTAAAATCAACAGAGAAACTCGTTGCACCTTTCAACTGACAACATAAATAGGCACGAACATCGCTGAGACGGGAATTACCATTCCAGATATTACTACGGTCATTGACAGCGGAAAACACAGACAAATGATGCGAGTGGTCATGTTATGCCAGGGATGTGGATGCTAAGAAGTCTATAGGTTCCACGAAAAGAGGCACATTTCACAACTTTTGGAAACGTTCATAGCAAAGAGCAACGCAGCACAGAGGCGTGGGCGTGCCGGTAGAGTCCGCAATGGATTGTGCTTCCACTTGTTTACCAAACTGAGACATGACACACTGGTAAGTAATCAATTGTTTGCTCTCCAGAATGGCATTAAAATAGCTATAGATGGCGGAGAACCCGGTCCCAGAGATGCTCAGATTGTCACTCTCTGATCTAGCATTACGCACGAAGATTATGAAGGTCAACGCGGGAACTTCGATCGAAGAAGTCCTATCAAAGGCCCTCGATCCTCCAAGTATCCAAAACATTCAAAGAGCAGTGGCCAGTCTCGTGGAAGCTGGCGCACTGACTGCTACAGAAGAAATTACAGGTCTGGGCCGATACCTAGCGCGACTGCCAACAGACGTGTCCCTAGGGAAATTCTTGCTCATGGCCACTGTTTTCAAATGTCTGGATCCCGCCCTCACGATTGCTGCCGCTCTGAGCTCGAAAAGTCCGTTCATCACCCCATTTGGAAAGGAGGATGAAGCCGAAAGGCAAAAGGCGTCCTTCCGCATTGGTGCGTGGCCGCAACCAAGGCCTAAATACACTCTGATAATCGAGTTTTAGACAATTCTGATTTTTTGACTATTCACAACGCATTTGCAACTTGGAGACGGGCCTGCGCAACCGGTCAGAGTATGGCAAGATCTCTATGCCGCAAGAGCTTTATGAGCTATCAGAATTTGCAGCAAATAGAAGAGATTCGACAACAGTTCCTGAGCTACCTTGTCGACTCCTCTCTGATCCAGGTTGACCGTGCTTACCAAAGGGGGCTTAGCCGGTGGGCGCTTTGTGGCAAATTTTGTCTAAGGATACTAACAACGATTTATAGCGCTCAAAATCGTGGCAAGCCTCAGTTCATTATGGTACCCCACGAATATGATGTACACCCCTTCCCAGGAAGAACTTCCCTCATCAACACTGCACTTGTGGCGGGGTTGTACCCCAGGATCCTGACAATCGATTCTAATACAAGTCTGATGCGAACCATTTCGAACAATCAAACCGTGCATTTCCATCCTAGTTCAACTAACTTTGGCCGCAAGCCGCTGGATGTTTCCGGAGGGGCCAACTGTTTGGTCTATTTCACGCTCATGTAAGACTTCTTGTCTGTTCTGTATTTATTCTGACGCGGCTCAAGGCAATCCAAGAAATTGTATGCTTGGGAAACAGGACCAGTCGATGATCTGTCGATGGTTCTCCTATGCGGCGACGTTGACTTCAAAGTAAGGTATCAATAACCCGATGGGAAACTCACCGATCGATCACATCTAGTTGGCTTCGGGCACCCTCATTTTGGATCGTAAGATCAAATATCGTACTGACCCACAAAGCGCAGTGGCACTCAAGCATTTACGCGAACGCTTACAAGGGATCCTCCACGATAAATTCAAAGGAGGGGGAAAGCTCACTTCAGAACATTTGGAGAAGTGGGACTCACTTGCTATGATGGTCTTTGGCAAGAAGATAGAAGAGGCGGCAAGCTGATTGCCATCACCTTTGTAGCAGTGTACCCGGAGAGGTCACAATCAAAGTCGATTTGGGATCACTGGCGCATACAAGTTGAACAAAGTGTCGCGGGTTCACCACCAAAACCAGGATTCGCACATTCAGACCTCAGGAACCTTCTTGACACCCCAAGCGTATCGATACTTGACATACTCACGATTCCCGTTAGCGTTGTTAAGATCTAATTGCTGCGTGTCAGTGTTTCCTCATCTGAGCCCAAAGGACATGCCGCTGTTAACTCGCTGTAGCCATTCTGTCACGGTTTGGGGTTCGTATCCAGCCTTCTCAAACAAATGGGAAAGTGCATTGACGAATTCCTTCGTCCATCGCTATTAGATACGGGCCCTGTACGTTGTTAATGAATATTCTCACCCGCGCATTGTCAGCCATGAGTGTTCCCTGCTCGATGAGACTGGCAGTTTCCTCCGGGGTGGATCCTACGTGTACAACGGGTGTCAAATTAAACACTAAATAAGCATGATCATTACCGGTTGCCCAAGGACCCAGAGGTACGAAAATGTTTGCCGTTTGGCATCCCGTGATTTCTGGACGATTGATGCCGTTCTCTACTTCATCGCTGCCTGCGATACTGCTGCCACGCTGTTTCATCGTCTCGAATGCCTCTGCGAGTCCAACGTCACCTTATTCCGCAACAACGACCTGGAGACTTACCGTGACAGACTCTCCCCCACCAGGAACCGCCTCCGGCAGCAAGATCAGCCAGAAGGTAGAGGGACACCTTGTCTTCTTTGTAGGGTCGCCAGTCACCCTCGACCATGATTGCAATACCGCCGGGTTTCAAACAAGCCACGATATCTTCCACATAGCGTGGAAAATCCAATATTCCGTTGACCACGGCACGACTGTGAACAAGGTCGAACTGGCCGCGAAAGTGCGGTAAACCGAGGTTGATCTTGAAGAACAGGGAAGCTGTTCAGCAGCAAGGCCGATCTCTCGAAGATAATATACGAACATCATCAAATTCAAACCTATACAAGCGATGTAAGCCCTACAGAAAGTGAATTGGATGAGAAAATGGAATCACCTGCAATTCCTGGGTGTAGGTCGAGACGCATTGATCACTAGATCCACTAGATGACAATCAAAAGAGGGCCTGACAAAAAAATCAATGGTACACACCTCCTATTACCTCCGCATGGGGGAAAGCCTCTGCCATTTGGATGCACCAAGCTCCGGAACCTGCACCTGGACACACATACTTGAGGGACTCCCGACGCGGTTGAAAATGTACCAACCAAGGTCAAGGATCCTCGTCCTCTCGTTTGGTTGTGGTGCCAAGACTGATTCCACCAGGTTTGGGTCTGGGTAAAGTCCTCCAATTGCGAGCTGAAGCATACGATGTTGTTGGTCGCTTTGGGATGGGTAAGCCTGCGGCAGAGCCCAAAAATCGAATCCAACTGACTGACGAGCAAATTCCGGTTGATCAGAAGGTAACAAGTAGGGCGAATTTCTCCAGGCATTGTACCGTCTACCAGCAGCTTCGCGGGTGAAAGTTGCTTTATCCATGTCGGAGTTATACGAGTAGAGCGAAATAGAAGAGCAAAGAGATGCAGGAGAGCACGAACTGAGGTCGCTACTGGTGGTGTCATAATTTAAGGCCCTTTGGTCAAGTATAGCCCGACGGGCTAGGATCTCCATGGGCTTAACGGCAAGTGTGTGTAGAGCGAGATGGGCGGTATACGGGGATGGTCATGACAAAGATCAGAAGACGGAAACGGGCTTATTTATCAGGTTCCGTTTTGACGGGAGGATTTACGAGAATCATCAGTATGCAAAGGCATCTATAAAGGGTAGGGCCAAAGGTTCCACAACTCGAGTTAATCGGTGCTTGGACGAGCGACTTTGCGTTTCTCCCTCGTACCATCTCGAGGCGAGATCATTTCTTCCCAAGAATACGGTTCCATTGGAGCACCTGTGGGTGCGAGTGTAAATTTGGAATGAAATCAATTCCTTGTGATCGTAGAATACTCACCCGTCTGGCTCGTTGCGAATAGAACGCCCAGGTCAGCCCGGGCGGTGGAAATGTAGTAACTCCTGGCATCTCCGACAGAAAGCTGATTGAAGGGCGACATCAGAACGCTCTTGTGGTAGTCTAAGCGTTTTGAAAGATACTAACCACCTGACCTGAATGGTTGTTCAGTAATCGTCCAATGACGGCTGAGGGATCCACTCCCACCTTTGACAATATCGCCACCTCGGAAAGCATCACCAATCTTAATTTTGTCTTTTTCTGTTGCTCTAACGTCCTGAGAACGAATGACACCCGTGTAGTCCTCGCCATGAGGGAGAGCGAGCCCATCAACGACGGTGATAGAAAGTGTGGCTTGTTGCGAGCTCAGTCGAGTAACGGTCCCAATCACAATCGATCCATCGGTTGGTATGTTCGGTCTCAGTTTCGGAACCAACACAGACTGCACCAAAGGCGTCAGTATTCCCCATTCAACTTGGAGTGTGGACATCAAGGCGAGTACCTTGTCCTTGTAGAGGCCTATAAGGGATGCCCTATGGACTCCATTAAAGTCTACGTACGTCCCCAATGCAGCACTCGGAGCGGGTGCACCAGGCGGACCAAGAGGCTGACCAGGGAGGACAACAGAACGCATAATCCGACAAACCACAAATTTGTTGGCCTCCAACCATTACGTGGGGAGACCGGTTTTGGGCCAATAATCACTATAATAATGGCATCCTTATCAAGAATATTTTCGAGGAGTAAGGTTTGCGTTTGTTCATTGGCATTCGCAAGCTCATCATCGTCACCGCTTCCCCCAGACCTCCACATTTCCGCTCGCAGGCATGCGTTATCAAAATTCACAATGCCGGCAATGAGTCCTACAATGACGGAGGGCGGTATTGCGTCCTGGAAAAAGAAGGAGGGAGAGTCGTATTCGTCTGGTGACGTTCTCCTTGAAATCGTCAGTTGCGGCCCTGCACTAGACCCTCTCTTGCTCAAATCACTCTTTACAGGAAACGGACAAAGCTACCATTGACGTAGAGGCGCAGGAGGACGGCATTCTTGCTAAAATTATTGTGAGCTTCGTTTCGACAAGTCTCAACCTAGCTAGCACCGTCTGACAGGTTCAGGCCAAAGATGGTACAAAAGGAATCCCGGTAGGAACGGCTATTGCCATCACTGCTGAAGAAGGAGATGATCTCTCTGGAGCCGCTGACATGGCAAAGCAAGCCACTGCGGAGGCCCCCGCAAAAGAAGAGGACTCGAAGCCAGAGGAGCCACCAAAGAAAGAGGAGGCCTCTAAAGCCTCTACAAAGGAACCCTCCCAGAAAGAGTCAGGTTCCAAGCTCACAGAAGGGGACTCAACGTCCAAACCCGAGCTAAAGACAGGAGGCCGCATTTTTGCCACTCCCATTGCCAAAAAGATTGCCCTGGAAAGAGGGATTCCCTTGGCTCAAGTCAAGGGCACTGGACCAGAGGGACGTATTCTCCGGGAAGATGTCGAAAAATTCAAGGGCACCCCTGCCGTGTCTGGAGCAGGAGCTACTCTCGCTCCCCCCACTCCGGCTCCGGCTAGCTCAGATCAATATTCGGATATTCCGATTTCAAACATGCGTCGCGTCATTGGTCAACGCCTTACCCAGTCAAAACAGGATCTACCTCATTACTATGTCACTGTCGACATCGACATGACCAAGGTCACCAAGCTGAGAGCCGTTTTCAACGAATCCCTCGCAGGAAAGGAGGGCGCTGTCAAGCTCAGCGTAAACGATTTTGTCATGAAGGCCGTTGCCCTCGCTCTGGCGGAGGTCCCAGAGCCGAATTCGGCATGGCTCGAGGAGAAAGGAGTGATACGACAGTGAGTAAGATAATTGGTACATTCCATAGAAGACCGACAGCTGCCTTCAGATTCAAGAAGGCCGACATTTCAATGGCGGTGGCCACACCAAATGGCCTTATCACCCCGATTATCAAGGACGTGGGTTCCAAGGGGCTGGCAGCGATTGCAACCGAGTCGAAGACCCTGGCAAAGAAAGCTCGCGACGGGAAATTGAAACCCGAGGAGTACCAGGTCAGTGTTCTCTACTCTTCCAAGCAATCTCCCTTACTTTTTCCTTCAGGGTGGAACCTTCACCGTCTCCAATATGGGAATGTTTGGAGTCTCTCATTTTACCGCCATCATCAACCCTCCCCAATCATGCATCCTTGCCGTTGCCTCGTCGATCCCAACGATGGTCCCTGATTCCACCGACGAGAAAGGATGGACCACTAAACAGATAATGAAGGTCACTTTGAGCTCTGATCACCGCACCGTAGATGGAGCGATCGCCGCACGGTGGTTGCAGAGTTTCAAGGGCTACTTGGAGAATCCTCTGACGTTCATGCTGTAGTGACCTACATGTCTTATTTTCTTTCATGCATTATAGAACGTTTACTTTCGTGCTTGCAACACCGCGTATCTTGATCTTATTTTGCTCAGTTCGCGTACAGGCGATGTCTTTGCCGACTAGGCGTGCCATTACGCCGCTCATCGAATTCTTCCCATCTGAATCGCCCCCATGACAGTCAAAAACAAAGTCTGTCTTATGTGAGCTCTACTTCAGTGTTACAAGTGCTCGGTTCTGATATCCTAACGTCCTGGGACTGCTGTGGGCAGCGTACACGATGGTTGGGGCGTTTCGGATATCGAAAAAGGAAATGCAGTCAAGGGAGGTGACACGACAACCATGGATCAACTCGCAAAAGACTACTCGTATCGAACGATTGCAGCCCACGGACTTGCAGTCGGTCTCAGCGATGGCCTTATGGGAAATTCTGAAGTCGGGTATGTCGATAATCACTGGACGGCCAGACACAGTAAACGCTGATTTGCTCATCATACTTCTTACTTTACGCGATGAAGACACTTGAACATTGGTGCAGGACGTGTCGTATGGCAGGACATCGTTCGCATCGATCAGAGCATCCGCAAGAAGCAATTCCACAAGTCAGAGGTCATTCTCGCGGCAATGCAACACGCAAAGGATGAGAATGGGAGGCTCCATCTGCTTGGACTGGTCAGTTAGGGAGATTTCGTCCGACGCCACACTCCTAATCCTCCGACAGGTCTCAGATGGTGGCGTGCACTCTCATATCACTCACCTATACGCACTGTTGGAAACTGCGAAAGAAGCGGGCGTTCCAGAGTGTTACATCCACTTCTTTGGCGACGGGCGCGACACAGCTCCTCGATCCTCCAAGAAATACGCCGAAGAGCTGATCGAGTTTTGTAAGAAATTGGAATATGGGGAGATTGCTACCGTGGTCGGGCGCTACTATGCTATGGACCGTGATAAACGCTGGGAGCGAGTCAAGATTGCTGTGGATGGTTTGGTACAAGGAATAGGACAGGAAACGGACAACCTTCTTGGACTGATTGAGGAGAAGTACAAGGAGGATCAGACGGACGAATTCTTGAAGCCTATCATCTGCGGCGGGTCAAGGTCAAGAATCCAAGGTACGCAGAGGTTAGATAGGTATGCGCTACTGCGACTTACGGTTCCGGTAGATGGCGATACGTTGTTCTTCTTCAACTACCGTTCGGATCGGATGCGAGAAATCGTCAGCATTTTCGGGAGCATTCACGAGCCGATACAAGTCAAGGTACCTTCCGATCTGGTGAGTACAGCAGCTCTCGCTTCGAGACGAGATTGAGCGACCATGCAGAGCATCACCACCATGTCGCGCTACAATGCCGACTTCCACTTCCCCGTTGCCTTCCCACCTCAAGGAATGACCGACGTCCTTGCCGAGTGGCTTTCAAAGAAAGGGATAAAGCAAATGCACATAGCCGGTGAGGAGGCTCGACCCTCAAGCACTCCCTTACCCACCACACTCATATCCTCCCAGAGACCGAGAAGTACGCCCATGTCACCTTTTTCTTTAACGGCGGCATCGAGCGGCAGTTCGAACAAGAAGATCGGTTCCTGATCGACAGTCCCAAGGTGGCGACGTACGACCTCCAGCCGGAGATGTCCGCTTTGAAAGTGGCGGACAAGGTGGCGGAAGTCGTCAGATCGAAGGAATACGAGTTCGTCATGTGCAACTTTGCTCCTCCCGACATGGTTGGACACACGGGACAATATGAAGCCGCCGTCCAGGCCATCTCCCACACGGATAGGGCGGTCAAGACCATATTCGAGGCGTGCAAAGAGGCCGGGTACATTTTGGTCGTGACAGCGGATCATGGGAATGCGGAACAGATGATCAATCCGGAGACGGGGGCACCACATACGGCGCATACCACCAACCCGGTCCCCTTGATCATGATGGCGGATCCAAAGGTATATTCGTTTGCGAAGGATGAGGAAGGAATAGAAGAGGGCGCGCTATGCGATGTGGCTCCTACCATTCTTGCCATCATGGGACTCGAGAAACCGAAGGGTACGTGTTCATGTCGTGTTTCAGATTGTTCCTTACTTATCCTTTAACAGACATGACTGGGCGCTCGTTGTTGGCTGAATAGCCGGGGGAGAAGGCATAGAAACAAAACATAGAACTAGACAATCGAATAGAGACAAGAATTTTACACGTCATCTACGCGTCTGCATCGAAAGCCATTTTTATATTGAAGCAGGATGAACGCCCAACGCTGGGAAGACCCTGGCGACAACGAGCATAGGTACATTGACATAGGGTGAAGAAGAGTAGGTAATCAAAATCAGAGACAGTAAGGGACGCAAACTAAAAGCCCGAAACGGAAGTAGGACACAAGACAGTGGGGTGACGATTTTTACAACGCTTGTGTTGGTATTGGACCGCGACTGTCTAGAGCGTGGGTAGTGGTGGGTGAGTAGGACACATGTGTGGACATACTATACAAATAGCGGGGAAAAGATGAAAAGAGGAGACAAAGAGATAGATGTTGGTTGCGCCCAAGCCAGCCACGCTGCGTTGTAACTTCTGTCGTTTGCTCAAGCCAGGAGCAGTGGATACGGAAGGCGTGTCATGGCGGTAGGCGAACACTCTGCATGTATGTGCTTGGTCGGTCGGTCGGTTGCAAGGGACACGATGGCGACGAAGGGCGAGAATATCGATGAGGTAATCCAAGAGACTGAGAATATGCAAAGGTGTGTATGAAGCACGAGACGATCGTCGATCACACAGGGACCCAATCAAGAGGGGTACCCGTCACGACATCGTCAAAGCTGTGGTCGAGGCTCGACTCGTTCTCTTCTCCACTGCTTGACTCGTCGCTCCATCCGCTGCTGATACTCGTGCTGCTTTCGGTGTGTCTCCTCTTATGTGCAAA
>Ga0335075_10017836_pt1 | contig 10542 bp, 11 predicted proteins | sample Lox_Sample_24_FD_206723 | JGI IMG/M metagenome (GOLD analysis project Ga0335075, IMG submission 206723) | Soil microbial communities from Loxahatchee National Wildlife Refuge, Florida, United States - Lox_Sample_2.4 | ecosystem: Environmental > Terrestrial > Soil > Wetlands | place: USA... | reverse complement strand
CCGGCTGCTTGCGGTCGCTGACCGCTGGCCGTCCCCGGCTGCTGACCGGCCGGGGCTAGGCCGACTGGCTGGTCGCCGGGGCGCTGACTGACGTGGCCGGGTGCGGGATGAGTCCAGCGCTCCAGGTCTCGTGGTCGTGCAGCGACGGGATCGAGAAGGACACTCGGCTGTAGACCATATCCGCGTGCCACCGGACGGGCCTGCTCAGCACGATCGTGACTGGGTGCGCGCCAAGCTTTCCCTTGGCGCAGTCTGGCTGGCAGTTGTTCGCCTCAGCGACGCCCTGCCCGGTCGCCGTCGCAGTGCCCCAGCCGGACCACGTCAGGTCCTTGGCGTAGAGGCTGCCGTCACCGGACATGAGAAGCTCAGCCGGCTCGTACTTCGGCGTCATGCCCGTGCAGACACCCGCCAGCGACTGACAGACGCGGTACCGACCGGACGGCACAGCCGCGCGGGCCGGGGTGGAAGCCTGAGCGGAGCACGCCGCGAGCACGCCGCACACGCCAAGGCCGAGGGCGGCACGCCCAGGTTTCATGCGCCGTTCCTTCATGACGTTCCGCCGGGGTGGCTCGTCGTGAACCGGCCGCACCACGCGCACCCTAGTTGTGCCCGACTGTTAGCTGGCAGCTTACGCAGCCAGCCCGGGGAGTAGCTGAGTGCGCGCCTGGCTGACGGCCGCAGCGCCCGCGCTGGCTCGGCACTGGGCGCGCCCGGCGGCTCGCGGTAGGGTCTGCGCTTATGCACGACATTGACTTCCCGCTGACCGGATCCGCGGCCGTGCACGTCCTTCAGGCGGGCTACGCCCGCGAAGATTCCGACGGCGACCGCGTCGCAAGCACCGTCACGCTGATTCAGGAGGGGAACGCCGCCGTCATCGTAGATCCGGGCATGGTTGCGTCGCGGCAGGACCTGCTGACCGCGCTGGCCGAGCTCGGCGTCGCGCCGCAGGCCGTAACCGACATCGTGTTCAGCCATCACCACCCGGATCACACCGTCAACGCGGCGCTATTCCCGGCCGCGCGGATCCATGATCACTGGGCGATTTACGACGGCGACCGGTGGATCAGCCGGGAGGCCGATGGCTACCAGTTGAGCCCGTCGGTGATGCTGATGTCCACTCCCGGCCATACGCAGGAGGACATCACGACACTTGCCGCTACGCCGGACGGCGTGCACGCGTGCACGCATGCGTGGTGGGCGTCAGACGGGCCGGCAGACGACCCGTTCGCGCCGGACGCCACGGTGCTGTCAGCGAGCCGCGCCCGGATCCTGGCGGTGGCCTCGGTCATCATCCCGGGGCACGGGCCGGCCTTCACGCCCGGCGAGAGCACCCCTCGCTAGCTCGCACGGGTGGCTCAGGCCTGCCCGGCTCAGTCTCGCCTAGCTCAGGTGACATCGCCCGTGACGTTGAAGCCGGACAGCACGACGGACGCGAACGCCAGCGACGCGATGGTGACGACCAGCCCCATGCCGATCGCGGTGCCGAGGTTCAGATAGGCATGCAGGGCGGCATTGTGCGCGATCGAGTTCGCCACCGCGAGGCTGTAGTGCTCGGCCGACAGCAGGCTGACGCCCGGCACCAGGCTCGCCAGCAGGCCCTCCCAGGCCAGCACGTACAGCATGCCGATGGCGAGTGCCTGACCAGGACTGAACACCGCGGTCAGCATCACGAACAGCGCGTTGTAGATGACCGAGCCAGCGAGCGCGCCGACAAACAAGCCGACAGCCAGGCCGCTCGAGGGGCCGGTGGCGATCGCGCCTGCCAGATACTCGGGCACGGCGGCGAACGCTATCGTCAGCACGACAGCTACTAGGTACTTACTGAGCACTACCGCTCGCCGGTTCACCGGCGTGGCCAGCAGGTGCAGAATGCTTCCGTCGTCAATCTCGGCGCCAAGTACGCTGCCGCCGACGATGAGCGCGGTTAGGGCAAGGATCAGGTAGCCGACCGTGCCGAGGACCTCCGGCGGCCAGACGTTGCCGTGCGCCTTCGCCTTCAGCAGCGCCGAAATGCCGATCAGGATGATCGCTGGCAGCGCGAACAGCAGGGCCCGTCTCCGGCCCATGGCGCCCCGCATTGTCAGCCAGATGATGTCGCGGTTGACTAGGCCCGGCATCGGCTGCCCCGTTCTCTCGTTGTCTTTCATTACGACGCGAGCAGGTAGGTGAAGACGCTTTCCAGCGACTCGTCGGCGGGCAGCACCTGCCGGAGCCGGATGCCGTGATCGCGGCTCAGTCCGGCAACCTCCCTGGTGAACGTCCCGTAGTCGGAGGCGCGGACCTGCAGGCCGTGCGCGGTCAACTCGACCGCGCTGACTGCGGGGCGCCCGATCAGCGCTGCGCCCAGGGCCCGGTCGTCGGATGAGCGCACAGTGAACACGTGCGGCCGGTTTGTCATCAGCCGGCGGATCGCCCGGAAGTCACCGGACGCAGCCAGCCTGCCGCCGACAATGACCTGGATGACGCCGGACAGGCGCTCCACCTCCTCCAGGATGTGGGAACTGAACACGATGACCCTGCCCTGGTCGCCCTGCGCGTGCAGCAGGTCCATCATGTGCAGCCGCTGGCGCGGGTCCATGCCGTTGAACGGCTCGTCAAGCAGGAGGACCTGAGGATCATGGACGAGTGCCGCCGCCACCTTGATCCGCTGGCGCATGCCTTTGGAATAGGTGGAGATCCGCCGGTCCTGCGCTTCGCTCATCTCGAGCAGGTCAATGGCCCGCTGCGCCGCTGCGCCGGCGTCAGGCAGTCCGTGCAGCCGCGCAGTGACCGTGACGAACTCCATGCCGGTCAGGAACGCGTACACAGAATCGCGCTCAGGCACGACGCCGACCTCCCGGAAAACGGCCGGATTGCGCCAGCTGGCCTGTCCGGCCACGGAGATCTCGCCGCGGGACGGCGCCAGAAAGCCAGCGACCATGTTGAGGATCGTCGTCTTGCCCGCGCCGTTCGGGCCAAGCAGGCCGGTGACGCCAGGGCCCATGGTCATCGAGATGTCGTTGACGGCCACCACGTTGCCGTACCAGCGGGATACGCCGCGCAGCTCGATCTCTGTCACGCAACACCAACCCTCCGGTACCGGGCGATCAGCCCGGCGATAGCAGCGACTGTCAGGACGACGAAGACGACGCCGTAAATCGGCCCGTAGTCGCCGATTGTCGTCGGCTGCAGCGGGTGGTACGAGGGCCCGATTGCCGGGTTGCCCTGCGCCCACCGCAGCAGTCCGCCGAGCAGCGTAAACGGGCTGATCAGCCCGGCCAGGCTGCTGAGCACGGACGGCTGACCGACACCTGCCGGCCCGAACGCCTGAGCGCCGACCTGCGATAGCGCATGGGCCAGGATGTAGGAGAAGAACAGCGGGATGCCGATGGCGCACATCGCGAAGACTCTCTTGCCGGTGGCACTGGCGAGTAGCAGGCCAATGCTGGCCAGCAGCACCGCCCAGGCAGCGCCGTACAGCAGGCCTGGCCCTAGCCGGAGCGTCTGCTCCCAGACACCGCTGGCGCCGTGTTCCTGCGATGCAATCCCGATCCAGAGCAGGATGAGCGGTATCTCGATCATCAAGAGGCAGGCGAGCAAGAACGCGACGAACTTGGCGACCGGGTAGTCGAGCCGGTGGATCGGCCTGGCGAAGTACAGCGGCAGCGTATGGTTCCGCAGGTCAGCGGACACCAGGTTAGGTGCCTCGATCGCCACGAAGATCAGCATCACTACCGTGCGCAGCGACGGGACGTAGCCGTCGTAGCCGACGATCGGCGCGCCGCTGGGGTCCGTGGCGAGCGCCACCGCGTTGACCGCGGCCGGCAGGCACATCAGCCCGAACAGCAGCGCCGGGAAGATCTTGGCCTTGGCGCCGCGCCCCATCCCGAACGCAGACCGCAGGCTGTGCCAGGTCAGCGCCCTGACAATTGCCGCGCGACCGAGTCGCGCGCCGTCGTACCGACGGTAGCCGATGTTGTGGATGACTCCACTGCTCGTTGTAGCACTGCTGGTTATCGCACTGCTGGTTGTAGCACCGGTCTCGGTGGCGGCAGCGTTGAGCTGCCCGGCGGAAGCCTTCGCGTCAGCTGGCACTGGGCACCCCTATCGTCTGTGCGCCAGGGACGCCCGCGGTCGGTTCGCCCGCCAGTTCCGCGTCGGTGCGGAACAGCTCCTCGATGCGGTGCCTGCGCTGTTCCATCCGGCTCAGCGGCAGGCCGAGATCGGCCACGCTGTCCCTCACTACGTCGTAGGTCTCGTCCCCGGCCAGCTGCACCAGCAAGCCGCGCTGGAATAGCACTGGCGCCAGGCCCCGCCTGACCAGCTCGGCCTGAAGCAGGTCAACGCCCTCGTCTACCTCCACCAGCAGTACCGCGCTTGCCTGCGTCACCGAGCTGATGGTGTCGGCGCGCAGCAAGCGCCCGGCGTCAATGGCTACTAGCTGATCGCAGATCTGCTCGATCTCACCGAGCAGATGGGAGGCGACCAGAATCGAGATGCCGAACTCGGTCCCGATCCGTGCGATCAGCTCGAGCATCGCCGTCCGGCCGGCCGGATCAAGGCCATTGGTTGGCTCGTCGAGAAGCAGCAGCCGCGGGTCGCCGACAAGCGCTTGCGCCAGCTTGACCCGCTGCTTCATGCCAGTGGAGTAGGTGCCGATCTGGCGGTAGCGCTCCTCGTAAAGAGCTACATGGCGGAGCGAGTCGGCGGCGCGCTCACGCGCCGCGGTGGCCGGCAGGCCGGACATCCGGCCGAAATGCGTTACCAGTTCGGTCGCCGTCACGTCCGGCGGCAGGCAGTCATGCTCGGGCATGTACCCGGTGAGCGTCCTGATCGCGAACCCGTCGGTCACGCAGTCATGCCCGAGGACGGCCGCCGCCCCGCTGGTCGGCTCAAGCAGGCCCAGCAGAATCTTGATCAGCGTCGACTTGCCGGCGCCGTTGGCCCCGATCAGGCCGGTGATGCCGGGGCCGACCGTGATCGTGAGCTGGTCAAGTGCGGTCACGGTGGTGCCGTAGCACTTGGTCATCGCCGACGTCTTGATCACCGGATCCGGAGCAGCATGCCTGGCTCGGTCATCAGCCGGCGGCATTGTCTGCGAGGTCACTGTTCCTCCGATCAGCGTTCCCCGGCCCGCGCTGGCCCGCCGCCATAGGGCAACGACGCCGCGGCAGGCGCCGCTTGTCGGGCAACACCCTCCCAGCTTCTGCAGGCACGGGCATCATCCGCGAGGCTGATTCCGCCCTCGCCTTCGGGATGAGGAGGCACCTGCTGCCGCCCGAGGCGGCGATTTGTGACATTATGCTTGGGTCAAGTGCCGGGACTCGGGGTAAGCCGGCGTGGATTCGAGGACTCTGCCGATGACAAGCGGGGAAGCAGGCGTGACGCAGTCCGCTAGCGCCCGTCCGGCAGCGGTAATCGGTACCCCTGCGAGCGCCTCGGTGACTCTCCGCTACGCCCGCCCGATCATTGTCGGCCTATTGCTGCTCGTCGTGCTCGCCGGGATCGGCGCGGCCGGTCCCGCCGTCGGCGGCCGCGGCCCCTTGCGGCCGGACGCGCTTGGACTCGGCATCGGGCTTGAGGCCGCGCTCGGGTTGCTGCAGATCGCGATAGCGATTCGCAGCAGGCGTTCGCCTCGCGCGGGCCGTCCGGCCACCATCCTCCGCTCCGCCGTGCGCGGCCTCGCCGCGGCGGTCATGATCGTGACCGTCGCCCTCGCCATCGCCAACCTCACCGGCGCCAGGGACAAGGGCACGGTACTGAAGATCATTACCGGCAAGCCGGCGAAGCCGCCCAAGGTGCACAAGTTCCCCAAGGGCGCGGTTGTGTCTGGCGGGTCCCTCAGCTACGTCGTGTATGCACTCATCCTGCTGATCGTGATCATCGCGTGTGCCGTGCTGATCACCCGGCTGCGACGGAGGGCGCCGGGCGGCTATGCCGGTGAGCCGGTCGAAGACGAGGCGGACGAGCTGCGGCGCGCGGTCGAGTCCGGCCGCACAGCGCTGAGGACGGTCGATGATGCCCGTGCGGCGATTATCGCGTGCTATGTGGCTATGGAAGGCAGCCTGGCCAGGGCCGGCACGGCCAGGACGGTGGCGGAGACCCCGGACGAGCTGCTTGGCAGGGCCGCGGCGTCCGGCCTGATCCACGGGCCCGCGGCGGCCAGGCTGACCGGGTTGTTCTACGAGGCCAGGTTTTCCAGCCACGCGTTGCCTGCCTCCGTGAAGGACGACGCCAGGCAAGCGCTGGAGGCGATCTCGGCCGAGCTGCGCGGCAAAACGCCTGCGGAGGCGGACGCTGGTGCGGAGCGGCCTCACGGCGAGCAGCCGAGCCAGCCAGCTGGGCGGGCGGGAAGGGCTGGGGGGGTGGGCCAGTGAACAGTGAGCAGGGCGCGCAGGCGCCAGGCGGCCGCTGGCGCGAGTGCCTGCCCGAGCTCGGGGCCGCGGCGTTCCTGGTGCTGAGCACCAGCCTCGCGGTCTACGCCTATGCGGGCTTGGGCACAGCCGTGATGGTGTTCAGCGGCTGGGCAATAGTCGCGCTCGTGTTGCTGCTGGCGCTAGCCCCGGTGGGCAGCAAACCGCTCGCCGAGCCGGATCAACGGTCAGTTCGCGTTCACTCGAGCTTCCTCGGGTTCTGGCGGAAGCGCAGCATGCTGCACGACGCGACAGCCTCCATGGCCGCATACGATGCCGAGGTACGGCCGACGCTGCAGCACCTGCTCGCCGCCCGGCTGGCGGAGCGGCACGGAGTCAGCTTGCAGGCAGACCCGGCAACCGCGCGGCGGCTGCTGCTGCCTGGCCACAGTGACCAGGCCCTGTGGTTCTGGCTAGACCCACTCAGGCCTGCCGAGAACGACAAGGACAGGCGCGGCATCCCGCCGCGCACGCTCGCCGCCATCTTCGATCGCTTGGAGCGACTATGACCGAACCGACCTGGACTCCCGCGCAGGCGGCGGAACGCAGCACCGCGGTGCTCGACGAGATCGAACGCGCCGTCGTCGGCCGTCGCCGGAGCCTTGAGCTCGTGCTGATCGCAATCCTGGCCGGCGGTCACGTGCTGCTCGAGGATCTGCCCGGGCTGGGCAAGACACTGATTGCGAGATCCTTCGCCACAGCGCTCGGACTGCAGTTCGCCAGGATCCAGTTCACTCCTGACCTGCTGCCGTCCGATGTCGTCGGCGCACCGCTGTATGACCAGCGGACGGGCGAGATGGTGTTCCGGCCAGGGCCGGTCTTCACCGAGCTACTGCTCGCCGACGAGATCAACCGGACGCCGCCCAAGACGCAGGCCGCGCTGCTGGAAGCCATGGGCGAGGGCCAGGTCAGCATGGATGGCGTAACCCGGCCGCTGCCGAAGCCATTCATCGTGCTGGCGACCGACAACCCGATCGAGTACGAGGGCACCTACGAGCTGCCGGAAGCTCAGCTCGACAGGTTCCTCGTCCGGCTCAGCCTTGGCTACCTGACCACCGGCGATGAGATCTCGATGCTGCAGCGCAGGCTGGACAGGCAGCACGAGAATGCCATTCTCGAACCGGTCACCACCGGCGCCGAACTGATAGCCATGCGCGAATCACTGGAGCAGGTGGAGGTATCGCCGGACATCCTCGAGTACGTCGTAGCACTCATTCAGGCGACCCGCGATCACGCGCAGATCCAGGTTGGCGCCAGCCCGCGCGGCGGCCTCGCCCTCATCCAGCTAGCCCGCGGGCAAGCGCTCCTCCAGCAGCGCGATTATGTCGTTCCCGATGACGTGAAGCGGATAGCAGTGCCCGCGCTGGCCCACAGAATCACGTTGCGCCCGGAACTGTGGGTGCGCAAGGTCAGCTCCGACGATGTCATCGCGAGCGTGCTCGACCGAGTTCCGGTCCCGCGGACGGACCCGGCGGCGGTCGTTGGCTGAGAGCGGCGGCCGTGAGCCGCTACGGCGGCTCGCCGTTCACTGGAGCCTGTCGGCGCACGCCCGCAGGCTGCTCGTTCTAGCCGTGACCGGGGTCGTTCTGGCCGTGCTCACGCGGCGCGCCGAGTTCGCTGGCCTGGCGGCGCCCGCGCTGCTGCTGCTCGCCACCTGGCCGTCTGATCGTCTCCCCGAAGTGGCCGTGCGCATTCACCTGGGGGCTGACAGCCTGGTGGAAGGCGTGACCGCGCCAGTTCATGTCGAGATCCACGGCCACGAGCCGTTTGATGCCAGGCTGCTGATCGAGCCTGCTAACACCGTGCTGGCCAGCGAGGCGGTGGACGTTCCCGGCGGGCGCTCTGTTCGTGCCGCTGTCCTCCCGGTCGTACCGACCCGCTGGGGCCGGTACTCTCTCGGCCTGCTGATGATCACCTTCACCGATCGCTACCGGCTTACCGAGGGCACGGCCATGGTGCAGCTGCCGTTCGTGTCCCCTTACCCGCAGTCTGCCTCACTGGAGAGCAGCGTCGTGCTGAGCCGCTTGCCGAGCCGCCTGGGCGAGCATCCCGCCAGGGCAGCCGGAGAAGGCGGCGAGTTTGCCGGGGTCCGCGAGTTCGTTCCCGGCGACCGGCAGCGCCGGATCAACTGGCCAGCCACGACCCGGCACGGAAGCCTGCACCTGACCACGTTCTCCGCGGAGCGAACCCAGAACGTCGTCGTGATAGCCGACGAGACCTCAGATGTCGGCGAGCCGGGAGCGAGTTCGCTTGACCTGGTACTCCGCGGTGCGTCCGGCGCGATCACCAGGTACCTCGCTGCCCGCGACCGAGTCGGCCTGATCATCTTTGCTGGCCGGCTCAGCTGGATCGCGCCAGGTCAAGGGCAGCGGCACTGGTACCGGATGCTGGATCTGATGATGTCAACCCCCGGTGGCTGGGACCGCGCGGAGGGCCTGAGCAGGCTACCGCGGGCGGCGCTGCCGCCCGGCTCACTCATCCTTGTCTTCAGCCCGCTACTTGACCCGCGAATGGTGGAGGCGCTGCGCGATTTGAGGGAACGCGGCTTCAGCGTGATAGTCGTAGACGTGCTCAACACCGAGCCTCCACATGACGGCAGCAGGCTGTCCCGGCTTACGGCCCGGATGTGGCAGCTTGAGCAGCAAGCCGTGCGGTTCTCGCTAACCCAGATCGGCGTGCCAGTCGTGCACTGGGACGGAGCGAGCAGCCTTGACACGCCGCTGGCGCCCTATACCCGCCGCGTACTGGTAACGCACCGATGACGTTTCCTGCCGACTATTCGCCCACCCTCCGGAAGCGGACGGGCTTCGGCATCGCCGCAGCCGCCGCTCTGGCCACCAGCGTGATCTTGTGGTCAGCTTTCCCGCTCTCGACAGGCCGCGGGGGTACGCGGCTGGCGCTGGCGGTCGCCATCGTGGCCGGGGTCATGAGCATCGCGCAGCTTGCCGCTGCGGCGATCGGCAGCCGCGACACTGACGGCTTTGCCGTGGTGGACCAGGCCGCGCGGTTGCTTACTGCGCTAGTGAAGATCCTGCCGTGGCCCGAGCTGCTGATCATTGCTGCCGCGGTGCTCGAGGTGCTGCACGCCTCCAGGCCCTGGCATACCGCTCTGCTAGGCGTCGCACTGACTGGCTACTTGGTGGCCATGCATCTGACTGAGACACGGGCAGGCGCTAGCGTGCTGCGCGCCCAGCTACCGCTGCTTGGTACGGGCATCGCGCTGACCGCGCTGTCCGTCGGTGCCGCGGCGCTGCCGCACTTCATGGCCGGCACTGCCGACACCACCATCCGGATCGTGGTACTCGTCGTGGCGGTGATCGCGGTCGGCCTAGCGCTCCCGGTCTGGCTAGGCAGCTCGGGCTCCTCGCGCGGCCGTTAAGCGACCTAGCGGACTGACGTCCGGCTAGCGCCCGACAGCGTAACCCTGCATGCCGCGCGGGTTGGCGGCCGCGTAGAGCATCCCGCCTGATCTGGATGCCGCGCTCACCCGGCCAAGTGACCAGGGCGGCCGCACGCTGACCTCATGGCCCCTGGCACGCAGACCCGCTATGACGTTCTCGTCTGCCCTGGACTCGATAGCGAGCGAGCGCGGCTGAGACTGCCGGGGGTAGAACGACGACGGGAAGTGGTCAGTGTGGAAGGCCGGCGCGTCGATGGCCTCCTGCAGATTCATCCCGAACAGAACGTGGTTCAGGAAGAAGGCCAGCGACCACTGATCCTGCTGGTCCCCGCCAGGTGTGCCGAAGGCGAGGTACGGCTGGCCATCTCTGAGCGCGAGGCTGGGCGACAGCGTCGTGCGCGGCCGGCGCCGCGGCGCGAGGCTGCTTGCCAGCCCCGGCGTAAGCGTGAACATCTGCGCCCTGGTCCCCAGGCAGAAGCCAAGGCCGGGGATAACCGGAGAGCTCTGCAGCCAGCCGCCGCTCGGGGTGGCGGACACTAGGTTGCCGAACCTGTCGGCGACATCGAGGTGACAGGTATCCCCGGGGCCCAGCTCGGGCGCAGACACCGCCGGGGACGCAGCGGCCGGCTCGCCAGTGCCCGGTCGGTCGTTGTAAGCACGGGCCCGGTCAGGCACTGCGAAACCCGCGATCGCGAACTCAGGCAGCCGGGGCTCCGTCCCGTCCGGAGACCCTGGCCGCAGGTCGCCCGA
>Ga0335075_10017835_pt1 | contig 10542 bp, 8 predicted proteins | sample Lox_Sample_24_FD_206723 | JGI IMG/M metagenome (GOLD analysis project Ga0335075, IMG submission 206723) | Soil microbial communities from Loxahatchee National Wildlife Refuge, Florida, United States - Lox_Sample_2.4 | ecosystem: Environmental > Terrestrial > Soil > Wetlands | place: USA: Florida... | reverse complement strand
CCGCCCGGGCATGCGTCAGCTCGATGCGCGGGTCCTGGGAGACCTGCTGGGTCATCATCGTCTGGAGGGCGAGCGTGGCGCGGTCCACCAGGATCTGCGGCTCGCCCTGCGCGCGGGCAAGTCCCGGTGCGAGCGTTGCCGCCAGGACGATGGCGGCCAGCAGAAAACGGCGCATGGCGATACTCCTCCGCAGCGCGAATCCGGCTTGCATAGCGCGAATGGCCCGAGTCGCGCGCAATTTTCCTGATCCGGCGGACCCTCCAAGGCCCGGTTTGTGGCAGATTTCTGGTCAATAGCCGGGGAGTTCGTTGACGCAGGCCACCCGCCAGCCCGCGGGGTAGCGTTCCAGCCGGGTCAGCGACAGGTTCTGGATGGCGAGGTGCAGCGCGTTGTCCGGCCCGATCCGCAGCGCATGCGCGACCGCGGCACGGATCGAGCCGCCATGCGCGACCGCGACCACGTCCGCGCAGTCATGCGTCTCGGCAAGGCGCTCCATGGTGGCGCCGACGCGGGCGATGACATCGGCCATGCTCTCGCCGCCGGGCGGCTTCTCGTAGCCGGCGAGCGGCCAGAAGGCGTGTTGGGGCAACGTCAGCCGGGCGGGCAGTTCGGCATGCGGCAGGCCCTGCCAGTCGCCGAGGGATTGCTCGATCAGCCCGGGCTCCTCGGCCAGGTCCGCGCGCGGGTAGCCGGCGGCGAAGATCGCCTCGGCGGTGCGGCGGGTGCGGGTCAGCGGCGTGACGATCCAGTGCGCCGGCCGCGGCAACCGTTGCGCCAGCGACGCATACATCGGCCCCTGCTCCAACAGGGTGGTCTCGCACAGCGCCACGTCCATCACGCCATACAGGATGGCGCGCGCATTCTCGTCCACTAAAGCGTGGCGGATCAGCCAGAATCGGGTCTCGGGCATGGCGCGGCGCGGTCTCCTGGCGCATCCGGATAGAGGATGCCCCTGGCTCGCGCCAGCCACCAACCGCGGTCAACGAAACCCTGGGCTCACGATCGTAGCAGGGGGGCCGCGATCAGGCCGAGGACCAGTGCGCCGGGTCATCCAATGCCGCGGAGACCAGCACGGGCGGTGGAGCGGAATGCCGGTCGGGGGCGGCAGGGATTTGTCTGACAGAATGTTTCTGGACAGAGCCGTTATACGCAAGAAGATTGCGCGCCTGGGATGGCGGCGGCCCGGTCGGCTGATTGGTACTGATGCCAGATGGGGAATATTTCGGCGAGCGCGCGGATCGCCGGGACGCAGGCAACCGGCCAGGCGGATGTGCGGGCGGCAATGCCCGACGTCTGCGGCGGTGCGGTGGCAATTTTCTGCTGGGACTGTAGCAGCGCCATGGCTGGATCGGCCGAAGCCTCTGCGATGCCGCCGATTGCGCCGGGCACGATGTTGGGGTTCTCCCACGAATGCAGGCCGCACACTGGCTGGCCAGGGCGGGAGCCGTTCGTGCTGCGGCCGAACGCCACTCGTCCGGCGACGGGGGCTGCTTCGGCGTGAGGACGGAACCTCTTCAAATTGCCGCCGAACGCCACGTTCGCTTGATCCACGAAATTCATGTTGGCGGGGCGGGAGCCCTTCTTGCTGCCGCCGAACGCCATGACGCCACGGAACGGCTGCAGCCTGTCCTTGTGCGCGGGCGCACTATCGTGACGGCGGTGCGTCCAGGCGATCGTATTGCCGAATGCGTTGCAGATTGACGCTGCTGGTGGCTGGGCGGAGCCGGGCGGCAAGTCCGACCGGGAGTACCCCGACGACGGCTGCGTGCCGGCGCGGTACTGGCGGATGGCGAGCCAATACTCGCGCACCAAGTATGCGACCAGGACGAGGAACCGCACGAGCCCGTAGAGCAGGGGCAGCCGGTGCAGCAGGCGCACGGACGCGTCCGGGCCGGCCCAATCTGCATCGGGGGCGTAGGCGTAGGCCGGGGAGGTAAGTGCGTTGCTGATCATGGCGGTGGTTGCGGAGCTGCCTTTCTTCGCGGGTTGAACCGAGCGGCTGTTAAGTTAGAGCACCTGAACAATAAAGTCAATCCCGATAACCGACAAAATGTCAGAAAAATATCGGCAGAGTGCGCTCCCGATCGCGGCGGCCACAGCGGCGGCCACGGGGGCAGCAACAGGAGGGACCACGGGGCGGCCGTTGGCTTGGCTGTTGCGGCGGACCGGGGGAGATCGAGCCCGCTTCTGCCTTGCACCGCCGGATGGTCTCAGGCAGCGGTTCAGAGATCGACCGCAGAATCAATGACGGAGAGTCCCAGGCACCGCAGATGATTGGATTGGCGCTCAACGAAGGCTTTGGTCGTTTCGAACGGTTGCGACGCCGAATCGATCGTCGACGCCGGTGTCGCGTGCCGCCTTCAGCGGAATTTCCGGTGCAATAGTTTCCGGAGCAATCCGGACGCATGAACTCATTGGGACAATTCAATGTCCGTTCCGGTCAATGTCTGTTCCGGCACAATGGGGCACGCGACACCCGGCATCCGCCGGCGCATGTCGGCCGTTGATACGACGGGACGATTTCATCTGCCGCGGCGGCATGGCGCCTGATTTCGCGGCGCTACCGCGGCGCGGCACCGCGCGGGGATATTTGCGGCGCGGCGGCTTCGCCGATCGTCTCGACCGCGCCACTGTCGATCAGCCCGCTATCCAGCCTGATGCCACGGACGACATCGCCTTTGCTGCGGACCAGGCGGGTGGGCCGGCCGTCGATCTCCAGCACGAGGCCGTTCGCGTTGCCGGTGTCGAGCACCAGGTCCGGATCCGCGGGCACCTGCCACGTCTCGCCCGTCTTCAGGATCCTCCTCAGCAAGGTTGGCCCGTCCTGCTGCTGCACCCGCACCCAGGTATTCGCGACCGCCCGCAGCACGATCTCGCTGCCGGCACCTGGCGGGCTCGAAGCAGCTAAAGGCGGCGTTCCCGGCTGGGGGGCGGCTGGCTTGGCAGCCGGCTGGCCGACGGCCGGTTGCATCGAGGCCGGTGTCCGCGACGCGGCGGCGACCTCGGTCCGCGCCGGCGGGACGATCGACGCGTCCGGCGTTCCGGCCCGTCCCGGCGCCGGGGCGCTGGCTTGCCCTTGGTTCCGTGGCGGCGCGGCGTCTGCCACCGGCCTGGCCGGCGCCATCGCCCCAACGGCCGGGCCAGCGGAGGACGGTGTCGCGGCAACCGGCTGGGCTGACGGCGGCGGCATTGGAACGGCGGCCGAGGGAGCGGCCACGCTCGGCGCCCGGCTGCCTGTAGCGGCTGCGAACGGAGCAGGGATCGGTGACGCGGGCGGCGCCGGTGGCGATACCGCAACCGCTGGCGCAGGCGTTTCAGGGGGCAAGCGTGGCGTCGGCGGCAGCTTCGGGGGCTCTGCCTGGGCTGTCGCGCGGACCGGTTCCGCCGGCGCGTGGCGGCTCCCGAAATCAAGCCCGGTCAGGGCGGAAACCCTCGCTTGCCACAGGTGCATCGCCGTCGCCAGGTCGCGTTCGCGGTGGGCGAGGATCCAGCCTGCCATCCCGCCGCCCAGAATCAGCACCAAAGCCAGGGCCACTCGCCAAATCCAACTTCCGGCGGGTCCTGGCGCTGGTTGCGGGGGTGGCAGCGGGGGCACCGCGAGCGGCGCGGCGGCCTGCCGGTGCAACTCGGGCACCAGTGCCTCCCAGGCCTGGAGCAATTGCTGCCGGTCGTGGTCATCGCTGGCCACTGCGGCCTCGATGCGCGCGATCCTGGCCTGCTGCTGGTCGCTTGCGTTCCGGAGCATTTCCAGCGCAGCCACGAGACCGTGCAATGCGGCCTCGATGCGCGCCAGACCCGCCGATAGATCCGCAACCCCGCCGGATCGGACCAATTCGGCATCCTGCCGCATCGCTGTAAGGCCCCGCTCCAGCCGGTCGAACAATGCGTCTTCGTCCTCGTCGTGCGCCATGAAGCTTCCTGTTGTGCCGGAGGGTCTTTCGTAGTTCGGCATCCGAAATGCAATCCCGAACCGACGCGCGGGCTTTGCTGCCGCCCGCTCGGCCGGGCGCGGGTGACGCGTTGCGCGGCGATGCGGGCACCGATGGCCGCGCACCGCGGGTCCGTCCATAGTCTGCGGTCAACGGGCGGCCGCGCCGCCGATGGCGCAGGTTGCAACGCACCGGCGGGCGCCGTCATGACGCAAGCCGCCAACAACGATCGGAGAGGAGACACCGCCATGAGCGATACGTTGCCAACCGCTGCCCGCGTCGCGGACCCCGGCATCCGTGCTCTGTATCGGCTGGAGAACCGTTGGCAGGCCTGGCTGGATGTCGAGGCGGCCCTGGCACGCGCGCAGGCGGAACTGGGCATCATCCCCCACGAAGCCGCCACGGCGATCGGCCGCGCGGCGCGGCTGGACCTGCTGGACCGCGCCCGCATCGACGAAGGCTTCGCGCGCACCGGCCACACCATCGTGCCGCTGGTCTGGGAACTCAGCCGCGTGGTGGGCGAGCAATATGGCGGCTGGGTGCACTGGGGGGCCACGACGCAGAACATCACCCAGACCGGCGACCTGCTCGTGCTGCGCCAGGCACATGGCGTGTTCCTGAAGCTGATCGGCGAAGCCCTGAATGCGATGGCCGATCTGGCAGAGCATGGCGCCGACATGCCGCTGCCGGGGCGCACGCATGGCCAGCACGCGGTGCCGGCGACGTTCGGCTACAAGGTCGCGGTGTGGATCGACGAGCTGATCCGGCACGTCGAGCGTTTCCGCCAGGCGGCGCCTCGGATTTTCGTGGCGATGCTGGGCGGCGGGGCGGGGACGTTCGCCTCGCTGGGCGAGCAAGGGCCGCCGGTGCAGGCGGGGATCGGGAGGCAGCTCGGCATGCTGCCGATGACGGTGCCGTCGCGCGCGCTCGGCGATCACCTGGCGGAGAACATCTGCCTGCTTGGCCTGCTGGCGGCGACGTGTGGAAAAATCGGGCGCGAGATCTACACGCTGATGAAGACCGAGTTCGGCGAAGTGGAGGAGCCGGTGCCGCCCGGCACCGTCGGCAGCTCCACCATGCCGCAGAAGCGCAATCCGAAACTGTGCCAGGACATCATCGCGGCGGCGGCGGAAGTGCGGGCGATGGTGCCGCTCGCGCTGGAGGCGATGCAGACCGAGCATGAGGCGGACCGCACCACCAGCCTGATGATGGACAGCGCCGAGGCGCGTGCGTGCGTGGCGACGGGCGACATGCTGAGCCGGCTGGGGGAAGTGATGCGCGGGCTGCGGCTGGATCCGGCACGGATGCGGGCGAATCTGGATCTGGGCGGCGGGCTGATCATGGCGGAGGCGGTGATGCTCAAGCTGGGGGCCGTGATCGGGCGGCAGCATGCGCATGACGCGGTGTATGACGCGGCGCAGGCGGCGTTCCTTGAAGGCCGGTCGTTCGGGGACGTGCTGGCGGCGGATTCGCGGATCACCGCGCATTTGAGCGCGGAGGCGATCCAGGGGTTGCTGGATCCGACCGGATATACCGGTCTCTGTGCGCAGATGGCGCGGGATGCAGCGAGGCGGTCGCGGACGATGGCGAACGAACTCGCCTCCCGGGACGGTGGGCGAGCGTAGGGCGGGGGCAATGCTCGCCGTGCGGGCCTGGTCAGGTGCTTTCGAGTGCTACGCCCGGCTTTGCAAGCGACGCATTCCGCGCCGATCCCTTCGCCTCGCCGGTGAAGCCGCCTGTATTGTTCTGTTCTTTGTTGCGACGCCGTCCGGATGGCAGGCGGGCGGCAACACACCGCCTGGCCTCGTCGCCTACGCCGCTTCCGCGAGTACCAACCGGCGGCGCGGCGACGGCTTCAGCGGCAGTGCCGCGTATACGTCCTTCACCGCCTCGGTCACGATCAATCCCGCCATTCCCGGCATCAGGCGCCGACCGGATCGTTCGAACAATTCGGCGCTGCGCAGAACCAGGCGGCGCTCCACGGGGGGCACCCACAAGACCGTGTCGCGGCGCTCGACGCGGTACAACGAGGCGGCGAGCAGCCGTCCGAGCTGACCGAACGAATAGGGCTGGCCGTGGCCGAACGGCGTTCGCTCGGAATAAGCCCAAATGCCGGCACGGTTTGGCGCCACCACGATCAACCGCCCGTCGTCCTTCAGCACCCGCCACGTCTCGCGCAGCAAGCGCCGGGCGTTTTCGGCCGCTTCCAACCCGTGCACGAGCAATACGCGGTCGAAGCTGAGCTCCTGGAATGGCAGAGCGTCTTCCTCGGCCGTGCAGGCGAGGCATGGCTGCCCCAGCGGCCAGCGCGTCGCCCCCATCTGCGCCGGCGTCACCGCGATGCAGCGTTCCGCCTGCGCGCGCCACAGGCGTAAATAGGGCGCGGCGAACCCGATCCCGAGCACTGATTGTCCGCGCAGATCCGGCCATAGCGCCAGCAGCCGCTCACGCAGCAGCCGCGCCGCCACCACGCCTCGGGTGGTGCCGTAGAAGTCCGCTGCCGCATGCGCGTCTGCCGCCATGGCATTGCTCTATAGCATCATCCAGGGCGGAAGAACCCCGTGGCGGCTTCAGCCCCTGCTGCCACCCGCATCGCCCGGATTGATCGGTCCAGCGCCATTTTCTGGGTCTCGACGCCCACTGTCTCGATGGCCCCAGGGTCTCGATGGCCAAGGTCCCCGTGCTGGTGCAAGGCGTCAGAAGCGAATAGGTTGGAGCCCGGATCTGTCGAGAGCGGAACGAGTGCCATGCTCAGCGATGCCCGCAACCGCCTGCTGACCGAAGTCGGGCCGGACAAGCCGATGGGGAACTTGCTGCGCCGCTATTGGCATCCAGTCGCCGCGGTGACCGAACTCGACGACAATCCTACCAAGCCCGTCCGCCTGCTCGGCGAAGACCTTGTGCTGTACAAGGATCGCTCCGGCCAGTACGGCTTGCTGGAACGCCACTGCCCGCACCGGAGCGCCGATCTGTCCTATGGCATCGTCGAAGCCTGCGGCCTGCGCTGCAACTACCATGGCTGGTTGTTCAATGCCGCCGGCGCCTGCCTGGAGCAACCGTTCGACGACATCGACGCTCCGGAAATCCGCTTCCGCGACCAGATCCGCATCAAGTCGTACAAGGTCCAGCCTCTGGCCGGATTGCTGTGGGCGTATCTCGGGCCGGACCCGGCGCCGCTGGTGCCGAACTGGGAACCGTTCACGTGGCGCAACGGCTTCGTCCAGATCGTGTTCTCGCAAGTGCCGTGCAACTGGTTCCAGTGCCAGGAGAACTCGATCGACCCGGTGCATTTCGAATGGATGCACGACAACTGGGGCGGCGGGTTGCGCGGCGGCAACGGCGCCTATGCGCCGCGCCACCTGAAGCTGGGATTTGACGAATTCGAATATGGCCTGGTCTATCGCCGCGTGCGCGAGGGCGGCGACGAGGACAACCCGTTATGGACGGTCGGCCGCGTATGCCTGTGGCCGAATGCCTTGTTCACCGGCAATCATTTCGAATGGCGCGTGCCGATGGACGATACCAGCACGCTCAGCGTCGGCTGGTTTTTCACCCGCGTGCCGCAGGATCGCGAGCCTTACCATCAAACCCGCATTCCCTATTGGTACTCGCCGGTGACGGACGGCCGCACCGGGCGCTGGATCACCAGTCACATCATGAACCAGGATTTTGTCGGCTGGGTCGGCCAGGGTGCGATCACCGACCGCAAGCGCGAGCATCTCGGCCGCAGCGACCGGGGCATCATCATGATGCGGCAGCGCTTGTTCCAGCAGCTCGAGGCGGTTGCCGCGGGCGAGGAGCCGAAAGCGACCATCCGCGACCCGGAACTCAACACGTGCGTGACGCTGCCGATCATCGGACGCCGCGGTTTCATCGAGGGTGCGACGCGCGCCGAAGTTGAGCGCGGCGGCGACCCGGGGAGTGCCGTTCCGCGCCGTGAATTTCCGTTTCTCGCCGGCTGGCCGGACTCGATCCGGCAGGAGTATGAAGCCGCCATGGGGTTCACGCGCGACGCCATTCCATGAGCCTGCCGGTCCAATCGTCGTCCGCCCTGCGTACGCCGCCGGCGCTGGGCGCGGATTGGCGCCTGTGGCTGCGGCGTGCCCGGGCCGGCCTGCGCGCCGTGTTGTTCGGGCCGCTCTATGCCATCTACCAGCGCAAACTGCTGCGACAGGTACGCGCCAACCCGCCGCCACGGCATGTCGGCCTGATCCTGGACGGCAACCGCCGGTGGGGGCAGCTCTGGGGCGTCGCCGATCCGGCGCGCGTGTATGCGCTCGGCGCTCACAAGCTGGATGCGGTGCTGGACTGGTGCGGCGAGCTATCGATTCCCGCGGTGACATTGTGGGTGTGCTCACCCGACAACCTGAACCGCGCGCCGCAGGAGGTGGCGGGCATTCTCGCGGCGGTGGAAGCCAAGCTGAACCAGCTCGCGGTCGACCCGCAGATCCACAGGCGCCGGGTTCGCGTGCAGGCGATCGGCCAGACCGCCTGCCTGCCGCCCGGCTTGCGGGCTGCCATCCGCGCGGCGGAGGACGCCACCGCGGGCTACGACGCCATGGTGCTGACGATCGCGGTCGCTTATGGCGGGCGTGAGGAAATTGCCGACGCGGTGCGTGCGCTGCTGCAATCGGCGGCGGCACGAGGCGAGACGTTGGCGGAGATCGCGGCTGAGGTGACGCCGGAGGCGATCAGCCGGCACCTGTATCTGCCGGCGCCGGAGCCGGATCTGATCATCCGCACCAGCGGCGAGTTGCGCTTGTCGGGCTTCCTGCTTTGGCAGAGCGCGTACAGCGAGTTCTACTTCACCGACGTGCTGTGGCCGGCGCTGCGCAAGATCGACTTCCTGCGCGCGGTCCGCGCCTTCCAGCAAAGGAAACGGCGGTTCGGCCGGTAAAACGCCTGTCCCATGCAGCGGGAGAGGGCGAGACGCGTGAGCGTCGAGGATGAGGGGGATCGGGAGGGCATCGAACTTTTCCACCCTCCCGATCGCCCCCCGTTTCGGGCTAGTACGCCTGCACAGGAGTTTTGACCGGTTCGACAAGGGGTTTCCCAGGTCCGGGTATTAGCCGTAGTGATGCTCTGCGCGCCACAGCCGCTTCCGACCCAAAGCGGTCCTACGGCCGACGCCACCGGAACGAGTGCGTGGCACGGGGTGTTGCGTCATTGAGTGCCCAAGGCTTCTGCTGGCATCGTTCGTGCCTAGGTCGATGGACACCCCAACTGCGAAAGGACAGAACATGAACGGACTGGGCGGCCTGAACAAATCGCCGAACGGCGTCGTCATCGGCCTGGTGCAACTCAAGCTACCGGCCATTGCCACCCCCGCGGACATCGGGCGCCAGACCGACAGGATTGTTGCGATGGTTGGCAAGGCGAAGCGCGGCATGCCCACGCTCGATCTGGTGGTGTTTCCGGAATATGCGTTGCACGGACTGTCGATGGACATCCGCGATGAAGTCCTATGCGATCTGGCCGGGCCTGAAGTCGCCGCTTTTAAGGGGGTCTGTGTCGAACACAAGGTCTGGGGATGCTTTTCCATTATGGAGCGCAATCCCGGCGGCATGCCGTACAATTCCGGGCTGATCATCGACGATACGGGTGATCTGAAGCTGTATTACCGCAAACTGCATCCCTGGGTGCCGGTCGAACCCTGGGAGCCCGGCGACCTCGGTATTCCTGTGATCAGCGGGCCAAACGGTTGCAAGTTGTCGCTGATCATTTGCCATGACGGTATGTTCCCCGAGATGGCGCGGGAGGCTGCCTACAAGGGCGCCGAGGTCATGTTGCGCACCGCAGGCTACACACCTCCGGTCCGCGAGGCCTGGCGGTTCACCAATCAGTCGAACGCGTTCTGCAACCTGATGGTTACTGCCAGCGTCTGCATGTGTGGATCGGACGGTATATTCGATTCGATGGGCGAGGCGATGGTCTGCGACTTCGACGGCACCATCATCGCGCACGGCGCCTCCGGCCGGGCCGACGAAATCATCACCGCCGAAGTCCGCCCCGATCTGGTGCGGGAGGCGCGTTCCGTCTGGGCGGTGGAGAACAATATCTACCAGTTCGGGCATCGCGGCTATGCCGCAGTGAGGGGCGGTGCCGGGGATTGTCCTTACACATACATGCACGACCTCATGGCGGGCCGCTATCGCGTGCCGTGGGAGGAGACGGTGCAGGTGACCGACGGCACTGGTTGCGGGATCGCCGCCCCGATGCGGGTCTATCGCAAGCCGGTGCCAAAGGCGGCGGAATAGCAGTCTGCCGCCGGTGCTGCACCGCCAGTGTCGACCCGAAGCGGACATGCGTGGTCCCAGAGAGGTTTGGTGGCAGGCAACTGACTCGTTGACCGGACTGCACACGATGTGGTCTTATACGAAACGGACCAATATTAACGCTCGGCCGGACGCTCTCGCCGGTCTGCTCCAGACCGGCTCTTCTCGTGCACTACAGCCCATGGGCGATCGTATTGTGGAGGGAGCTGATGCCGTCCCATTCCGCCGGATTCACGATCCGCGAGACGCACGGGATGCTCTTGCGGCCCGAAACTGAAATCGAGATTTCAAGCGATAAGATGGCGTGGTCTTCGTTGTATGCGTCACTCCAACGAGAA
>Ga0335075_10017834_pt1 | contig 10543 bp, 8 predicted proteins | sample Lox_Sample_24_FD_206723 | JGI IMG/M metagenome (GOLD analysis project Ga0335075, IMG submission 206723) | Soil microbial communities from Loxahatchee National Wildlife Refuge, Florida, United States - Lox_Sample_2.4 | ecosystem: Environmental > Terrestrial > Soil > Wetlands | place: USA: Florida... | reverse complement strand
TCAGCCTCCGAGTGCGTGCAGCGCCGCCCAGAGGGCGAGCACGGCGATGGCCAGGCCGGCGGGCACGGTGAGGAGGCCCAGCCGGGTGAATTCCCACAGCGACGGGCCTGACCCGTGCTGGCGGAGGACCCGCCGCCACAGCAGCGTGGCCAGCGATCCGGTGTAGGTCAGGTTCGGGCCGATGTTGACCCCGAGCAGGACAGCGAGGATGGCGGCTGGCCCGGCGGGCGCGGCGAGCGGCAGCAGGATCAGCACGGCGGGCAGGTTGTTGATCACGTTCGCCAGCGCGGCGGCGAGCGCGGTGACGCCGAGCAGGGCCAGCAGCGAGGTCCCGGCAGGCACCAGCGGGCGCAGCGCGTTGCCGAGCCCGTTGGCGGTCACCGCCTGGACCACGATGCCGAGGCTGAGCACGAACAGCAGGAACGGCGCGTCCGCGGCTCGCGCCAGCGCGGCGACGCTGGTGCGGCGCCGTGCGAGAGCCCGCGCGCCGAGCACGACGACGCCGGCCAGCGCGGCCCAGGCCGGGTTCACGCCCGCCGCCGACGCGACCACGAAGCCGGCCAGCGTGGCCGCCACCACGGCCAGCGCGAACACCGGGACCCCCCGGCCGCCGTCACCAGTCCCGCCGTCCTGACCAGCCGGCCGGCCGCCGGCACCCAGGTCAGAAGCGAAGAACCGCCGGAAGACGGCGTACTCGACGGCGATGACCGCCAGCCAGGGCAGCGCCATCAGCCCGGCGAACCGGCCGAACGACAGCCCGCTGGCGGCGAACGCCAGCAGGTTTGTCAGGTTCGACACCGGGAGCAGCAGCGACCCGGAGTTCGACAGGTGCGTGCAGGCGTAGAGGTACGGCCTGGCCCGCGCCTCGAGCCGGGCGGCGGTCGCGAACACCACCGGGGTGAGCAGCACTACCGTGGCGTCCAGGCTCAGCGCGGCGGTGGTCATCGCCGCCACGGCGAACACCAGGGCGAGCAGCCGCTGCGGCCGCCCCGCCGACCCTCGGGCCAGCCACGCGCCGCAGGCGCGGAACAGCCCCTCGTCGTCGCACAGCTGCGCGAGCACGAGCACGGCGGCGAGGAAGCCGATCACCGGCCCGAGCCGCCTGGCCTGCTCGCCCGCGTCGTGCGCCGAGATCGCGCCGGTGACGATCACGAGCAGCGCGGCGGGCACCGCGGCGACCGCCTCAGGCAAGCCGCGCGGCCGCCACACGGCCCAGCCGAGGACGACGACCAGGGCCGCCACAGAGACGGCTTCAGCGGCTGCGTTCGGCTGCGTCGCTTCTCCCTTCCAGAGCTGTCACCGACCGTATATCCGCGAGCGCTGGGCGGTTGTTTGGTCGTCACAATGTGACCACAAGAACAACGCGTCTACCTCGTGTTTTGGCCACAAGACCCTGAGTGTAACTTTGCGTAGCGCAGGCTAGAAGTGGCTTCGCCGTACGGTGTAAGTTCGCGTGGAAGGCCGGAGCAGCGGAGGATTTATGAGCATTCTTGGCACGCGGGTCATCCGGACGGAAGACCCGCGGCTGTTGACCGCAGGGGGCGTCTACGTCGACGACCTGCGGGAACCTGAGCTGGCGGGTGCCGTGCGGGCCACGTTCGTCCGCGCGACAGTGGCGCATGCGCTGATCACTGGCATCGACAAGTCGGAGGCGCTCGCGCAGCCGGGCGTCGTCGCGGTGCTGACCGCGGCGGACATGACCGACCTGCCCGCGCCAGAGCCGCCTGGCGGCGAGGTGCCCGGACCCGACGAGCCGCCGGCCGAGGGGCCGGTGCCGCTCGGCGGGAAGTGGGCCGAGCCGCTGCTCGCGGTGGACCGGGTGCGGTTCGTCGGCGAGCCGGTGGCGATCGTGCTCACCGACAGCACGTACCAGGGCGAGGACGCGGCCGAATTGGTCAGCGTGGACTACGAGGTGCTGCCCGCGGTCACCACGATCGAGGGCGCGCTCGCCGACGACAGCCTGCTGTTCCCCGACGCGGGCACCAACGTCTGCGTGCGAGGCGGCCGGGACATCAGCGACGACAGCGTCTTCGCCGACTGCGACGTCGTGGTCGAGGGCGACATCGTCAACCAGCGGGTCGCCGCCCTGCCCATGGAGGGCCGCGCGACGGCCGCCGCGTTCATAGACGGCAAGCTCACGGTCTGGGCGTCGACGCAGAACGCCCAGCTGGGCCGGCTGATCTTCACCGCGATCGGGCTGCCGCCCGACGCGATCCGGGTCGTCGCGCCCGACGTGGGCGGCGGGTTCGGCGCCAAGATCGGCGTCGACAGGGAGCAGATCGTCGTCGCGTGGGCCGCGAAGCACACCGGCAGGCCGGTGCGCTGGGTGGAGACCCGCAACGAGAACCTGATGTCGATGACGCAGGGCCGCGCGCAGCTGCACCACATCAAGATCGGCGGCGACCGGGACGGGAAGATCAAGGCCTACCGGCTCGACGTGATCCAGGACGCCGGCGCGTTCCCGCGGATGAGCGGGTTCCTGCCGATGCTGACGAACCTGATGGCGCCCGGCGTCTACGACATCCCGCACGTGCAGGCCGACTACAAGGTCGTGGTCACCAACACCACGCCGATCGCCGCCTACCGCGGTGCCGGACGGCCGGAGGCGGCGGCGACGATCGAGCGGTCGGTGGACTGGTTCGCCGCCGCGGCTGGCCTGGACCCGGCCGAGGTGCGGAAGGCCAACTTCATCCAGCCTGACCAGTTCCCGTTCGTCACCAAGGCCGGCGCGCCATACGACACCGGCGACTACGAGGCAGCCCTGGAGAAGGTGCTCGGCGCCGCCGACTACGCGTCGCTGCGCGCCGAGCAGCAGCGCCGCCGGGAGGCCGGCGACACCAGGCAGCTCGGGCTCGGGCTGGCCAGCTACGTGGAGATCACCGCCGCCGACGCCGGCGCGGGGGAGACCGCGAAGGTCGAGGTGCACGACGACGGCACCGCGACGATCTACACCGGCTCGTCGGCGCACGGCCAGGGGCACCACACCGCGTACGCGATGATCCTGCAGGACGAGCTGGGCATCCCGATGGACAAGATCGAGGTCATCCACGGCGACACCGACCTGATCCCGGACGGCGTGGGCACCTACGCCTCGCGCTCGCTGCAGCTCGGCGGCTCGGCGGTACACAACGCGGCGATCGAGGTCAAGGCGGAGGCGGCCAGGAACGCGGCCGCGCTCTTCGAGGCCGCCGAGGCCGACGTCGTGCTCGACGCCGCCACCGGCATCTGGCACATCGCGGGCGACCCGGACAAGTCACTGTCCTGGGCGCAGGTCGCGGGGAACGCCGACGGCGGCCTGATCGTCGCCAACGTGCGGTTCACCGCGGACCGGCCGACGTTCCCGTTCGGCACGCACCTGTCGGTGGCCGAGGTGGACACCGAGACCGGCAAGGTGACGCTGCTGCGGCACATCACCGCCGACGACGCGGGCCCGGTGCTGAACCCGATCCTGATGGAGGGCCAGCGGCACGGCGGCATCGCGCAGGGCGCCGCGCAGGCGCTGTGCGAGGAGGTCCTGTACGACGCGGACGGCAACCCGCTGACCTCCACGCTCGCCGACTACGCCGCGATCACGGCCACCGAGCTGCCGTCGTTCGAGCTGCTCACCAGCGAGACACCGACGTCGGTGAACCCGCTGGGCGTCAAGGGCATCGGCGAAGCCGGCACGATCGGATCCACGCCGGCGGTGCACAACGCGGTGATCGACGCCGTGTCGCACCTCGGCGTTCGGCACATCGACATGCCGATGACCCCGGAACGTGTGTGGACCGCCATCTCCGAAGCACAGAAGGCGAGTGCGAAGTGAAGGTCGAGCTGACCGTCAACGGCAAGGAAGTAACCGCGGACGTCGAGGACCGCATGCTGCTCGTGCACCTCCTGCGCGACGTGGCGAACCTCACCGCCACCAACATCGGCTGCGAAACGACGTCCTGCGGCGCCTGCACCGTGCTGCTCGACGGCGAGTCGGTGAAGTCGTGCACCGTGCTCGCCGCCCAGGCGGACGGGCAGTCGGTGACGACCCTCGAGGGGCTGGCCGCCGACGGCCAGATGCACGCCGTGCAGCAGGCCTTCCACCAGGAGCACGGCCTGCAGTGCGGGTTCTGCACCCCCGGCATGGTCATGGCGATCGTGTCGCTGCTGAAGGAGAACCCGTCGCCGACCGAGGCGGAGGTGCGGACCGGCCTCGAGGGCAACATCTGCCGCTGCACCGGCTACCACAACATCGTCAGGGCGGCGCTCGCCGCAGCGGAGGCTGGCAAGTGATCCCACCAGCGTTTACCTACGTGCGGGCCACGTCGGTCGACGAGGCCCTCGGGCTGGCGGCCGAGCACGGCGAGGACGCGAAGTACCTGGCCGGCGGGCACTCGCTGCTGCCGCTGATGAAGCTGCGGTTCGCCGCGCCCGGCGTGCTGATCGACCTCGGCAGGATCCCGGAGCTCGCCTACGTGCGCGACGAGGGAACCTACGTGGCGATCGGCGCGCTGACCAGGCACCACGACGTCGCGCACGCGTCACTGCTGGAGTCCGACGTGCCGCTGCTCGCGCACACGGCCGAGGCCGTCGGCGACCCGCAGATCCGGCATCGCGGCACGATCGGCGGCTCGGTGGCGCACGGCGACGCGGCCTCCGACCTGCCCGCCGCGCTGCTGGCGCTGGACGCATCGTTCGTCATCCGCGGCCAGGACGGGACGCGGACGGTGCCCGCCGCGGAGTTCTTCCGCGGCATCTTCGAGACCGCGCTCGAGCCCGGCGAACTGCTCACGGAGATCCAGGTGCCCAAGCCGGCCAGCCCGGCCGCGTGGGGCTTCCAGAAGTTCACCAAGCGGGCGATCGACTGGGCCATCGTCGGCGTCGCCGTGCAGGGACACGCGGTCGCGCTGGTCAACATGGGGTCGACGCCGCTACGCGCCACCGCGGTGGAGAACGCGCTCGCGTCGGGCGCGTCGATCGCCGATGCGGCCGCGCTGGCCGCGGCGGGGACGAGCGCCGGGTCCGACATCCACGCGAGCAAGGCCTTCCGCGAGCACCTGGCCCGCGTCCTGGTCAAGCGCGCCCTGGAGGACGCCGCCGCCCGCTCCTGAGTCACCCGGGTTGCGATTAAATGGAGTGGTGACGTTGCGCAGGGCGCTCACCAGACCATTCCGCTACCCGGTGCGGTGGCTGTCGTTCCTGGCCGGCGGTATCCCCGCGATCGTGCTGTTCCCGGCGCCCAGCCTGTCCTACCTGGCCTGGCTGGGCCTGGTGCCGGCGATGGCGCTGTTCACCCGCGCGGAAACCACCAGGGAGGCGATCGCGCGCGGCTGGTGGTTCGGCGCCGCGTACCTCATCGCGATGCTGTACTGGATGGCGCCGGAGCTCGGGCCTGGCCTGGTGCTGCTCGGCGCGGTGATGGGCTGGATGTGGTCGCCGTTCGCGGTCGCGGTCCGCCGGCTGCTGCGGCCGCCGGTGGTGTGGTGGCGTTTCGCCGCGGCCTTCATCGTGGTCCCCAGCTGCTGGCTGATCCCGGAGTGGATCCGGTCCTACCAGGGGCTCGGCGGTCCCTGGGCGCTGTACGGCGCGACCCAGTGGCAGCACCCCGCGGTGCTCGCGCTCGCCGCGGTGGGGGGAGTGTGGCTGGTCAGCGCGGCCCTCGTGATGGCCAACGTCGCGATCACGGCGGCGCTCGGGGCCGTCTACCCAGCCGCGTTCCTGCCGAGGGCCGTGACCGCGACAGGCATGCCACCGCGGCGGCCCGCGCTGGCCGCCGCCGGCGCCGCGGCCCTCGTCGTCGTGGCCGGGGCCGGCCCGCTCGCGTTCGCGCTCACGCCGCCGTTCCCCGCCGCCCGATCGGTCACGGTCGCCATGGTGCAGCCGGGTGTGGTGAAAAACGCGACGCAGGCGGCCGACGCGAGCGAGACGCTGACCTCCGAGCTGAGCCGGGGCGGCGAACTGGGCGGCGTGAAGCCGGACCTGATCGTCTGGGGCGAGAGCAGCATCGGCGAAGACCTCACCCAGCCCTCCTCCAGCGCCCTGCTGCACCGGATCGAGGCGCTGTCGGCCAGGGACGGCGCCGAGATCCTGGTCAGCCAGGACGCCACCCCGCCGGGCCGGGGACACGAGAAGTGGGCGGTGCTCGTCAGCCCGTCGGGCATCAAGGGCATCTACGTCAAGACCCGCCTGGTGCCGTTCGGCGAGTACATCCCCTTCCGGCAGGAACTCGGCTGGCTGACCGGCATCAGCAAAGCGGCGTCCTCGAACATGGTGCCGGGCCCGGGCGCGCACCTGCTGCACGCGACGGACAAGGCCGGGAATCCGCTGCCGATCGGCGTGCTCGTCTGCTTCGAGTCCGCGTTCCCCGACATGTCGCGGGTCGACGCCGACCTAGGCGCCCAGCTGATCGTCTACCAGTCCGAGGTATCCACGTTCCAGGGCACCTGGGGGCCGGACCAGCAGGGGTCGCTCGCGGCGCTGCGCGCCGCGGAGACCGGCAGGCCTGCCGTGCAGGCCGCGCTGACCGGCGACACGGTGGCGTTCGACGCCCGCGGCAGGCAACAGGCCTGGCTGGGGCAGTCGGGCCACGGCGTGGTGACGGTCAGTGAGACGCTGCCCGCGGCCACCGCGCGGACCTTCTACGACCAGGCCGGCGACTACGTCCTGTGGACCGGCGTGGTGATCACCGTGCTCGCCGGGCTGGTCATGCTCGGACGCCGGCGAGGTTTTCTAGGGCGTGGCACTGGCATCTCCGGAGGGCGTACGGCACAATATGACACAGACACCGGACAGCCTGTGGCGAGTTAGGTCGCGGGTGCCGCTCGCGAGGCCGCTGGGGAAGGCGAACCTCGTCTAGGGAGGCACCGGTGTCGGTTTACGGCGTACTGCAGGTCCATTCGGCGCCCCCCGCGCTGTGCCCGCATATTGAGTGGGCGGTGGCGGGGACTGTCGGGGCCACTGTCAGCATGCCCTGGGTCAGTCAGCCTGCTGCCCCAGGGTGTGTTCGTGCTGAGCTGACCTGGCAGGGTCGGCCGGGCACGGCAGGCGCGATCACCTCGGCCCTCGCCGGATGGAACCGGCTGCGCTTCGAGGTGACGGAGGCGGCGTCCCCCGGCTGTGACGGCGTGCGCTACAGCTACACGCCAGACCTCGGCATCTTCTCCGCGGTGACGGGCGGCAACGGCGACATCCTGGTCCCGGAGAACCGGCTGCGGGCCGCGCTCACGATCGCCGCCGCCGGCACTTCGGTGCTCGACGCGGAGCTGGAGCGCCTGCTCGGCACGGCATGGGACAACGAGCTCGAGCCGTTCCGCCGCGCCAGCGACGGCGCCCCGGTCCGCTGGCTCAACGCCACCGGCTGAGTCCAGGCACCCAAGCCGTCTGCAGCCGGGTCGCCCCGTCCACCAGGGTCGCGGCGATGATCGTGACGGCGGCGGTGGCCAGCGAGACGATGATGCCGTTGACGCCGCCCACGCCCGCCCCGCGTGGAGAACCGGCGGGGCCGCCAGCAGGAGGATCGCGACGAACGGGATGTTCTTCCGCGAGTCAGCGATGAAGCTCGCCACCTTTCGCCGCGATAACGAAATCGTTTCGGCTGGCCTTCGGTCGGGTCACGCGCTATTGACCCGGGTAACTTACGGGCCGACGATTCTGGAACCGGTTCCATGGAACCGCCTCCATGCCACGGTCGGCAAGGGAGCAAATGGCCGTCTCGAAAAGAGTGCGCATCACGGATGTCGCGGCGCGGGCTGGCGTTGGCGTCGGAACCGTCTCACGGGTGCTGAACGGCAGCCCGCAGGTCCGCGAGGGCACCCGCGCCCGGGTCCTGGAGGCCATCGAGCAGATCAGGTACCGGCCAAGCCGCCTAGCGGCCGACCTCTCCAGGGGTTCCCCCGCCAGCGTAGCGATCGTGGTGCCGTTCCTAACCAGGCCATCGGTGGTGGCGCGGCTCGCGGGCGTGATCGAAGTGCTGGACGCTGACGGCTACGACACGATCGTCTGCAACGTGGAAACGCCCGCCCAGCGGGATCGCCAGATCCGCATGCTCGCAGCCGGACATCGCGCGGCGGGGGTGGTCGTGATCTCGCTGCGGCTATCCGCCGCGCAGTTCGCGGAACTGGCCGATGCCGGGGTGCACCTGGTGCTGGTTGACGTCCAGCATCGCGGGGTGCCGCATATTGTCGTGGATGACGTGCACGGCGGGATGCTGGCGACCAGCCACCTGATCGGCCTGGGTCATGGCAGAATCGCGTTCATCGGCGACACCGGCGACGCTGGGTTGGGGTTTTCGTCCACATCGGATCGCCTGCGCGGCTACCGTCGTGCGCTCGCGATGGCCGGGGCGCCGGTCGACCCGGCGCTGGTCTGCCGCGGGCCGAGCGGCGCAGGGGTCGCAGCGGACACGGCGCTGCGCCTGTTGCGCCTGCCGGAACCACCGACGGCGATCTTCGCGGCCTCCGATGCCCAGGCGATAGAGGTACTGTCTGCGGCGGAGGCGGCCGGCCGGCCGGTCCCGGGCGAACTCTCGGTGATCGGCTTCGACGACATCGAGATGGCCGCACTCGTGGGCCTGTCCACGGTCCGGCAGCCGCTGCGGGAGAGCGGCGCGCACGGCGCGGCGCGCCTGTGCACGCTGCTGCACGGCGGTTCGGTGAGGCCGCTGCGCGAGACCCTACCGCTAGAAGTCGTCGCCCGGCGCAGCACGTCCGCGCCCCCGCGCGCGGTCGCTATAGCCGCAGTCAGCGGCGTGCGGAAAAGGGCACCGCCGTAAGCCCCCGCACGACTGCCGGACATGCAGATCGTATGAGTGACGTAACAACTAACGAGCGAGTGGCATAACAACTCAACGAAGAGAAGGACAGCACCATGAAAGTAATAGCTGCGATGCGCGGGCGATCCCGGCTCATGCTGATCGCTGCCATCGGTGTCACCGCCGCGCTCACCGCCACGGCGTGCAGTAGCAACACATCGAGCCCCGCCGCCACGCATTCCGCGAGCGGCTCCGCCCCCAGCGGCTCCGCCACCAGCGGCAACATCACCTGGTGGGCGAGCCCCATCACCACCACAAGCCCGGATCCCCGTACCGTGCTGATCAGCGCCTTCGAGAAGGCGTACCCGAACATTCACGTCAACCTCCAGTCGGCGCCGACGGACACGGACACCAACCGGGCCAGCCTCATCACGACGATCTCCGGCGGCGCGTCGTCGCCGGATGTCTTCATGGGCGACGTGATCTGGCCCGCCCAGTTCGGCCACTCCGGCCTGGCCCAGCCGTTGTCGAGCTACTTCCCCAGCAGTTACTGGAGTAGCTTCGCGCCCGGCCTAGTCCAGGGTGCCACCTACAAGGGGCAGGTCTACGGAGCGCCGTTCTTCGAGGACCAGGGCTTCCTGTATTACCGGAAGGACCTGCTCGCCAAGGAGCACATGGCGGTGCCCACGACATGGCCGCAACTGGAGAGCGACGCCGCCGCGCTGGTGCACAAGGGCCTGGTCAAATACGGCTACGTCTGGCAGGGCGACTCCTACGAGGGCCTGACCTGCAACTTCATGGAGTACCTGGGCTCAGCTGGCGGGAGCGCGCTCAACTCCGGTCTGACCCAGGCCACGCTCAACAGCCCGGCCGGGACAGAGGCGGCCAACTTCATGCGCTCGCTGATCACCTCGGGTGCCTCGCCGAGCGCGGTCACCACCTTCCAGGAGGCGCAGTCGATGTCGGCGTTCGCCACCGGCCAGGCGGCGTTCCTGCGCAACTGGGACTACGGCTGGAGCTACTCCCAGACCGCGTCGTCTCCGTCGTCGGTCGTCGGCAAGGTTGGCGTGAGCCCGCTGCCGTCGTTCCCTGGCCAGGCGTCGCCGGGCACCTCGAACATCGGCGGATGGAACCTGTACATCAACCCGCACAGCAAGAACATCGCCGCAGACGTCACCTTCATCAAGTGGATGACCAGCCCCGCGGCGCAGACCATCCTCGGCACGGAGTTCTCTGAGATCCCGACGGTTCAGTCGGTGCGCCAGTCGGCGGCCGTGAAGGCCAAGAACCCGGTGCTGGCCATCGTCGGGGACACCAGGCTCATCCCGCGGCCGGCGCAGACCCCCGCGTACGCGAAGGTCAGCCAGGCCATCTACACCAACATCAACTCGATGCTGGCCGGGTCGACATCAGTCAGCGGCGCGCTGTCGGCCGCGACTAGCCAGATCAACTCGGCCTTGAACAGTTCCGGTCTCTGACGAAGCCGGCACTGGTCCCGGCCGGGTGCCGCGCGCCCGGCCGGGACCACCTGACAGCAGGAGCGACTATGAGCACACCTTCTGTGGCCCCCGCCCCAGGCACCGGGGTGGACGTAACCGGGACGGCCATGCCGAAACACGCCCGGCGCCAGGATGTCTTCCGGCGCCAGCAAGCCCGGCTCGGCTGGGGGCTGTCGGCGCCGGCGCTGATCCTGATCGGCGCGGTGACGATCTTCCCCATCTGCTACGCGATCGCGATGAGCGTGTCCAACGTCAGTGCTACCGGGTCTGGCTTCAGCCTGTCCGGCATCACGGGCAGTAACTACTCGATCATGTTCCACGCCGC
>Ga0335075_10017833_pt1 | contig 10544 bp, 9 predicted proteins | sample Lox_Sample_24_FD_206723 | JGI IMG/M metagenome (GOLD analysis project Ga0335075, IMG submission 206723) | Soil microbial communities from Loxahatchee National Wildlife Refuge, Florida, United States - Lox_Sample_2.4 | ecosystem: Environmental > Terrestrial > Soil > Wetlands | place: USA: Florida... | reverse complement strand
CACGCTTTACGTTCAGGGTTTCGCGACCGACGCCGGATGGCAACTGGTGAAAATCACGCGCGGACAGGATTATCGCGAGCTCCATGTGAAGACCAAACACGCGTTCAACGACGATTTCTTCAGCGACTCCGTTTTTCCGCGTAGTGAATTGCGTCCGCTGACGGTCGCGCCGGCCGGCGAGAACTACACAGTTCGTCCGGCAACTCCGCTCGAAGCCGGCGTGTACGCACTGTGCAGTCAACTGCCGGGCGGCATCGGGTTCATGCGGGCCTGTTATGAATTTCAGGTGACCGGTATTTGACGTCAAAGAAGGCGGGTCGAAAGCGACCCGCTTCACCCGCGCCCGAACGCGATGAAGCTTCGATGTTCGCGCGCATGCGTGCCGTGATCGCGAAGGTGCCTCGAGGGCGGGTGGCCACCTACGGTCAAATCGCGGAATTAGCTGGATATCCGGGTGCAGCGCGGCAGGCGGTCTGGGCGCTGCGTGCATCGAAGGGATTGCCTTGGCACCGAATTGTGGCCGCCGGCGGCAGGATCGCGTTGCCCGGCGAGAACGGCCTCGATCAGCGGCTGCGATTAGAAAACGAGGGCGTCAAATTTCGCGGCACCCGAGTGAGAATGGACGCCCACGAATGGAAGCCGGGCTAAGTCGCCGCGCTTGTCCGCAGGCAACTCATCGAGCAGCCGTGTGTAGACTCCATTAGTCCAGCCGAACCCCGCCTCATTCGACGAATATCCGAACTTGATCGCGCGCCCGACTTCCATTCCGCCGGCGACGACATCGTATTTTTCCACGATGATGCCGGTCCGCTGGTATTCCCGCGAGATCATGGACAGCCATTTTCGCGTGATGCGGTCGGCATCTTCGCCGAAGTCGTAGCGCCGCAGACCTTCCACCGCGATCATTTGCAGCGGCGCCCATCCGAACGGCGAATCCCACTGGTTTCCGCTCTCGAACGTGCTCGTCCGAAGGCCGCCATCGCGTTCGAACATCGAAAGGTTCTTTTCGACCGCTGCGGCTTGTTCCCGCGTCGCAATCCCCGCCCAGAGCGGGTAGAACGTGGTCAGAAACGGATAATGCCGCAGGCGCCCATGGACGAACTCGTAGTCATAATAGAGGCCGTCCTTTTTGTCCCACATCAGCTCGTTGATTTTCGACGCCCGATCCTTCGCGCGCGTCTCCCACACGGGCGCGTCGGAATCGCGGCCCAGTTCCTTCAAGATCTGCGCCGTCTGTTTTTCCATCAGGTAGAGCAGCGAGTTGAGACAGACTGGATCGTAGTGAATGATGTCGACGTTGAACTGGCCGAAACGGTTCGAGGGATCGAAGCCCGACTCGCGCATGGAGCGGTCGCCTTTGTAAAAAAGCGATGTGAGAATGTCGCGAGTTTTATCGTAATATTCGCCGACTTCGTAATCGGTCACGGTGTGGGTGCGGTAATAGGCCTTGACGCGATCGTAGTGAGTGAGTCCATTCTGATCGCGCTCGGCGGATACCGATTCCGGCGCGGGGCCGTCGCCGAAATCGTAATAACGGGACAAGCCTGTCTGCGGAGTCAGGTGCGGTTCCGTGGTCCAGAACTTGTAGTATTTTTCGATTGCGGGAAATGCAGCCGCCAGCCATTTTTTATCGTGAGTCTGCTCATACACGCCCAACACCATCTCAGTCAGGAACGGCGGCTGTGAGCGCGTCAGATAGTAAGTCCGATTCGCGTTGAGAATCTTGCCGTAGTTTCGAATCTCGTAGAGAAAGTTATCGGCCATGTCTTTGGCCAGTGCGGTCTCATGATCGCGTAACAATCCGAGTTGGATGAAGTAGCTGTCCCAGCCATACATTTCGTTGAAGCGCCCGCCTGGAACGACATACGGCCTCGGGAGATAGAGCAGGCCCTGGGCGGTGAGCGTGGACGTATCTTGCGGAAGTGGACGGATCTCCACCTTCGCGAATTCGGCCGGTCCCATTTCTTGCGCCAAGGATGCTTCGACCCTTTTCAGGTTTTCATTTTGCGGCACGTAAACCGGCCAGCGGCCATTGGGCAAGGCATGAAACTTTGGGTCCACCGCTGCTTTGGCGAGGTCGCGATTGGAGCGCGTCAGAACGCCCCAGGTTTGTTTGATGTAATCCTGAATCGCGGGGCGCGGCGCTTTCGCGGCAGGCTGCGCCGCGGCGAACGCGAGCGTGAGAACAGCGACGACAGTACCGATTTGGCGGCGCACTGTTTGCACTATACCCTAATTGTTGACGCGAACCGTCGGCTGGTTGGCGGTGTCCAGGCCCACCAGGTATCCGAACTGCGCGGCTTCCACCATTCCCGCGAAATCCCAGTCCTCGTGATATTCGTCGGAGGGCTGGTGATAGTGCCTGGTGTTGAACTCCTCGAAAATCGTCTCGCCGAAATCGGCCGGTTTGCCGTAAAACTGAGTTCCGAGCGAGATCGAAAAGGCCGGTACGCCCGCATGGGCAAACGGGAAATGGTCGGAACGGAAGTAGTGGCCCTGCTCGGGATGCTGGTCTGGCGTTATGGTGACGTTCATCCGCCGCGCTACCTGCTGCACTATGTCCCAGACCGGCGTCTTCTCAGCCCCGGTGACGGAAATGTCCTTGGTTCGTCCGAACGGGTAGAAGGCGTCGAAGTTCAGGTCGAGCATGGTTTTGTCGAGCGGTATGAGTGGATGGTCCGCGTAATATTGCGACCCTCTCAAACCCGCCTCTTCGGCGGTTACCGCGAGAAACAGCGCCGACCGGCGCGGCTTCTGCGGCAGCTCGGCCCAGGCGCGCGCGATTTCGATCAGTATGCCGCAACCCGTCGCGTTGTCGACGGCGCCGTTGTAGATGCGATCGCCATTCACGGCCGGACCGATGCCGAGATGGTCCCAATGCGCGGTGAAGACCACGTATTGCGATTTCAGGTCCGGGTCACTGCCGGGGACCATCGCCGCGACATTGCGCGATTCGATGTCGCGGACCTTGGTGGGAATGTCGCCGCGAACGCGGATCCCCAACGGTATGGCCCGAAAATCGGGCCGATTCGCGGCAGCCAGCATTTCATCGATATTTTCGCCGGTCATAGCGAGCAATCGCTCGCTTGCATCCTGCGACAGCCAGCCCGCAAACGCCATTGCATACGCACCTGGCGCAACCCGTACCTGCGGATCTTCCTTGCTCCAGGAGCCTCGAACCACGTCCCATCCGTAGCCGGCGGTCGGAGTCGTGTGCAGAATGAGAACGGCGAGCGCGCCGCGCCGCGTTGCTTCTTCGTACTTATAGGTCCAGCGGCCGTAGTAGGTGAGTGCGCGGCCGCCAAAAAAGCTGGGATCTTCGGAGGGCGGCTCATTGGTGAACAGCGCCACTACTTTGCCCTTCACGTCGATCCCTTTGTAGTCGTCCCAATGGAACTCCGGCGCGGAGATGCCGTGACCGACGAAGACCACTTCACCATCGAAACGATCCTCGGACGTTTGCCGTTGGTTCTCGCCGACGAAGTCGTCGAGCCAGCGGAAAGACAACGATTTGCCGCGCGATTCGGCTGTCAGCGTCGCGTTCGGCTCCGTGGTTGCGCCCACCAGAGGCACACGCTGAAAGTACGTGGCATTGTCGCCGGCCGGCCTCGCTCCGAGGAGTTGAAACTGAGTCGCGATATAAGCGGTGGCCAGATCGCCGCCGCGCTCGCCAACGCCACGGCCTTCCAACAGATCGCTCGACAGGAATTTCACGTGTGCGCGGATCTTATCGCCTGAGATATCGGGCGACTGGGCGAAGAGTGCGAGCGCGAGCGGTAGAACGGAGGCGAGGCGGAGTTTACTCACGCTTCCATTATGGCGAGGTAAGCGACCGCCGAGCGTCGCGGGGAGCGCTCCCTCGCCGTCGCGCCCCGGTTACGTTGCGATCACGTCAGGTTCGCGACAAACCGGAAATGCCGGAACGGAATGGAGCCGTTGGAATACATCTGGTCGCGGAGGGTGTTATCGCTGCCCTGCTCCCAGGCGCCCTGAAAACAGAGAGCGCTAGCGTTCGTGTTGAAAGTGGCATCGTTGGCGACCTGTTGAAGCGCAGTTTGGTCCGCGGCGTTCTGCGTCAAGCCCAGGAAATTTCCTTGCGCGATGCTTTGCCTCGAAGTCATGTCTACGCAGAGAACCGCCAGCGCAATATAAAAGAGACTCGAGGAACCGGTGTCGGTTCTTCCCGCTATGGCCGACTGCGTGCGTAAATACGTGCTCACCGCTTCGAACAGATCTCGAAACGGCTGGTTGAACAACATCACGCCGACCTCGCCTAGCGCGAACATCGAGATTACGGGCGATAGCAAAGCGTCGGGGCCGGAATATTTCTGCGTCAGATAATCTCTGAGGCTATCGTAAAAGGCCCCGACCGGAAACGGCAGAGTAGCCGTGTCGCAATGGCCGGCTAAAATGCATCCGCCATCTTGAAGAGGCATAATCCCCGTGTTTGCATCATATAGGTCATGGTTTCTTACCGCCGGGTCCATCAACACAATACGCCCGGCGATCTCCCAAAAGTCGATCATTGGTTGCCTCCTTAGGCTCGGTTTGTTTCGAAGTGCGATGAGAGCGCAACAATCTCGTCGCCGATGCGCGTGCCTGCCAGATGCCGGCCCCAGGATTGTTGCGCGAACGATAGGTACGGACGTGCTTCTTCGACCCGATTCAAATCTTTCAAGCAGCGGGCCATTTCAAACGAATGCAGCGGTATCCAACCGGGCCACTCATGCTTGAGAACGCGGCCGTACGCCGCTTCCATCTGCCGCAACGCCGACAGTTCCGCGTTGGCGTCGCCCCTGGCCCGAAAATAGTGCGCCGATGTCGCGAGGTTCTGAGGAATAAGCCCACAGCTTCGCTTGCAGGTTTTTCAGCGCTCGCCAAATCGCCTTGCTCAATCGCCCAGTCGGCTTCAGCGCCGGCGATGGCTCCTGAGAGATAAGTGGATGGATAACGAGCCATGAACGATCGCAAGCCCGCGAGCCCGGCTTCATAGACAGTGCGATCTTTCAAGGCAGCGCCGAGGCGAGCCGCCCCGCGCCACGCAAAGATGTAATTCGGCATGCCGGGCGCGGCGGCGAGGTCGCGCGCCACGCTGAGCGCGGCACCGGTATTATCGCGATACAACTGCGTCCATCCCAGCCAGGTGCGCCGATCGAGGGCATCGTGTTCTTCCCCCGCGGCGATGTTGTACGCCAAGTCGCCTTGCAGCCGGAATTCCGCGCCGGCAAGGTCGCCCTCGAGAATGGGGATCATGGTGGTCAACATGCGAGACCAGGACGCGTATTCGCGCGTTTGCGCCAAGGCCTCGAATAACCGCTGCGCTTCGGGATATTGGCGCTTCCCGAGATGCGCCAATCCCGCGCCCCAATTTGGCGCCGTGCCTTCCAGGCCTTGCTGCAGATATTCCTGATAGGCCGCAAGCGCCGCGTCATAATGCATCGCTTCGGCAAGATTCACAATCAGCTCGGTGCGGTTGATGATGCTGAAGGGGTCGAGATCGACGGCGCGTTGCGAGTACTTCAGGGCTTCGTCGAACTGACCGATGCGCGCATAGCCGTAGGCGAGCTGGCGCTGGAAAATAGCGTCGTCCGGATGCAAAACTGCGTTCTGCCGGTACGCGTTCAACGCCCGCAGACGGTCTCCACACAGGTTGTAATATTGTGACTCGATCCAATCGCGTTCGCGAGGCGTCGTTCGATCGCGGAGTTCGAACGCGCGAGAACAGGAATCGAATCCCTGGCGGGTTCTGGACAAAGCGCTATACGCCAGACCAAGGTAAAAATGCGCCAGCGCAAATTGATTGTCGAGCGCCACGGCACGGTTGAGAAGCGCTATGGCGTCTTCCACCTGCGTCAGCTCGTAGGCATGGACAGCCTGAAAATAATATTCGACGGCTTCCGGAACCGCGGAGGTAGCGCGTTCCAGCGGAGAGTAACTGTTTCGGATAGCGCCTGCCGATTCGCCGCACTCCTGACGCAGCCGCAGCGCCGCCATCTCGGCCAGACGCGTCAGTTGCCGCGCGTCGTCGACATCCTCGTGAAAACGATATTGAGGTTCGCCGGCGGCGTCGACAAACAAGGCCAACTCCACCTCGAGACCGCGGCCCCGCGTGCGCGTTTTTCCATCGATAATGAGCCGCGCTCCTTCGTTCCTGGCGATCGTCCGCAGATTATCGAGCTTCGCCGGGAGCTCCACGGGCAGCTTGTGCTTGCGCAATGCGGCCTTCAGGGTGGGATCGGGAAAAACGTTGATCAGCGGCGACTGCCCCAAGGCCATCAGCAACAGATTCCGCAAACCCATGAGACTGACTTGCGGCGCATCGCCGGTCAATCCGTTGACGATGACCCGCTGCCTGGATCCCAGAGGCACATGCGGAGCGTGAACGGTCCAATAAACAAAGGCTCCGGCCCCGGCGGCCGCACCGGCGATCAAAGCGCGCCGCGTCCATCGCGCAGCGGGACTCGGTTGCTCGAGCGCCTCGACCACAGTCGCCATCGAAGCAGGGCGCTGTTGCGGGTCCGCAGCGGTCAACCTGGCGATGAGGTTGTGGCCCGGCAGCAACTTCCGCAGCACCACTCCATAGGCGTAGATGTCGGATTGCGCCGTGGCCGGCGCGCCTTGGAGCAGCTCAGGAGCCATGTATTCGGGCGTGCCGGCTTCCAAGGAATACGCGTTGTGCGTGTCGGGTTCGTCGAATGCGCGGGCGAGCCCAAAATCCATCACCATCGCATGTGGCGTCTCGATTTTCGTCAGGATCACGTTGCCCGGCTTGAAATCGCGATGAAGGACTTTTTTGTTGTGAGCGGCGAGCAAAGCGCGCGCCAGTTGCAACGCGACCGTTTTCGCTTGTCTTGGCGTTAAATTGCCTGATTCGAAGATATCGGAGAGGGTCTTGCCTTCCAGATATTCCATGGCGAAGAAAATCGCCTCGCCATCGCCGTGAATGTCGTAGATCCGGCAAACGTTAGGATGCGTCACCTGCCGCGCATTCTGGACTTCTTCGCTCAAACGCTTGCGCAGCGCGGGAACATCCAGTAGCTCCTTGCGGATTGTTTTCAGCGCGACGTGATCGCGCAGCCACTCATCGTGGGCAAGGTATACCTCGCCCATGCCGCCTTCTCCGAGAAACTCGAGAACGACGAAACGGCCGGCTAGCCGCGTACCCGGCTGCCACGTTCTATCGGAGGTAAGCGAGTGCAGGGCCCGCACGAGCTCCGGAACGTCGTTCAGAAATCCCGTTTCCTCGGCGGCCCGGTGCCGGGCCCACAACCGTTCCGCCTCGGCGCGAATTGAAGGGTCCTGCTGGGATGACAAAACGCCATTCGGGTCGGCGCTATCGATCATTTCCAGGAGAAGCTCTTGGGCGTATTTGCGCCGCTCTTTATCGGACATCATCTTCAAACCGATATCGGCAATCAAACCTTATAAGCGCAAACCGAGTGCGAATCGAGCCATGCCGACAACCGATTTCCCGGGCCCGAGCTCAACTCTTGCCAGGACCTTCGTAAAGTTCGTCATAAAGGGTGGTGCGGGCGAGCAGCCAGTCGCGTTTTACAGTGCGCGCTGAAATATTAAGATAGGCGGCGACTTCGTCTTCCGACATGCCTCCGAAATAGCGCAATTCAACCACCTTGGCCTGGCGCGGTTCGGTTTCGGCCAAACGTTCGAGCGCTACGTCTAAGTCAGTGATAAAGTTGCCATTGCAGGGCAGATAAGGCTCATCGTGCAGGGGCACAAGATTTCCGCCTCCGCGCCTTTGCGAGCCATGTTTTCTGGCGTAATCCACCAGCAGGCGGCGCATGATTTTGGCGGCTACCGCGTAAAAGTGCGCGCGATCTGAAAATTCGAATTTATTATTTCCCGCCAACTTGATAAATGCTTCATGCACAAGAGCGGTGGCCTGCAGAGTGTGTCCTTTTCGTTCGCGGCGCAGGAACTTATTGGCGAGCCGTTTCAATTCGCCATATACTTGAGTCATCAACTCGGCTTCAGCGTCCAAATCACCGGCGCTAACCTTCCGCAAAAGAACCGTGATATCGTCAGACACTTCTCCGTGACTCCGTTAGAGTCTCAATGTACTACAGTAAGGTAAGTTCCGTTAGAGTAAGAACGGTTCTAAGGGTACCGGTTCATGGGTTTGCGGGCGAGGCGGATTTGAAATTGGCCGCACTCTTGAAAGTCGCATGGAGGTTGGTCGGAAAACCGCTTACTGGCGTGCGCGGCTCCGTTTATTTGAGTGAGTTACCGAGCGACTGACCGGGCCCGAGTCCGGGGCAAACCCTCAAACAGCGGGGAGGCGCGCGTGTAAGCAAGCGCTTCCTTACGGTCGCGCCTCGGAGTGCAGGAAACCGTTTTCGAGAGGCTGGGGAAGTTGCTTGCGAGCCGCGACCGCGAGGGGTGGCCCGCGGCGGCCGCGAAAGTTCATGAAAGACATGTTGGGCAGACGCCCTCGTCTGCGCCCGATCCCCTGGTCGGGCTGTTGGGGCATTTCGGAACGGCGCGCGAGCCGACCGGGGGGTCGGCTGCAGACCAGGGGGTCTGCCCCACTGGGATCGTCGCAGTGCGCGAAGAAATGCAAGCCTGGCCGTACAAAGCAGCGGAGCCGCAATGAAACAATCGGCCGCAGGTTGCCAACCTGCCGTACATGCGAATCGGCATTACTCGGCGGATAGGGCCATGATTTGGAAGCCGGCGTCTACATACATGATGTTTCCCGTCACGCCGCGCGCCAGATCGCTTGCAAGAAATACCGCGGCGTCGGCGACCTCCGCGGGGTCCGTATTCCGGCGCAGCGGAGCGATGGAGGGGAAACCTTCCAGAAGTTTGCTGAAGTCCTTTAACCCTCGCGCGGACGCCGTTTTAACGGGCCCGGCGGAAATGGCGTTGACGCGAATATTCCTCGGTCCCAGATCGTTGGCCAGATAGCGGACCGAGGACTCCAGGGCCGCCTTGGCCACGCCCATGACGTTGTAATTCTGCACCACGCGGACGGCGCCGAGATAGCTCATCGCCATCAGAGAGCCGCCGCCTTCGTTCGGGGGCGGCATCAGTGGAGCTATAGCCCGCGCTACTGCTACGAACGAGTAGGCGCTGACTTCCTGGGCGAGAAGGAAACCATCGCGCGATGTTTCGACAAACGGGCGGGCCAGATCTTCGCGATTGGCGAACGCAATGCTGTGCACGACAGCGTTCAGCGTCGTATTCCGATCCTTTAACATCGCCGCAAGGCGGTCGAGTTCCGCGTCGACCGTTACATCGCAAGCAGTGACGAGATTGGCGCCAACATCCTGGCCGAGTTCCTCGACGGTGAGTTTCTGGCGATCGCCCTGGTAGGTCAGAATCACGTTGGCGCCTTCGCGGGTGAATGCTTTGGCGATGGCGTGAGCGAGGCTCCAGCGGTTGGCGACGCCCAGCACGAGTGCGGTTTTTCCCGCGAGTAGGTCTGCCATGGAAAGGTCCATTGTACCTACGCCGGGCCAAACGATAGCATAGAGGTTACATCCCACAGCAATGAAACTACTTGCGAAATTTAATATCGCCTTCGTCCTGGTGTTTGGCTCCGGCATGGCCGTGGCGGGTTATCTCGCCGATCGTTTTCTGAACGAGAACGCCAAAGACCAGGTGATTCGACAGGCCGGACTCATGATGGAAACCGCGCAGGCCTCGCGCAGTTACACCAATATCCAGATCAAGCCGCTGCTGGAACCCGAGGAGCGCCAGAAAAACGTATTTTGGCCCCAGACGGTCCCGGCGTTCGCGGCCACCGAAAGCTTCGGGTACCTGCGGAAGACCTATCCGGCGTACACGTATAAAGAAGCCACGCTGAACCCCACCAATCTACGGGACCGCGCCACGGACTGGGAGGCCGACGTTATTAACGTTTTCCGGAATCACCACGACCGCAAAGAACTGACCGGGGATCGGGATACGCCGGACGGCCGCTCCATGTTCCTGGCGCGCCCCATCGCGGCTCCACCGCCATGCCTGGAATGCCACAGCGTTCCGGCGCGCGCTCCCAAGGCCATGCTCAAAATTTACGGACCGGCCCACGGCTTCGGTTGGCAGCCGGACGAAATTGTCGGAGCGCAGATCGTCTCGGTTCCCGAATCGCTTCCGATCGCAATCGCACACCGCGCGTTCGCACTCTCATGCTCTACCTCGGAATCGTCGGCCTGGCCATGCTGATCGTCCTCGATATCGCGCTGGTTTCGGTGGTGATCCGGCCGGTTACCCGGCTGTCGCGCATGGCGGACGAAGTTAGTAAGGGCAACCTGGACGTACCGGAACTGCCGGTCCGCGGACGCGATGAAATCGCAAACCTGGCGGGATCGTTCAACCGCATGTATGTCAGCTTGAAAAAAGCCATCCACCTATTGGAGAATCAGTAGGACGCCGGCGGAACGGCGCGATTCGGTCCGTAAGGAGCCACAAACATCTTTGTCGCGGGAACAAGTTCCGGCCGTCCGACATCTAACGTGTAGGTAAGTTGCCACCATGGCTGTGTTTTGGCTATACTCCGCACTTGCGCTACATGCAACGAAGTA
>Ga0335075_10017832_pt1 | contig 10544 bp, 9 predicted proteins | sample Lox_Sample_24_FD_206723 | JGI IMG/M metagenome (GOLD analysis project Ga0335075, IMG submission 206723) | Soil microbial communities from Loxahatchee National Wildlife Refuge, Florida, United States - Lox_Sample_2.4 | ecosystem: Environmental > Terrestrial > Soil > Wetlands | place: USA: Florida... | reverse complement strand
CGCTTTTTCAGCTCCTCGACGACCTTCTGCGTCGCCTGGGTCACCGCCATGCCGCCGGCAAAGGTGACGCGGCTGCCGCCGGTCGAGGCGCTGAAGCCGATTGCGGTCGTGTCGCCGACCACCGGCCGGACATTCTCGAACGGCACGCCCAGCACCTCGGCGACCATCATCGCCATCGAGGCCCGCGAGCCGCCGATATCGGGATGGCCTTCGGTCACCGTGACCGTGCCGTCCTCGTTGACATGAACGGCGGCACTCGATTCCCCGCCGGCATTGTGCCAGAAGCCGCAGGCGAGCCCGCGCCCCTGGTTGGGACCGAGCTTCACTTTCAGATGCTCGGCCGCGCGCGCCGCTTCGAGCGTCTGCAGATAGCCGATATTGACCCAGGTCGGGCCGTGCGCCGCCTTGGTGCCATCCTTGGCGCCGTTGATCTCGCGCAACCGCAGCGGATCGATACCGAGTTCCTCGGCCAGTTCGTTGAGGCAGCTTTCGACCCCGAACGTGCCGATCGGTGCACCCGGCGCGCGATAGGCGGCCACTTTCGGCCGGTTGCACAAGACGTCGTAGCCGGTCGTTTCGGCGTTGGGCAGATCGTACATCGCGAGCGCGCAGATGCAGCCCTGCTGAACCGGCGATCCCGGGAACGCGCCCGACTGGTATTTGAGCACCGTCTTCGCCGCGGTGATGCGGCCGTCCTTCTTGGCGCCGAGCTTGACTTCGACGACGGCGCCCGAGGTCGGTCCGGTGGCCCGGAACACCTCCTCTCGGTTCATCACGATCTTGACCGGGCGGCCCGATTTCTTCGACAGCATGTAGGCGATCGGCTCCAGATAGACGATCGTCTTGCCGCCAAAGCCGCCGCCGATCTCGGCCGGGATCGCCCGGATGTTGGCGATGTCGGCGCCGACGATGCGCGAAGTGTAGCCGCGCACCATGAACTGGCCCTGGCTCGAACTCCAGATCGTGGTCTGCCCGTCGGCACCGACCGCGACGACACAGGCATGCGGCTCGATATAGCCCTGGTGCACCGGCTTTGTCGTATAGCGTCGCTCGATGATGACGTCCGCCTCGGCAAACCCGGCCGCGACATCGCCCTTGGTAAACCGGACCTGCTTCGAGACGTTGGAGGGCTTGGTCGGCCTGGGCTCGATCCCGGCGGTGAAGATGTCGTCGTGCAACAGCGGCGCATCGGGGGCCATCGCCGCCTCGACATCCATGACGTGCGGCAGCACCTCGTATTCGACCTCGATCAGGTCGAGCGCCTGCTCGGCGATCGCCGGCGAGGTGGCGGCGACCGCGGCGACCGCGTGTCCCTCATAGAGGGCCTTGCCCCTCGCCATGCAATTGCGCGACAGGTCCCAGAGATTGGCCGGGGCCGCGCCGATGACACGCTTATCGGGCGGGATGTCGGGAAAATCAGCGCGGGTCGTCACCGCCTTGACGCCAGGCAACGCCTCCGCCTTTTTGGTGTCGATCGACACGATGCGGGCATGGGCATGGGGGCTGCGCTTGATCTTGCCCCAAAGCATGCCCGGCATCGCCATATCGGCGCCGAAATTGGCGCGGCCGGTGACCTTGTCCACTCCATCGGGGCGGATCGGCCGGGTGCCGACGACTTTGAGGTCGGCCTTATCAAGAAAGCTCATCGTGCTGCCTCCTCACGCATGACCGCGGCGGCGTCGAGCACCGCACGGATGATCTTGTCGTAACCGGTGCAGCGGCATAGATTGCCGGCGAGCCAGTAGCGCGTCTCCTCCTCGGTCGGATTCAGGTTCTCGTCGAGCAGCGCCTTGGCGGCGACGATGAAGCCCGGCGTGCAGAACCCGCATTGCAAGGCCGCGTGTTCGAGGAATTTCTGCTGCACCGGATGCAGCTTGTCGCCCTGGGCGATGCCCTCGACGGTCTGGATCGTGCGGCCCTCGGCTTCGGCGCCGAGCATCAGGCACGAGCAGGTGATGCGGCCGTCGACGATGACGGTGCAGGCGCCGCAATCACCGGAGCTGCAGCCCTCCTTGCTGCCGGTCAGGTTGAGCTCGTCGCGCAAGACGTCGAGCATGGTCTGCTGCGGCTCGCACAAATATTCGACCGGCTCGCCGTTGATGATGGTCGAGACGTGTTGCTTGGCCATTAGCGTGCTCCAGCGCGTTCAAAGGCAATGGCGGCCGCGCGGCGTGCCAGCACACCCGCGACCTTGGTGCGATATTCGATCGTGCCGCGCTTGTCGTCGATCGGCTTACAGGCGCGGCGGGCGGCGTCATCGAGGGCCGCCAGCGTGGCGTCGTCGAGCCGGTGCCCGACAAGCGCCTTGGCGCCGTCCTCGACAATGATTTGAGTCGGTGCCACCGCGCCCAACACGACGCGCGCGTCGGTGCAGGTGCCACCGGCATCGAGAGTGACATTGACCGCGCAGCCGACGACGGCGATGTCCATCTCGGTGCGCGGGATGAAGCGCAGATAGGCATCGGACTGGTGCGGCTTGGGCTTGGGGATGTGAAACTCGGTGATCAGCTCGCCCTTTTGCAGCGAGGTGCGGCCGGGCCCGGTGACGATCGCCTCGACCGGGGCCTCGCGCTTGCCGTTCGGGCCGGCGATCAGGCAGGTGACACGCGCCGCAATCATCGCCGGAACGCTGTCCGCCGCCGGCGATGCATTGCACAGATTGCCGGCGAGCGAGGCGCGCCCCTGGATCTGCTCCGAGCCGATCAGGTCCATGCCCTCGACGATCCCCGGCCAGGCGCGGGTCAGAGCTGTGTTCTCGTAGAGCATCGCACCAGGCGTCGCGGCACCGACGACAAACCGGTCGCCCTCCTCGCGGACGCCGATCATGCCCGGGATCCGCTTGGTGTCGACGATCAGGTCGGGACGCGTTCGACCCGAGCGCAGCTGCACGAGCAGGTCGGTTCCGCCGGACAGCACCTTGGCCAGACCGGAGGCGCCGGCGAGGACCTTGACCGCCTCGTCGACGCTGGTCGGTGCAGAAAAGCTCAGACTGGGCATGTTGGCTCCTAGTTGACGCGGGCGCCACGCCCCGGTGGCCGGGCCCGCCGAAACAGGCAACAGAGCAGCACGGCGGCAGGCGAGGCGAGCGCCGCGCACCGCATCGACCTCGATTACACTACCAGCCCCCGCGGCGTGAAGCGCTATGTTCCAAATGTCCCGGCACAATACCGCGCTGCGCCGCACCATGATACCGATAATCGGTGATATCGTCCTCGACGACCGCCAAATCACCGAGCGCTTCATCCGCGCCTCCGGTCCCGGTGGCCAAAATGTCAACAAGGTGGCGAGCGCGGTGCAGTTGCGCCTTGATCTTGCGCATGCCGAGACGTTGCCGCCCGAACTCCGCCGGCGCGTGGCACGGCTCGCCGGGCGGCGGCTGACCGAGGACGGCGTCCTCGTCATCACCGCCCGCCGCTTCCGCACCCAGGAGCGCAACCGCCGCGACGCGCTCGACCGGCTCGTTGCACTGATCCGGCGCGCGGCAATCCCGCCGGCGCCACGCCGCCCGACCCGGCCCGGTGTTGCCGCCAAAGAACGCCGCCACGCCGCCAAAGCGCGCCGTGCCGCTCTGAAGCAGCAGCGCCGTGCCGATCCCGCCGACGATCCGCGCTGACGGCCGCTGCCGCGGATCGCCGGCAGCAGTGCGACCGGCCGGATTGTGCTAACCTGCTGGATTGTGCTAACCGACCGGATTGTGCCAACCGGCCGGATCAGGCTCGTGGCGGGCGCGCAGCAAGGTCAGCACGTCATCGCCGAGCGCCGCGGTCGAGATTTGCTCGAAATGCGGGAATTCGGCGAGGGTTGCACGATCGATGCCGGAAACCGCCGGGATGCCGTCGGCGCCGATCAGCAGCGGCGCATGAAACCAGGCGAGCCGGTCGACGAGGCCGGCGCGCAGCAGGGCGGCGGCGAGACCGGCGCCGCCTTCGACCAGAAGCCGGGTCAGCCCGCGCTCCCCAAGGGCGGCGAGCGCCGCGGCGAGGTCGATCCGGCCCGCCGGGTCGGCGGCGACATCGATCACGACGGCACCGGCGGCGGCCATTGCCGCGCGGCGCTGCGGGTCGGCGGCGGCCAGGGTCAACACCCAGGTCGGGGTTCGGCCGGCCTCGGCGATGATCCGTGCCGAGAGCGGGATGCGCAGCCGGCGGTCGAGCACGACGCGCAGCGGCGAATGCGCGGCAAGCCCGGGCAGCCGGCAGGTCAGCTCCGGATCGTCGGCGAGCACGGTCCCGGTGCCGACCATGATCGCGTCGTGGCGGGCGCGCATCAGATGCCCCCGCTCGCGCGCCGGCGGACCGGTGATCCAACGGCTCTCGCCAGCCGATGTGGCAATCCGGCCATCGAGCGAGGTGGCGAGCTTCAGGGTGACGAGCGGCCGGCCGAGGCGCTGTCGGATCAGGAACCCGGCATTGACTTCCGCCGCGGCCTCGGCCGCGACCCCGGTCTCGACCGCGAGCCCGGCTTCGCGCAGCCGGCGGATGCCGCCGCCGGCGACCCGCGGGTCGGGGTCTTCGAGGGCGATGACGACGCGCCGGATGCCGGCCGCGATCAGCGCGTCGGCGCAGGGCGGGGTGCGTCCCCAATGGCAGCAGGGTTCGAGCGTGACATAGGCGGTGGCTTTCCGGGCCGCGCCGCCCGCCCGGCGCAGCGCTTCGGTCTCGGCGTGCGGCCGGCCGCCGGGCTGGGTCCAGCCGCGGCCGATGACGCGCCCCTGACTGACGATGACGCAGCCGACCGCCGGGTTGGGCCAAACCCGGCCGAGTTCGCGCTGAGCCAGGGCCAGCGCCGCCTGCATCCAGTGCCGCCTGCATCCCGTGCCGCCGGTATCCAGTGCCGGCGCCGTCCCGACCGGCGCCCGCGCGCGGCTCGGAACCGGCCGGCTCATTCGCCATCGGCGGCGATGCGCCCGACGAAATCGCCAAAATCCTTGGCTTCGCGAAAATTGCGATAGACCGAGGCAAAGCGGATATAGGCGACCTGGTCGAGGCTGGAGAGCGCCTCCATGACGAGGCCGCCGATCATGTCGCTCGGGATCTCGGTGTCACCCGAGCTTTCGAGCTGGCGCACCAGGGAGTTGATGATGCGTTCGACCCGGTCGGGCTCGACCGGCCGCTTGCGCAGCGCGATGTAGATCGAGCGGGCCAGCTTGTCGCGGTCGAACGGCTCGCGTTGACCGTTCTTTTTGACGACGGTCAGATCGCGCAATTGCACCCGCTCGAAGGTCGTGAAGCGGGCCGTGCAATTCGGGCAGAACCGGCGCCGCCGGATCGCGCCGCGATCGTCGGTCGGGCGCGAATCCTTGACCTGGGTGTCATCGGTGCCGCAAAACGGACAGCGCATCCTTCCCTCCCGCTCGTGCTCGGTTCACACCCCCCGGCTTGGCTTCGTTTCCCGGCCCGGCGTCGTTTCGCTGCGCCGCTCATCGGTCCGCTCATCGGCCCGCCCATTGATAGATCGGGAAGCGGGCGCAGAGCTCGCCGACCTCGGCGCGCACCCGCGCCTCGACGCCGGCAGGGTCGCCGCCATGCGCCGCCGCCTCCAGGACATCGACGATCAGCCTTCCGACGACCCGGAACTCGGCGGGGCCGAAACCACGGCTGGTTGCCGCGGGCGAGCCGAGGCGGATGCCCGAGGTGACGGTCGGCCGCTCCGGGTCGAACGGGATGCCGTTCTTGTTGCAGGTGATGCCGGCGCGTTCGAGGTGCAGCTCGGCGTCGCGTCCGGTCAGCCCGAGCGGGCGCAGATCGACCAGCAAGAGGTGCGTGTCGGTGCCGCCCGAGACGATCAGGAGCCCGGCCTGCGCCAGCACTTCGGCCAGCACCCTGGCGTTTTCGACCACCGCTGCGGCATAAGCGGAAAAGGATGGTTGCAACGCCTCGCCAAGTGCCACCGCCTTGGCGGCGATCACATGCATCAGCGGACCGCCTTGCAAGCCGGGGAAGACAGCGGCATCGATCCGCCGGCCGATCGCCTCGTCCGTGCTCAGGATCAGTCCGCCACGCGGCCCGCGCAGCGTCTTGTGCGTCGTCGTGGTGACGATGTGCGCATGGGGTAGCGGGCTTGGATGTACCCCGCCGGCGACGAGCCCGGCAAAATGCGCCATGTCCACCAGGAGGTAGGCGCCGACCGCGTCGGCGATCGCGCGGAAGCGGGCGAAATCGATGATCCGCGGATAGGCGCTGCCGCCGGCGATGATCAACCGCGGGCGGTGCGCCCGGGCCAGTTCTTCGACCTCGGCGAAATCGATCTGCGCATCCTCGCGGCGCACGCCATAGCCGAAGGCGGTGAACCATTTGCCGGATAGGTTCGGCCGCGCGCCATGCGTCAGGTGGCCGCCGGCGGCGAGCGACATGCCGAGGATCGCGTCGCCCGGCGAGAGCAGCGCCAGCATCGCCGCCTGGTTCGCCTGTGCGCCTGAGTGCGGCTGGACATTGGCGAAAGCACAGCCGAAGAGCCGTTTCGCGCGCTCGATCGCCAGCCTTTCGGCGACATCGACAAATTCGCAGCCGCCGTAATAACGCCGCCCCGGATAGCCCTCGGCATATTTGTTGGTCAGCACCGAGCCCTGCGCTTCGAGCACGGCGCGGGAGACGATGTTCTCGCTGGCGATCAGCTCGATCTGCGAGCACTGGCGGCGCAATTCGCCGTCGATCGCCGCCGCCACCTCCGGATCGGCCGTGGCCAGAAGCTGGGCGGACGTGCCCTCGATTACTGCGGCGTCGGCCGAAAGCAAGGCTGAGACCATCGAGCGACCACTCGTTCAAGGGCCGTGGCGGCGCCGTTGGCGGGCCGTCGCCGAGACCGGATGCGGAAAAAGTCGCGGGGTTCGGCGCGAGGGCACCGATCCGCAGCCATCCAAAGAGAGCGACCCTACCATATCTCGCTCGGACATTCCAACCGCCCACCATAAGCGGGGTTCGAGCCACATGCCTTGGAAAGGCAGGGAAAGGCATGGAAAGGCATGGAAAGGCATGGAAAGGCATGGAAAGCCGGCGATGCGCGGCTTCTCGCGACCACTCGACCAGGACTTGGTACAGCTGCGGTCTGCGGGTACAAAACCCCGGCACCTCGCAGCTGGTCACGATCGCCGGTAATCGTCGTGGGGGAGGCCCTAATGACGATTACTCTCCTCTCTCATAAGTTTCCGTTGACACAAGAAATTCGTGCAGCGATTATGGCGATAGATCGGCACATTCCAGCATTCGTCGAGGCGAGAAATGGCGGAAACAGCGGCGCCCAAATTGGCAGAGGAAGAGTTGCTGCGGATGACCGCGGATGTGGTGGCCGCCTATGTCAGCAACAACACGCTGCCGACCACTCAGCTGGCCGAGGTCATCAACGCGGTCTATGGTTCTCTCAAAGGTCTCGAAGGGCAGGTGGCGGAGCCGCCGCCGGAGCCGGTCAGGCCGGCGGTGCCGATCCGCAAATCGGTGACGCCCGATTATCTGATCTGCCTCGAAGACGGTAAAAAGCTCAAGATGCTGAAACGGCATCTGCGCTCGACCTACAATCTGACCCCGGATGAATACCGGGCGCGGTGGGGCTTGGCGCCGGATTATCCGATGGTCGCCCCCAATTATGCCGAGCAGCGCTCCGCCTTTGCCAAGAGGATCGGGCTGGGGCGCGGCGCCTCCCGCCAATCGGCCGCCGCCGCTCCCAAGAAATAGCGCACGCCTTGCGGGGTATACCTTGCGGGGTATACGGGCCGCCGGCGGAAATCGCTTCCGATGCGGCCGTGCCTGGTCCGGGCCGGGGTGAGCAAGGCGGTGAGCCCGGAATTGGCGGGGAGCGCGGAATTGACGGAATCCTGACGTTCCGGCGCGACGCCGCGGTATAAGAGCCGCGTTCCGCCGGACTCCGAGGCCCCGATGTCTGCCGATCCCGATCGTTCACCGATTCTGCCCGCCGAGGATGCCGCTCCCCATGACGGCCCCGAGATGCCGTTCGTGTGGGCCGATCCGCTGCTGCTCGAAGAGGAGTTGACCGAGGAAGAGCGTCTGGTGCGCGACACCGCCCGCGCTTATTGCCAGGAAAAGCTCTTCCCGCGGGTGCGCGAGGCGCATCGCCACGAGCATTTCGACCGCGCAATCATGACCGAAATGGGGGCCCTCGGCCTGCTCGGCTCGACGATCTCGGGCTATGGCTGCGCCGGGGTCAACTATGTCTGCTACGGTCTGATCGCCCGCGAGGTCGAGCGCGTCGACAGCGGTTACCGCTCGGCGATGAGCGTGCAGTCGAGCCTCGTCATGTATCCGATCCACGCCTTCGGCAGTGAGGCGCAGCGGCGCCGATATCTGCCGCTTCTGGCTACCGGCGAATGGGTCGGCTGCTTCGGCCTGACCGAGCCCGATCACGGCTCCGACCCGGGCGGAATGAGCACGCGGGCAATTGCGGCCCCGGGCGGCTACCGGCTGAACGGCGCCAAGATCTGGATCTCGAACGCGCCGATCGCCGATGTGTTTCTGGTTTGGGCCAAGACCGAGGACGGCGTGATCCGCGGCTTCCTGCTCGAAAAGGGCATGGCCGGGCTGAGCGCGCCAAAGATCGAGGGCAAGTTCAGCCTGCGCACCTCGGCGACCGGCGAGATCGTGATGGCCGATGTGTTCGTGCCGGCGGAGAACCTGCTGCCCGGCGTCACCGGGCTGCGCGGGCCATTCTCCTGCCTGAACAACGCCCGCTACGGGATCGCCTGGGGCAGCATGGGGGCGGCCGAGTTCTGCTGGCACGCGGCGCGCAATTATACCCTCGAGCGCCGCCAGTTCGGCCGGCCGCTCGCCGCCAATCAGCTGATCCAGAAAAAGCTCGTCGATATGCAGACCGAGATCACGCTCGGCCTCAATGCCTGCCTGCGTCTTGGCCGGCTCAAGGACCAGGGCCGCGCGGCCCCCGAGATGGCCTCGCTGCTGAAGCGCAACAACGCCGGCAAGGCGCTCGACATCGCCCGTACCGCCCGCGACATGCATGGCGGCAACGGCATCTCGGACGAATACCACGTGATCCGGCACGTGCTGAACCTCGAAGCGGTCAATACCTATGAGGGGACGCACGATATTCACGCGCTGATCCTCGGCCGTGCCCAGACCGGGATCGCCGCCTTCGCCGGATAGCCGATCGCGCGCTTCCGCCCGGTCCCGCGAGCCCCTATCATCGGCCCCCGCCGCTTATCACCGGCCAAAGCCGATCGGAGGAATGCCCAATGCCTGCTGACGCCCCGTCAACAAGCGCTGCACCCGTCGCCGCCGCCAAATGGCCGAATTATCGTGAAGATGATTTCATCATCGGCGACTACAGGTTCAGCAGCGGTGAGACCCTGCCCGAGCTGCGGCTCCATTACCGCACGCTCGGCACGCCCAGGCGCGATGCCGCGGGCAGGATCGCCAATGGCGTTCTGTTGCTGCAGGGTAATACCGGCACCGGCGCCAACTGGCTGCGCCCGGAACTCGCCGACGAGCTGTTTCTGCCGGGCCAGCCGCTCGACGCGCGCGACTATTTCCTGATCATGCCCGACGCGATCGGGCGCGGCGGATCGAGCAAGCCCTCCGATGGGCTGCGCGGGAACTTCCCGCATTACCGCTATCACGACATGGTCGCGAGCGGCCATCGGCTGGTCACCGAAGGTCTCGGTGTCGGTCACCTGCGTCTCGTGATCGGCAGCTCGATGGGCGGCATGCATGCCTGGATGTGGGCCGAGATGTATCCCGACCTGATGGATGGCGTGATCCCGATCTCGTGCCAGCCGGTCCAGATCAGCGGCCGCAACTGGCTCGGCCGCCGCGCCCAGGCCGAGGCGATCCGCCACGACCCGGACTGGAACAACGGCTTTTACGAAACCAATCCGCGCCACTACATCTATGCGGCCGCCGGGAATTACGGGGTCGAAAGCCCAACCCGGATCCAGGAGATGGCGCCAACGCTCGCCGCCGCCAACGCGCTCTACGAACGCCGTCTTGCCGAGGCGGCCAAAGGCGACGCCAACAACCAGCTCTGGGCGATCGAGGCGATCCAGGATTACGACCCCGAACCCGATCTCGACAAGATCCGGGCCAAGGTGATGCTGATCAACGATGCCGAGGATCACGCCAACCCGCCCGAACTCGGCACCGTCGAGCGCGCAATGCGGCGGGTCAGGCACGGCCGCTATGTGCTGATCCCGGCTGGGCCGGATACCCACGGCCATTTCAGCCATTTCTATGCGAGGCTGTGGAAGCCCTATCTGATCGAGTTCATGAAGACGCTCGATGCTCCGGTGGCGGCGGCCGCGCAATAGCCGCGCGCGAGCAGAGGCCGATCATCCGTGGGCATGCTCGACGGCCGCGTGGCGCTGGTCACCGGCGGCAGCAAGGGTTTGGGTGCGGCGACCGCGCGGCTCTGTGCCGAAGCCGGGGCGCGGGTCGTCGTGACCTTTGGCAGCGATGCCGCGGCTGCCGGCGAGCTGGTCGCGAGCCTACCGGGCACCGGACACCGCGCGAGCCACACACCGGCCCAGGACACGGCGGCGATCGAACATCTGGCCGCATCGATCGGCGCGACCGAGAGCCGGCTCG
>Ga0335075_10017831_pt1 | contig 10544 bp, 10 predicted proteins | sample Lox_Sample_24_FD_206723 | JGI IMG/M metagenome (GOLD analysis project Ga0335075, IMG submission 206723) | Soil microbial communities from Loxahatchee National Wildlife Refuge, Florida, United States - Lox_Sample_2.4 | ecosystem: Environmental > Terrestrial > Soil > Wetlands | place: USA... | reverse complement strand
TGTGACTGGTGAGGGCGAGGAACGCGTCCTCGAGGTTGGCCTGCTCTACCCGCAGTTGCTTCGGCACGATCTGGTGTCGCGCCAGTTCGGTGCTGACCGCGACCAGCACGTTGCTGTTCCCGGTTACGGTGATGGCGTCGCCGCGCCGGGTGACGCTGGTGACCTCCGGCAGCGCGGATACCAGCGACTCGGCGAACGTGGCGGGGGATGCCACGAACCGCATGGTCATCCCTGCCTGGATGCTCTCCGCCAGGCCCGCGGGCGTGTCCAGGGCGACGATCCGGCCCCGGTCCACCAGTGCCACCCGGTCGCACAGGTACTCGGCCTCTTCCATGAAGTGCGTGACGAGCAGGACCGTCATGCCGCTGTCCCTGACTGTGCTGATCAGGTCCCAGGTGTTCCGGCGCGCTTGCGTGCCTCCCTGGCACTTCCGCAGATGCTTTAATTTGATATCACAATGATATGACTGTGATGTAGTACTGTCCAGAGGAAATCGGGAAATGTAGCGAACCTGGCAGGAGGATGTCGGATGGTCATGGCCATGCAGAAGCCGGACCCGGGCGAAGGCTCGGACACCGAGCTGCGGGAGAAGGTCACCAACTGGGCGGACGGCTGGTTGTTCGCGGCCGCGGGCGTGGCGTTGCTGGTCTGGAGCATCGTGCTGCTGACGCAGGGCATCTCCAGCAAGGACGGCGGCACGGTATGGACCGCGATCGTGCTCGTGCTGATCTCGATCACGGTCCTGCAGGGCCTCGTCCAGGTGCGCCCCGGCCAGGCCAGGGTGCTCCTGCTCCAGGGCCGCTATGTGGGCACCGTCCGCACCACGGGGTTGCGCTGGGTCGTCCCGGTATGCACCAAGCGCGCCCTCTCCACCCGGATCCGCAGCGACGAGACCCCGGTCGCCAAGGTGAACGACGCGGACGGCAATCCGATCGAGATCGCCGCCGTCGTCGTCTGGGAGGTGGCGGACACCGCCAAGGCCGCCTTCGGCGTCGATGACCTGCACAAGTTCGTGTCGGTCCAGTCGGAGACCGCGGTCAGGCACGTCGCGACCAGCTATGCCTATGACTCCCGCAAGGAAGGCACGCGCTCGCTGCGGGAGAGCCAGCAGGAGATCGCCGCCGAACTCACCGCGGAGATCGCGGACCGGGTCGCCCCGGCCGGAGTGCACGTGCGGGAGTCCCGGATCACGCGCCTGTCCTATGCGCCGGAGATCGCTCAGGCGATGCTGCGCAGGCAGCAAGCAGAAGCCGTCGTGGCCGCCAGGAAGCGCATTGTCGAGGGAGCCCTGGGTATGGTGGAGGATGCACTGACCCGGCTTTCCGCGGACGGCTTGGTCGATCTCGACGAGGAACGCAGGGCAGCCATGGTCAGCAACCTTCTGGTCGTGCTGTGCAGCGAGCACGCGGCACAGCCCGTGCTGAACACGGGCACGCTCTACCAGTAAAAGTCGACGCAGGTATGGCAACCGAACGCAAGACGCTGCTGCTGAGGCTCGATCCCGCCGTCCACGACGCGCTGGCGCGCTGGGCGTCCGATGACCTGCGTAGCACGAATGCCCAGATCGAGTTCCTGCTCCGCAAGGCCCTCAGCGATGCGGGCAGGATGCCGCGCCGCGCCGCGCCGCAGCGGGGCCCCGGCCGCCCGCCGAAGTCCGAGTCCGCTTAACCGCGCCGAAGGGTTTCCACGGGACTCTCCATAGGTGGCTTCAGCACCACAGCTACGTATCCTGGGACCGTGACGCCGGAGAAGCTGGCCGACCTCGCGCGCCTGCGCCGGGTCCGCGATCTGATGGATCGCGAGTACGCGAGCCCGCTCGACGTCGCCGAGCTTGCCCACGTAGCGCTGATGTCGCCGGGCCACTTCCAGCGGCAGTTCCGCGCGGCATACGGCGAGACGCCATACACCTACCTGATGACGCGACGGATCGAACGGGCGAAGGCACTGCTGCGCCTCGGTGACCTGTCGGTCACCGAGGTCTGCATGGCGGTCGGATGCACGTCGCTCGGCTCGTTCAGCGCCCGCTTCACCGAACTGGTGGGCGAGACACCGACGGCCTACCGGGCCCGCGACCACGATGCGCTCACGGGCGTGCCGGGCTGCATAGCCAAGGAACTCACCCGGCCGAACCGCGTACCGAAACAGGCCAGGCCGGCGCGGGGCTAACCTTGCGGATATGGATCTCGCAATCACCACCTGCTTCATCCAGGTCCATGACCCGGATCTGGCCCTGGTCTTCTACCGTGACGTCCTCGGCCTCGAACTGCGCAACGACGTCGCCAATGAAGACTTCCGCTGGATTACCGTGGGCTCCCCCACGCAGCCGGGTGTCGCTGTCGTTCTCACGAACTACGTGTGCGGGACTCCCGCTGACGCCGACGCGATCGCCGCCCTCCTCGCCAAGGGTGCCCTGCACGGCGTGAACTTCCAGACCGATGATCTCGACGCCACCTTCGAGAAGGTGCGAGCCTCGGGCGCCGACATCGTGCAGGAGCCGGCCCAGCAGTCCTGGGGCGCGCGGGACTGCGCCGTGCGTGACCCGTCCGGCAACCTGGTCCGCATCGACCAGCGGCCAAAGTAAACCGCGCGGGGACCCGGCCGCATCGCGGCCGGGTCCTGTTCGGTTGCGCTCAGTTGTAGCTGGTCAGGTCGGCAACTGTGCTGCTCGAGTTGACCGTGTTGCCGGTGCCGTTGATGATGTGCTCGATGGTTCCGGTGCCGCCCAGCGAGACGGTGACCATGTCGTGCCAGTCGACTCCGGACGAGGTCGGCGAGGTGAGCGCGTTCGCGCTGACCACGCTCGGGTCCACGTCGAAGTAGCAGTACACGCCCAGGCCGTAGGCCTGGAAGCTGGTCACGCCGCTGGCGACCGCGATAGACGGGTAGCCGTCCGAGGATCCGTCCATCCAGGCGGACTGGCTGGGCGGGTCGTAGGGCATCTCGCTCTGGTAGAAGTAGTCGGATCCGCCGTTGCCGTTCCACTGGACCTGTACGGCCTGGTAGTGCTCGACCGCCAGCCCGTAGAAGGTGACGTCGGCACCGTTGACCACCAGGCCGTTGGCGGCCGTGTTGGTGGTCCAGCCCACCGTGCCGCTGTTGCCGTGGTCGGCGCGCCATAGCCAGAGGTCATCGCCAACGACGTTATTGCTATTGACTTGGAGTGTCTGCGTGGCCCGACCGACGGTGGCTCCGCCGATCCTCGCGAAGACGTCGGACAGGACCGTCGGGTCGGACGCGTGGCTGGCGCTGGAGCCGGACGGGCCGATCTGGACGAGGACGGAGCTGTTCGTGGTGCCCGCGTCGAAGATCAGTCCGCCGATCCGGATGCCGTTGACGTCGGCGGTCTGCAGGATCGTGTCGCCGTTGTTCGACACCAGCGTGGCCAGGCCGAGGCCGAGCACGACGGTGTCGGGGTCGGTGACGTCGATGGTGCCGTTGATCTGGTAGACGCCGGGGGTGAACAGCAGGTCCTGTCCGTCCGCCAGCGCCGCGTTGATCTGCGCGACCGTGCTGCTGGGCGTCGCGATGTAGAAATCACTGATCGGCAGCGAGGTCCCCGGCGTGTTCCCGTTTGCCCAGGAGACACCGCTGGAGTCCGTCCGGTTCGAGGGCACGAACACGTCCCAGTTCCCGGATGAGTTGATGTACAGGTACGGCTTCTCGTCCACCGTGGGGGTCTGGTTCACCGTGGTGTACGGCGGGCTGGGGAAGCTCTGCGCCGGGACTCCGGTGTCACCTACGAACACCATGTTCCAGTTCGAGCCGGTCCAGCTGCCGAGCTGGTCGTTGCGCATCAGGAACTGCTGCTGGGTGCCCGAGTTGACCTGGCCGGTGACGATCGAGTCGCTGATGAAGCCACCGGACGACCAGTTGCTCGTGGTGTTGCCGGAGGTGTCATCGTCGAGCACGAGGTTGCCGTCGATTTGCACGCGGCGCATCGGGTCGGCCTGCGAGACGGCCCACTCGGTGCTGCCGGATGACGGGTCGATGGTGATGTTCTCTACTCCGCGCCAGAAGTTCTCCGTCGCGTTGCCGTCGTTCCAGGCGGCGTTGGCGTAGATTCCGCCGCCGGTGATCACCGTCTGGGATGGGTTCTGGCCGAGGCCTACGACCTCGGTGTAGAACCCGACCGGGACGGAGACGTCATAGGTGCCGGGCTCGAACATCAGCTCATAGCGCTGGGTGCCGAACTGGTTCGACTGCTGCGTGGAGTAGACCTGGTTAATGTCGTCCTGGATCGTCGTGGTCGACATCGAGGTGTTGAACACGTAGACGTTCGGGCCGAAGGCCGGCGTATTGCCCGTGGGCGTGCCGGTGGGCAGGGTCCATTGCTGGTTGGAGGTGTCGTCGCAGGTCCAGATCTGGACCTGAGTGCCCGAGCCGCCGTAGCCGGTGTCGTCCAGGCACTTACCGGAGTTGGGGTTGACCAGCTCTCCGTTGGATTGCGGTTCCCAGGTCTGCGCGCCGGTGCCGTTGCACGGGTAGTAGTCGACGGTGGTCCCGTTGGCCGTGCCGGCGCCGTCGACGTCGAGGCAGCCGCCGAGCACCTCCAGCGTGTCGTTGGACTCAACGGTCCATTGCTGAGCGTCGGTGCCGTTGCAGGTGTAGACCTGGACCGGGTTGAAGTCCGCAGTGCTCGCGCCGCGGTCATCCAGGCACAGGCCCTCATACCCGACGATCGGCCCGGTGGCGCCGGCGGTCTGGGCCCGCGCGACGTGGGCGGTGACCATAGCGACGCCGACCATGAGGGCTAGCGCCGCCAGGGCGCTAAGCAGCCGTCGTCTCATGGCAGGTTCCATTGCTGGTTCGAGGTGTCGTCGCAGGTCCAGATCTGGACCTGAGTGCCCGAGCCGCCGTAGCCGGTGTCGTCCAGGCACTTGCCGGAGTTGGTGTTGACCAGCTCTCCGTTGGACTCGTGCACCCAGTCCTGGGCGCCGGTGCCGTTGCACGGGTAGTAGTCGACGGTGGTGCCGTTGGTGGTGCCGGCGCCGTCGACGTCGAGGCAGCCGCCGAGCACCTGGAGCGTGCCGTTCGACTCGACGGTCCAGTCCTGGGCGTCGGTGCCGTTGCAGGTGTAGACCTGGACCGGGTTGAAGTCGGCGGTACTGGCGCCGCGGTCGTCCAGGCACAGGCCTTCGTATCCGGTGATCGGTCCCGAGGCGCCAGTGCCGCCCCCGCTGCTGCCGGTTGTTATCTCGTTGAAGATCTTCGAGTACTGATAGCCGGTCGGCTTGTCATAGCCGTCGACCTCCCAGAAGGACAGCTCCTGGACGCCGTCGGACGCGGCGAAGCTTTCCAGCGACTGGGCGTTCGAGGTGGTGAAGTCGTAGTCGTCGGGAGGGTCGTTCTGGCCGGCGATGGGGGTCAGGCCCATCATCCCGTAGGCAGCGGAGGTGGAGATCCCGTACAGGCCCGAGAGCTGGCTAGCGGCCCCCTGCGCGGCGGATTCAGCGTCGGTGAGCCCGTTCTGGTTGGCGCCGAAGTCCATCGTCATGATGTTGACCGTGGACACCTTCACGCCATCGGCCTGCGCGTTCTGCAGCAGCGCGTACTCCGATCCGCTGCCTGTGGGCAGACCGGACGGGGAGACGGCGAGGGTGAAGTCGACCTGGACCGACGGGTCCTCGGCCTGCAGCGCGGCGAGCGCCTGGTCGCGCAGTGAGGTGGCGGACGTGTCCGACAGCACGCTGCCCTCGATGTCGAAGTCCAGCCGGGTGACGCCGGTGCTGTTCACCACGTTCAGGTACGCGGCGGTGAGCTGGGATACGTTCGTGCAGGTCTGTGCCAGCTCGCCGCCGGACTCGCCGCCGAAGGAGATCATCACGTTGCCGCCGGCGGCCTGAAGGGAGTCGATTTCCGAGTTGAAGGCGGTGACGCTGTTACCGTCGTCTTCCCACTCTGGGGTGCAGCCGGACTGCGGGATGAGGAAGGCCAGCGTGTAGTACTTGAGCCCGGTCGCCGCCATGTCGGCGGCCATGTCCCCGGCGTCCGAGGGGTCGATCTGCAGATAGGGCGCGGCGAAGTGGGCGGGGAAGGCGGGGCCGGCCGCGTCGGCCGGTCCCGCGGTGGCGAGCGCGAGGCCGCCAGATGCGAGCGTTAGGGCGGTGGCCACGAGCACAGTGACTGACCGCGGTTTCCTGGGGTTCCTTGGCATACGCATGCTGAGCGGGGTCCCTTCGAGCGCCCGGCGGGAGCGGGTCACCCGCCGGGGGTTGGGGGTATGGTGCAGGATAGTTTCTGAAACAAATAGGAAACTATCTTGTAAGAGATTGCAACAATGCGGTCTCAATGCGTCAAGGAGAGCGCCCGATGTTGATGCATTGTTAATACCTGGCGGCGACCATGATATGCATGGAAGTGATGAAACAAGCATCCGTTTCAGAGTCTGTTACTGGGACCGGCCGCGTTACCGTGCGCGCGGTCGCGGCAGAGACCGGTCTGTCGATCGCTACCGTCTCCCGGGTGCTCAACGGCGGGAGCAACGTCGCCTCGGACACCCGCGAGCGGGTGCGCGAGGTGGTGGAACGGCTCGGTGACCGGGCACCCGAGCCGCGACGGCGGCCGCACGCACGGGCCACCCGTCCGCCCGTGTTCGTGCGCTGCCCCTATCTGCTCACCGACTACTTCGGGCACATCGTCACCTCGATCGCCGAAACGCTCGCGTTGCACGGCCAGAGCATGCTGCTCGACGCGGGCGACGCGGTGGTCAAATCCGCAGTGGTGCGCGAATTGCCACGCCGCCGTGACGCGCACGGCGCGGTGCTGATCCTCCCTCCCGAACCCCGCGCCGACCTCGAGGCCCTGGCCGCCCGCAGTTACCCGCTCGTGGTGGTGGATCCGCGTGTCACCGTGCCGGCCGGCTGTGTATCGATTTCGGCGGCGCACTTCTCCGGTGCCCGTGCCGTCACCCGGCACCTGATTGAGCTCGGTCACCGACGGATCGGAGTGATCACCGGACCGCCCTACTGGCACACCCGGGACGACCGGATTGGCGGGCACCTCGCCGCGCTGGCCGAGGCCGGGATGCTGGGCGATACGGAGCTGATGCGGTACGGCGAGCCCGCCGCGAAGACGGGGGTGTGGGCCGGCGCGGAACTGCTCGACCTGCGACCGCGCCCCAGCGCCGTGGTCTGTTTCAACGACAAGGTCGCCGTGGGGGTGATGGAGGCGGCCGTGGCACGCGGGCTGCGGGTGCCGCAGGACCTGTCCATCGCCGGTTTCGACGACATCGATGTCAGCCGGGCCACCACGCCCCGCCTTACCACTGTCCGCCAGCCGCTCCAGGAGATGGGCCGTACCGCCGTCACGATGCTGATGCGCCAGCTCGATGGGCACGCCCACGAGGCGCTGAGCATGGAACTTCAGACACGCCTGGTCGTACGCGAGAGCACGGGCCCGGCGCCCGGGTCAGGTTAGCCGCGCCACCTCGACCCGCCCTCTGGTCGCGAATTTGCCCGAACAACGTGATGAGTTACCTCTTCGCAAAGCGTTACTCCTCGAAAATGAAGGCCAACGCTTCACAAAGGTGGGTCGCCTCCGTGATCAATGAGGTGCGCAGCGACGGCGGCGACGTGATCGTATCCGCCGGAGGATACAACGGCACTAAGCTAGGCCAGGTCTGCGGCTCCGCCGCGGCCACCGCAGCCGCGTACCAGCAGGTGATCAAGAGCCCGAGATCGAGAACACCGCCGCGATCAGCTACGAACTCGGTGCCGCGCAGATCCTCCAGGAAGACAACCCCGGCCTGTTCATCTCGATCACCATGCCGAGCACCACCACCGGCGCTAACTACTTCGGCGGGCTGCTGCTCGATGAGGCCAAGAGCCTCGGCTTCACCCCGGACGACTACACCATCATGCCGTTCGATGGCGGGTTCAGCGGCGGTTCCTCCCAGGTGACCGCCCTGCAGGACTTCAACGCGCAGCTGATGAGCACGTTCGGCTGGACCAGCGCGCGAGCCTATGCGCATGAGGGCTTTTCTGGCATGAATGGCCGCACCGACACCGGCGAGTACTTCTATCAGAGCGACTTCCAGACCGTGCTCAGCTTCGCGCAGAGCGTAGGAATGAGCAGGTACACGTTCTGGTCGGTAAACCGGGACCGGGAATGCAACCCGGTGGACAACAACGATGTGACCTCCAGCGACTGCAGCGGCGTCGCGCAGAATCCGTGGGACTTCACCGCATACACGGTCGCGTTCGCCAAGAACGCGCCGGTAACCCCGCCGCCGTCGGCCTCACCGTCACCGTCAGCCTCACCGTCCTCATCCTCTGGCGGATGCACGGCGGCGGCATGGGTGAACGACCAGGCCTATGTGTCGGGTGACGTCGTCTCCTACGGCGGCGACCAGTGGACCGCGAACCAGTGGAACTACGACGAAGTGCCCGGCGGCCCGTCCGGCGCATGGAATAACGACGGCCCATGCTAGGACTGCCATGAAGTGATAAGGGCCGCCGACCCTGGGCTGTCCCGCCACCCAGGCCAGACGGGCAAGCAGACGGCGGGTCGGACGGAGCGGCTCCTACGGCAGTCATTGCCTGAATGGCCTCGGGGAACGGCTGGCTGAGCGCCCCATGCCCGATTCGGGCCCGGTTCCCGAGTTCCGGATCGCGCGCGATACCGGTCGGGCGGGTGAGGTTTCCGAGGTGATAGTGCCACCAGGTCACCTGACCCTGCGGGTTCTTCTCGATACGGATCATCGAGTCCGTGTCGCGGATGACGATGGTCCAGGCTGGCGTGCTGCCGGTCGCCCACACGGCGGCCATCCCTGTGCCCGGCACGGCGTCGAGCACTTCCGCGGCTGGCAGGAACGTCCCGCGATAGTCACCGCCGACGTGCAGCAGCTTGTCGTTGTGTTTATGAATGTGCCACGCGGGATGGTTGGCTTCCACGATGTCGATGGCTTCTGCCAGCGGATCGTCCTGGACGACCATGCCGATGAAGTCCATTACAGAGTCGGGATCGATGGGATACCCGTTCTTGTTCGTGAACGGCGCGGCAAGGCCGGCGATTATCCGCGAGTCGGCGTCCGGGAACAGGTACGACACGCTTGCGGCGGCTTTTTCATACACCAGCACGTCCGCTGTCCGCCCGGTCGTGGGCCGGTGCTCGTGCATGAGATAGGCCGCGGTCGCGGCCCAACTCGCCACGCTGCTGCTCAGTTGCTCAGGGATGTCGTCCCGGTCCAGGTTCTGCAGGGCTCTGCCGACGACGGGGAACCAGCCTTGATCACCTAGCGGGCCGTCCCACACCTCTGCCTGGACGGCGCACAGCACCAGGGTGAGGATCGCCAGGCGCTGGGTGGCGGGCAGGTCCGGCATTGTCTCGTTGACCGCCGTGCTCAGATCGCGGCGCAGGCGGCGTCGCTCGGCCTGTTCTCCCCTCGGCCCTGTGGCCGCATCGGCGCGCGGCAAGATAAAGCGCTGGCCCGCCCTGCCCAGCTCATTGAGCGCGCACTTCCACTGCTCCAGTAGCAGAGGATCGCTGATGAACGCGACAGGCCCGGCTGAGTCAGAACCAGTCGCACTAGTCACACTGGCCTCTTTTGCGCGCGTGGGCTGCCGCCCGATGGACAATCCCTACGGCCGAATTCTTCCACCCGTGTGTGCGGGCAGACGCAGCGCCCGGCGCATCTCGGCGGCGGACGCCGCTGGCGTCTCGACGGCCTCTACGCCGCCGATCCTCCGGTCCAGTCTTCTTCGAAGAACTCAAGCTGGATGTTGTCCGGGTCACGAAAAGACAGGACAGCCGGGCCGACCGGGTCGTGGTGGAGATCCGAAGGCACCCCGGCAGCGCTAAGCGCGCGGGCAATCCGGTCGAGTTCGGCGCGGGTCGCGCCGAAAGCCAAGTGGTCCAGACCAATCCGGTACTCGCTGAACCGGTCCCGGTCAGGATCGCCCGGGGGCGGGCACAGCACCAGCCTGGCCCTAGTCGTCCCGACTCGCAGGCGCAGCTTATAACCTGGCATGTCCTGGTCGACCTCGAAGCCAAGAACGCCTTCGTAGAAGTCCCGGGCCCGGGGCAGGTCCGTAACGTTGAGGGTGACGTGATGGAAGCCGGAAACCACCGGCCGATCATATATGCCGCAAGACGCGCGGGGGAGCACCGTCAGCCCAGAGAGACCTGGCGACACCGGGATACTCCAGAATAATTAGATCTCCTCCGCCAAGGCCCGGGCAAGGCGGCTAAACGGGCAAGACGGGTGCCAGATGGCGTTCAAGCGCCGCTCCGGAACAGTTGAACGCGGAGAAGCTGTCAAGAGTGGACGGGGCGCTATCGGCCGACGATAGCGCTTGAATAGCACACCGTTAATGCCCACACTGCTCATAGAGCTGCGGGCCCGGGCTCACATGCTGCGGGGAATGCAGAGAAAGGTGCCTGCGGAGGATGCCTCAGCGCGAATACCTGATCAATTACTCGCTGACCGACCGGGACGCGGCCCGGCTCCAGGAACTGGCATACTTTCTGTGCAGAACGAGGGCAAGTCCCGCTACGCCCGGATTCTACGACAGCTTCCCGGACATAGCCCAGCATCTCCCGCTGGG